>LFIK01000077.1_pt1 | contig 59737 bp, 54 predicted proteins | sample 643401 | NCBI WGS metagenome assembly LFIK01 (sample SAMN03777447, study PRJNA286221) | soda lake metagenome | biome: soda lake; feature: Kulunda steppe; material: water; isolation source: sample T5-Br brine of Lake Tanatar-5 | place: Russia: Kulunda steppe | collected 2010-07
AGCCACGGGTTGCCGGGCGCGACCGCCGCGGCGACCCGCTGTGCGGTGTCGGGGGCGGTCCGCCGTCGCGCCAGCACCACCGGCCGCTGCGGGGAGCGCAACGCCTCGATCTCCAGGTCATCGAGCAGCGCGATGGCACATGCGACCTCGACGTCGGCGACCATGACGGCGAAGGGCTTGTCGGGGCGCTGCTTGCGGGCGCGCAGACGGTCGACGGCGGCGGTCGAGGTGGCGTCGCAGGCGAGGTGGAAACCCCCGACACCCTTGACAGCGATCGTGCCACCCGCCGCGAGGGTCCGTCGCGCGCGACGCAGCGCCGGTGCCGTGCCGTGGGACACACCGTGGTCCGCGGGGGTGGCCCCGTGACGTGCGCCCGGAGGGGTGAACGGCGCGGCCCGCCGTTGCGCGATACCGACATGGACACCGGGGCGGCGGCCGCCGCCCACCGGCTCGTAGCGCAGGGTCGGACCACAGTCCGGGCAGGCGATCGGCTGGGCGTGGAAGCGCCGGTCGGTCGGATCGTGGTACTCCGCCGTACAGGGTGCACACATCGCGAAGCCGGCCATGGTGGTACCCGGGCGGTCGTAGGGCAGTTGGCGGGTGATGGTGAACCGCGGGCCACAGTCCGTGCAGGTGATGAAGGGGTGGCGGTAGCGGCGGTCGGTGGGGTCGAACAGCTCGCCGCGACAGGCGTCGCAGATCCCGACATCGGGCGGTACCAGGGTGGCTACGGGGCCACCCTGGGGGCTGGCCACGATGGCGAAACCGCGCTCCGGTGCCCCGTCCTCGGTGCTCGGCGCGGTGGCCTCCGCGGGGCCGCTGGCGTCGCCGGTGGTGGCTTGAACTGGACCATGCACGTCGCCGGCGGTGCGCCCGGCGGGCGGGAGCGTCGTGACCTGGACGTTGGCGATGCGAGCCAGCGGTGGTGACTCCTCGCGCAGCCGCGTGGTGAAACGCTCCACGGCAGAGGCGTCCCCCTCTACCTCGATGAACACCCCTGCGGCGTCGTTGCCGACGTGACCGACCAACGCGAGTTCCGTGGCCAGGCGGTGGACGAAGGGGCGGAAGCCGACGCCCTGCACGACACCGGTCACACGCAGCCCGACGCGGGTCCGTGTCGACGCCATCGTGCCTCCGATCCGTGCGCAGCCGGCGGCGTGCCACGACGGGGGCAGGAACGTGACCGGTGCCTGCCCGCAGCCGGTGCGGTCGGCTGACGCTGGTCAGTCTCGCGACATACCGGCGTGGCTGGCAAGGCCCGAGGTCCCTGCGCCCCGCCCCGAAGGACCCCAGCCACCTCGGTGCGGCTGGTGTGGTGACGCCGGGGCGCGCGGGTCAGGACGCGTAGGTCAGGACGCGCGGGTCAGGGCCCGCCGGGAACGGGTGCTGCCGGTGCGGACAGCCGGTCGCAGGTGACCGGATGCGCGCACCACACCACCCGCACGGCCCGTCCGGTGCGGAGAAACGGTCAGGGTTGACCGCCACAGCGCACCAACACCGCCCCAGCAGCGGCCAGGGGTCACTCGACGAGGATCGTGGCGGACACCCCCTGAACCGCGGACACGCTCCCATGGCCCCCAGCCACCTCGGTGCGGACAGCGTGGTGCGGACAGCCGGTCGCCGGTGACCGGGTCCGCGCACCAACCCGCCCGCACGGCCCGCGCGGTGCGGACAACCGGTCACCGGCGACCGCCACAGCGCACCAACGCCGCCCCAGCACCGGCCAGGGGTCACTCGACGAGGATCGTCGCGGACACGCCGACGTGCGCGTCGCACCCCGAGCCCTGGAAGCAGCCGAACTCCCAGCTGCCCTGGAGCCCGTCCGGGACGGTCAGCGCCACCTCGACGCTGGCGTCGGGTTCCACGCTGACGGTCATCGGTCGCGCGGGGTCGCTCGGGCGTACCAGGGCGTGGTCCGGGGTCGTGCGGACCGTGCTCTCCGAGAGCAGGTCCTCCCCGAACCCGACGATGCGGCCCTGCTCGGCGATCGGGTCACGGCCGACGGCGAGGTTGTGGGCGAACCCGCTGGTGTTGGTCAGCACGAGGGTGATCGGCTCCCCGGCGGTGACGTCGATGCGTGCCGGCGTGATCTCGTAGCCGGCGAGCTCGACCTCGACGCGATCCCCGCGTGGGAACAGGTCACCGAACCCGGTACCCCCCGCAAGGGTGAGCGCGACCGCACCGGCGAGCAGCACCAGCACGATCAGACCAAGGGTGATGGGGCGCGCGCCGGAGGCAGGCGTGCCGGTCGTGGTGGGGGTGGTGGGCGTCGTGGTCATGGTGCTCAACCCCTTCCAGGATGGCAGGGGTCGGGACCGACCGCTCTGGGCCGATCGTGCCGACCCATCGTTGCAACACTGCCCTGCGACCATGACCTGTTCCGGGTGCCCATACCAGGGTCGTGCGACCCTCGCGGTACCCGCCACGCGCGCCACGACGGCGCACCCAGTGGGAGCGGAAGCACCCCGCGAGCCGGAGGACTGCCGAGCGCCCGAAGCTGCGGCGAAGGAACGCGGCCCTGCCTGCACGCCTGCAGCGAGGAACGGGACGAGGCGCCACCGATGCTGGTGACGCCCCAACGTGGGCCAAGAAGGACTTGAACCTTCGACCTCACCCTTATCAGGGGTGCGCTCTAACCGGACTGAGCTATTGGCCCGTACACGCACAGGTGCGCGCGACGGCGCAGCGTAGCGACCGCTGCGCGGCCAGGCGAACCGGCGGGGAGCTCGTCAGCGCTCACCATCGAAGAGGTTCTCGCCCTCCTCGCGTCGGCTGATCGGCGTCTGTGCCCGCGTCGGCTCCGGTTCGTCGCGCGAGGGTCGTCGGCCGCTGCCGGTACCGCGGTCGCCACCCGCGGGCCCGCGGAGGCCCCCGGTGCCCGGCCCGGCTCCACCCGGGGGGACCTGACCCGAGGCTGTGACCACACCGGTCGGACGGCTGACGCCGTCACCGGCCGGAGCGTCGTCGACCGCCCCGATCACCAGACCACCTGTCAGATCGGCGATGAGGTTGTAGAGGAAGGCCAGGAACACCAGCACCGCGGTCTGCACCACCACCCACATCCCACCGAGCAGGGCGAGCACCTGGAACAGGTTGCCGGGGTTGACCCCGCAGGAGGTGAAGCCGACGTCCAGCGCGATCTCACAGGCCTGATCCACCAACTGCAACCGGTCGACGATGAACCACACGACCCCGGCGATGATGAGGAACACCAGGAACAGGACCACGTTGATGACGATGCCGAACTTGAGCACCGACCACGGGTCCAGGCGCTTGATCGCGAGACGACGACGTACCACCGGTTCCTCCCTGGACGGGCGAAGGCTACCGCTAACGGGCGTTGGCGCTCAGCGCCCGTCACCGACCAGGTGGCCACGCACCCGGAGCCGGTCACCGGCGAACACCATGGAGCCGGACAGCGGTTCGGTCAGGGCGATCACTCCAGCTCCTCCAACAACGAACCGGTGAGCAACCCGTCGGGGCTGGTGAGGAAGCACACCACCTCGCGATCGCCGTCCTCCCAGCTGTCCTCGCTCGGGGTCAGCACACCGATGGCCAGGTCGGTGTCGCGGTAGCGCTCGGCCACTGGCTCCGGGAAGGCCTCCGTGCACCCGTCGAGGGCGGCTCCCTCGACACGCGCACCACCGGGGTACGCCTCCTCATCGAGGTCGAAGGTCGCGTACACCTCGTTGTCGTGGGGCTCGTCGCAGGGGACCAGCTCGACCTCCTCGATCCCCTGGGTCTCCTCCGGGTCGTCGAAACACACGCCCACGTCGAGCGCGAACACCGAACCCTCACCCGGACCGCAGGCGACGAGCAGCAACAGGCTGGTCGCCAGCGCACATCCCACGGCGGGCCCGACCCGGCTCATGGCGCGTCCCCGGACGTCGGCGCTCCGCCCTCCCCGTCGGCATCGCCGTCGGGCCGCCCACCGGGAGGCGTCTGCACCGAGGTGTCGGGAGCCCGCTCGGGGGGTGCGTCCGCAGGTGCGTCGGCGGGTGCGTCCGCAGCAGCGACCGCGTCCTCCTCGTCCTCGACCACCAGCGCGACACCGACCACGCTGGCACCGTCACCCGGACGCATCAACGACACGCCCTGGGCGGGACGCCGCATAGGCCGGACGTCGACCAGTGCGGTGCGGATCAGGGTGCCGGTATCGCTGACCAGCAGGATCTCCGCGTCGAGGGGGACCACCAGCGCTCCGGCCAGCCGGCCCCGCGCCTCGGTGAGGGTGATGGTGCGCACACCCTGGCCGCCACGCTTATGACGGGGGTAGCCGTCGTCGTGGGCGGGGTCGTCGATCGGGGTGCGCTTGCCGTATCCCTGGTCGGTGACCACGAGCAGGTAGTGGCCCGCCCCATCGGCGGGGATCGGCGACATCGCGAGGACCTCGTCGTCGTCGGACCGCAACCGCATCCCACGGACCCCCGCGGCGGTGCGCCCCATCGGCCGGGCGTCGGACTCGTCGAACCGGATGGCCTGGCCGCCACGGGAGACCATCATGATGTCCTGCGTGCCGTCGGTCACCGCGACGCCGATCAGCTCGTCATCATCCTTGAGGTGGATGGCTCTCAGCACCGACCGCGGCGAGTCGAAATCGTCGAGCCGGGTCCGCTTCACCGTGCCGTTCCGCGTGGCGAAGAAGAGGTAGCGGTCGTCACGGAACTCCTGGAGCGCACGGATCGCGGTGACCGTCTCCCCCTGCTCGAGCGCGAGCCCCGGCACGTTGGTGACGTACACGCCCTTGGCCGCCCGGGACTTCTCGGGGACCTGGTAGGCCTTGATCCGGTAGACACGCCCCTGGTTGGTGAACACCAGCAGGTGGTCGTGGGTGGAGCAGGTCAGCAGGGAGGACACGATGTCGTCCTCCTTCATGTCCGTGCCCCGGACCCCCCGGCCGCCGCGCCGCTGGGTCCGGAAGGCATCCACCGGGGTGCGCTTGATGTAGCCGGCGCGGGTGAGGGTGACCACCACGTCACCGACCGGGATCAGGTCCTCCACGGTCATCGCACCGTCGTCGGGAACGATCCGGCTGCGCCGCTCGTCGGCGTACCGGCTCCGGATCTCGGTCAGTTCCTCGGTGATGATGGCGCGCACCCGCGCGGGGTCGGCGAGGATGGCCTTGAGCTCCGCGATCAGCGTCTGCAGCTCGTCGTACTCGTCCTGGATCCGCTGGCGTTCGAGCTGGGCGAGCCGACGCAGCTGCATGTCGAGGATGGCCTGGGCCTGGATCTCCGACAGTTCGAAGCGGCTCATCAGCTCGGCCTTGGCGGTGTCCGCCGAGGCGCTGGCACGGATCAGGGCGATGATCTCGTCGATGTGGTCCAGGGCGATGAGCAGGCCCTCGAGGACGTGGGCGCGGTCCTCGGCCTTGCGCAGCCGGTAGCGGGTCCGCCGGGTGATCACGTCCACCTGGTGGGCCACGTAATGGCGCAGCGCCTGGTCCAGGGTCAGGGTCCGCGGGACCCCGTCGACCAGCGCGAGCAGGTTCACCCCGAAGGTGTCCTGGAGCTGGGTGTGCTTGTAGAGCTGGTTGAGCACCACCTGGGCGTTGGCGTCCCGCTTGAGGTCGATGACGACGCGCATGCCCTCACGGGAGGACTCGTCACGCAGGTCGGCGATCCCGGTCAGGACCTTGGAGTTGACCAGCTCCGCGATCTTCTTGAGCAGGTTGGCCTTGTTGACCATGTAGGGGATCTCTGTGACCACGATCCGCTCGCGGTCACGGCCACGCTCGGGCTCCTCGATCGTGCACACCGCGCGGACCTTGATGGAGCCGCGGCCGGTGGTGTAAGCCTCGTAGGCGCCGGCGTTGCCGAGGATGAGCCCGCCGGTGGGGAAGTCCGGCCCCGGCAGGTAGCGCATGAGCTCGACGGCGGTGAGGTCCGGGTCCTCGATCAGGGCGATCGTGGCGTCGATCAGCTCGCCGAGGTTGTGGGGCGGGATGTTGGTGGCCATGCCCACCGCGATCCCGGTCGCCCCGTTGGCCAGCAGGTTGGGGAAGCGGGCCGGCAGGACGACCGGCTCCTCCTCGTAGCCGTCGTAGTTGTCGACGAAGTCGACCGTCTCCTCGTCGATGTCACGCAGCAGCTCCATCGCCAGGCGTGACAGCCGCGACTCCGTGTAGCGCATGGCCGCGGCGGGGTCGCCGTCGACGGAGCCGAAGTTGCCGTGCCCGTCGATCAGCTCGTAGCGGATCGAGAAGTCCTGGCCCATGCGCACCAGAGCGTCGTAGATCGCCGAGTCGCCGTGGGGGTGGTACTTCTTCATCACGTCCCCGACCGCGGAGGCGCACTTGCGGTAGGGGCGGTCGGGCCGAAGCCCCGTCTCGTCCATGGAGAACAGGATGCGGCGGTGCACCGGCTTGAGGCCGTCGCGCACGTCCGGCAGGGCACGACCCACGATCACGCTCATGGCGTAGTCGAGGTAGCTGGTGCGCATCTCGTCCTGGATCACCACCGGTTCGACCCGGGCGGCCAGCACACCGCCCGCCTCGTCCACCGGCGTGCCGTCCTCACCACGGACCACGGGATCGCTGGGTGTCGCCTCGCGGGTCCCGCCCTCCACGGGCGTTCCCTCCTCGGGGGGGATGCTCTCGTCAGCCACGTCAGGCTCCGGGTCGTCGGTCGGGGTGGTCGTCATCGCCGTCGTCAACCGCCCCGCCGGCTCCGTCGCCGGTCACCGGGCCACCGGCCGGGTCAGCGTCCGCGGCACCATCGGTAGGGGGAGCGTCAGGCTCGGCGACGGTGCGGTGCTCGGCGAGGTGGGCGTTGTCCGCGGTGGGGTGGAAGGAGTCGGCACGACGGCCCGCCGCGAGGAGCAGCAGGCCGCTGGCCAGACCCACGATCACCCCGAACCAGATCGAACCCGCCGCGGGGAAGCCGAGGAACACACCGAGGCCAGCGAGGCTGCCGCCGACCAGCACGGTCGACGACAGGGCCGCCATCATCGTCCTGCGCATCGTCACTCCTCCCGGGCGTGGCGGTCGATGCGTCGGCGGCGGGCGACCAGCCCCAGCAGCACCAGCGCCCCGGGTACCCCGGCGACCAGCACCAGCCCGAGGGTCCCGGTGATCTGTCCCGGCGCTTCCAACAGCTCAGGCGCGATCGCGATCGCCAGCAGGAGCAGTGCGACCAGTCCTGCCAACAGCCATAGCATCGCGCGCGCGATCGCCCCGTCCTGCGGGCCGCCGCCCGGTGGCTCGTCGTCGTCCCCACCCGCAGGCGGATCGGGATCGGCGCCGCCATCCGACCCATCCGTGGTGCTCCGCGGGTCGTCGATCAACAGCCCCGCGACCAGACCCAGCGCCAACCCGAGCACCATGCCGAGCGCCGTCCGGTCGATCAGGTTGCCGACGGCGGCACCCAACGCCACGCCCAGCGCGAGGCCCAGCGCCAACCCGAGCCCGGGCGGCCACCGCCGCGGTCCATCCTTCTGCGGCACCTCAGACGTCCAGCGTCGCGTACTTGGCGTTGGACTGGATGAAGTCACGTCGGGACGCCACATCATCGCCCATCAGGATGGAGAACATCTCGTCCGCCGCCGCCGCGTCGTCCATGGTGACCAGCTTCAGCGTGCGCCGCTCCGGGTCCATCGTGGTCTCCCACAGCTGGTCCGGATCCATCTCACCGAGCCCCTTGAAGCGCTGGACCTCGATCTTGCGGTCGGGTCCCACCTCCCCACGGATCCGCTCGACGATGGCGTCACGCTCAGCGTCGGAGAAGGCGTAGGCGAGCTCCTTCTTGCGGGTCGGGTGGATGACGAGGTAGAGAGGTGGCTGCGCGAGGTAGACGTAACCGGCCTCGATCAGCGGCTTCATGTGCCGGAACAGGAAGGTGAGCAGCAGGGTGCGGATGTGGGCACCGTCCACGTCGGCGTCCGCCATCAGCACGAGCTTGTGGTACCGCGCCTTGGCGACCTCGAAGTCGTCGGCGAAACCGGTGCCCATGGCGGTGATGAGCGCCTGCACCTCGGTGTTGGACAGGATCTTGGGCAGCCGTGCCTTCTCCACGTTGATGATCTTGCCGCGGATCGGCAGGATCGCCTGGAACTCCCGTGCGCGGGCCATCTTCGCCGAGCCACCCGCGGAGTCCCCCTCCACGATGTACAGCTCCGAGATGGCGGGGTCGCGCGACTGGCAGTCGGCGAGCTTGCCGGGCAGCGAGGTGGACTCCAGCAGGGACTTGCGACGGGTGAGGTCCCGGGCCTTGCGTGCGGCGATGCGCGCCTGCGCTTCCGCTTCCGCCTTCTGGACGATCAGCTTGCCCTCGGTGGGGTGCTCCTCGAGCCACTCGGCCAGACGGGCGTAGGTGGTGGTCTGGACGAAGGTCTTGACCTCGGTGTTGCCGAGCTTGGTCTTGGTCTGGCCCTCGAACTGCGGGTCGCCCACCTTGACCGACACGATGGTGACCAGGCCGCTGCGCAGGTCGTCACCGGTGAGGCCGTCCACCTCCTTGGAGCGCAGCAGCCCCTTCTCCTTCGCCCACCGGTTGATCACCGAGGTGAGCGCGGTACGGAAGCCCTCCTCGTGGGTGCCGCCCTCGTGGGTGTTGATGGTGTTGGCGAAGGACAGGATCGAGTCGTTGAAGTCGTTGATCCACTGCAGCGCGACCTCGAGGGACTGTGCCCCCTGGGGTCCCTGCTCCTCGGCCTCGAAGTGGATCGTGGGGTGGAGCCCGTCCTTGGCCTTGGTGGTGCGGATGTGGTCGACGAAGTCGCGCAGGCCGCCGGGGGCGTGGAACTCCTGGGTGCGGGGTGGTGTCGGCTGGTCCTCGAGCTCGCGGTCGTCGGTCAGGACGATGCGCAGCCCCGCGGTCAGAAACGCGGTGTCACGCAGTCGCCGCGCGATCGTCTCCACGGAGAAGTCGACGCCCTCCTCGAACACCTCCGGGTCGGGCCAGAAGCTGATGGTGGTCCCGGTGGGCCCGTCGTCGTCCCCGATGCGCTCGATGGGGCCGTCGGGGATCCCGCGTCGGTAGGTCTGGCGGAACCTGCCGCCGTCACGCACCACCTCGGCGACCAGTCGGGCGGACAGGGCGTTCACCACGGAGATGCCGACCCCGTGCAGCCCCCCGGAGACGGCGTAGGCCTGGGAGTCGAACTTGCCCCCGGCGTGCAGGACCGTGAGCACCACCTCGAGGGCTGAGCGGCCCTCCTTCTCGTGCAGGTCCACGGGGATCCCGGAGCCGTCATCGCTGACGCGTAGCCCGCCGTCGCGCAGCAGCTCCACCTCGATGTGGGTGCAACGGCCGGCGAGCGCCTCGTCGACGGAGTTGTCGACGACCTCCCACACGAGGTGGTGGAGTCCGCGCGCGCCGGTGGAGCCGATGTACATCCCCGGGCGACGACGCACCGCCTCGAGGCCCTCGAGGACCGTGATGTTCTTCGCGCTGTAGGAGGCCTCGACGGCGTCGTTACCCGCAGCCGCTGGCGTACCGGGCACATCCTGGGCAGCAGACACGCAAGACCTCTTCGATCGACGGTGGCGCGACGCGCGCCCGGGCGGATACCCGGGACCCTGGACCTGCAGGTGCCACACACCCCAGGAGCGCTCACCTGTGCAGCCTACCAGCGCAGGTCACCTTCCAAGACGTGTCGTGACGCCCTGTGGATAGCGCGACCCCTATCAGGCTGGGGGGACCACCCCTGACGGCTGCCCGCCTCCTAGGCCACCTGGAACGCTCCCGTCGGTACGCGGCCGCAGCTCAGCCCGTAGCGGCCAGTTCGCCGAGCTCGTCGAACTGCGCCGGGTCGATCATGCCCGAGGCCCGGAACACCACCTCACCGTCGCCGTTGATGACCACCCACGAGGGGGTTGCCCGCAGACCGTAGGCCTGGAAGGCGCCGGAGTTGATGTCGTCCACCAGCACGTCGCCGGTGTAGCCGGCGTCGGCCAGCCACTCCTGCGGCGGCCAGTTCTGCCGGGAGTCGTCCATGTTGGTGGAGACCAGGACCAGGTCGACGCCCTCCGGGGGGCCACCCGCCTCCTGCCACTCCACGACCTCCGGCAGCTCGGCGTCGCAGGCAGGGCACCAACTGGCGACGAAGCTGACCACCTGCGGACCGTCACCCACGGTCATCGGGTTGCCGTCGAAGTCGGCCCCCTCGAGCAGCGGCGCCGTCATGCCGATCGCCGGGTCCTCGCCACCCTCGGGGATCGGTGGCAGGGTCTCACCCTCGATCTCGGGGCTCCCGGCCACGTCACTGAGCCGGATGCGATCATCGGTCTCACCGACGGTGGCCACCGCCACCACCACGATGACCAGCAGCACGACCAGGCCGACACCCCCGTAGATCAGGCGTTGACGCTTGGCCTCGGCGCGACGCTGCGCCTCCTTCTCCTGGCGGCGCGCTTCGGCACGGGCGTTGGGCGTCTTGGTGGCCACGGTCAGGCTCCCTGGTCGAGGTGGCGGGTGCGCAGGGGCACCGGGGGTTCGTGGTGCTGGGCTGGTGCTACGAGGCGGGTGGCGGGGTATCGGTCGAGCCGGTCACGGTGACGGTGGTTCACCGCGACCGGGCAGCGAGGGTGAGCACACCGATGGCCGCGAAGGCGATCAGGGCCATCGTCGGCAGGGTCAGGAACCCGAGCTCCTCGACCCAGATGATGGTGCAGGGTGCCGTATCGTCGCAGGGTCCGCCCCACCCCGGGTTCTGCTCGATCAGGATGTGCCAGATCGCGATGGCGCCGCCGATGGCCGACAGCGGGACCGCCGTGCGCCACACCTCGCGGTCGCCACGCACCGCCGCGACGCCGACGATGAGCACCAGGGGGTACATCGCGATGCGCTGGTACCAGCACAGGGCACAGGGCAGGTAGCCGGCCACCTCGGACAGCAGCAGTGAACCACCGGTGGCCGTCGCAGCGATCGCGGTGGCCAGGGGCAGGGCGACGTCGTCACGCAGCCAGCTCGGCACCCGTCCGCGCACCAGCGCGATGGCGGTGAGCACGGTCACCGCGATCGCGACCAGCGCGAGCAGCCCGAAGACGCGTTCAGCGACGGCGATCACGAGGGTTCCTGTGTTCCGGTCAGCGGCCCGACCACCACGCGGATGTCGCGCACGGTCCCCGGACCGAGCACCTCAGCGGTGCTGTGCAGCAGTTGCCCGGTCAGGTAGTGCAGCTGGGTGGCCCAGACCTGACTCTCAGCTCGGATCACCAGGGTGCCACCTGCCACGCGAACCGGCTCGCAGCGTGCGGCCAGGGCCTCGCCCACGATCGACTCCCAACGGTCGAAGACCTGCGATCCCCGCAGCCGGTCTCCCCATCCCTGCCGGGCGATGAACCCCTCCAACGCCGCGCCCACCGGGCTCGGTGGCTGGACACGCTGGAGGCCATCGGTCTCCGGGTCCGGGGCGGTCCAGTCCTCGTCGCCCGGCGGGGCCGGGTCGTAGGTGCGGCGCTCCAACGCCGCCCGACGACGCGCGTCCTCACGACGGCGACGGGCGTAGAGGTGCTCGTCGCGGTCGCTGTGGCGTGCCTGACGCGGATCTCGGCCTCCGGGTGCCCGGCTCACGGGTCCACCACCTCCTCACGTGGCACCAGGGTGCTGACGCGATCGGCGATCGCAACGTCGATGTGGTGACCCGCGAGGGGGACGTCCTCCTCCACCGCCGCGGTGACCAGCACCTGGTCGAAGCCGTGACAGGCCCGGGCCAGGCGGTCGCGACGGGTGGTGTCGAGCTCCGCGAACACGTCGTCGAGCAGCACCACGGGACGGTCACCCACCTCGGCGAGGACGGTGAAGGTGGCCAGCTTCAACGACAGCGCCAGGGACCACGCCTCGCCGTGGGATGCGTACCCCTTGGCAGGCAGCTCCGCGATGGACAGCAGGAGGTCGTCACGATGGGGTCCGACCAGGGTCATCCCCCGCTGGCGTTCGTCGGCAGCCACCTCGGCGTAGGCACGTTCCAGGGCGGCTGCGAGGGGCGCCACGGGGGGAACACCCCCGCTGCCCGGCGGTGCCAGCGCTTCGAGATCGGCTCCGGTGGAGCTCGAGTAGGTGAGGCTGATCGGTTCCGGTCGGTCGGCCAGATCACGGTAGAAGCTGTCCACCGGTGCCCGCAGGGTGGCGACGGCCGCGAGCCGCGCGGCGAGCAGCTGGCTGCCGAGGGCGATCAGCTGCTCGGTCCAGGCGGTGATGGTCTCGCCCGCAGCCGCCGCGGCACCACCGCCGAGGTGGCGGGCACGCCTGAGCAATTGGTTGCGCTGCTTGAGGGTCCGGTCGTAGTCGGCGCGCATGGCCGCGAAGGCGGGACGGCGCTGCCCGAGGAGGTCATCGAGGTAGCGGCGGCGCTCACCGGGATCCCCACGGACGATGGCCAGGTCCTCCGGCGCGAACAGCACCGCCCGCAGCACCCCCACCGCGTCCGCCGACCGTCTGACCTCCTGGCCATCCACGCGCGTGCGCGTCCGTCGGCCGGACCCGATCTCGAGCTCCACCCGCCGCCGCCGACCGGCATCGGTCTCCAGCTCGCAGCGGATCACGCCGAGCTCCGCACCGACGCGTACCAGCGGACCGTCCCCCGCGACGCGATGCGAGGAGCCGGTCGCCACCCGCTGCACCGCCTCGAGGAGGTTGGTCTTGCCCTGGGCGTTGGGCCCGACGAGGATCGAGGCCCCCGGGGGCAGCGAGAGCTGTGCGTGCTCGTAGGAACGCACGTCGCGCAACTCGAGGCGACGCAGTTGCATCGAAGGACTCCGGGTCAGCTGACCCGCATGGGCATGAGCAGGTAGGTCAGGTCGTCGATGCGGTCGTCCTCGTCAGCCGCCTGCGGCTTGAGCACCGCTGGCTTCAGCCCGTCGCGCAGCTCGATGCGGATCTGGTCGGTGCCCGTCGCGTCCAGCCCTGCGAGGAGGAAGGCCGGGTTGAAGGAGATCGCCAGTCCCTCGCCGTCGATCTCCGCGGGGAGCGCCTCGGCAGCGTCGCCCATCTCCTGGTTGGTGGCCTGCAGATCCACGGACCCGTCACCGAAGTGGAGGGTCACGGGGGTGTTGGCCTGACCCATGGCGACGATGGCGACACGTTGCAGCGCCTCCGCCAGGGCGGCCCGTTCCACGACCACCGAGGTCTCGTGGGCCTCCGGGAGCAGGGCGCGGTAGTTGGGGAAGGAGCCCTCGATCAGCTTGGTGGTCAGCCGGCGGTCACCGAACAGGAAGGACACCTGGCCCGGCTCCAGGATCACCGTGACCGTGCCACCCGCCTCGCCGGCGGCCTTGGCGGCCTCCTGCAGGGAGCGGGCAGGCACCAGGGCGACCCCCTCGACCGCCTCGTCGAAGCGCACCGAGCGCACCGCCAGCCGGTAGCTGTCGGTGGCGGCGGCGGTCAGGACACCGTCGGTGGCGTCCAACTGCACGCCGGTCAGCACCGGGCGCCCCTCGTCGGTCGAGGCCGCACGCGCCACCTGCGAGACAAGCCGGGCGAAGGCGTCGGCCTTGAGGACCCCCTCGGGTGCGTCCTCGGCGGGGGCGGCGAGGGTGGGGAAGTCCTCGACCTGCATCCCGCGCACGTGGAAGGTCGCACGCCCGCAGGTGATCTCCACCCGGTCGCCGTCACCGTCGAGTTGCACCGGCGCGTCGGGGAAGCGGGCCACCAGTTGGGACAGGAGACGGCCTGGCAGCAGGACCTGGCCCGGGCGCTCGATCTCCACGGGGATGGAGATCTCCGCGGCGACCTCGAGATCGGTGGCCCGGCAGACCAGGCGGCCGTCGGCGGCCTCGAGCAACACGCCGGAAAGCGCCGGCAAGGTCACCCGGGCTGCGACGGTCCGCGTCGCCCAGGAGATGGCATCAGCGAACTCTGTCCGCTCGGCTCGCAGCTTCACGTGGTCCCTCCTGGACCCGGTGGTCCACATCTGTGATGGAGAAGAGGTGTTCCATCACTTCTCCTCGTCACCGTAGTAGGGCCTGTGCACACGGTGGATAACGCGCATCCTCGCAGGTCAACCGGGGTCGTCGCGGTGTGGACCGGGTGTGGGGTCGTGGCGGTGGCCTCCACAGCGCGGCGAACCACATCGATGTACCTCCACCGAGATGGCCCGCTGTCCCCCGCTCGTCCCCCGTGCGTCCACACGCTGCGGCGATCCCGGGAGCGGGAGAACGTCTGCATGGTGCAGGAGTTCTCCACTGCACAACGACCGCTGTCCCCCGCCCATCCACCGACGGTCCACACCTCGTGCCGACGGTCGTCCACGCCTCGGCGCGGACCAGGTGCCGCACTCACGCCGTGCGGGCGCGGGTCTTGACCCGGTTGGTCAGCTCCTGCACCTGGTCGTAGATGGCGCGCCGCTCCTGCATGAGCACGGAGATCTTCTTGGTGGCGTGCATCACCGTGGTGTGGTCGCGGCCACCGAAGGCTTTACCGATCCGCGGGAGCGAGAGCTCGGTGAGTTCCCGGGTGAGGTACATGGCCAGCTGGCGGGCGGTGACCAGCTGACGGCTCCGGGAGGGCGAGCACAGGTCCTCCACGGTCAGGGAGAAGTGGTCGGCGACCTCCTCCATGATGAGCTGGACGCTGACCTCCTGGCCGCGCCCGTCGGGGAACAGGTCCTTGAGTACCGACTCGGCCATCGCGGTGTCGGCGGGAGCGCGCTGGAGGCTGGAGAAGGCGGCAACCCGGATCAGGGCACCCTCGAGTTCGCGGATGTTCGACTGCACCCGCGAGGCGATCAGCTCCAGGACCTCCGGTCGCACGCCGAGCGCGTCGCTCTCGCACTTCTTGCGCAGGATGGCGATGCGGGTCTCGAGGTCGGGGGGCTGGATGTCGGTCATCAGCCCCCACTCGAAGCGGCTGCGCAGCCGGTCCTCGAGCTGGGAGATCTGCTTCGGGGGGCGGTCGCTGGAGATGACGATCTGCTTCTCCGCGTTGTGGAGCGCGTTGAAGGTGTGGAAGAACTCCTCCTGGGTGCGCTCCTTCTGCTGGAGGAACTGGATGTCGTCGATCAGCAGGACATCGGACTGCCGGTAGGTCCGCTGGAAGGTCGTGATCCGGTCGTCACGGATCGCGTTGATGAACTCGTTGGTGAACTGCTCGGTGGTGACGTAGCGCACCGTGAGCCGCGGGTACAGGTTGCGGACGTAGTGCCCGATGGCGTGCAGGAGGTGGGTCTTTCCCAGTCCCGCGCCCCCGTAGACGAACAGCGGGTTGTAGGACTTCGCGGGCGCTTCCGCCACGGCCGTGGCGGCCGCGTGGGCGAACCTGTTCGAGGATCCGATGACGAAGTCGTCGAAGGAGTACTTCGGGTTGAGCTGGGTGTCGGGCTCGACCTCGTCACTGACCTGTTGGAGACGCCGAGGTGGCAACTCCACCCGCGGGCCTTCGGGCCGACCGGGTGCGTGCAGTGGCTGCTCGGTGGGAGACACCCGCTCGTCCTCGACCGCTGGTGGAGCGGAGGCTGCCATGGCTGCCGCGTCGAGGTAGCCGGAGCCGTTGTCGGTCTGGTCGGGTGCGGGAGGTGACGGGGCCGTCGCCGCGTCCGGGTGTTCGTCGGGCAGGCTCTCGAAGGGTGCGTGGATGACCGGTTGGCCGTCGGCGTGGCGATCATCCGCGCTCACCGCGTCGTTCGCCTGTTCAGGATCCACCGGTGTCGGGTTGGTCTGCACGGTGATGACCACCTGCAACTGCCGACCCGCCGCGGTGCTCAGCGCGTGGCGGATGGCATCCCCGCAGTGACGGTCGAGCCACTCCCGGGCGAAGGCGTGCGGTGTGGCGAGCACGACCGTGTCGTCGCTGAAGCCGACCGGATTGGTGGCGACGAGCCACTGTCGTTGTGCCGGGGAGGTGACGCCCCGCATCACCTGCGACAGGCTCTCCGCCCACAGCGCACCGAGATCCAGCGTCGACGCGGTACTCACGCTCACTCCTCACCTCACCTGGTCCTGATCGGGCGGTTGCCCGCCGCCCGACCTGCGGCGTGGGCCGGTCGGTGCGCGGACCCTACTCCCTGGCCTCAGGTCGTCCACAAGTGTTTCCACAGGTGTGGATAGGCGAGGTGGAGCGGGCTCCGCGGCGACCGCGGTGGGGAAGGTCCGGGGCTGCCGTGGTCCAGGTGGTTCGGTGTACCCACCCCCGGTCCACCCTTCGGGCGGTGAGGTGCTGGGCCACGAGCAGGCCTGACGAACGATCGCGGACCCTACACCGGCCGGATCGACCGCTGCAACAGCTGGCTACCGGAGGGCCACCACGATGGTCCACCGTCACGCCGTGGCGGGTCGTCTGGTTGTGGTGCGGGAGGGTGTCAGCCCCATCCATGACCACCTTCGGGGGTCTGCGCGGGTGGAGGCAACCGTCGGGGCACCGGTCGGCAGGCGTGCACCGTCACACAGCGGTTGCCCGCCGAACGCGCACACCTATACCCTCTGCACCCCCCACGCACCGGTCCCCCGTGTGGCCGTGACCGTGTGACTGCGCTCCATGTTCGCGTGAGTGCGGGTCACCCACAGGCGCCGGCCCCTTTCCCGGTCGCCACCGACCTGGCCGCGTGCCACCTCAGAGCATCCCGGAGGCCCGCTGTGAAGCGCACCTTTCAGCCCAACAACCGTCGTCGATCCCGCAAGCACGGCTTCCGCGCCCGGATGCGGACCAACGGTGGGCGTCGCGTGGTGAGTAACCGTCGCCGCCGCGGCCGGTCGAAGCTGTCGGCGTGAACCCGGTGGCCGGAGGGCACGATCGTCTCCGGCGAGGCGCCGACATCACCCGGGTGATGCGGGGTCGACAGCAGCGTGCTGGTCGACTGCTGGTCACCCACGTCGCGCCGTCCACGGTGGACGGCGGTGCTGCCCGGGTCGCTGTCGTGGCATCCCGACGCGTGGGCAACGCTGTGGCGCGCAACCGCTGTAAGCGCCTGCTGCGTGAAGCCGCGCGGCACTGCGCCATCCGGGAGGACCTGGACGTGGTGTTGGTCGCCAGGGCCGCGTTGGCCGGTTCGTCGGTGGCCGCAGCCCATCGGGAGTTGTGTACGCATCTCGAGCATCTCGGTGCCGCGGCGCCGACGGCCGTGTCAGGGTGAACTCGATGCCGACCGCGCCGCGTCGCGCCACCTCGTCGTCGGACGTCGACGGGTCGTTCGCGGCGTGGCTGCGGCGTCTCGCGGCTTCGATCGTGCTCCTGCCGGTGTGGCTGTGGCGCGCGACTGGTCCGATGCGTCAGCCGCGCTGTCGTTTCCACCCGTCATGTTCCACCTACGCGGTGGAAGCGGTCCGCACGCACGGCAGCACGCGCGGGGGCATGCTGGCGGTGCGTCGGCTCGGACGTTGCCATCCGTGGAACCCGGGCGGTATCGATCCGGTACCACCGCGGGATGCACCGGAACCGGTCGTCGGCGATGACGGCAAGTCGTACCCCCTGAACGGAGCGTGACCACCGTGTGGAGATCATTCGCTGACGCCGTCCTCGGGTTCTTCGAGGGCGTCCTGACCGTGCTGCACAACGTCGTGGAGCCGGTCTTCGGCGTCCACAGCTGGGGCTGGGCCATCATCCTCCTCACGCTCATCGTGCGGGTGTTCCTCCTGCCGCTGGCGATCAAGCAGACCCGGTCCATGCGGGGTATGCAGAAGATCCAGCCGCAGATGAAGGAGATCCAGAACAAGTACAAGGCCGATCGTGAGCTGATGCGCAAGGACCCGGAGAAGTACCGGGCCAAGAAGCAGAAGATGAACGAGGAGATGATGGCCCTCTACCAGAAGGAGGGCGTCAACCCGGCTGCGAGCTGCCTCCCGCTGCTCGCACAGGCTCCGGTCTTCATCGCGCTGTTCTGGACCATCCGCGGCATGGACGAACTGGCGGACGCGCCGTTCTACTTCTTCACCAGCTTCATCACCCCAGGCGACGATGGCTTCACGGGGCTCGGCGCGCTGGTCAGCACGGCCGGGTGGCCCGGTTGGCTGCTGATCGTGGTGATGTCCGGGACCATGTTCCTCGCCCAGAAGCAGATGATGGCGCGTACCGCGGCCACGGGCCAGGACAACCCGATGGCCCAGCAGCAGAAGATCCTGCTGTACGTCATGCCAGCGTTCCTGGCCGTCATCTCCTTCCAGTTCGCGCTCGGGCTCCTGCTCTACTGGGTCACCACCAACATCTGGCAGGTGGTGCAGCAGTGGATCATCCTGCGCGAGGTCCGTTCCGAGACCAGTGACGATGACGACGACAAGCCCCGCAACAACCGTTCCGCACCGGGCACCGGTGGGGCCACGTCCGGGCAGAAGAAGGGTGGCGGGGGCGCCACGTCCGGGAACAAGCCGAAGGGTGGCGGGGGCGCCACCTCCGGGGACAAGCCGAAGGGTGGTGCGAGTTCCGGCAAGGGCGGAGGCTCGGCTGGCAGCGGGAAGGGGCAGGCGGCCGGGGACAGCGGCGCGGACGCTGACGTCAACGGTGCGGCCTCGGACGGCGAGGACACCACCAACCAGCGTCCGGAGAAGCCGAAGCCCGCGACGGGGAAGAACAACGGTGGCCGACAGGGGGGCTCGAAGCCGAACACCAACGGCACGGGTCCTGACGACGGCACGAAGCCCCGCGCAGCACGTCCAGCGGCCGGAGGACACCTCCCCCGCCGTGGTGGCAAGCGGTCCTGAGCGTGATCTACGAGGAGTGAGCGATGAGTCGGACGGTCAAGGCACGTGGGGGCAGCCTCGAGGAGGCGCTCACCGCTGGGCTGGGTGAACTGTTGGGGCGTGACGCCGAGGTCGCGGTCCGGGTGCAGGGCGCCGGCCATGAGGGCTGGACGGGGAGGCTTCGTCTGGATCTCGAGGTGGAACCGGATGAGACCGCCGGGGAGGCGTCGGCGGCTCCCGAGCCGTCCATCGATGAGGACATCGAGACCGATATGGACCGCGGGGACGTCGAGGTGGAGCCGGCCAGCCTCGAGGAGTTGGACGAGGAGGCGGACGCGGCGGCGGACTTCATGGAGGGCCTGCTGGATGCCCTCGATCTGCCGGGTGATCTGCGGATCAAGCTGCACCCGGACCATGCCGAGCTCGAGGTGATCGAGATCGGGAGCGGGGCGCTGATCGGCCGGCGTGGACAGACCCTCGACGCGATCCAGGAGCTGGTGCGCTGCTCGCTGCAGCGTCAGTTCCAGCGCAGAGCGCGGATCAAGATCGACGCGGAGGGCTACCGCGCTCGGCGGCTCGAGAAGCTGCTCGAGAAGGCTGACGAGGCCATCGATGCCGTCCTCGACACCGGGGAAGCGGAGCGTCTGGAGCCGATGGACGTCTTCGAGCGCAAGGCCGTGCATCAACTCGTCGCTGAGGTCGATGGGCTGACGAGCAGGAGCCAGGGTCGGGAGCCGGCCCGGCGGGTCATCATCGAGACCGAGTGATCATCCCGCCGGATCGACCGAGGCCGGGATGAGCGGCCAAGGGGTTGCGTAGCATCTGCGATGCGGCACAGTGGTAGGCCGGTCCTGAGCACAAGGCCCTGTCGGACACGCTGGTGGACGTGGAGGCCAGAGCCGGCGCCGCACCGCACGGCGAGGGAGCGATCGCAACGTCCTCGCAGGGTTAGGCGGTACTCGCCGATGCTGTCGGCCTGGCACAGCGTGACTTCGACGGGGAGATCGTCGCGCTCCTCATCTGTCCTCGGGCTGGTGGCGGACCCATCGTCCCGGTCCGCCCTTGGGTCGCCAGCGCCTGCCTCTCCACAACGCGACCAGGCGGCGCCCGGGGTCCCGGTTGACCTCTCCGGGAGGTCTCGAGGAGAAGCTAGAAAGTATAGGGCTCGAGAGGAGGACTGCCACGGGGTGGAGCGGTCGGGTCCTGTTGCGGGGGTACCGCGTGCCGCGTCTCCACTGGTGAGGGAGCAGCTGCGTGATGATCGGGCACGTCAGGGTGGGCTCACGTGTGGCTTCTGAGGGACGTAGCCTGCCCGGTCCGCCACCGGCGTCTCGTGTGCATCGCGCTGCATCGATGGAGAGGGTGAGGTGGTCGCGCGGTAGGGATCGGGCGGGTTCCAGTCGGGACGGTGGTCGGCTCTTGCCGCTCTGTACAGCGCTGTGCTGCTTCGTTGTCAGGTCTAGGTGGCGGGACCCGCTGCCTGCAGACAGGGACGGCTGGGTGTGTCTGGGTGGCTGCAGCATCGCCTCATACAAACAGTCGACCGACATGTCGACCGTGTCTTGTCCTGACCACCAAGGATGCGTGATGGTGGCCAGGCTCCTGCTCTCTGGTCGCCGGGGTCGCACGGGTCGTCAGGGGGTAGGGGGTTGCCAGGTCCCCTCCGTCAAGTTGGTGTATGGGTGGGCGCCATCTTGGGCCGCTGACGTGGGGTCAGGCGGCGTCGGGTAGGGCTGGCTGGTCCTCCTGTTCGCTGCGGTCGGGGGTGTCGTGGTTGCGGTTGCGTGCGGTGGCGAGGGAGTCGGCGGACATGTGGCGGCGGGCGACCTGCCACTCGTCGTGCTGTTCGGCCAGGACCGCGCCGACGAGGCGGATGACCGCGGCGCGGTTGGGGAAGATGCCGACCACGTCGGTGCGTCGACGGATCTCCTTGTTGAGCCGCTCCAGCGGGTTGTTGCTGCGTAGCTGGCGCCAGTGGGCCTTGGGAAAGGCGGTGAAGGCCAGGATCTCGTGGCCTGCCTCGGCGAGCAGGTCTGCCGCGTCGTCGAACCGGCCGGTGAGCTGTTCCACGATCCGGGTGTGCTGGGCCCAGGCCGAGTCGTGGTCGGGCTGGTCGAAGATGGAGCGCACCAGCGGTGCGACCAGGCCGTGGGCGGACTTCGGGACCCGGGAGAGCAGATTGCGCATGAAGTGGGTCCGGCACCGCTGCCAGGTCGCGCCGGGCAGTACGGCCGCCACGGCGTCTCTCAGGCCGCCGTGGGCGTCGGAGATGACCAGCTGCACCCCGGACAGCCCGCGGGCCACCAGACAGCGCAGGAACGCTGTCCAGCCGGCCCCGTCCTCGGTGGTGATCACGTCCATCCCGAGCGTCTCACGCTTGCCCTCGGCGTTGACCCCGACGGCGTGGACCACCGCGACGTTGACGATGCGGCCGCCTTCGCGGACCTTCTGGGTCAGCGCATCGACCCAGATGTAGGTGTAGGGCGAGCCGTCCAACGGCCGGTTGCGCCAGCCCGCCACCGTGTCGTCCAGGCTCTTGGCCAGCTCCGAGACCTGGGAGGTGGAGATGCCCTCAAGCCCGAGCTGTCTGACCAGCTTGTCCACCCTCCTCGTCGAGACGCCGGCGAGGTAGCAGTCGGCGACGTGCTGCACCAGGGCCCGCTCCGCCCGCCGGCGCGGCTCGAGCAGCCAGTCAGGGAAGTAGCTGCCCTTGCGCAGCTTGGGGATCGCGAGCTCGATCGTGCCCACCCGGGTGTCCCAGTCCCGGGTGCGGTAGCCGTTGCGGCTGTTCACGCGCTCGTCAGAGACGACGCCGTAGTCGGCGCCGCAGACCCGGTCGACGTCCGCGGACAGCAGCGCCTGCGCGGTCGCGCGCACCATCTCGCGCAGCTGATCCTCGCTCGCCTGCTCCAGCTGCTGGCGAAGCCAAGACCCAAGGTCCATGCTGGTAGGGGTGACCACCGTGATCCTCCTCACGTTGTGCTGTGGTAGGTGCTCGTGAGGATGGCGCGGTGGTCACTCGTTTCCGGTTGACCCCACCCCGTACAGCACATGACGGCACAGTAACCGTTGCCATGGGAACCGGCGGTGCGCATCGCTCGAGCATCGTGCCCCCTAGGGCGGTGGTCGTCCGGTCGTTCCTGCCACTTGGGGCTATCCGGACAGCACGGTGGCCCACTGAACTGGAGGAAAGCGTAGGCCCGAAGCTGTGTCGTCGCGGGGAGTGATGGCTGTGATCGTCGGGCGGGCTGTCGCTGCCTGGTGTGGTTCTGGTGCTGGGATGGGCGGTGGGAGCGTTGACGGTCTAACGGGAGATTGACCCGCATGGGCGTTCGTTACGGCCGTCCTGGTGTCTGGGGATCGGCTGCAAGATGCGGGTGCGGGGGGAGGCGCCCTGGTCGGCGGATCATCGCGTTCCACGTGGAACCGTGGGGTACGAGTGTCCGGCCTGTAGAGGCGGCCGTTGGCATTGGATGCCACCGTTCCACGTGGAACTGTCAGCGAGCCAGGCTCCGCTCGCGTCTGCGTGGGTGAGATGGTCCTCCGTGTGTGCACCTCACGCACAGGATGCTGCTGGTGCGTTCTGTCACGCCCTCCTGCCCCCTGCGGGACGTGTCCGTTCCACGTGGAACCGGCGAGCACCGCGGCACATGCGGCCTCTAGGATACGCCCATGCACATCGACCAGGCCCTTGCCACCTATGCTGAGCTGCTCCGAGCGGCTCCGCACAATCTCCTGTCCCCGCGCGCACTGCACGAACTCGAGGAGCGTCACTTCCCGGAGTGCCGAAGCCTGGCAGCTTGCCTTCCCCAGCAGCCTGGCCGACGCCAGCAGCTCCTCGATGTGGGATCCGGAGGTGGCCTACCCGGCCTGATCATCGCTCTGGAACGCCCCGATCTGGAGGTGCACCTCCTCGAGGCAACGGGGAAGAAGGTGGCGTTCCTGCGTGAGACCGCTGGAAGCCTCGGCCTGGAGTTGGAGGTCCACCACGGTAGGGCCGAAGCCCTGGCTGGGTCAGGGTTGCGTGGCAGGTTCGATCTCGTCACCGCACGGGCGGTCGCGCCTCTGGAACGGCTCCTGCCGTGGACCATGCCCTTCCTGCGGCCGCGTGGACTGCTGTACGCCGTGAAGGGCGATCGATGGATCGAAGAGGTGGAGGCTGCGTCAGCCGCCCTGCGTCGCACCGGGGGCAGCATCGTCGCAACGCCCGACCAGGCCGCCCCAGAATCGGGCGTCAGGTCGGTTATAGTGGCGCGGATCGACGCGAGAGGGCAAGCATGAGAGGACATGTGACGGTATGACATCACCCCAAGGTGACCCCGCACACGCGACTGTCGTCTGCGTTGCGAACCAGAAGGGTGGTGTCGGGAAGACGACCACCGCGATCTCGCTGGCAGCCGGTCTCGCGGATCTGGGCGCACGGGTGCTGGTTATCGACCTTGACCCGCAGGGCAACGCCAGTACCGGACTCGGCATCCGCATCGACGAGGGGGAACCATCGACCTACGGGGTACTCGTGGATGGCGACGACATCCGCGCTGCGCTCCGCGCGACGCAGATCGCTGGTCTGACCCTCCTGCCGAGCAGCCTGGATCTCGCAGGCGCGGAGGTCGAACTGGTCCCCGCCTTCTCGCGTGAGCATCGTCTCGCTCGGGCGGTCGAGGCCGTTCTGCCTGACTACGACCTGCTGATCGTGGACTGCCCTCCTTCACTGGGGCTGTTGACGATCAACGCACTCGTGGCTGCGGATGAGGTCCTCGTCCCGATCCAGTGCGAGTACTACGCGCTGGAAGGCCTCAGCCAGTTGCTGCGCACCGTCGAACTCGTCTCGGACAACCTCAACCCCCGTGTCAGCGTCGGTGGTGTGGTGCTCACGATGTACGACGCGCGGACCAACCTCGCCTACCAGGTGGTGGAGGAGGTACGCAACTACTTCGGGGAGTTGACCTACACCACGGTCATACCCCGCAGTGTGCGCCTGTCCGAAGCGCCCAGCTTCGGTCAGCCGATCACCAGCTACGACCCATCCAGTCGCGGAGCGCGCGCCTACTCGCGTCTCGCGAGGGAGGTCGCGCTGCGCATGCACCTGCAGGTGAACCTGCCTCAGGAGACCAACGTGGAACGGCTCCTCGGGAGCAGTTTCACCGTCCCACCAGCGGACAGCATGCCCGAAGACCCGACCTCGACGCAGGAGGCGCAGCCGTGAGCCGCAGATCGGGTCTGGGCAGGGGCCTCGCCGCGCTGATCCCACCTGCACCAGTGGAGGACGAGCACTCGGCAACCGATGAGCATCTGCCTCCCTCAGCGCACGAAGCGCCGGGGGAACCAGAACACCCGTTCGTTTCTCGATCCACGGGGAACCCAGCAACCACGCGCGAGGACACGAGCGGTCCCGCGGGGACGGACGTCGCCGAGGACGAGCACGATGCGTCCCTGCAGACCCCTCTTGAAGATGGAGCCGACCACCCCGCGACCTACGCGGAGCTCGACCCGGACCGCATCCGTGCCAACCCTCGGCAACCGCGGGAGGTGTTCGACCCGGATGAACTCGATGGGCTCGCGACCTCGCTGTCCGATGTCGGCATGTTGCAGCCCCTGGTCGTCCGCAGGATCGGAGAGAACGAGTACGAACTGATCGCCGGGGAACGCCGACTGCGGGCCGCGCAGTTGGCGGGACTCGACCGGGTACCGGCACTGATCCGCCACACCGAGGATGGCGATCTGCTGAAGGAAGCCCTGGTGGAGAACATCCACCGGGTGCAGCTCAACCCACTGGAAGAGGCAGCCGCGTACCAACAGCTGCTCGAGGAGTTCGGTGTCACGCAGGAGGAGCTCGCCGCCCGGTTGGGCCGATCACGCCCCGCCATCAGCAACTCGATCCGTCTGCTCGGGCTCCCCGACGCGGTGCAGCGCCGTGTGGCGGCTGGCGTGCTCTCGGCCGGCCATGCGAAAGCCCTGCTCGCACTGGCGGACCCCGGGGCCCAGAGCGCCCTCGCGGAGCGGATCGTGGCCGAAGGGCTCTCGGTGCGTGCGACCGAGGAGTTGGTCCGACTGCGCCTGATGGACGAACCCACCCCCCGGAAGAAGCCCCAACGCACCCCGACCGCACCCGGCCTACTCGAGCTGCAGGATGACCTGTCCGACGCGTTGCAGGCCAAGGTTCGTATCAGCATGGGTGCCCGCAAGGGCAGGTTGGCCGTGGAGTTCACCTCGATCGACGATCTCGAACGCATCGTTGCGGTGATCGCCGATGGTCTCGGGGCGCAGGCGCCAGCCGGTGCTGATGCACCGGGCGGGCAGGCGCCACCCGCCGGGGACTGAGCTCAGGCGTCCTGTGCAACGCGCTCCACGATGGTCCCGTCCGCCTCCGCGAGCAGGGCACGTTCAGCCAGATCGACGAACAGGCCGGAGGTCACCACCCCAGGCAGTTGGGTGATCCACAGATCCTCGACCGCCGGATCCTCGATCCCTCCGGCCAACCGGGCATCGACCACGCGGTTGCCGTTGTCCGTGACCACCTCCCCGGCATCCGCGCTCCGCCGCACGGTCACCTCGTAGCCCCGCGCCGTCAGCCACCGTCCCACCGGAGCCACCGCGAAGGGCACCACCTCGACCGGCAGTGCGAAGCTGTCACCGAGCCGTTGGACGACCTTGTCGGTGGTGGCAACCAGGACGAAGCGTGCCGCCATGCTCGCGACCACCTTCTCGCGCAGCAGCGCGCCACCGCCACCCTTCGTTGCGGTGAGGTCGGCGTCGAGCTCGTCCGCACCATCGATCGCCAGGTCGAGCACCTCCACCTCGTCAGGTGTCAGCAGCTCGATGCCGAGGCGACGGCAGGCGTGTGCGGTGGCCTCGGAGGTCGGCACCCCGGCGACCGCGAGCTTGCGGTCCGCGATCGCCTGGAGGAGATGCGCCACGGTCGATCCGGTTCCGAGCCCCAGCTGCATGCCGTCGGTGATCAGCTCGCAGGCTGCCAGCGCAGCCGCGCGCTTGCGCTGCTGCTGTGGGGACATCTCCACGCTCATGCCGTCTCATCCCTCCACGTGGTCAGCAGCATCGGGAGTTCACCGAGCCCCTCGAGGACGAGGTCCGGCTCCTCAGTCCCGTCGGGCAGGTCCTGGAGCTGCCCCCAGGGTCCGCGCCGCAACCAGCAGGTCCGCATGCCGGCTGCGGTCGCAGGGAGCACGTCGTTGTCGATCCGGTCGCCGACGTACAGGATGCGGTCCGCTTCCCCGCGCTCCACCAACCGCATGACCGCGGTGAAGAACGCCGCATCGGGCTTCTCCGCACCCAGCGCCTCCGAGGTGGTCACGCCGTCGCAGGCCAGCGCCAGCGCCTCGAGCTGTGGCCCGCGACGGGCCGGCTGGTTGCCGGCGAGGTAGACCCGGAAACCCTCGGAGGCCAACGCCTCGAGGGAGGGGCGCACATCGCCGTACAGGTCGTCGGGGGTGAACCCCCCGTAGCGACGTTCGTGCTCCTCCTCCAGCTCGTGCCAGTCCACGTTGGGTGCCAGGTGGGCGAAGGTCGCCCCGATGGACTCCCCCTGGACGATGGCGGCACCGAGGACCGCGGTCAGGCTCGGGAGCGACACGTCGAGCAGGTCCGCCCACACCGCCCACACCCTGGTCTCATCGATCAGCACCTCGCCGATGTCGAACACGACCGTGTCCGGTGCGACGACCGGCGGCGAGGTCGCCGGAGCGCGATCGGTCATGCCGAGGCCGCGGCATCCCGTAGAGCGAGCTCCACGAGCCGTTCGCACAGGTCGGGGAAGGCGAGCTCGGCAGCCTCCGCCGCCAGCGGTACCAGGGAGGTCTCCGTCAGACCTGGACAAGTGTCCAGCTCCAACAGCCAGGGGGTGCCGGCCTCGTCCACGATCATGTCCGCTCGGGAGATGTGGCGTGCCCCGACCGCAGCGACCGCTGCCAGGGCGGTCCGGGCGCACGCGTCCGCGACCCCGTCGGTGAGGCGCGCGGGGACGTGGAACTCGGTGGCACCGGGGGTGTAGCGCGCGGCGAAGTCGTAGGCGCCCTCCTTCGGCTGGATCTCCACCGCCGGCAGCGTCTGCCCGTCGAGGACCGTGACCGCCACCTCGACGCCGGCGATGCACCGTTCGATGAGCACCACCTCGGCGTAGGAGAAGGCTCCGACGATCGCCTGGGGGAGGCGTGCCGGGTCCTCGACGATGCTCAGCCCGAGGGAGGAGCCACCCGTCGCGGGCTTGACGACCAGCGGGATCTGCAGCTCCTCGGCGATCCGATCCACCGCGGCGGTCGCACCCATCTCACGGAACGCCTGCTGGGAGAGCGTGACGCGATCGGGCACCGCCACCCCCTCCCGGGCGAACAGGCCCTGCGCGATGGGCTTGTTCCAGGCGAGCGAGCTCGCGAGCACGTCAGGGCCGGTGTAGGGGAGGTCGATCAGCTCCAGCAGGGACTGGATGGTGCCGTCCTCGCCTGCGGAGCCGTGCAGCGCGAGGAAGGCGACGTCGAACCCACCGGTCTCCAGGGTGCGGACGAGTTCCCCGTCGATGTCGAGGCGGGTCACCTGGTGGCCGCGATCCTGCAGCGCGTCGGCGACCCGGCTCCCGGAGCGCAGCGAGACCTCCCGCTCCAGCGAGATGCCGCCAGCGAGCACGGCGATGGACGTAGCGGTCATGAGCTCCTCCTCGGTGGCGTGCAGCGCCGGCGCGTCATCCGCCCACACCGGTCGCGGGGCCGCTCGGCCGGCGCTCCGGCGCGGGTGCGTTCTCCCCGAACACCGCCTGCACCAGGGCGAGCTCGTCGTGCAGGAGCTCCCCGAGGCGCGCCACGCCCTCCGGGATGCGTTCGATCTCGGGGTAGCTGAAGCACAGGCGCGCCTGTGCGCCCCCGGACCCATCGGCGTAGAAGCCGCGCCCGGGTACGTAGGCGACCCGCCGGCCGACGGCCTTGGCCAGCAGGTCGGAGGTGTCGATGCCGTCGGGGACGGTGAGCCAGATGTAGAAGGCACCGACCGGCGTCGTCCAGTGGACACCCTCGGGCATCTCACGACCGAGTGCCGCGAGCATCACGTCGGCCTTCTCCCGGTACAGCTCGGTGAAGCGCTTGATCTGCTCCTGCCAGGGTTGGGTGGCCAGCCACCGCTCGACCACCATCTGCGTCAGGTTGGAGGGGCACAGGTCGGCGGCTTCACGTAAGAGCACCAGCTTGTCACGGATCGGACCGGGCGCGGCGATCCAGCCGGTGCGCACCCCCGGGGCGAACAGCTTCGACATCGTGCCCACGTACACGACCCGGTCCGGAACCAGCGAGCGCAGGCTCGGCTCGATGCGGCCGGCGAAGTCGAGGAGGCCGTAGGGGTTGTCCTCGACGAGCAGGAGGTCGTGTTCCTCGGCGAGCTCCGCGAGGCGGTGGCGGCGCGCCAGGGACATGGACACGCCCGCAGGGTTCTGGTGGTTGGGGATGGTGTAGACGTACTTGGCGCGTCGACCTTCGCGCTGGAGCTGCTTCAGCGCCACCTCGAGCTGGTCCACGTCCATCCCGTGATCATCGACCGGGATGTGGCGGACCTCCGCCCGGTGGCTCTTCAGCGCCCCGATGCCGCCGACGTAGGTGGGGCCCTCGGCCAGCACGACGTCGCCGTCGTCGATGAAGCACTTGGCGATCAGCTCCAGCGCCTGTTGCCCACCCACGGTGATGATGAGGTCGTCGGCGTGGCCGGGGATGCCCTCGTGGTGCATCACCTCGACGAGGTGCTCGCGCAGCTCGGGCCGGCCCTGGCCACCGCCGTACTGCAGGGCGAGCGCCCCCGCTTCGCGGATGACCGCGCTGATCACGGCCTCCACCGCCTCCATGTCGAGGGCGTCGGTGGCGGGCATCCCGCCGGCGAAGGAGACCACCTCGGGCCGGGAGGCGACGGCGAACAGCGCCCGGATCTCCGAGGCGCTCATCCCCGTGACCCGGGTGGCGTACCGGGAGAGGTAGGGGTCGGTGTCGAGCCGCACGCGGGTCTCCAGGGGGAGGGGCATCTCCGTGGGGGAGTTCGCGGTGGCGGCCGGACAGGATGATGCCCGGGCAACACCGCTACGCTCGAGCGTAGCGACCGCCCACGATCCGACGGCACCTCCGCGGCGCCCGAGCACCTGCCGTGCCGCGGGGAGCGGAGGCCCCATGTCCACCACGACCGTCGATCCACAGGCAGCGACCCACGGCGACCGTGCCCGTCAGGTGGTCCCCGGCGGCTGGAAGCGCGTGGTGATCGGTTTCGCCATCGGAGCGGCGGTGGGAGCTGCGATCGGTCTCGTGCTGCCCCGCGATGACGGGCCGCACCGCACCCGGGACTGAGCGCCGTGCGACGGCGTCCCGTCGCGTTGACGGGTGCGGATGTCGACCGGCTCCCGAGCGGCTGCGCGGACTGCCTGTTCTGGGAGCTCGGTGGTCCGTGCCCACAGCCACGTTCCCCCACGGTGCTCGGTGGCCTGGCGCCCTCGGTGAGCCCGGAGGAGGCCGCACGCCCGGCACGCGAACGCAAGCGCGACTGGGTCAGGGCGCAGGTCCACGAGGACGGGCCCCCAGGTGCACGCATCGAGGTGGTGACCGACCCGGACACGACCCGGCAGCGCCAGCACACCGCCGCCTTCGCCCTGTTCGCCCCGGCGACACGCTTCGCGCCCCGGGGCGGGGCCGCCCCCCGGACCTCGCCCGAGGCGATGCTGCTCGCCACCGTCTGGGTCGACGACGTCCACCGCGGGCGGGGGCTCGGTCGCCTCCTGCTCCAGGCGGCACTGCGGGAGACCCTGCGCCAGGACCGCCCGGCCCTGGAGGCCTACGGCGATCGACGCTTCCGGGAGCGGTCCTGCCTGCTGCCGGCCACGTGGTTGCTGCACCAGGGGTTCACCGTGCTGCGGGAGCACCCGCGGGTCCCGCTGTTCCACCTCGACGTCCGTCGCGCTGCGCGGTGGGCCGACTCCCTGGAACACGCGGTGGAGGAGGTGCTGGCCCACCTGCCGCGACCTGCACGCGCGCCGGTCCCCTCCCGGCAGGGTTGGCGGTAGGCTCCCTCGACGGTCGCTCGACGTCGAGACATCCACCGACGTCCCCTGTGCGTCCGCCGAGGTGGTCCGACCGCCGCCTCGCCCCGACCCGTGGGACCCGGCACCCGTGCGCGCCTACCTCGACCTGTTCGGACACCGCGATGCACGGTGGCCGCTGCTGACCTCCATGGTCTCCCGCCTCACGCCGGGGATGATGATCCTGGCGCTGGTGCTGCTACTGCGCGAGCACGACTACAGCTACGCGGCCGCGGGCGTGGTCAGTGCCGGTCACCAACTGGGTGTGGGCCTGGCCTCCCCGGTCCAGGGCCGGCTGGTGGACCGGTACGGCCAGGTCCGCGTCCTGGTCCCCGACGCCCTGCTCTACCTCACCGGGACGGTGGTGCTCGCCGTCACCGCAGCAAGGGGAGGCGCCGTCGCGCTGCTGGTGGTGGCGGCGCTGGGCACCGGCGCCTTCTACCCCCCCGTCACCGCTGCCTCACGGGTGCTGCTGTCGCGGCTGTTCCCCACCGGCCAGCTCCGTGAGACCGCCTTCGCCCTGTCCTCGATCTCCGTGGAGCTGGGGTTCGTCCTGGGCCCGCTGGTCGCGGTGGCGGTCGCGGAGGCGTCCACCGCCGGCTGGTCCGTGGTGCTCGCCGGTATCGCCGCAGCCGTCGGTGCGCTCGGGTACAGCACCACGGCAGCCGCCAGGGCGATGCCGCGCCGGGAGGGCCGGCGACCCGCCGGTGGAGCGTTGCGGGCCGGGGGCGTGCGGGTGATCGTGCTGGCCATCGGTCTGGCCGCGATCGCCTTCGGTGTGCTCGACATCACGGTCCCCGCGGTCGCGGAGTTCTCCGGTGACCGCACCGCCGCCGGGAGGCTGATCGCCACCCTGGCCACCGGCAGCCTGCTCAGCGGTGTGGTGTACGGCGGCCGGATGTGGCCGGGAACCCTCCCCGGACGGCTGCGGGGCTTCGCTGCTGCGCTGGCGCTCGCCATGCTCACGCTGCCGCTGACGGTCCACGATCTACGGCTGTTCGCCATGGGTCTGTTCGTGGCGGGGGTGTTCCTGGCACCGACCACCATCTGCGCCTTCCAACTGCTCGACGATCTGGCGATCCGGGGCACGCAGACCGAGGCGCAGTCCTGGGTGCAGTCCTCGGTGGTGTTCGGGGTGGCGCTGGGCACGACCACGGCAGGGTTCGCCGTCGACCTCACGGGGCCGGCATCGGCGTTCCTGGCCGGTGCGGTCGGTGTCGGCATCGGCGCGGGCGTGCTGCACCTGCGCTTCCCGGTGCTGTCCCGCCCCCGTGTCGACGACGTGGCCACGACCTGAGGGCTCCGGTCGCACCCCCGGCCTGTGCGCTCACGCCGTGAGGGTGGTGTCCCCGGCGAGGTAGCACAGCACCGCCTCGCTCAGTGCCGCGGCGATGCGCTGCTGGTAGGCCGCCTCGCACAGTGCCGGACCCTCCTCGGGATGGGTCAGGAACCCCGGTTCGATCACCACCGCCGGTGCACGCGACTCCCGGAGGATGGCCTGGGTGGCGGGGTGGACCCGGCAGTCCGCCGTCCCCGTCTCCGCGAGCACCGCGGTCAGGCAGAGCTCCGCGAGGCGGCGTCCCCGGTCCGAGATCTGCGCGTCGGTGCCGAAGTGGTACGCGGCCGCACCGCAGCCCGCCGGCGATGCCACGCCGTTGCAGTGGATCGAGACGATCAGTTCCACGTCCTCGCTGTTGGCCTGCTGGGCGCGCTGCGAGGGTGTCGGGCAGGTCCCGGGCCCGCGGCTGAGGATCACGTGGGCGCCGAGGGCGGCGAGGCGACCTTCGAGCGCGGCCCCGATCGCCCAGGTCACCTCGTGTTCCCGGGTGCCGTCGGGGGCGGTGAGCCCGGGGTCGTCCAGACCGTGGCCGGGATCGACCAGCAGGCGGGTCCCGGCGATGGAACGCCGCGCTGGGCGGCGCAGCGCCTCACGTTCACGCACGACCGCGGCGGCCGCCTCCTGGTGGGAACGGTGCAGGCGCAGCAGATGCTCGACCGTCTCCCGGCCGGCGATGCCGTCCACCAGCAGGCCGGCGTTGAGTTGGAACTCACGGACCGCATCCACGGTCTGGGGCCCGAACAGGCCGTCGTCGTACCCGGCATCGAACCCCAGCCGGTTCAGGCGGCGCTGCAGCTCGCGGACGTCGTCGCCGTAGAGCGCGGGTCGGGTGCTGTACAGCAGGCGGTCGCCCAGCGAGAAGGATGCGCCGACCAGGGCCTGCCAGGTCTCCGGCCCGACGATGCCATCGGCGATCAGCCCCCGTTGCTGCTGGAAGGCGCGGACCGCGGCCTCGGTCGCGACGTCGAAGACCCCCGCCTCACCTTCCCAGGGCAGGCCGAGGGCCCCGAGGCGGTGTTGTACGTCCTCCACCTCGGGGCCAACGCTGCCCCGCCGGATCAGTTCCACGTGCCGAGCCTACGGGTCGCGACCGACCGAGGGATCACCACCTCGATCCCGTGCCCGGCCCTGGTCAGCTGACGTAGTCCTTGAGGTCGGCGAGCAGTGCCGCCTTGCCCTTGGCACCCACGATCCGCTTGTCGGGCTTGCCGCCCTTGAAGACCAGCAGCGTGGGGATCGACATGATCCCGTACTCCCGGGCGGTGTCGGGGTTCTCATCGACGTTGAGCTTGACGACCTTCAGTTCGTCCGCACGCTCGTTGGCGATCTCGTCCACGATGGGCGACACCATCTTGCAGGGGCCGCACCACTCGGCCCAGAAGTCCACGAGCACCGGCTTGTCGGACTCGATGACCTCGGTGGTCCACTCGGCGGTGCTGACGGGTGTTGCTCCCATGGTCGTGCTCCTGTGGTCGTATCCGGGCGCGTCACCGCGCGGGTTGTGCCCGAGCGGCACCGTACAGCGCGGGCGATCGATGACGCCCACCGGCAGGCACGCCGGCGGCGTCGATCCAGGTCAGCTGCCGACGGTCGCCGGTTCGGCCTCCGGCGCCACCGCGGTCACGCCGCCGCCGCCGGCCAGCCACCGTTCCGCGTCCATCGCCGCGCGGCAGCCCGTGCCGGCAGCGGTGACCGCCTGCCGGTAGGTGTGGTCCATCACGTCCCCGCAGGCGAAGACGCCGGGCACCTTGGTGGCGGTGGAGGGCTCATCGACGATGAGGTAGCCCTCGTCGTCGGTGTCGAGGACGTCGTCGAACAACCAGGTGTTGGGGATGTGGCCGATGGCAAGGAAGAGGCCGTCGGCAGCGAGGTGGCGCTGCTCACCGGTCACGGTGTCGGTGAGCACCACGCCGTTCATCAGGCCACCCTCGCCGGTGATCTCCGCCACGGTGGCGTTGAAGGCGAACTCGATCTTGTCGTTGGAGAAGGCCCGTTCCTGCATGATCACCGAGGCGCGCAGCTGGTCACGCCGGTGGACGACGGTGACCTTCGAGGCGAACTTGGTCAGGAAGGTCGCCTCCTCCATGGCCGAGTCCCCACCGCCGACGATGATGACCTCCTTGTCGCGGAAGAAGAAGCCGTCGCAGGTGGCGCAGGCCGACACGCCCGAGCCCCACAGCTCGTCCTCCCCGGGGACCTCCAGGCGCCGGGGCTTGGCACCGGTGGCGATGATCAGCGAGCGGGTCCGAAGCCGCAGCCCGGAGGCGGTGGTCAGCGTCTTGACCTCGGAGGTGATGTCGACGCTGGTCACGTCCTCGGTGATGAAGCGGGTCCCGAAGCGCGCCGCCTGGTCACGCATGTTCTGGATCAGCTCCGGGCCCATGACGCCGTCGGCGAAGCCGGGGAAGTTCTCCACGTCGGTGGTGAGGGTGAGCTGGCCGCCGGTGGGCCCGCCGTCGAGGACGCCCTCGATCAGGATGGGCTCCAGGCTGGCCCGTGCGGCGTAGATCGCCGCGGTCAGCCCTGCCGGACCGGAACCGATGATGATGGTCTCGTGGACCTCGTCGGCCAGGGAGGGGTCGCCGGTGGGCTCGGACGCCTGCGCCGGGGCACCCGCCGGGGTGAGCGAGATCTGTGGGGTGTCTGCCATGGTCACAACCTCAGGGAGCGTGGGTGGTGGGAGCGGTCGGTCGCGTGGTGGTGGGCGGGGGTGGGGCCGGGGTGCGAGCCGACGGCGCACGGGGAAGGCGCCGCGGGGCGGCGCTGCGAGGGTGGTAACGGTCCTGACGCGCACGGTATTCCCTGCCACGCCTCCCGCGGGTCAGCTCCACCGCCCCCGCGGCTGTGTGCGCGGCCCCGGTGGCCTCCGGTGACCGAGCGGTGGAGGTGGGCGGGGTGCGCTGTGTCAGTACCCTCGCACCCATGGCTGAGCCGCGTCCCTGTTCCCGCCACGCCGACGTCGAGACCCGTCTGCGATGCTCCGCGTGTGACGACCCGATCTGCACCGATTGCGGTCGTGAAGCTGCCGTGGGCTACAAGTGTCCGGACTGCGCACGCCACCTCGACGGCACCCTCGGGCGCCGAGAGGGCGGCGCAACCGCGGGCGCGGGGGCCTTCGAGCGGTTCAGTGGCAGCGTGAACCGGCGTGCCGGAGGCCGCTCGTCGGGTCCGACCAGCGGCAGCTCGACCGGTGACCGCCTGGCGCCACAGGTCGGGGCGCGGGCGACGCTGATCGGGATGGCGGCCGCGGTGCTCGGGGGGCTGATCCTCGCCCCGGTGCTGCAGGGTGGGTTCTTCTTCCTGCTGTCGGCCGGTGCGATCGGGTGGGGTGTCGCGCGGGCGGTGTACTGGGCCAGCGAGGAGCGGGACTCTCCCTACCTGCGGGCGATCGCGCTGACCTTCGCCGGCTTCACCGTGGCCATCGGCCTGGCCTTCGCCGGCTTCGCCTCGGCTCCTGGCGGCATCATCTTCCTCGCCTACCCGGCTGCGGTGTACGGCGGGTGGATCGTGGTCCGGGCGCGGTAGCCCCGTGCGGTCACCTGCGGCGTGGTCGTCACGACTGGTCGAACCGCAGGACCTCACAGGAGTCCAGGGACAGCGTCCAGGCTTCGATGCGGGAGAAGGCACCGCTGTCGGGGTCCAGGGTCAGGAGCCCGAAGATGGCGGCGTCGCCACCGTCGAGCTCGACCAGCTCGATCGCCACGGGAACGGCCTGCTCCCCCGGGTCGAGGAGCTCGCCGAGGCAGCGGCCCAGCTCCTGGGGGAGGGCGGCGGGCGGAGCTGCATCGGCGTCGAACACCCGCTGCTGGACCTGCGCGGCGAGGGCGGCTCCGTCCTCCATGCTGAGCCCGCGCTGCGCGAGGGCCAGCAGTCCCGGGTCGTCGAGCAGTTCCGGTTGCTCCTCGGCGTCGACGGCGCGGCCCGCATCGATCACCACGGGCAGGTCCACTGCCAGGTCGTCGTCCACGCCGGACAGGGCGGCAGCCTCCTCGGGTGCGCTCTCCTCCACGCTGTCGGCCTGCATCGCCACCCGGTCATCCGTCGTTGGGGACAGCTGGCCGAGCCCGACGATCCCCCCCGCCAGCAGGACGACGCCCGCGGCGGCACCGGCCGTGACCGCAACGACACGACCTCGGCGGCCGGAGTGCCGTCGGCGCGACAGCTCGTCCACCGTCCGCCCCGCCGCCTCCGCGGTCGTGGGCGCGAGCACGGCGTCGTCGGCTTCGACGCGCTGGCGGTCCTGGACCGGCTGGTGCGGTGGGAGGAGCTCGTCGAAGGCTGCTGCCAGTGCGCCGTCGAGGCGCTCACGGGCGCCCTGGGGCAGGGGGGTGGGCGCGAGCTCATCCAGCGCGTGGTCGGCGCGTTCGAGGGCTGCCAACAGCGCACGCAGGTCGGCCTCGTCGGCGATCCGCGCCTCCATGGCGGCCTGCTCGTCGGGTGTCAGTGACCCGTCGAGGTAGCCGGTGAGGCGTTCCAGATCGTCCACGGACCTGCCTTCGCAGCCGTCGTCGTGCAGGGGTTCGGTGCTCATGGGTGGGACGACCGCCTGTCCGTGACGGTTCCCTCCGCCCGGGGGTCCGTGCTCGTGGCGTCGGTGCCGGCCCCCTCGGCCAAGGTCCGTGCCAGCTGCGCCCGTGCCCGCGAGACCCGGCTCTTGACCGTGCCCGTGGCCAGGTCGGTGGCGGCGGCCGCCTCGTCGTAGGTCAGCCCCTCCACCGCCACCAGGACCAGCAGGCGGTGCGACAGCGCGTCCAGCTGCGCCAGCGCCCCGGCGAGCGTCACCGCGGTGTCGGTCCCTCCGCTGCCGTCGGGCTCGACCGGTGCGTCGTCCAGATCGGCGACCTCCGCGACCGGGGTGGCGGGGCGTCGCGCGTCGTGGCGCACGTGATCGATGCACACGTTGCGCGCGACGCGGTACAGCCACGTCGACAGCTTGGCCTCCCCCCGGAAGGAACCGGCGTTGCGCGCGAGCTTCAGGAAGGTCTCCTGGGTGGCGTCCTCCGCGTCGGTGACCGAACCCAGCACCGGCAGACACACCGCGAACACCCGGCGGTGGTAGCGGTCCACCAGGGTGGAGAAGGCGTCCTCGCGTGCACCCCGTGGCAGGGATGCGTCGAGGTAGCGGGCGAGCAGGGTCTGGTCATCGTCGGTGGGCGTCACGTCGCGGGACACGGTCGCATCAGGACGGACCGAGGAAGCGCACCTGCGCGACCTCGGCGGTGAACTCGTCGCTGGCCCCCGCGCTGAGCCCGGTGATCCACAGCAGCCAGTACCGCTGTGTCGTGGTGTTGAAGGAGAAGGGTTGCTGGCTGAGCGTGTCGTTCTGGGAGGCCCGGGGTTCACCCCATGCGGCGGGGCTCGCGACCTCGGCGGGGAGCTCGTCGCTGGCGTAGAGCTCCACGGCGAGACCGCCACGCGTGAGCTCCAGGCTGACGCCCCGAACGTCGCGGGCCTGGCCGAGGTCGAACACCAGACCGATGCCATCCTTCTGACCGCCGAACTCCCGGTCCGGGTAGGCCTCGGTCACCCAGGTGGTCTGTGGGTCGCCGTCGACGGTGTTGCCGGCCAGCTCCGGGTTGTCGCCCTGTCCGGGGGAGCTCGGGTTGAAGACCAGCACCTGATCGACCGTGTGGACCACCGCCGTCGGTGTCGACGGTTCGCCGCCGTTGCTGTCCTGGAACGCGTCGTAGGCGAAGACCGCGACCAGGGTGAGCACGATCCCGCCCAGCACCGCCGCAGCCAGGCGCCGGGCGTACTCCCGCCGCGTGGAGGGCATCGGGCCGGAGTACGGCCGCTCATCGCGCAGCACGGGCAGAGCCTGCGGCTCGTCGCCCGCGGCACTGCCGACCAGGCTCGCGGTGACCTCGTTGGGCTTGGCGGTGACCGCCGGGGCCAGGGCCGCGGCCATGGCATCGCCGTCGGCGAACCGGTCGACCCGGTCCCGGCGGGTGGCGCGTACGACGATGTCGTCGAGGGCGCGGGGCACGTCCGCGCGCAGCTGTCGTGGCGGGAGCAGGTCGTGGGAGAGTCGCATCGCGGCCGTGGCCGTGGGGGTGTCACCGCTGAAGGCGGGGCGACCGCTCAGGCACTCGTGCAGCAGCACCCCGAGGGCGTAGATGTCCGCGCGCGCATCGATCTCCCCGTCCTCGAGCTGCTCCGGTGCGACGTAGGCGGCCGTTCCGACGACGGTCCCGGGGGTGGTCAGCGTCGCGTCGGCGGAGGACAACGCCTTCGCGATCCCGAAGTCGGTCACCTTCACCGTCCCGTCCGCGGCGATGAGGATGTTGGCGGGCTTGATGTCACGGTGGACGAGCCCGTGGCGGTGGGCCTCACCCAGGGCGGCGGCCACCTGCTCTCCCAACGCCGCGACCGTGCCGGGGTCCAGCTCTTCCTCGCGGTCGAGGACCTCCTTGAGGCTCGGCCCGTCGACGTGCTCCATCACCAGGTAGACGAGGTCGTCCTCACGGCCGGTGTCGTAGATCCGCACGGCGTTGGGGTGGTTGAGCTGCGCGGCCGAGCGGGACTCCCGCTCGAAGCGCTCCACGACCGTGGGCTCGTTGGCGTGGTGGGGGTGCAGCAGCTTGATGGCGACGGTGCGTGACAGGTTCTCATCGAAGGCACGCCACACGATGGCGGCACCACCGGAGGCGATGGGCTCCTCCAGCGCGTACCGCCCAGCCAGGTGGCTGCGATCGGGCCAGGAGCGGGTCCTGGGTGCCGCCTCCTGGTGCGCTGGGGTGAGCGGTGCACCACCGGGGTCGCTCGGTGGGGTGTCAGCGTGCAGCGGCGCGGGGTCCACGGGCCGTGAGAACCCGTCGTCACCGACGAAGGTCGGGGCCGCGTCCGGCCGTACCTCGTCCTCGGTCACGGGGTCCTCACGTGGGCTGCGCCCGGTCTGTCGTCCGGCCACGGCGCTATGCACCGATCTCCGCGCGGCGTTCGCCGACGCGGGTCAGCGCCTCCGACAGCGCGGGGATGCGGTGCAGGACCAGGGTCTGCGCCGTGCGTTCGACCTCCACCACCAGCGTCGTCTCCTCCAGCTCGAAGGTCACGAGCGTGACGCCACGCTCCTCGGCCGCATCCGCTGCGGCGTCCTGCGCCTCCGCCACGGAACCGGACGCACCGTAGGCAACCGTTGCCGTGCGTGCGACCTCGCGGGCGGCCTCATCCGCGTCGAGGTGCGCGAACACCACAGCGCCGACCTCGAAGGCGATCAGCGCGACCGCGGCGATCGTCAGCAGGAGGCGGACCAGCCAGCTGACGATGATGTCGCCATCCTGTGCCCGTAGCGCGCGCATCCTGCACTCCTCAAGCCGGCGGCTGCTCAGTATCGCGCACCACGGCCAGCCGTGGGCGTTCCGGGCGTCGCAGGGACCCCACGAGGAGCAGCACGATGACCAGGACGGCCATCCCGGCGAGGGCTGCACCGGACAGCGCCGTCGACCGTACCGTGAGGGTGTCCCGCGCCAGCACCTGCGTGCCACCGGGGTCGGTGATGGTCACGGTCACCGGGAAGGTGCCCGTGGACACCGCCCGGGTGGGGAAGGTGACCGTCGTGGAGCCGTCCTCCTCGAGCTCGAGCACCTGCGAGGTGCGACCCTCAGGCCACAGCAACCGGCCCTGGGACTCCACCTGTACGGTCACCAGGAGCGGACCGCCGCGGTCGCGGGTGACGGTGACCGGCACCTCGCCGGTGTCGGAGGTCAGGGTGACGGAGGCAGCGGCCAGGGACACCGTACCGAAGGTCTCGTCCACCGTGCGCTGGACGTCGCGGATCAGGGCGAGCGCCTCGCCATCCCGTGGCGGTCGGTACCACCGTGAGGCCGATCGCAGCAGGTCCTCACGCAGCTGGGTCACGGGTCGGTCGCCGAGCCGCGTGCTCCCCGGAGGTGACGCCCCCACGGCGGCGTCCAGTGCCCGCCAGGCCCGGGAGAGCTCCGAGGTGATCGCGGGCGCGAACGGCCCCTCCTCGGGCGGCGCCAGGCCGATGGTGCGGGGGTCGCGTTGCGCCTCGGTCGCCAGCTGGGTCGGTCCCACGAAGCGCAGCCAACCGGCATCACCGAGCCGCAGGAGCAGCTCCTCGGCGACGGCACCCGGCGGGGCCCAGGTCCGTGGTGGCAGGAGCACCAGTCCCCGGTCCGCGTCGGCAGGAGCGGTGAGGTAGTGCATGGCGGTCTCGGCCACCACACGTTGGGCCGCGACCACGCCGCCGGCCTCGCTGTCCAACGCCTCCAATGACGGGGTGAGGTAGGGGTCACCCACCAACGCGGTCAGCAGCCGTCCCGAGGGTGCACGCACCCGACGCACGGGCTGGCCGAGCTCCGGGTCGCTGCCGATCGGTGGCAGGTCGGTCGCGGTCGCGGGCAGGACCAGGGTCTCACCCGGCAGGACGTCGAGCACCTGCTCGTCGATCCGGTCCAGCACCAGGTGGGTCGCGCCGTCCACCTCGGTGCCGAGCTGGAGTTGGACCCGGCGGCGACCGTCGCTGGCGGTGATCGCCCCGAGTTCGGCCAGCGTGTCGTCCCCCGCCTGCAGCGCCGGGACATCCGCGTCGGCGTAGCTCCCGCTCACCGGTGCGAGCACCTGGTCGCTGGCCACCGAACGGAGGCGGCGCAGGAGGTCCGAGGCGTCGGTGGCGCTGCTGGACGAGGCGGAGATCGTCCGGGACTCCAGCTGGCCCTGATCGGTACGGACCTGTGCCGTGTAGCCGTCGGAGCGGTCGCTGAGGTCCTCGAGGAGGTGCGCTGCAGGCGCCAACACCACCGGCACGTTGGAGGGGCCACGCTCCAGGCCCCGGACGAGCCCGTCCAGTCGTGCGCCGGGCCGGGTCTCCCGCTCCACCCCGTCGGGGTACCGGCCGCCGGGGCCCCGCCAGGGCGCGGCGTCCACGGGCCAGATGAAGGTCGTCAGCAGCGGCGCGGCCACCGGGTCGTTCAACCACACCACGGCGGTGACGACCTCGTCCAGGACCCGGGTGCCGAGGGTCACCGCGATGCGGACCGGGTGGACACCACCCGCGTCACCCGCCCAGGGCACCTCCTGCGGGGTGAAGACCTCCTTCAGCCCCGCGACCGCTCCCGGCGGCAGCGCGCCGTCGGTGCGCAGCGGCTGCGTGTGCACGTGGAGCGCGGGGCCGTCGAGACCGCCGTCCAGGGCGTTGGCGAGCAGGCCACGCGTCAGGGCCGGCGGGTGGACCTCCACGACCAGTTGTGCAGCGGTCAGGGGGACCGCGCCGTCGTTCTCGACCAGGGCGCGCAGCTCGAGGTCCTCGGCGTACACGCGCTCCTCACCCGGGTCCTCCGGCACCGGTGCCGTACCCGGTCCGAGGACGCCTTCCAGGGCGCTGACGGTCAGCCGTGCGCTCGGTTCCGTCCGGGCCTGCTGGGCCGCTGCGTCCGGTGTGGGCGACAGGGCGATCCCGAGCGTCGCAGCGGTGAGGAGCGCCGCGATGCACGTCCGGAGACCGCGGGGCGGCGGCGCCGCGGGGCGGCCGGCACCGCGGGGTGTGCTCACCCCTCGAGGGCCGCTGCAGCGTGCCGTGGTGGCTGCGGCCGCCGTGGCTCGGCGCTGCGGGCCTTCTCCACCAGCTTGCGCTCGTTGCGGTGGGCGAGCCGGACCAGGGCGACCTCGAGCGGCACCCACTCCACGTGCTCCGCCTCGTCATCGCGTGGGCCGGCGGCCTGGCCGTCCCACCACATGAAGAAGTAGTGGACGAACTTGTGGTAGCGGATCTGGTCGGGGCGCCACACGAACCAGTAGTCGATGGTGCCGAGCAGCACGTCAGCGACGGCTCCGTACCCGGTCTCCTCCCGGACCTCACGCAGGGCCGCCTGCTCGTCGGTCTCGCCCTCCTCGATGCCGCCCTTGGGCAGGGTCCACTGCGGTTTCCCGGCAGCGTTGCGGCGGGCGATCAGCAGCACCCACCGCCGGCCGTCAGGCCGGTCGTCACAGACCACGCCACCGGCGGAGGTGGCGCGTCTGGTCGGGTACCTGGCCATGGACCGAGGGTAGCGACCGAGACCTGTCCTGCGGGCGCCCGAGGTGGACGTAGCCTGCCGACCTCCGACGTCGTGCAGGCGGGCGTCGTCAGCACCGAGGAGGCGGGGATGCGTGCGTTGATCCAGCGGGTGCGCTCGGCATCGGTGACGGCCGCGGACCGACCGGGGGACCTGATGCAGGAGACCGGGCGGATCGGCCCCGGGCTCGTGGCGCTGATAGGGGTGACCCACGACGACACCGCGACCGAGGCACAACGGCTCGCCGACAAGGTGCGGAACCTGCGGATCTTCCCCGACGAGCGGGGTGCCATGAACCGCAGCTGCGCCGAGGTGGGGGCAGCGGTGCTGGTGGTCAGCCAGTTCACCCTCTACGCCGATGCCAGCAGGGGTCGGCGACCCTCCTTCGTCGATGCCGCACCCCCGGAGCACGCCGAGCCGCTGATCGAGCACCTCGTCGCCCGGCTGGCGGCGGCCGGTACCGAGGTGGCGGTGGGTCGGTTCCGGGCCCATATGGAGGTCAGCCTGGTCAACGACGGGCCCGTCACCCTCTCCCTCGAGGTGTAGCCTGCCGTCAGGGACCGCCGCGTCCGCCGTCACCGCAGCCTCAAGAGCGGTGCCGCAGCTGTCGATGCCCTCGGCGGAGTGCCGTCCTGAGCCCGGGACCGGCCGGCCTGCGGGCCGCAGCACACAGGAGCTCCGCCACCGTGAGCAGCGTCGACGAGTACCTCGAGGTCCTGGTGGAGTCGGGTGGCTCCGATCTGCACATCAAGGCGGGTGGCCCGGCGTTCGTCCGGATCGACGGCGACCTCAAGCCGGTGACCACCCTGCCGCCGACCTCTCCGGGCGACACCGAGCAGTTGGCGCACCAGATGATGGACGAGCGGCTGCTCGAGGCGTTCGAGGTCCACAAGCAGGTCGACTTCGCCTACTCGATCCCGGGTGTGGGCCGCTTCCGCGTCAACACCTTCCAGCAGCGTGGCTCCGTCGGCATCGTGTGCCGGCGGGTGCTGCCGGGCACGCAGTCCTTCGACTCCCTCGGCCTGCCGCCGGCGGTGCGCAAGCTCGCCGAGGAGCATCGGGGCCTGGTCCTGGTCACCGGTCCCACCGGTTCGGGGAAGACCACCACGACCGCGGCCATGCTCAGCCACATCAACGCCACCCGCCGGTGTCACATCGTGACCCTGGAGGATCCCATCGAGGTGCTCCACCGTGACGACCACGCCCTGATCGACCAGCGTGAGATCGGCGTGGACACCGAGGACTTCGCCACCGGCCTGAAGGCCGTCTCACGCCAGGACCCCGACGTCATCTTCATCGGTGAGATGCGGGACCTGGAGACGGTGGAGGCCGCGCTCCAGGCCGCGGAGACCGGCCACCTGGTCATCTCGACCCTGCACACCACCGACGCCCGTGAGACGATCAACCGGGTGGTCGACATGTTCCCCAAGGAGAGCCAGGGACAGGCCCGGATCTCCCTGGCCAACTCGCTCAAGGGCGTCGTCTGTCAACGGCTGGCCCCGCGCGCCACCGGGCAGGGACGGGTCGCCATCGTCGAGGTGCTGGTGATGACCACCAGGACCTACGAGTTCCTGGTCGATCCGGCCCAGCTGCCGATGATCTCCGACGCGATCGCCGAGGGCGGCTACTACGGGATGCAGACCTTCGACCAGCACCTGCTCGACCTCTACCAGTCGGGTGAGGTCTCCCTGCGTGACGCGCTGTCCACGGCCACCAACCCCCACGACTTCCGGGTGGCGCTGCGGGCAGCCGGGCTCGCGGCCTCCTAACCCGCGACCACGTCCTCGGCGCGACCCGCCGCGGCAGCGCTGTCCTCGCCGCCCGCGGACGGCTGCGCGGGCAGCACCGGGGTGGGTGACGCAGCGTGCTCGGTGAGGCGCTCGTGCAGCGTTGCCGCGTCACGGTGGTCGGCGTCGAGGACGGTCACCAGCGCACCGGGACCGGCGACGTGCACGAGCAGGGTGGTCAGGTCGAGCCGCCGCTGGAACAGCGAGCGTCGGCTGGTGACCGCCTGCGCCTTGACCACCGGGGCGACGTCGGTGGACACCGACAGCGCCCCGCTACGCGCCGCTACCACCAACTCGGTCAGCCCGTGGGCGAGCTGGCGGTACTCGACCACCGCCAGCACGGCGTTGATCGGCAGCAGCAGCAGCACCCAGGGGCGGGCCGTGGCCACCAGCCCGTCGGCGTCGATGAAGGGCAGCACCTCGGGGGCGAGCCACACCAGCGCCACCACCAGGGCGGCTGGGCGCAGCCAGCGGAACAGCGAGCGGCGCAGGGCAGCCGGGGGGTGGGAACGCAGGGCGGGCACACCCTCGACGTTGGGCATGATCTCACCGAGCAGCCGGTCCACCTCGGTGACCGGCAAGAGGGGCACGGTCACCCGTCCGTCACCGCCCGTAGAGCCGCCGGCGGAGCGGATGCGGACCGTGGCGTACCCGAGCAGGCGACGGATCCAGTTGCGCTTGATCTCCACCAGCTGGACCCGTCGCAGGGGCACGACGGAGTCCCGGGTCGACAGCAGCCCGCGCGAGACGTAGAGGTCCTCGTCCACCCGACGGATCCGGAAGTTGCCGTCGCGCAGCACCCCGACCACGATGGCGGCGAGCACGGAGAGGACCAGCAGCGCGGCCGCCCCGAGGGCCACCAGCCGCCAGTCCGGGCCGCTGACGGTCGGTGTCTGTCCGACGACCAGGCCTGCGTCGATGAGCTGGTCGACGAGGTCGTCGACGAAGGGCCCGACCTGGTTGCCGACGAACTGCAACGCACCGCCGATGACCGCCGGCAGCACCAGCAGCCGGGCACCGGTGACCGCGGCGATGACCACGTGGGACATCGGCACGGTCAGCACCACCTCGCCGTCGTCGTCACCGGCCGGTTCCGTGTCGGCGCCCGCCTCCGTCGCCTGCAGGCGCCGCTGGCTGGCGCGGACCGCCGCGCGCAGCGCGACCGCGTCCTCCTCGGGCACCACCCGCAGGTCGACCTCCGGCTCCGCGGCGCTGCCGGCGGTCTCCACCCGGATCGCCGCCAGCCCGAACACGCGCTGGATCGCCCCACGCTGGATCTCGACCTGCTGGATGCGACCGACGTCGAGGCTGCGGTGGTTGCGGCTGAGCACGCCGTGATCGACGCGCAGGACCTCGCCATCGAAGGAGAAGGTCCGCATGCGCCAGTCCAGGAGCCGCAGGATCAGGCCGACCACCGCCAGGACACCCAGCACCAGCAGCGTCACCCACAAGGGTGCGGCCAGCGTCGCGACGACGGGGAAGATCAGCGCCTGGACGGCCTGGGCCAGGGGCACGCCGAGCAGCACCGATGCGGGGTGCAGCCGGCGAGGTGTGGCGAAGGGCGCGTGGTCTGCGTTCGCGTGGGTGCCGTCGTCGGGCCGGTCAGATGGCGACGACGGCGTGTCCAACCAGCTGCGGGCCGGTTCCGGACCCGGGGGCGGCGGGGGCGGCGGATCAGACGGCATCGCGGAGATCCCCCGGGTGCTCGGCCACGGCGGACGCCGCCCGGGCCAGCAGCTCCGCACGCACCTGGGGTGCGTCCTCGGCGGCGATACCCGGCAGGGTCGCGGACCCGGAGGCCGAGGCCGTGGTGACCTGCAGGCTGGCCAGCTCCAGCAGCCGGTCCACGGGTCCCGCGGCGATGTCGATCTGCTGGATGCGGAAGTAGGGCACCGTCTCCTTCCGGTGCAGGAGCACCCCATACCGCAGCTCGATGGCGAGATCGGTGAGCTGCCACCGCCAGCGCCGGAAGCGCATCGGTGGATAGAACACCACGGAGAACACCACCAGGCCGGCGAGCGCGGCCAGCAGCAACCACAGCCAGGGTGTCCCGAGGGCGATACCGATGCCGACCGTCACCACGGTGGGGAACAGTGAGGACAGCCCGGCCGAGATCCGCCACGAGGCGATCACCGCCGGTGCCAGCTCCCGTTCACGGTCGTCCAACCCGGGCCGCGGGATCTCGTCACCCGCGCGCACCGTGACGGCACCGCCCTGGCCCCAGCCCTCGGGGGCGCCCTCGGGCGCCGGGGTCCGCGTCGGCGGGGCGGAAGGGCCGGCGCCGCTGCTGGGTGCTGCCGGGCCCGTCGACGCAGGCGGCGGGGGTGGCGGCGGGGGGCCGGGCTGCTGATCGCTCACGATGGGCCTACGGGTGATCGGCACGGACTGACGGGCAGGGACGAGGGCACCATACTGAGCCGTGACACGCATCCCCGGGACCTGGTCGGTGGTCCGCCGTGCGCTCGGCTGTGGCCGCGGCCCGTAGCATGCGGGCTTGATGCGTCTGGACCCCGGCCGTGCGACCACCCACCCGCAAGCCCCCTCCCGCCCCCGGAGCACCCACCAGCGTGACCGACGCCCAGCTCACCGCTGACCAGGCCGTCCAGCTCGGACGGCTCGTCGACGTGTACCCGGAGGCCCGCGAGCTCGGCGCACGCTTCGACGCCGCCGGACACGAGCTCCACCTCGTCGGTGGCACCGTGCGTGACACGCTGCTGGCCGGCGGTGACGCCGACGTGCTCGAGCAGGTCGACCTCGACTTCGCCACCTCGGCGCCCCCTGAGGACACCGAACGCATCCTCGGCGGGTGGGCGACGGCGGTGTGGCTGACGGGGGCGGCCTTCGGCACGGTGTCCTGCCAGCGGGAGCAGGCCGGGCGTCCCACCCGGCGGGTGGAGATCACCACCTTCCGGGCCGACAGCTACCAGCCGGGTTCGCGCCACCCGGAGGTGACCTACGGGACCACGATCGAGGACGATCTGGCCCGCCGTGACCTGACCGTCAACGCCATGGCGGTACAGGTGCCCGCCTTCCGCTTCGTCGACCCGCACGGCGGGCTCGCGGACCTGCGTCGTGGGCTGCTGCGCACCCCGATCGACCCGCAGACCTCCTTCACCGACGACCCCCTGCGGATGGTGCGCCTGGCCCGCTTCGCCGCGGTGCTGGACGCCGAGGTGGACGACGCCACGCTGGCCGCGGCGACCCAGTTCTCCGATCTACTGGCGGAGGTGTCCGCCGAGCGGGTCCGGGATGAGCTCGTGCGTCTGATCAGCGGGCGTTCCCCGCGCCGGGGCCTGGAGCTGCTGCTGTCCACCGGCCTGGCCGGACAGGTGCTGCCGGAGCTCGTGGAGCTGCGGGCGTGCGTCGATCCGCAGCACCGACACAAGGACGTGTGGTCCCACACCCTGGCGGTCATCGACAACGTCATCGCCCTGGAGCACGACGGTCCCGACGCCGTGCTCCGCCTCGCGGCCCTGCTGCACGACATCGGCAAGCCGGACACCCGTGAGATCCACCGTGACGGCACCGTGACCTTCCACCACCACGACGTGGTCGGTGCGCGCCAGACCCGGGCGCGGATGCGGGCGTTGCGCTTCGACAAGCAGACGATCAAGGACGTGAGCGAGCTGGTCCGGATGCACCTGCGCTTCCACACCTACAAGCAGGGGTGGACCGACGCGGCGGTCCGCCGCTACGTCCGGGACGCCGGTCACCTCTACGAGCGCCTCAACACCCTCACCCGCGCGGACGTGACCACCGGCAACCCCCGTCGCGCCGCACGCATCCAGCGTCGGGTCGACGAGCTGGAGGAGCGGGTCGCCGCGTTGCGTGAGCAGGAGGAGCTCGAGGCGGTCCGTCCCGCCATCGACGGCAACCGCATCATGCGCCACCTTGGCATCGAACCCGGTCCCGTGGTGGGTGAGGCCTGGCAGTACCTGCTGGACCTGCGGCTCGAGCAGGGCCCCATGGACGAGGACGAGGCCCTGGCCGCCCTGGACGCGTGGTGGGCCGAGCGGGGTGCGGGCTCCGCGTGAGCAGCTCGTCACCGCCGCCGTCCCGAGGGCTGTCCTGGCGCGACCACCTCGATGCCGCCGTGGAGGTCCCCGCGCTGCCCGGTCCGCAGGAGAAGGCCTTCTACCTGCCCATCGGCGCCTTCCAGGGCGAGGCGTACGCCCGCAACGCCTTCACCGCCGGTACCGAGGAGGAGGCCGCGGTCCTCGTCGAGCTGCTGGAACTGCGGCGGGGAGCGCAGGTGCTCGACGTCGGCTGTGGTGACGGTCGTCACCTCCGGCGCCTGGCGCACGAGACGGTCCTCGGTGTCCGGGGAACCGGCATCGACGTCGCGCCGGCGCTGGTGGCGGCGGGCCGCGCGGCCGCGGAACGGGACGGGGTCGAGGTGACCTTCGAGGTCGCCGATGCGCGGCAGCTGCCGGCGTGGTTGGGCCCGCGAGCCGGGCGGTTCGACGCGGCCTGGTCGCTGTGCCAGGGGGCGCTCGGCACCTCCCCGGAGACCGATCCCGAGGTGGTGGCCGGGCTCGCCGCGGCGGTGCGTCCGGGCGGGCTGGTCGCCTACACCTGCTTCCACGCGCTGTTCGCCGCACGGCACCTGGCACCGGGGGACGCCTTCGACACCGTGGGCCTGGTCCACCACCAGGTCAGCGAGGTCCACGGCCCGGACCACGCCCGGCAGCGGTTCGACCTGTGGACGGCCGCCTACACCGCCCGTGAGGCGGTGCAGCTGGCGGTCAACGCCGGCCTGCACCCGGTGAGCGTGCGGGGTGTGGAGCCAGGTGCCTACGGGCGGCGCGCACCCGGTGAGGTGGCCCTCGACGATCCCGAGGTGCTGGTGGTCGCCCAGCGCTGACCGATCTGCGGGCGTGGCGCGCGCCACAGCGGTGTGCGCACCTGCGGCCAGCGCCGCACCACCAACCGGCGCACCCGGGAACGGGGGACCCACCCCCACCGGCGGCTGTCGGTGGACCGTGCGTGGTCGTCACCCTCCAGCCACAGCTCATCACCATGCCGCGCGATGACCCGCTTGATGACCGTGTGCCGCGCATCCGCCGGGTCAGCGATCAGCACGACCCGGCCAGGGCTCGCCAGGGACCGCATCGCGCCGGGGAGGGGGACGCTGAGCACCACGTCGCCCGGGAGCAGGGTGGGGGCCATGGACGGCCCGCGGACCACGATGCGCGAACGGTCGGCCAGCAGCAGCCCCAGGTAGCACCCGACGGCCGCGGCCAGCCACCCCGACCCGGTGGCTGCGGCGGCCCCGAACCAGCCCGCAACGCCGGATGGCTCCTTCCGTAGGGTCCTTCGGCCCGCCGACACCGTTACGCTCACGCCATCACCTCATCCCACGATCGAGAGCCAAGGAGTACCGGATGCGTCCGACCGCCCTTCTGCGCGCGCTCAACCCCGTGCGCCCCGCCCGCGTTGCCGACGCGCACTGCGACCTGATGTGTGGGGTGTACTACCCGGAACAGGCCCGCATCGAGGCCGAGTCCGTCCTGATGAGCGCGAAGAAGTACCACGACTCCGACGACGAGGTGTTCCGTCAGCGCGCCGTCACGATCAAGGAGGAGCGCGCGGAACTGGTCAAGCACCACCTCTCCGTGCTGTGGACCGACTACTTCAAGCCCCCGCACCTCGAGGAGTACCCGGAGCTCCACGAGATGTTCTGGCACGCCATCAAGGCGGCCGGTGAGGCCAAGAAGACCATGGACGTCGCGGTCGCCGAGGACCTGATCGCCAAGATCGACGCGATCTCGGAGATCTTCTACAAGACCAAGGGTGGCAAGCCCGAGTGGCTGACCGCCTGAGGTCCTGACCCCCTGACCCTCGCGTCCGGCGTGGTGCCGCACCCACCGCTGCCGGCGACGTCGTGCCCCCGCCTCGGCGGGGGCACGACGTCGTCACGCCCGCCCGGCCGCAGCTGCGGGCAGCGTGAGCCCGAGGTGCGCCGCGTGGAAGGCGAGCACGTCGGCGCGTTCCTCCAGCAGCTTGGAGACCGGCTTGCCGGCGCCGTGTCCCGCGGCCCGGTCCACCCGCAGCAGCACCGGGGCGGCCGCGCCCTGGGCGTGCTGCAGCGCCGCGGCGAATTTGAAGGAGTGGGCCGGGACCACCCGGTCGTCGGTGTCGCCGGTGGTCAGCAGCGTCGGTGGGTAGCCGCGCTCCACCTCGACGTTGTGGTACGGCGAGTACCCGAGCAGCACGGCCAGGTCCTCGGCGTCCTCCGGTGATCCGTAGTCGGAGGTCCACGCCCACCCGATGGTGAAGCGGTGGAACCGGACCATGTCCAGCACGCCGACCTCGGGGACAGCGGAGCCGAAGGCCTCCGGCTGACGGGTGATGCAGGCGCCCACGAGCAGCCCACCGTTCGACCGGCCCTCGATGCCCAGATGCGCCGGCGCGGACCACACCGCGCCCGGGTCGGTGTCCGCGGACAGCGCCGTCGCGGTCACCCCGTCGCGGCGTCCGCCGGTCAACCAGGCGGCGCAGGCCAGGGCGTCGTCGAACACGTTGGTCTTGCGCTCGCGCCGCCCGTCGTCGTGCCAGGCGCGGCCGTACTCGCCGCCGCCGCGCAGGCACGCCACCGCGAGGAGGCCACCGGCCTCCACCCACGCGCGCCAGCCCGGGCGGTGCATCGGGGTGACGGGGATGTCGAACCCGCCGTAGCCCCACAGCACCGTGGGGCGTGCCCCGTCCGGCGTCACGTCCCGGCGGTGGATCAGGAACAGCGGGACCGCGACCCCGGCGTGGTGGACGTGCACCTGCTCGACCACCAGTGACTCGCCGTCCGCAGCGTCCGGCGCGTCGTCGGGCCGTGCGTGGTCCGGGGTCGCGCTGGCGTCCTCGGGACGCCACACCACCTCGACCTGCAGGTCGGGCAGGTGGCAGGCGAGCAGGTGGTCGGGTGCGGTGAAGGTGCCGACGCCGAGGTGGAGGGTGTCGTCGCGGCGCCCGCCGGACAGCCCCGTCACCGTCACGGGCCAGGGCAGCGGCACCGTGCCGATGGCTGTGCCGTCGGCGGGTCGCACCACCTCGAGCCGGGAGGTGGCGTGGCGCAGGCGGTGCAGGACCAGCCACCCGGCGTCCTCGGGGCGGTCCGCGCCCACCAGCTGCGCATCGAGCAGACGGTCGCCCGCCTCGGCGACCACCTCGCGCAGGAGCGGTGCCCGTGCCACCGAACCTGGGGCGCCGGGCGTGGACCCCCGGTCCGGGAGGGCGACCGCGACCACGCGGCCCAGCGGCGCGTCCCGGTCGGTGACCAGGAGCAGCTCGTCACCGAACACCCCGAGCGGCTCGTACATCGCCTCACCCGGCTCCAGCAGGGTGTGGACGGCGCCGATCGTGCCGTCGTCGTGGAGCGCGGCGACCTGCACGCCGGTCTCCGGATCGGTGCCCCGCGTCACGGTCAGCACCACCCAACGGCCGTCGTGGCTGACCGCGGGGTGGAAGCCCCACTCCGGTCGGTCCGGCCGGGCGTGGACGACGACGTCCTGTGTGGCCGGGGTACCGAGCCGGTGGAGCCGGACCTGCTGGTCCCGGTTGGCCGCGGCGTGCTCGTCGCCGGCGGCCGGTGGCTCGTAGGCGGTGTAGAGGAAGCCGCTGGCGTCCGGGAGCCAGGCTGCTGGCCCGAACTTGGACCAGGGCACCTCGTCATCGAGCAGCTGCGCCTCCGCCACCTCGAGCACCCGCCAGGTGGTCCAGTCGGAACCGGCCTCGGACCGACCCACCGCCAGGCGCTGGCCGTCATCGCTGACCGCCAGCCCGGACAGCGAGGCGGTGCCGTCCGCCGACCAGCTGCCGGGGTCCAGCAGCACCGACCACGCTGCAGCAGTCGGGAGCTGGCCCCGGGGCGCGCCCTCGGTCGCAGGCGCGTGCCACAGCACGTCCTGCTCCTGCAGGCCGTCGTTGCGGAACTGGAACCACGACCGCCCGCGCCGCCAGGGGGTGCCACGACGCGGGTGATCCCACAGCGCGGCCAGGCGCGCGGAGAACGCCGCCCGCGCCGGCAGGGCCGCCAGGTGCGCCCGGGCCGCCGCGTCCTGGACGTCGATGAAGTCCGCCACCTCGGGGTCATGGGCGGGCGCCTCCAACCACCGGTACGGGTCGTGGACCCGGTGACCGCGCAGCACCTCGACGTGGTCCTGGCGCCGGGTGGGTGGGGGCGGGGGAGCGGCGAGCGGGTCCGGTGCCGGCACGGGGACCTCCGGGGCTGCGGGCGGGTGACGTCGTGTCGACCGGCGGTGGCGACCGCCGGGACGGTACTGCCAGCCGGTGCCGGACCTGCGCGCGGTCACCGCTGCCCGTAGCCTGTGTGGGTCCCCGCGGTGGGGACGGCGGGAGACCGTCACAGATGGAGGGCGCAGCACCGTGCGTGAGGCCCGGACCGACTACCGGCTCCGCCGGCGTGCGCTGCTGCGCGAGGTCACCGAGGGCGCGCGGTCGGTGGACGAGGTCCGTGACGCCCACCCGGACCTCGTGCGGGCGGGTACCCACATCGGCACGCCCGCCGCCGAGCCCTGCCCGCTGTGCGAGCGTGACGCCCTCACCCACGTGTCCTACGTCTTCGAGGGCAAGGGGCCACGCACCGCGTCGGGACGCGCCCTGCCCGCCGAGGCGCTCGCCCGGCACGCGGAGCGCCACGGCGACCTGACGGTCTACACCGTGGAGGTGTGCACCGCCTGCCACTGGCACCACCTGCTCGAGTCCTACCGGCTGCTGGCCAGCGGGTCCGCCGTCGGGTGAGTGGACCGCCCCGTCCGCATCCCGGGCGGCTGGCGCGACCGATGACCGCTGCGACCGACTACCGCGGGATGAACAGCCCGAGCAGGGCGATGCCCACGCCGGCGATGATCACCGCGCCGACGTCCAGCACCTGCCACCCGGCCAGGGCGAGGATCGCCCCTCCCGCGACCAGGGTCGGACCGAGGGTGCGGCGGTCGTCCGCGTCGTCCTCGGGCGGCGCATCCACCACCAGCTTGCCGTCGCGGTCGATGTAGCTGCCCATGGGCGCGTCCAGCCAGCCTGCGGCGTGCTCGCCGGAGGCGAGCACCTCGGGAGCCAGATCGGCGTCGAGCTCGGCGAGCAGGTCGTCCCACCGCATCAGCAGCTCCGCGCGCAGCTCGTCGCGACGGCCGGCCTCCACCGCCACCTCGACGTCGTCGTCGCGGGTCCGCACGTCGTGCTCGACCCCCTGCTCCCTGAGGACGTCGAGCACCTGGGGAACGATGTCGGGGTGGAACCGCCCCAGGGGTCGTGGCCCTGTGGGAAGGTCCGGTCGGGCCGGGCGTGGCCGTGGTTGCGCGGCGGCGTCGCCGTCCAGCTCCTCCTCGGTGACCAGCTCCACATCGCAGGCGGCACACCGGACCACGTCCGGTTCGTACTCGTCGAGGCAGCTGGGGCAGCGCATGGCGGGCAGCGTAGGCGCTCGGCCTCGCTACGGTGCACCGGCGCGTCCAGCTGCCGGCCCGCGAGGGCACCTGTCGAGTTGAGCGGGAGGGGAGACGACCGTGACCGAGCGCCTGTACTCCACCGACCAGTACGCACACACCGTCGACGCCACGGTGGTCGACCACGACCCCGACGACGGCCGTGTGCTGCTCGATCGCACCGTGTTCTACCCCGGCGGGGGCGGCCAGCCCCACGACACCGGCGAGGTGGCGATCGGTGACGACCGGCTCGCCGTGGTGCGCGTCGCCGACGACGCCCGCGGCGTGTGGCACTGGCTGGAGGGCGGGCTGCCCCCGACCGGGACGCGGCTGCGTGGCGAGGTCGACTGGGAGCGTCGGTACCGCCTGATGCGCACCCACACCGCCATGCACGCCCTGTGCGGTGTGGTGTGGGACCGCTACGCCAGCCCCGTCACCGGCGGGAACATGGAACCGGGGGTCGGCCGGCTCGACTTCGAGCTGCCCGACTGGGATCCGGAGGACAAGGCCTCCCTCGAGGAGGAGCTGAACCGCGAGCTCCGGGCGGCCCGGCCGGTGGAGATCGCCTTCCTGCCCCGGCAGGAAGCGGACCAGGATCCCTCGCTGATCCGGACCAAGGTCTCCCTCCTGCCGGCGTCGTTGACCGAGGTCCGGGTGGTGGACATCGTCGGCCTCGACCGTCAGGCTGACGGTGGCACCCACGTCGCGAGCACCACCGAGGTGGGTCGGGTCGAGATCGCGAAGGTGGAGTCCAAGGGCCGGGGTTTCCGGCGGATCCGTCTGGCGCTGGCCGATGACGAGGGGTGAGCAGCGCCGGCCGGCCCTCAGTCGGGGGCGCGTCTGAGCACCGTGACGTCCTCGCCGTAACCGGAGGGCCGCCGCTCCTCGATCCAGCTGACGCCGCTCTCGTCGCAGCGGTGGACCTGGCGGCCCATCCCGTCGGTGCGTTCGACCTGGAGGTGGTAGCGCACGTACTCGCGTGCCACCTCGCCGCTCATGACGTTCAGCACAGCGCATCGGCAGCGGGTGCGGTCTTCCTCGGTCATCTCGGCCCCCGGCGTGGCGACGGCCTGCACCCTACCGGCCGCCTCGTCGTCGGGTGCTGGCCGCGACCGGGTCGCCGCGGTGCGGCTGCCCGGGTACCGAGCGTGCGTGGTCGGTCGGGTGACGCCGTGCCGGCGCGACCGCTACCGTGGGCGGTCACGGCCGACCGCGGAGACGCACGTGAGCGACCACGGCACGAACCAGCCCGACCCCGCCCGCTGGTACCACCTCGAAGGTGCGGAGCAGCGAGGCCCGATCAGCCTGGAGGAGATCCGGTCGAAGGTGCTCGACGGCACCGTCGGCCCGGAGACCTACGTGTGGGCGGACGGGATGCCCGAGTGGATGCCGGCCCGGCAGGTGCCGGCGGTGACCCCACCGGCGCAGCTGCGCACCGACCTGCCCGCCTGGAGCTGAACGCCGGCCACGGCTCGGGACACGCCTCCGCCACGCGGTAGCGTGCGCGTCATGAGCCTGCCGTCCAGCTTCCCGATCGCGAGCGCCCCCTCCCGTGGGGACGCGCTCGCCCTGCTGCGTGCCCGTGGCTTCGTCCAGGACGTCACCGACGAGGCGGGGCTCACCGCGGCCTTCGCCGCCGGCCCGGTCACCTACTACGTCGGGTTCGACCCCACCGCCCCCTCCTTGCACGCCGGCAACCTCGTCGGCATGATGGCGATGGCGTGGCTGCAACGTTGCGGGCACCGGCCGATCGCCTTGGCCGGTGGCGCCACCGGCAGGATCGGTGACCCCTCCGGACGCGACACGGAGCGCGAGGTGCTCGACGAGGCGACCCTCGAGGTGCACCTGGCCGGTATCCGCCGCCAGCTCGGCCTGGTGCTGGACCTGGACGGGACCGGTGCCAGCGGTGGGCTCCTGGTCGACAACCACGACTGGACCCGCGACGTCACGGTGCTCGACTTCCTCCGCGACGTCGGGGTGTACGCCTCGGTCAACCAGATGATCGCGCGCGACTCCGTCAAGCGCCGGCTCGAGGAGCGGGAGCAGGGGCTGACCTACGCGGAGTTCAGCTACCAACTGCTGCAGGCCTTCGACTTCGCCCACCTCTACGAGCAGCACGGCTGCGTGCTGCAGGGTGGCGGCTCCGACCAGTGGGGCAACATCGTCGCCGGTATCGACCTGATCCGCCGTCGAGGTGGTGGGCAGGCCTACGGTCTGGTGTGGCCGCTGCTGACCACCGCTGACGGGGCGAAGTTCGGCAAGTCCGCCGGCAACGCGATCTGGCTGGATCCGGAGCTCACCAGCGCCTACGCCTACTACCAGTACTGGGTCAACGCCGCGGACGCGGACGTGGTCCGCTTCCTCAAGCTGTTCACCTTCCTCGACCTCGCCGAGATCGAGGAGCTCGGCCACGAGCTCGAGCGCGACCCCGCGGCACGGGCGGCGCACCGGGTGCTGGCCCGCGAGGCCACCCGCATCATCCACGGCGACGACGGGGTAGCAGCCGCCGAGTCAGCGACCGCGGTGCTGTTCGGCGACGAGCCCTTCGCCGGGCTGCGCGACGAGGTGTTGGCCGAGGCCTTCGAGGGCGCGCTCAGCGTGACCCTGCCGCGCGCACGTCTGGAGGCCGAGGGCGTCGGGCTGCTGGAGGCGATGACCGCCACCGGGTTGACCCGCACCAACGCCGAGGCACGGCGCCTGGTCGAGCAGGGTGCGGTGCGCCTCAACAACGCCCGCATCGACGAGCCCCGCTACCGCCTCGGGCCTGAGGATCTGGCCAGCCCCACCACCTCGGTGCTGCGGGCGGGCAAGAAGCGCTACGGGTTGGTGCGCTTCGACTGAGCCCCCGTGCGGTGGCCGGCTGCGGTGCACGCGGATGGGGCCTGCTGCCCGCGCCCGCGTGGATATCCAGGGCATGTGACCGCCGATGGTCCTATCGTCGGTGGACGTGGTGCCCTGCTCCGGACCACACTGACCGTGTCAACTCGGCCCCGGTCCCCTGGCGGACCCGTACCGCCGCACGCCGGCGTCAGCCTGGCACAGTCTTCACCGCAGATCCCCGACCGCACGTAGAGGACGAACAGACCATGACATCCCACCGTTACGTGATGCCCTTCAGCGAGGGCAGCGCCGACCAGAAGTCGCTGCTTGGCGGCAAGGGCGCCAACCTCTCGGAGATGACCCGCATCGGCCTGCCGGTGCCCCCCGGGTTCATCGTCACCACCGAGGCCTGCGTCAAGTACATGGACGAGGGCGGCTCCCCGGCGGGGCTGTTCGACCAGGTCGAGGAGGCGCTCGAACAGCTCGAGGCCCAGGTGGGACGCAAGCTCGGCGACCCCGACAACCCCCTGCTGCTGTCCGTGCGCTCCGGTGCCGTGTTCTCCATGCCCGGGATGATGGACACCGTCCTCAACCTCGGCGCCATGCCACAGACCGCCCCGGGCCTGGCCGCGATGGGTGACGAGTGGTTCGCGCAGGACAGCGCCCGCCGCTTCCTGGAGATGTTCGGTCGCGTCGTCCTCGGCGTCGACGGTGAGCTGTTCGAGCACAACGTCGAGGCGGCGAACGAGGCCGCCGGTGTCGCCAGCGAGCGCGACCTCAGCGTCGAGCAGCTCGCCGAGGTGGTCGACAAGCACCGCCAGACCATCGCCGACGCCGGCAAGGAGCTTCCCGAGGACCCCCGCGACCAGCTGCGCCTGGCCATCGAGGCCGTGTTCGACTCCTGGAACGGTGACCGCGCCAAGGCCTACCGCCGCATCGAGGGGATCCCGGACGACCTCGGCACCGCCGTCAACGTGCAGATGATGGTGTTCGGCAACCTCGGTGAGCGCTCCGCCACCGGTGTTGCCTTCACCCGCGACCCCGCCACGGGTGAGAACGTGCACTACGGCGACTTCCTCGTCGGTGCCCAGGGCGAGGACGTGGTGGCCGGCACCCGCGCGGTCGAGCACATCGACACCATGGGCGAGACCTTCCCCCACGCCCAGGAGGAGCTGCGCGACACCCTCAACAAGCTCGAGCAGCACTACCGCGACATGTGCGACGTCGAGTTCACCATCGAGAACGACAAGCTCTGGATGCTCCAGACGCGCGTCGGGAAGCGCTCCGCGGCCGCCGCGCTGCGGATGGCGGTGGAGATGGTCGACGAGGGCCTGATCGACGAGACCGAGGCGCTGAAGCGCGTCACCCCGAAGCAGCTCGAAGCCCTGCTGCACCCCCGCTTCGGCCCCGACGCCCCGGAGCCGCTCACCACGGGTCTGGCCGCCTCCCCGGGTGCGGCCGTCGGCAAGGTCGTGCTCACCTCGAAGGAGGCCAAGGAGCGCGGCGAGGCCGGCGAGTCCGTGGTCCTGGTCCGCCCGGAGACCTCCCCGGAGGACCTCGAGGGCATGGTGGCCTCCGCCGGGATGCTGACCTCGCGTGGTGGGCTCGTCAGCCACGCCGCCGTGGTCGCCCGTGGGCTCGGCAAGCCCGCGGTCTGCGGCGCCAACGAGCTCAAGATCGACGCCAAGGCTGGCACGGTCACCGTCGGTGACACCGTGTTCCACGCCGACGACGTCATCTCCATCGACGGCACCACCGGCCAGGTCGTGATCGGCGAGGTGGAGCTCGAGGTCCCCGACGACGACCCGAACGTCGCCAAGCTGCTGGCCTTCGCGGACAAGCAGCGCACCCTGCACGTGTGGGCCAACGCCGACACCCCCGACGACGCCCGCCGGGCGCTGGCGGCCGGTGCGGAGGGGATCGGGCTGTGCCGCACCGAGCACCAGTTCCTCGGTGACCGTCTGCCGCTCATCCGCCAGATGATCCTGTCCAAGACCGAGGAGGAGGAGCGTGCCGCGCTCGAGCCCCTCGAGGCCCAGCAGAAGGAGGACTTCGAGGCGGTCTTCGAGGTCATGGACGGCAAGACCGTTGTGGTCCGCCTCCTCGACCCGCCGCTGCACGAGTTCCTCCCCGACCCCCTGGAGCTGCGGCTCAAGGAGCAGGCCGAGGGGCTGAACGAGGACGAGGCCAAGCTGCTCGAGGCGGCCGAGTTCTACCACGAGCACAACCCGATGCTGGGTGTGCGTGGGCTGCGGCTCGGCATCCTGCGCCCGAACGTCTACGCCGCGCAGGTCCGGGCGATCATCGGCGCCGCGGCGGCACGTGTCCAGGCCGGTGGCGACCCGCGCCCGGAGATCATGCTGCCGCTCACGGCGACCTCCCAGGAGCTCAAGTGGGGGATCGACCTGATCCACGCCACCGCCAAGGAGGTCATCGAGGAGACCGGCGTCGAGGTGGCCTACACCACCGCGACCATGATCGAGACGCCGCGTGCGGCGCTGCGTGCCAAGGACCTCGCGCCCCACGTGGACGCCTTCTCCTTCGGTACCAACGACCTCACGCAGCTGACCTTCGGTTTCTCCCGTGACGACGTCGAGGCGAGCTACATCCCCGCGGCGCTGGAGCAGGAGCTGCTGCCGGTCGACCCCTTCCGTTCCCTGGACCCCGCAGGGGTCGGCCGTCTGGTCGACATGGCGGTCACCGAGGGCCGCGAGGCCAAGCCCGACCTGGTCGCCGGTATCTGCGGCGAGCACGGCGGTGACCCGCAGTCGATCCACCTCTGCCACGCGGTGGGCATGAACCACGTGTCCTGCTCCGCCTCACGTATCGAGGTGGCACGCCTCGCCGCGGCCCACGCCGCGATGGGCCTCAGCGGCCCGGCCACCACCGCCTGACGATCCACGGCCCACGGTCCCCGGGCGGCGTGCACGCACGACCGACCGCGGGGACCACGGGCCGGCACGACCGGCGCGGGGGGTGCGGCCCCGCGCCTCCGGCCGCGGAGCGCCACCTCTGGGTGTGCAGCTCCGCGGCCGGTCCTGTGTGCGGGACGGGCACGGGGACGCCGGCCTCGCCTACGGTGCGGGCGTGGAGCAGACCCGTCGCACCGTCCTGCGCGGCCTGGCCGCCTTCCGCTGGCTGGCCTGGGCCTGGATGGCCGCGGTGCTGCTCCTGGCCCGTGGGAGCCTCGTGGCGCCGCGCAGCGCCGCCCTGCTGGTGCTGGCGGCGGGCGTGGTCACCCTGTGGCTCACGGTCCTCCTGCGCCGTGACCCGCAGCGGCTGGTGCAGCCGGCGGCGGTGGGGGTGGAGGTCGGTGTCGCCGTGGCCCTGCAGTTGGCCGACGGGTTCGTCTACGCCGCCCCGCACGTGTTCACCGCCCGCCAGCCCCTGGGCGTGGCGTGGCCCATCGCCTCGGTCCTGGCAGCGGGGGTGGCGCTCGGCCCCGTGGTCGGCGCGGTCACCGGTGCGCTGCTCGGTGTGATGCGTGCGGTCTCCTCGATCGCCAACGTCGTGCCCGCCGCCGAGCCCTGGATCGGGCCCCTCGACCCGGAACAGGGGCTCTCCCTGGTCACCACCACGGTCCTCTACGCCCTGGCCGGCGGTGTCGCCGGCTACGCCTCCCGGCTGCTGACGCGCGCGGAGACGCGCCTGCTGACCGCGGAGCGTGCGGTGGCCCGCCTCCAGGCACGTGAGGAGGTCGCACGGCGGCTGCACGACGGCGTGCTCCAGACCCTGGCGCTGGTGGAGCGGCGCTCCCCGGAGCCCGACCTGGCCCGCCTCGCCCGGGAGCAGGAGCGGGAGCTGCGTGCCTACCTCCAGGCGCCCGCCGGCAGCGGTGCCGGCGATGCTCCGGCCGGTGGGCGCGTGCTCGACGGTCCGCCGGAGCAGCCCACCGACCTCGGGTCGGCGCTGCGCGAGGCCGCCAGCCGCACCGAGTCCCACCACCACGTCCGCACCGAGGTCCTGGTGCCCGATGACCTTCCGGCGTTGACCGAGCACCAGGTGGCGGCGCTGGCTGGCGCAGCGGGTGAGGCCCTGACCAACGCCGGCAAGCACGCGGGCGCCGACCGGATCGTGGTCTACGCCGAGCCGGAGGGCGAGGGGGTGTGCCTGTCCGTGCGCGACGACGGCACCGGGTTCGACCCGGCGGCGGTGGTGGAGGGCCTCGGCCTGACCCGCTCGGTGCGCGGTCGTATCGCCGACGAGGGCGGCACCGTGGAGATCGTCAGCGCTCCCGGGCGGGGGTGCGAGGTCCGGCTGTGGCTGCCCGTACCGCCCGCAGGGGCGTGAGAACGGTCCGTAGGGGACCGGATCGTGATCCGCTTGAAGACCCGTCGTTCGGCATTGTCGACCTGGTACGGCGGTTCTCGTAGAGGCGCCACGTCGCCCGAACGGCCGTTGTCCCGTCGTCCGCTGGCCGTTCTCGCCCGCTGTGCGCCTTGTGAACACCTTCACGATCATGCGCTCCCGTGCGTGGCTGCGAACCCCGCGGCTGCAGCGCGCAAGCGTTCGGCATCGCCGAACAGGTCTTGTTGTCGGGGATGTTTCGTGCGTCTTGCATCCGTGTTCCACCGGGATGTCCGGCCCCGGTGCGATGTGGTGGTGCTGGCCACGGACGCCAGCCTTCGGGAGGCCACCGACCTGGAGCGACCGGACGAGGGAGTGAGACATGGACCTAACAGTTGGCGAGATCTTCATCTCGGAGGTCGCCGGTACCTTCATGCTGTTGCTGCTCGGCTGTGGC
>LFIK01000078.1_pt1 | contig 59223 bp, 60 predicted proteins | sample 643401 | NCBI WGS metagenome assembly LFIK01 (sample SAMN03777447, study PRJNA286221) | soda lake metagenome | biome: soda lake; feature: Kulunda steppe; material: water; isolation source: sample T5-Br brine of Lake Tanatar-5 | place: Russia: Kulunda steppe | collected 2010-07
ACGGTGGACGGTGGACGGTGGACGGTGGACGGTGGACGGTGGACGGTGGACGGTGGACGGTAGAATTTTGGCCGTCGACTGTTAGCTGTCAACCGTTAACTGTCAACCGCTAACCGTTCACCGTCTACTGTTAACCACCCAAGCCTCAGGCTTTGTGGGCGGCGGCCAGGTAGTCGTGTGACTGCATCTCCAGCAGGCGGCTTTCGGTGCGTTCAAATTCGAAGCGCCTACGGCCTTCCACATAGAGTTCCGTGATGGTCACTTCGGCAGACATGAGCACCTTGACCCGCCTGTCGTAGAATTCGTCAATCAGATTGATGAAACGCTTGGCCTCGTCATCGGTGTGACTGGTGAACCGGGGGACGTCTGTGATGATGACGGCGTGATAGCATCGGGCAATCTCGATGTAATCATTGGCACTGCGCGGACCACCACAAAGGTCCTGAAACCGGAACCAGATGATATCTTCACACTCTCGGACGTAAGGAATCTGGCGCCCGAGCACTTCGAGTTCGCCATTGACCTCGCACTCATCCAGATCCGGCGCGATACGGTCGAACTCTTTCAGCAGAGCCGCATCTGCGGCTTCGCCAGCAGGAGAATGGTAAAGCCCTGCCTGTTCCAGAGTGCGCAGCCGATAATCAATGCCATGATCGATGTTCATGACATCCGTGTGCTTGTTGAGCAGCCTGATGGCCGGCAGAAATCGGTCACGCTGCAAGCCGTTTTCATACAAACCGTCAGGCACGATGTTGGAAGTGGTCACCAGGGTCACGCCCTCGCGAAACAGCCCCGCCATGAGATTGCCCAGAATCATGGCATCACCAATGTCCGTGACAAAGAATTCATCCAGGCAGAGTATTCGATATCGTTCAGCCATCTCTTCGGAGATACGGTCCAATGGATTTTTTTCACCCTCCAACTCTCCCATGCGGCGATGCACAGACTGCATGAAGCGGTGAAAGTGCGCCCGATGCTTACCCTTGATGGGCAGACAGTCATAGAAGGTGTCCATGATAAAGGTCTTGCCCCGACCAACCCCGCCCCAGAAATAAACGCCCTGGGGAGCTCGAGGTGGGCTCGACAGCCATTTTTTCAACAATCCCGAGCGTTCAGCCAACGCCTTGTCATAAGCCACTATGTCGTCAGCCAATCGGTCCAGGCGCCGCACTGCCTCTTCCTGAACAGGGTCATGCTGGATGTCGCCCGCTTCAATGCCGGCCTGATAGCGTGCAAGAGGAGTCATGGTGTGCTGCTTTCATCTGAAAAGAGCGGAAATTGTAAACTGACGCTGCCAACTTGCAACCGGCTAACCGCATAGACGGCCATATTTATATTACTTTTATGTCTAAGAAAACCTGTTTTTATGAACACCTCATCACTGGTATACTTTCGCGCATTCAGCGCAATGAACCACAGGCTTTTTATGTCAACCAATCCGTCACAGTATAACCTGACGCACCTCAAGCAGTTGGAAGCCGAAAGCATCCACATTATCCGTGAGGTGGCAGCGGAATTCGAAAATCCGGTGATGCTTTACTCTATCGGCAAGGACAGCTCAGTCATGCTGCATCTGGCGATGAAGGCTTTCTACCCGGGCAAACCCCCATTCCCGCTTCTACATGTAGACACCGACTGGAAGTTCCGCGAGATGATCGAGTTTCGCGACCGCGAAGCCGAGCGCCTGGGGCTGGATCTGATCGTCTACAAGAACCAGGAAGGTCTGGACATGGGCGTTGGCCCGTTCACTCACGGCAGTGCCAAGCACACCGACATCATGAAAACCCAGGCACTAAAAAAAGCACTGGATGAATACGGTTTTGACGCGGCGTTCGGTGGCGCTCGTCGAGACGAGGAAAAGTCGCGCGCCAAGGAACGTGTTTACTCGTTCCGCGACGCCCAGCATCGCTGGGACCCCAAGAATCAGAGACCTGAGCTGTGGAACACCTACAATGCGCGGGTCAACAAGGGCGAAAGCATCCGCGTATTCCCGCTGTCCAACTGGACGGAGCTGGACATCTGGCAGTACATCTACCTGGAGTCCATTCCCATCGTACCGCTTTACTACTCGGCAAAACGCCCTGTGGTGGCTCGGGACGGCACCCTGATCATGGTTGACGATGACCGCATGCCCATTGGTCCGGAGGAAACCGTTGAAGAACGGTCCGTGCGTTTCCGCACCCTGGGATGCTATCCCCTGACCGGCGCCGTGGAGTCCGAGGCAGCCACTTTACCCGACATTATTCAGGAAATGCTGCTGACCACCACGTCTGAACGCCAGGGCCGTGTAATCGACCACGACAGTGCCGGTTCCATGGAAAAGAAGAAACAGGAAGGCTATTTCTAAGGGGCTCCACCGATGTCACACCAATCCGAATTGATCGCTTCCGATATCGAAGCCTATCTGAAGCAACACGAGAACAAGGAACTGCTGCGCTTTCTCACCTGCGGCAGTGTGGATGACGGCAAAAGCACCCTGATCGGGCGCCTGCTGCATGATTCCAAGATGATCTACGAAGACCAGTTGGCGGCCATTGAAAGCGACAGCACCAAGCATGGCACCACGGGTGAAAAGATCGACATGGCACTGCTGGTGGACGGGCTGCAGGCCGAGCGCGAACAGGGCATTACCATTGATGTGGCCTACCGTTATTTTTCCACCGCGCGCCGCAAGTTCATTATTGCCGACACACCCGGGCATGAGCAGTACACGCGCAACATGGCCACGGGCGCATCCAACTGCGAACTGGCGGTTATTCTGATCGATGCGCGCAACGGCGTGCAGACACAGACCCGTCGCCACAGCTTCATCGCGTCCCTGCTGGGTATTCGCAATGTGGTGGTTGCGGTCAACAAGATGGATCTGATGGACTTCAGCGAGAAAGTCTACAATGACATCCGGGAAGACTATCTGGCCTTCAGCGAGCAGCTGGATTTCGCCAACATTCACTTTGTGCCCATGTCAGCCCTTGACGGCGACAATGTGGTCAACCGCAGCGCCAACACACCTTGGTATGACGGCCAGACGCTGATGGAATTGCTGGAAACCATACCCATTACTCAGGACAAGGATCTGGAACATTTCCGCCTGCCTGTGCAATACGTCAACCGGCCCAATCTTAACTTCCGCGGGTTTGCCGGCACTATAGCCTCCGGCATCGTGCATCCGGGCGATCCCATTATGGCAATGCCCTCGGGCAAGCAGTCGACCGTCAAATCCATTGTCACCTATGACGGCGAACTGGAAGAAGCCTTTGTCTCCCAGGCCGTGACCCTGACCCTCAACGACGAGATCGATGTCAGTCGCGGTGACATGCTGGTCAACCCCGACGACCTGCCCCAGCGGGGCCGCAAGTTCGTGGCCAAACTGGTGTGGATGAACGAGTCCGTGATGACACCGGGCAAGCAGTACGATTTCAAGGTGGGCGTGAGCACCAGCGCTGGTGTGGTCAGCCACCTGTTCAACAAGATTGACGTCAACACCCTGGCCGAACAGCCAGGAGAAAAGCTGGCTCTCAACGAGATCGGACACTGCGAAGTCACCCTGAACAAGGAAGTAGTGTTCGACAGCTACAAGCAGAACCGCTGGACGGGCTCTTTCATCGTCATCGACCGTCTGACCAATGTCACCGTCGGCGCGGGCATGATCGAGCGGACCGTGGAAGGCAGCAGTGAGCTGAAGCCGGTATCCGACGAGGAACGCCAGCGTCGCTTCGGGCAGAAGCCAATCACGGTCATTCTGAGCCAGGACACCAACGGTGATCTGGCCGCCGCCGTGGAACGGCTCCTGTTCGACTCAGGTCACCAGAGTGTAACCGTAAGCGCAGACGACGCCAGGACAGTGGCGCCCTACATCGAGTCTGCTGGACTTCTGGCACTGGTAGCAGGCAAGCCGGCACAAGCCTTGAATTTTGGAGTCACTGTCGAGGCCGATAACGCAGCGGACGTACTGGAAACCCTGTTGAGAGACGGCTACCTGCGGTAATCAGGCTTTGGTCCGTGCTGGAGGAGAAGGGGGTTGGCAGGCCTCAGCGACTGTTCCCTCTCTCCGCTCCGGCACTGGCGGGAAAGCCGAACAACTCGCTGCGCTCAGACAATCGGCTTTCTTTTTCCGTCAGTACCTGCGCTGCGTTCGGCGTCGATGAAAAGGCCTGCCAACCCCCTTCTCCTCCAGCACTCGATCCACAGGCATATTGCCCGCTAAATCAAGGACCATCTCCCGAAGTTAGAGTTGCAACTCTTTCCAGAACTGACGCTACAGATCCCTCATGAGAAGACCGTAGGCACCCACTTGTTCAGATAACTGTGCAGGTACGGCAATAGAGACTCGATAATTCGAACCGGACACTTCTTCGATAGACTTTCCGTTTTTCTGCAAACGGACATCTTCCATGGGAAAGCGGATATTGCCTTCCGGCGTCATCAGTTCCACTTCATCACCTACCCGGAACTTGTTCTTGGCTTTCAGTAGCAGACGGTCACCGTCCACGCCTTCCGCTTCGGCCACAAATTGCTGCTGTGTGGAGACAGAACGACCCTGGGTGTAATTCTGATAGCTGTCATGGGTGTGGCGCCGGTAGAAACCTTCCGTGTAGCCTCGGTTTGCCAGGTTTTCCAACTGATACATCAGGTCCGGATTGAACGGGCACCCTTCGACCGCATCGGATATGGCCTGTCGGTAGGTCTGTGCGGTACGAGCCACGTAGTAGTGAGACTTGGTGCGCCCCTCAATTTTGAGAGAATCCACGCCGATGCGGGTGAGGCGCTCGATATGCTGGATCGCCCGCAGATCCTTCGAGTTCATGATGTAGGTACCGTGCTCGTCTTCCCAGGCCGGCATGTGTTCACCCGGACGGTTTGGATCTTCCAGCAGATACACGCCATCAACCGGAGTGCCTTCACCCAGCACCGGGGCCTGGGGCGTGCTGTCCGAAACAATCTTGTTCTGCGCCGGCGTCCAGACCTTCGGGTCTTTGGGCACGATGTCTCCGGTGATGTCGGTTTTGCCCTCGTGCGTCTTGTACTCCCACCGGCAGGCGTTGGTGCAGGTGCCCTGGTTGGGGTCGCGGCGATTCAGGTAACCGGATAACAGACAACGGCCCGAGTAGGCGATGCACAACGCCCCGTGGACGAATACTTCCAGCTCCATCTCAGGCACGTGATGGCGGATGTCCTCGATCTCGTCCAGTGACAGTTCACGAGACAGAATGACCCGGGTCACCCCCTGGCGATACCAGAATTTCACCGACGCCCAGTTCACGGCGTTGGCCTGTACCGACAGGTGAATGGGCATGTCCGGCCACTGCTCACGCACCAGCATGATCAGCCCCGGGTCGGACATGATCAGCGCATCCGGTTTCAGTGCGATGACCGGCTCCATGTCCCGCAAATAGGTTTTGATCTTGGCATTGTGCGGCGCGATGTTGCTGGCCAGGTAGAACTGCTTGCCCAACGCATGAGCTTCACGAATCCCGGTCTCCAGGTTGGCCATGGTGAAGTCGTTTTCCCGCACCCGGAGACTGTATCGAGGTTGTCCGGCATAGACCGCATCGGCGCCATAAGCAAAGGCATAGCGCATATTGCGCAGTGTACCGGCAGGGGACAGTAATTCGGGGCGTTGCATCATAAGGCGCTCTGCTTGCGGAGGATAAGGTTGCGATTGCCAATATTGTACAGGGTCAGAGGGTATCCAGAAAATCCCGGAACGCGCCGATCACATCATCATTGCGCTGCGGCGCCATGATGTCTCCGACAAACACATGCGGTGACTCTCCCGGCCCCACTTCCACCCAGCGAAACCGTTTCGGTTCGCCGCCCCAGCGCCTGAACACCCGATGGGCTGCGCCCGGATCAATCACCGGATCATCGACGGCGCACTGGATCATGAGAGGGATCCGAAAGGTTTCCACCGGTGCTTTCTTAACCTCGTCAAGCAACAACTGCATCTGTATCAGCGCACGATTACCGTAGTTCGTTGACCAGTACCGTTCCTGTCTTGGGTCCATGCTGAACCAGCGTTTCTCCGGGCTCACCACCTGAGGCAACCAGTAATCCGCCCAGGGCCAGGTGAGCAGAAAAGACAACCGATTACGAACCTTGAAGTTCGGTGCCATACACAAGAGCGCCCGCACCCGAGCAATGACGCCCGGTTGCTGCAACAGCCAGATCACTGAAGCGGTACCGGTTGACGTGGCCACAATGACCACCTGTTCACCCAACTCCCGCGCCAGCAGCCAATACTCCCAGACAGATTCCAGCCAGGCTGCACCGTCCACTTCACCCATGGCTTTGTTGCCCATGCCGTGGCCGGCGATCCGGGCATAAACCGAATTGGCAGCGTCCTGCTCGGCCAGGGTTTCCGTCACTGGCGCCGTTTCCTGACGCGATGCCGACAAGCCGTGAAGATACAAATAACACAGAGCAGTGCGGCGGGGCGCCTCTGGCGTGGCGTAGCGAATACAGGCTTCGGCCCCCACAATGACTCTGGGCTCCAGGGACTCGCGGCGCCGCAGGGCTTCCGCCATGCGGGTAATATCGGGCTCAAACGGGATCGGCCGCAGACGCGGCGCACGCAATGTAGGCCGAAACCAACGTGGTCGCATCCGAATCAGCCCGTACAAAAGCACCGCCATCACCACGAGGGCTGACAAAAACAACCATACACTACTGCTCACTGTCCCACACCCTGATCCGTTGTTGCTCGTAGGCGACTTGCATTTGCTGGTCCAGCGTCTGCTGCACCCACTCGATCAAAGCCTTCTGTGCCTCCGGTGTCCATTTTTTCTTCCACACCACCTGATTACGCCCTGTTATGGGTTTCTGCAACGCCTCGGCCCAGTGAATCAGGCCCCGCTGTGCCTGACGCGTCCAATGGGAAGCCTGGGTCTGCAGATTGATGGCATCACGCCGTGCATGCGGCCGCAACCAGAGGTGCTGGGCAAAAGTCAGCGCCCGTGCCATAACCACCAGCGGGAAGTTCGGATGTGTCACCGGGCCGGCGAAGCGTTTCTCCCGTGTCAACGGCAACCACCCCAGTGACTTTCCTGGCAACTGGCGGCTGGCCCACCAGCCGCCCACCGATCCCACCACGCCACCGGACAGCGCGCCCAGAAACAGGGATGCGCCGCCCAGCCCCGCATCCACCGCCAGGCCGGCGGCAGCTCCGGTGCCTCCGGTGGCGACGATCAGGTCCCGCTGTTTCAGGCCCCACAGATATCAGGTCTCGGTCTGCATCAGGTTCTGGCTATCCAGGTCCCACCCTTCGGCGCGCACCACATCGGCCCGCGTGTGACCAAACTGGCTCTGCAACTGCTGGAAAAAGGCCAGTTCACCAGCGTCCAGCCGATCGTGCAGTCGTCGTTCGGCGGACAGCAGCCCCGAATCATCCAACGCAGTGACCTCTACGCGCTGAACCATCTGTTCACACCAGTAGGCTGCGATCTCGCGACTGATGGCCGCCAGCCGATCCGATTCCCGGGCGTCCAGTTGCCGACACAGATGATCAATGGGACGGTGCCAGGCGGGCGTCAACTCACCCACAGCCCGCAACAAGGCCTGACGTGCCGGCATTACCGCCGTCATGGGGTTGAACACACGCACCCACTGAAAGAACTGACTCAGGGCCCGTTCCCACTGGTCGGTGGCAGCCGTGGCATCAATTGGGTTGATCACCGCCATACGGGGCTGACCCGTCCAGCGCAGTATCTCCATCTCGGCCTCATCGGCCACTGTCACCGGATGGGCCGCGTCCACGACAAACAGTATGCCGGCTCCGTCCATGATAGGCCGCAACAAGGCCACCTCATCGGGAAAGCGGGACTGGTGCTCCGGTTCGGCGAGAAATTCGGCCACTCGTCCCTGTCGATCCGCCGGCGCAACCGACTCTGCCTGCAGCCACCCCAGTACCTGTCTGGCACGCTGAAAACCCGGCGTATCCACCAGTGTCAGTGCCACCTCCCCCTGTACCTCGAAGTCAAAATAACCCGCTTCATGCGTCGTCCCGGACTCGACACCCACCCGCACGCTGTCGTCCTCGGCCAGGGTCGATACAATGGACGATTTGCCCTTGTTGGGATGGCCCACCACACAGAGTGTGGGCACAGCTGATACGTTTGCTGCCACCTTGATTGCTCCTTCAACCAGACTGCATGCTGACGACGAGCGAAGGCCTGCCAGCTTTTCCACTGTCGCTCCGACAGATAGTGCGGTTCCGGGTATGTTCTGATAGCCTGGATGCGCACACCGGCCTGGCGGGCCAGGGCCATGAGGTCGGCCAGCTCGGCCACTGGTGAGTGCTCACCCTTCACCAGCCAGCAGAGACGTTCCGGTTGACGTTGCAGAAATTCGTCCAGCGCCTGCTTGTCTTCATTCCATCCCTGCAATCCCAGCGCAAGGGACGCTTCATGTCGCGACTGCTCCCAGGCAACCACGGGGTCCCCCTGCCAGGCAGTCGCAGGTGCCTGTTGCAGTTCATCCAGGGCCGCCAGCCCTTTTTCGTCGTCATTGCGGTGCCTTATGGAAACCCCTGAGCGCTGCAGCAGGCGCCAGCGGACATAGCAGAGTCCAGCAAGCACTAGGCGGGGCAATAAATTGTAGAACAGAAGCGATGCCAGCAGGAACGGCCACCAATCAGTCGCCTGCTCCGTTGAGGCCCCGGGATCTATGCGCTCAAAGCGAGTATTGATCAGCAACTCGGCGTCCGGCACCGCCGCCGACCAGAACCCACTCCAGGGCCAGGCGATTACCTGCAATGCCGTGGCCAGCCCCTCACTGTCCAAAAGGACCGTAGTGCTCCAGGCAAAGGCCAGGTCGGTAAACACCAGGTGTACCCCGAAACCAACGACCAGGCCCAGGGCCACCACGCACCAGAACCACTGCAGCCAGAAAAACATGCGCCAACGTACAACGGGCTCAGGGAACCAGGGAGCACCCTTTTGGCGCCATTGAAACAGCCAGGGCGTTCGATCGCCTCTCAGAGCCGCCCACAGGGACACCAGACTGCCCAGAGCGGGCAGGAGCGCCCATATACCCCAGATCCAGAGTATGTTGATCCGCCCGACCGGGCTGTAGCTCAGTGACGCCGTGGCCAACACAAAGCCCAACAGCCCCGCCCCGAGCCAGACAAGCGGCGGCACGGTAAGGGATGTAACACGACCGGCAATATCCGGCATAGAATGCGGCATGAGCGACTGTCTCGTTGGGTCACGCACCGTTCTGGGGCTGGCTGCCCACCCAGAGTCGGACCAGAGTATTCTTCAGGGCTTCTACTGTAACAGACTTGATTGACAAGGCGGCAACTCAGGGGTACACCGTAAGCCTGTGCAAAAAATTTTTCAGGAGATATCTATGCGTTCTCGGTTTTCTGCACTGGCTGGACTTCTGTTGACGGCAATCCTGCTCGTGGCCTGTGCCCAGGCACCCGAGCAAGACGAGCAGGATCATATTCTGGACGGCAAGGACGATGCCTTTGACCGCCTCGACCGCCACACGCGCTAACGCGTCAAACCTGGCGTTGTGCCAGCAGGCGCTCCACCGTGTCCACCACCGCTCGGGTTTGACTGTCCACCTCGATATTCACCGTCTTGCCCACCTCAGCGGTGCCCAGGGTTGTCAGCGCCAGAGTTTCGGGAATAAGGCTCACCGTAAAGCCATCCTCCAGACGATCCACGATGGTCAATGAGGCACCGTCGACGCCGATATAGCCTTTCGCGAAGACATAGGGCTGAATGTCCGCTGGCACTTGCAGCGTGATCAACCGACCATGGCCCAGGGCTTCAATCCCCGTCACCCTGCCCTTTGCCGCCACATGACCCGACAACAGGTGGCCGCCGATTTCATCGGAGGCCTTCATGGCACGTTCAAAGTTGACCTCATCGCCCACCTGACGCTCCCCCAGAGAGGTTATGTCCAGCGTCACCTTCATGACATCGAAGGTGGCAATCTGCGCGTCCAGTCCGGTCACCGTGAGGCAGACCCCGTCAAGCGCTACCGACGCGCCCCGAGTTACGTTTTCGATCGTCCCCTGAGGAAAAGACACCGACAGCCTTACCAGATCCTGGTCCGACTCCAGTGCTTCGATACGGGCCTTGCCTTGTAAGATACCTGTAAACATTGCTACTCCGGAATACTGTAATCGGTTACCGGCACCCAGTCATTACGTCCGGGCAGCCGCTCCCACACACTGCCCACTTCTGACTGCTCCAGAAGCCGTGCGATACTGGGATCAATACGCATCATGCAGTCCAGTGGTGCCACCAGGGCGCTGCCTTCGGACAGCAGAAACTCATCGGACTCAAGCCCAGAATAAAATCGGAAGCCCGTGTCATTCTGGTGATCCGGTGATTCCTTATAGAAAAACCGGATGGGCAGAGGTTGCTCGCTGAGTATCATACTGGAAGCCAGGCACAGATGCCCCAGTGCCTGATCCGGGGACGTGGGGCGCGTATGCTCCGTCATTGGGTCTCCTGTACTGCCGGGAAAAGGCCGCGCATTATATAGAGGCAATCAGGACGTTGAGAAGGCCCGCCGGAATAAAAATGGCGGACAACGGAAAAGCTGCTGGCAGATCAATCATTTATCAATCGTAACATTTTGTAACGGGCTGCTGCGTGGTATCCGCGCCCGCAACCACGACCTCCTTAACACGCCATTTACCCGCCAGACACCATTTTACCCTGACGGATCCATGAATCATTACTAAACTAACAATGTGAGGAATTTTAAACGGGGTAATTGATCCAAACTGCCGAAAACACCTTATAAACTGATCTGCAGCCAGTTGTTTCAAGGCAGACTGCCAAACAAACGGAGCGCAACGAAGAGGATTTAAGGATGGATGTACAGACTGAGTTAGAGGCGCTTGAGCAAGCCATCACTGAGGCAGAAGAGCGCAAACGCGAGTTTGTCAGAGAACACCCCAATGGCACCGGCGACAAATCGGAACGCACCCGGCTCTACACTGAGGTAGAAAGAGCCAGAAAAGCGCTGCGCGACTATAAAATCAAGCACCAGCTGGTTTAGACTAGAGACTGTCTTTTAACTGAACCCGCCCGGTGCAGGGGTGCCCATGTGAACAGGGAGCTACCTGCATCCTGACAAATGGACTGCTTTCAATTTTATGATTCATTACCAGATCACGCCCGAAAATCCGGCAGCGCACCTGTTTAGGGTGCGGATAACGGTGCAGAAGCCCGACCCACAGCAAAGCTTCTGGTTGCCCGCCTGGATCCCGGGCTCCTACATGATCCGGAACTTCGCCCGCAACATCATCGATATCGACGCTCACAATGCCGACGGGCAGCCCCTGCGCCTGCGTCAACTTGACAAACAGCAATGGCAACTGCTGGATAAAACCGACAGCGTCACTCTGAGCTATCAGGTTTATGCCTGGGACCGCTCCGTGCGGGCAGCGCATCTGGATCAGACCCATGGCTACTTCAATGGCACCAGTGTGTTCCTGGCAGTCAAGGACCGCGAACATGAACCCTGCCAGGTGGAGATTCTGCCACCGGAGGGGCCGGTGGATGGCGAGTGGCTGGTGGCCACCGCCATGCCGAGAGATACCGCAGAACCCTGGCAGTTCGGCACCTATCGTGCCAGCCAGTATGACGAGCTGATAGACCACCCGGTGGAAATGGCAGACATTGCCCGAGGGCATTTCGAAGCCGATGGTGTGTCTCATGACATCGTTCTCTCCGGTGTACATCGCGCCGACATGACCCGACTGGAGGCCGACCTAGCCCGAATCTGCGGACACCACATCCGGTTCTGGGGCAAACCCGCACCCATGAATCAGTATATGTTCATGACCATGCTGGTGCGTGATGGCTACGGCGGCCTAGAACACCGGGCTTCCACCTCTCTCATGGCGAAACGAGACGACATGCCCAAGGCGGGCATGACCACGCCTACTGCCGGGTATCTGAATTATCTGGGGCTGTGCTCACACGAATACTTTCATAGCTGGAATGTGAAACGCCTGAAACCCCGACAGTTCATCCCCTATGACCTGGAACAGGAGAGCTACACCGAATTGCTCTGGTGGTTCGAGGGCATCACCTCCTATTACGACGATCTGGGCGTGCTGCGTGCGGGCTGCTCAAACGCCAATCAATATCTGGAACTGTTGAGCCAGACCCTGACCCGGGTGCACCGGGCGCCGGGACGATTCCGGCAAAGCATCGCCGAAAGCAGCTTCAATGCCTGGACCAAGTTCTACCTGCAGGATGAAAACTCGCCCAATGCCATTGTCAGTTACTATGCCAAGGGAGAGCTGTTTGCCCTCTATCTGGACCTGATCATTCGCTCACGTACGCAGGGCGAGCAGAGCCTGGACGATCTGGTTCGGGCCGTATGGGATGAGTTCAGCTCTACGGGTGTACCCGAACGTGGCATTCCTGCGCTGGCCGCAGAACGCATCCATTGTGATCTCAGTGATGCCTTCCAGCTCGGCGTTCATGGCCGTGAGGACCTGCCTCTGACGGACCTGCTCGCCGAGTTCGGCATTCAGGCGGACTGGGAGACGCCGGTCGCCCTGGGTATGCCAGGTGGCAAGAAAGCCTTCCTGCGCCCAGGCCAGACCAGTCTCGGGGCTGTGTTTGAAGCCCATTCGGGCGGTGCCAGGATCAAGGCTGTGCTGTCCGACAGTGTGGCTCAGAAAGCTGGCTTGTCCGCCGGCGACCTGGTGATTGCCATAGACGGCTTGCAAGCAGACTCCCAGTCCGTGGACACGCTGGTGGCCGATATACCGGCCGGTGACACCTTCAGCGTGCATTATTTCCGCGACGATATTCTGCGTGAGACTCGGGCTGAGGCTGAGGTCGGGCCGCAAACCACCTGTGTGCTCAGTGTGGCTGATGCCGACAAGGCCCGACGCTGGCTCGGTGACGTCACTTTTGCGCCCGACACCCCATGATGTTCCCTAAAGGCAGTCGCTCGTCGCGGCTGCCCTCATTCGGGCCTGATCGCCCAAAACGGAGATATGCCATGTTCTTCACCCTTTTATTCTGGGCCCTGGTCGCTGTCTGCGTGCTGGTCCTGCTGTTGCGGTTTGTGGTCAATCCCATGACCCAGCCTGCCACTGATGGACTGCTGGAAGACGGCCGCCTGAGCCCCTGCCCTGATACACCCAATTGCGTATCCAGCCAGACTGACAAGCAATCAGCCTATATCGACCCCATAGAAACCGGGGCAGATGATCCCATTGCCGCAGCCAGGGATCTGTTGCCGCAATTGGGAAAGCATATTCTGCGCGTGGAAACCAATGAGTATCTGCATGTGGAGATGGAAACACCTCTGTTGGCGTACAGGGATGATCTGGAACTGGTGGTAGACCCGGATGACGGACAACGTCTGCATGTGCGCAGTGCCTCGCGCCTGGGTCGCAGCGATCTGGGCGCCAACCGCAAGCGGGTCGAACAACTCAGAGCACTGCTGACTCAGGCCGACTGAATCGACCAGAAACGTCTTCTCAGCGCCCCACCTCGCCCGGTGACACATACCCCAGGGGCGATTCGTCAGGCACCTGATACCAAAGGGGTCCGTGAGCCAGACCGAAATGGCCGGCATAATAGAGCAGCATGATCACCACGGTGGCATGGGGTACATCGCCCAGATAATTGTGATAACCCATCAATGCCTGACTCAGGGCGAGTAATACAACCCCGGGCAGAGCCACCCAATGCAGGCGTGGAAACAGAATGACGCAGATCACACAGGCTGTCACCAGAACCACATACAGGACCATGCCCTCACGCAACAGGCTGGGTGTCCACCAAAGCCAGTAACCGCCCAGAAGCGCCAGGCAAATCACCGGAATCAGTGCCATCCATCGGAAATGGTCCATGGACACGCCCCGTGCGACCCAAATGGTATAGGCGAGAAATCCGCACATGTACAGCAACAGACTGGCCGAATAGTAGCCTTCCTGAAAGACCAGAGCATCGCCGGCGGCAAAAAGCAGGAGCCCCAGGATGAGTGCCAGTTTGCGGCCCTGGTCTTTCGGCCAGCGGTAGAACACCCATCCGGCCAGCAACACCAGAGGCAATGGGCGCAACACCCAGGTAACCTCAGCCACCAAAACGCCGAATGTAGCGTTCAGAATGTAACCGAGAACCAACAGACTCCAAACGCCATAAAACAGGGCCAGCACTTTGTTCATTGTCGACGGATCGTCCAATTATTGAGGTAAGGCAACTCTACTGAGCACGCTCGTTTTTAGCAACGGCATCCCCGTCTATTTTCGCACTACAAATTGATACAATGACCAACCCCGCGCCATCACTGGACGCATCGGCCTGTCAACAAGCCGGGCCTTAAAAAAACCGACACAAACACTTGCACGACACAATGGGTAGTGGTTTAGAATGCATTAAACCACTACAAGTAGTGTCTGCCGGGTCGCAACGGAAAAAGGCGCAGTACCGCCTGCCGACCCGGCAATCCCGCAAAATATTCTGTATATGGCAGGGCAACACATGACCGAAACAACCAGGGCAGATCAGACCATCAGCATCCCCTTTCAGGAAACCTCGCTGGACATCTGGGACAAGAAATACCGGCTTAAAGACGGCCGGGGCGTGGCCATCGACGAAGACATGCACGGATCCTTCAACCGGGTGGCAGACGCCATTGCGTCGGTAGAAACCAGCAAAGCCAGACGCCGGGAATGGCGGAAGAAGTTCGCCTGGGCACTGGAAAACGGCGCCATTCCGGCGGGACGCATTCTGTCCAATGCCGGCGCCCTGGAACACAAGCCTGCTACATCCACCATCAACTGTACCGTGTCCGGCACAGTGACCGATTCCATGGACGGCATTCTGGACAAAGTCCATGAAGCCGGCCTGACCCTGAAAGCCGGGTGCGGCATAGGGTACGAGTTCTCGACCCTGCGCCCACGCAACGCCTTTGTGAACGGCGCCGGGGCCTACACATCCGGCCCGCTGTCGTTCATGGATATCTACGACCGCATGTGCTTTACGGTCTCCTCGGCCGGTGGGCGACGTGGTGCCCAGATGGCCACCTTCGATGTCGGCCACCCCGATGTTCAAGAATTCATTCGCGCCAAGCGTGAAGATGCCCGCCTGCGTCAGTTCAACCTGTCACTGCTCATTACCGACGAATTCATGCAGGCCGTCATCAATGAAGACGACTGGCCTCTGGCCTTCCCGCTGTCGCAGAAGGAAGTGGACCGGGACGAGATCGATCTGAATGACAGCAGCACCGTGGTCTGGCGCGACTGGCACGTCAAGGAACCCTATGTGCGCAACGAAGCCGACCAGGTGGCGTTCCGCATCTACAAGACCATCAAGGCCCGTCATCTTTGGAACGCCATCATGACGTCCACCTATGACTACGCAGAGCCCGGCTTCATCCTTATTGACAAGGTCAACGAGATGAACAACAACTGGTTCTGTGAAACCATCCGTGCCACCAACCCCTGTGGTGAACAGCCACTGCCGCCTTATGGCAGTTGCCTGCTGGGCTCGGTAAACCTGACCCGCTTTATCGAGAAGCCCTTCACGTCGGAGGCCCGCTTCAACTGGGACAAGTTCCGGGAAGTGGTGGCCATTTTTACCCGCATGCTGGACAACGTGGTGGAAATCAACGGCCTGCCACTGGAAGAACAGCAGCGCGAAATTCTGACCAAGCGCCGCCACGGCATGGGCTACCTGGGTCTCGGGTCTACCGTGACCATGCTGGGCATGCAGTACGGGGACGAACAATCGGTCGCCTTTACCGAGGAAGTCACCAGGGAGCTGGCCATGACCGGCTGGCGTACCGCCCTGGATCTGGCCAAGGAAAAAGGCCCGGCGCCTGTTCTGGAACAGGACTTCGAAATCACGCCGGAAATGATGCGCCTACGTCCGGAGCTGAAGACGGACGGTTATCAGGTTGGCGACAGACTGCCCGGACGTATCCTGCACGCCAAATACAGCCGCTATATGCAACAGGTGGCCGAGGAAGACCCTGAACTGGTCAATGAACTGGCAAAGGTGGGCGCACGCTTTACCCACCACAGCTCCATCGCGCCTACCGGCACGATTTCCCTGTCCATGGCCAACAACGCCAGCAACGGCATTGAGCCGAGCTTCGCGCATCATTATGCCCGCAACGTGATTCGCGAGGGTCGCAAATCGAAGGAAAAAGTGGATGTATTTTCCTTTGAACTGCTGGCCTACCGGGAACTGGTCAACGACCGGGCCATGCCCTACACAGAAGAAGCAGATCGGCAACTGCCCGACTACTTCATAACCTCGGACGACGTAACGCCCAAGCAGCACGTGGATATCCAGGCAGCGGCCCAGAAGTGGATCGATTCATCCATTTCCAAAACGGCCAACGTGCCTACGGATTATGCCTACGAAGACTTCAAGGACATCTATCTCTACGCCTACGAAAAAGGATTGAAGGGCTGCACCACCTTCCGTTTCAACCCGGAGGCGTTTCAGGGGGTACTGGTCAAGGAAAAGGATCTGGAGAACACCACCTACCGCTTCACCCTGGAAGATGGCACAACGGTGGATTTTAAAGGCAATGAAAAAGTGGAATACGACGGCGAGGAACACACCGCTGCCAACCTGTTCGATGCCCTGAAAGAAGGCTATTACGGTAAGTTTTAACGGAGAACAACATGACCGCACGCAAGATTGAAAGCAAAATTGTCAGCTATGAAGTGGTATCTCCGGAACAACAGGCGGCCAATGATGCCGCCGCCGTACCGGCCAAGCCCAAACTGCAGGAAGTGCACGAAGCCCTGGATCGGCCGGAGGTCCTGCTCGGCTCCACCTACAAGATCAAAACGCCCATGTCGGAACACGCACTCTATGTCACCATCAATGACGTGGTGCTGAACGAGGGGACCGAGCACGAGCAACGCTGGCCCTTTGAGGTCTTTATCAACTCCAAGAACATGGACCACTTTCAGTGGGTTGTGGCGCTGACACGCCTGATGTCTGCAGTGTTCCGCAAAGGTGGCGACATTACCTTCCTGGTGGAGGAACTGAAGGCCGTGTTCGACCCCCAGGGCGGTTACTTCAAACCGGGCGGCAAGTTCATGCCCTCACTGGTGGCTGAAATCGGCGACGCCATCGAGCGGCACATGAAGATGATCGGCCTGATCGAAGAAGAGGGCCTGAATGAGCATCAGAAGAAGCTCATTGCCGACAAACGGGCCGAATACGACAAGATGACCGGCACAGGCTCGCCTGAGCAGAGCGGCGCGGCCAATGACGACAACGGAGACTTTCCGCCCGACGCCTCCCTGTGTGGCAAGTGCCAGACCAAGGCCATGGTAATCATGGACGGATGCCGCACCTGCCTCAATTGCGGCGATTCCAAGTGTGGCTGAACCCGTTCGGGGTTGAGCCCGGCAGCCGCCTGACGGAACGGTCAGGCAGCTGCCTGTTGTCTGCCGGGGCACTGGCCCGGAAAAATCCACCCCCGACCACGCTACTTTTTTTGCCCCGGGGCTACCAATGCGGACAAAAAAGAGTATGCTGTACTTACTTACTCAGGTAACCAACATTCTGAGTCGCACGTGATACTTCCTTTCTCAGGCAATACCCTCCGAAAGATTGTTAAACCCGCGCCAATGAACGTTAGCTACCTTGTACAGTACAGGGCGAGAGCTCTGGGGCAGCTATCAACGTACAAGTTGTTATCTGTCTGCGACATTTGGTTCTCGGAACTGAATGCGCACTCAGTAGAGTCCATCGCATATGCGAGGCCTCATGTTAGATCGCTGAGCTTGATGACAAGCCAGCAGCCATACCCCAAAATGGGGTCTTAGAAAGAGAAGAGGAAAGCATGTCAGGTCAACTTATTACCGGCACAGTCAAGTGGTTCAACGACGAAAAAGGTTTTGGTTTCATTGAGCGTGAAGGCGGATCAGATGTATTCGTACACTTCCGTGCAATCAATGGCACAGGTCGTCGTACTCTGGCTGAAGGTCAGCAGGTATCTTTTGAGGTTACTCAAGGCCAGAAAGGTCCCCAGGCTGATAACGTCACAGCACTGTAAGATGTAACACTGCTGTGTAGCGGTATACAGATTCAGACAGAGGCGGTGCATTTACGAATGCACCGCCTTTTTTATTGCCTGTCGAAAAATGAAGTGACTGGCAAAGCGTTTTGCACCCACTCCGATTCCCCTGATTCAGGGCCAGGCTCCCTCTCCGCCGCAGAGAGCCTGTCTTGCAATGCCCACACAGCAGTGTCCTTACCGATCTCTGTCCTGGCTGTCGTCGTCGTTCTCCTGGTACAGATCCTCATCCAGTGACATGGGCTCCTCTTCGTCCGGCTGATCGGCCTGGGGCGGGTCGGAAAACTCCTGCAACCAGCGATATACCAGCGCCAGAGCCGCAATCTGTACCACGCTGAAATACACACTGGTAATCACGGCCAGCGGCATGCCCACAGGTCCCAGAGCGGCCTGCAGGAAAGTGGGCACCAGATTGATCAAGAGGGGAAACAGCAAGCCGATCATGCCCACGCGCCAGTAATGCCCGGCCGCCATCTGACCGGCTGCACGCAGTCCGCCGCTTTGTCCCAGGGCGATACGTGGCATGATCATGGAAAACCGACCGTAAACCGCAATCCCCGCAATCAGAGCAACCAGTACCGCCAGATTCATGAACCCGGCCATGCCGGTAGTCATGGCAATGGCCATCAGCGGCATACTGATCAGACTGGCCAACACCACCACGATCATGGGCAGACCGATGCTCCAGAGCAGGTAGAAAGTTTCGCGGCTGGTCCATTGCAGACCACCGGCTGCCCCCTCAAGCTCACCTCGGATGAAAATCTGATGGGCCGGTACCGCAATCATGGCGCTGACCACCATGCCCAACAATATGTAGACCACAACCGGCCCCACGGCCATTTCTTCTCCGCCCGCGGCTCCGGTCAGCGAACTGGCCAACTGCAGCACAATCAGGACACCCAGCGGCCAGCGAATCGCCGGCAACAACTGACTGCGCATCTGCACGGGTAGCCGGAAAGCAGCCGTAACGACTTCCAGAAGGGGCAATTTGAGTTTTACCGGCAGTTGCATCATTATCTCCACGTAAGCGGCCACCCAATCAACAGCGACGGGTGAACCTTTCGATAGCCGTATTGTGCCAGCGAACAGCTTAAAGTCCAGCCGTTCCGCCAGCCATGAGGCACCCAGCCCATCAAACCACTCCAACAGCCAGAGGGAGCGCAGCAATTCATGGCGTACTGTTTACGAATGGCCCGGGCGGCAGACCTGCCGTTCATCGTGGATATCTACAACGCGTCCATCCCCGGCCGTCTCGCCACCGCCGATCTGGAGCCGGTTACCCTGGATTCCAGAAAGACCTGGTTTGAACGTCATCAGACGGACAGCCAGCCCGTTCTCGTGGCCGTGCCGGAGGGCGGTGAGGCGATCGCCGGCTGGGCGTCACTGAGTGAATTCTATGGCCGCGCAGCCTATGCCGGCACACGGGAAGTGGCCGTCTATGTCGATAACGCCAGGCAGGGTCAGGGCGTGGGGACTCGTCTGCTCCAGGGGCTGATCGAACAGGCCCGGGAACAGGCCATACACACACTTCTGGCGTACATTTTCTCTCACAATACCAGCAGCATAGGCCTGTTTGAGCGTCACGGGTTTGAGCGCTGGGGGCATTGTCCGGGCATTGCGCGCATGGACGAGAAGGCGGTCAGTCTCGATATTCTCGGCTTCAAACCCTGACCGGCTCCCCTGTATCAGACCGGAATGGGACAATCGATAAACTGGTGCTCCAGACCGAACTCGGCCACCAGGTGCTCCCCCACTGCCTGCACCCCATAGCGCTCCGTGGCATGGTGTCCGGCGGCAAAGAAATGTATGCCCAGTTCCAGAGCCGCGTGCGCCGTAGGCTCTGATATTTCTCCGGTCACAAAGGCATCGGCACCGGCTGCGGCTGCATCATGAATCATGCCCTGCGCCGCCCCGGTACACCAGGCTATCGTGCTGATGCTCTCCGGTCCGCCGGCCACATGAATGGGCTCAAAATCCAGTATCTGCTGCATCTGAACCTGCAGGCTGCGCGCATCCTGCGGCGCCGCTGTTGATCCCAGGTTGCCGATGGGCCGGGGCTCATCGCGCAGCGGCCCGGTCATACGCCAGCCCAGCTTGCGTGCCAACTGGGCGTTGTTACCCAATACCGGATGAGCATCCAGGGGCAGGTGATAGGCCCAGAGGGACACGCCGGCCTCCAGCAAGGCGGCAATGCGTCGACGTTTCATCCCGGTGATGCGTTGATCTTCACCCTTCCAGAAATACCCGTGATGCACCAGAACAGCATCGGCATTGACGGCAATGGCTGCATCCAGAAACTCCTGACTGGCCGTCACCCCGGTGACCAATTTATCCACCGGCCGCATGCCTTCGACCTGCAGGCCATTGGGGCAATAGTCCTTGAATGCCTGAGGTTCCAGCAGTTCGTTGAGATGGCGGTCCAGATCTTTGACGGCGACTGTCATAATGGCTCTTCGCTCAGCGTTGCAGAATTCAGAACCTATTGAACTGCGCCTGCGGCCTCAGGTCAATATCAGGCTGTGGCCTGCTGCTATGACCCGGCCGCAGGCGCGCCCTCTTCCCCCGCCGCCAGGTTCTGCAGCCACTTGTATTGGCGAATGCGCCAGACATTGGCGATGGCCTTGACCACTTCCTCGGCCAGGATCATGGCGTAGACGACGGGGAAGGCCCATTGCCACCAGAACGCTGCGGCCAGCGTCAGCGGCAGCCCCACCAGCCAGAGGGCACCCATATCCAGGTACAGACAGAACTTGCTGTCCCCACCGGACCGCAGCACGCCCTGGATGGCCGTCATGTTGAACACCTTGATCCAGAAACTCAGGCACATGATGGCAAAGGCCCACTGAGTCAGCACCCGCGTTTCATCATCCAGGTTCCCTACGAGGGACAGCAACCAGGGCGACACTATCAGCAAGAGGATACCCAGACCCAGTGAACCCACCGGCGACCAGAACAGGAACTGGCGTACCAGATAACGGGTTTCGGCAAACTCGCCTCGTCCCAGCCGCTGCCCCACCATGATGGCGCAGGCATTGGTGACGCCGAAAAACAGACTGTTGTACACCCCCTCTACCGGGGCCAGCAGACTCATCACCGCCAAAGGTCGCGTGCCCATGTTCCCGGCGATGAGATGATAGCTCAGTGACCCCATGGCCCAGAGGGTGAAGTTCAACACCAATGGCCAGGAAATGCGCCAGAACTGAGGGAACATTCCATTTGAACGCACCGCCGTGAAGTCGGCCCGGGTAAGACGCAGCGGACTGCGCCGCCCCTGCTGACCCCAGAACATCCAGCTGATCTGGAAAATCCGCGCCAGCACAGTGGCCAGAGCCGCACCGGCCACTCCGAGCGGCGGCACACCCAGACCACCGTTGATCAACCAGTAGTTCAGTATCACGTTAAGGCCGATGGTAACCGCAGCGTAATAAAGCGGCAGCCGGGTGTTGCCAATGGACCGCAGAGCGCCCTCGTAGATGATGACCAACAGTGTGAGCCAGAGCGAGAACGCCGTAATGACCAGGTATTGCACCCCCTGATCAATGACCTGTGAGTTTTCTGTGCCCAGATTCATCAAGCCAGGTGCGTTCCAGATCATCAGACCGGTAATCGGCAGCATGAGCACCGTACCCACCAGCAGACAGAGGGCCAGAATGTGGCGGACCCGCTGCATGCGCCCGGCGCCAAAGTATTGTGCCACCAGCACGCTGCAGCTGGTGCCCATGGCCGCCATCATGAGGATAACCACAAAGTTCAGCTTGCTGCCCAGACCGACCGCACCCACAGCGGTTTCACCCAGGCCGCTGACCATGAGCACGTCCGCCATGCCCAGGCCCGCCACCAGGGCCGACTGAATGGCCACCGGAACAGCAAGGGTGAATACTTCCCTCAGCAAGGGACGTCTGGACACGAAAGTGGACATGAATCCGGGATAATCCAAAGTTGAATAATGGTCTGCATAATAGACGCAACGGGGCACAACCGGTATGTTGTAATCCTGCCACTCACCTGTGAATTATTCCCCAAGGGCGGGGAAAAGGGGCCACCATGTGGGAAGACGTGCTGCAACTGGACAAGCAGTGTCGCGAACATTTCATTACCGGCCAGGAATTCCCCGAGCTGGCCGATCACGAATTTCGCATGGGCGGCGTGAGTCATTTGCGCGGCACCTATATCGTGGGCCGACGCGATCCGGACATTCACACCCTGGTTTTTTCCGTGGGCGGTCAGGGCAAGGTGAACCCTTTCGTTTCGAGATAGACGGCGAGGACTGGCAGACCTGTTGGCTGCTGCTACCTGATTCCGACCGCTGGGCGTTTCTGACTACCCGATCCGCCGGCGTATTCTCATCCCAGGTATGCTGGAGTCTGTTTCATTTGATGCAAAGCCTGTATCACCAGGCTCACTCGCCCCGGCGCGGTCGCCTGGTGGCCATGCTGGCCGAGGTGCTGAGCGAAGAGGTGACCCGGGAGCCCACCCGGGACGCCCAGCAGGAACGTCTGCTGCGTCTGTTCAACCAGTTGGAGGATCGTCTTCATGTACCCTGGACACTGGATACCCTGGCCGCAGAAGTGCACTACTCGCCCTCGCATCTGCACAGACTCTGCCACCGATATTTTGGCTGCAAACCCATACAGAGAGTGGGCACCATGCGTCTGAACAAGGCCTGTGAACTGCTGCGCTACACCGAATGGCAGATCCGCCAGATTGGACAACGGGTGGGCTACCATGACCCCATCAATTTCACTCACTGGTTTCGCCGCCGTACCGGCCTGTCACCCTCTGACTGGCGGCAGCAGGCCTTCGATCGGAGTGCATGAGGCCGGTTCAGGCCATGATCCAGAGCTCCGTTGATTCCGCCGGCAGATGCAACGTCAGTTGGCCATTGTCCATCGCCAAAGCCGACTGGCTGTCGGCATGCAGCCAGGTGTCACCACTGACCGGCAGCTCGGCCATCGCGACGGTCAGTGTGAGATCCCTTTCACCGCGATTCACGCCCACCAAAGCGGCGCCGTCCCGACTCACCCGGGCAAACAGCCAGTGATCTTCGCCGCTGTCCAGATCCAGCACGCCTCCCTCAGTCAGCACCGGGTAGGCATGGCGCCAGCGAATGGCCTGCTGACAGGCCTGAAAGATACGCTGATTCCAGCGCGACTCGTCCCAGGGGAAGGTACGGCGATTTTCTGGATCTTCACCTCCTTCCAGGCCCACTTCATCACCGTAATACAGACAAGGCACCCCGAGATACGCCATCTGCAGGCGAACGGCCTGCACGAACCTCTGTTCATTGCCCGCCAGCAAGGTGAGCAAACGGGGGGTGTCATGGCTATCGAAAAGATTGAACTGACAGCGCGCCATGGCGAAGGGAATGCGCGCCCGGGCCTCTCGCATCCAGTGCGCCAGGTCCTGCCCGCTGATGTAACCCGGATCCCGGTTCAGGTCCACACCGGCCAGAAACATCCAGAGGGGATGCATGAAGCCGTAGTAGTTCATGGCCGCGTCTTCCTGGTCGCCCTGCAACCACTGTGTGGCCTCGAAAAAGTGTTCCCCCAGCAAGTAGGCATCCGGGTTTTCCGACTTTATGACACGCCGCATGGCGGCGACATGGTGGGCATTATTGTCCGCCCCGGTGCCCTCCCCCAGCATGTGAATGACATCCATCCGCCAGCCGTCAATGTGATAGGGCGGCCGCAGCCAGTGACGCAGCACCGACTGATCACCTGCATAACAATGGGTCACCACATCAGGGTTGCTGTAGTCCAGCACCGGCAACGACTTGTGGCCCTTCCAACTGGCGTAATCGCCCTGGGGATCCAGGTAATAGTCCCGGTAAGGTGCTTCACCGGCCCGGGCACGCTGAAACCAGTCGTGCAGCACCGAGGTATGATTCAGTACGCCATCCAGCAGCAGGCGCATGCCTCGGGCCCGGGTGGTTTCGCGCAGTTCGATCAGGGCCTCATCGCCCCCCAGTCGGGCATCCACCTGATAGTAATCAATGGTGTCGTATTTGTGATTGGAGTCCGAGTGAAAAACGGGATTGAGATAGACCGCCGTCACGCCCAGCCGATCCTGCAGATAGGCCAGGGACTGAGTCACGCCGGGGAGGTCGCCATGAAAGAATTCGTTGGGCCCGTCAGTCTGCTGCGGCATGTTGTACCAGTCACGGGACCGCGCGTCACGCATGCCGAGATACCGGTACGATCTATCCTTCAGGTTCAGTGAGCTGTCACCGTTGCGGAACCGGTCGGGCAAGACCTGGTAGAAAACCTGGCGCGCGACCCAGTCCGGTGGCGGCTCATGTGCCCAGCGAAACTGGAGTTCCCGTGGCGGCATGCGGCGATGCAGACCATCCGATGCAAGCCAGCACGCCGGCTGACCATCCAGACGGATCTTGAAGAGATAGGGTGTGTGCGCCAGGATCTGATCCAGCGGAATCCGGGCCTCGAACCATTGCCCCGGCAGTTCGCCGTGAACCCGGGTCATGACCGTGAGAACCTCTTCATTATCAGGTGCGGTGCGCACCCAGGCCGACACCTCCGAGCGGGCATCCATGATATGCAATCCGAGAACCAGATGTCCATTATCCGTCTCAGCCCAGCCGGGGGATGGCTGGTGGAACAGGCTCGTCACTGGGCGCCACCTCTGCGTTATTGGATGAGACGCCAGATTAGCCCAGTGACTGTGGCTTGGAGAGTTTGAATTTGTCCCCGGGGTTGAGACACAACCCCGAAGCCGGAACTACACCCCCTGAGCGGCAGACTGCAGGGCCTTGAGCAACGCCTCGTTTTCCTGCGGCGTGCCTACGGTAAGCCGCAGACAGTCTTTGAGCAGAGGGTGTGCGCCGTCCATGCATTTGATCAGGACGCCCTCTGTGCGGCAGTGCTCAAACCAGGCTCTGGCCTGGCCTGACGGCGTACGCACCAGAATAAAATTGGCCTCGGACGGCCATATGCGATCCAGCGGCAATGCCTTGAGCGCTTCGGCCAAATGAGCCCGGGATTGACGCACGGACTCCGTCTGCTCAGCCAGTACTGGAAAGTGGTCCAGCGCAAATTGCGCACTGGCCTGAGTCAGCACATTGATATTGTAGGGCAGACGCAGTTTGTCGATCTGCTGCAGCCATTCCGGCCGACCCATGAGCATCCCCAGCCGCAACCCCGCCAACCCGACTTTTGACAGCGTCCGCATGATCAGGACATTGTCGTAATCGTCCAGTAGCGGCAGATAATCGGCATCCGTGAAGGCGGTGTAAGCCTCGTCAATGACCACCACCCCGGGTGCCGCTTCGATGATACGCCGCAGTTGGTCGCTTCCCCACAGATTGCCGGTGGGATTGTTGGGCTGTGCCAGAAAGATGACCGCCGGTTGATCCGACTCGATGGCAGACAGGAACCGGGGCATATCCAGTTGAAAATCCGGGTCCAGATCGACCCCGTGAAAATCCAGGTGCAGGAACCCGGCAATCATGCGGAACATGACAAAGCCAGGGTCCGGAGCCATGATCACGCGGTCACGGCCGGACACCGCCATCATGATCAGTTGGATCAATTCGTCAGAGCCATTGCCCAGCAGCAGGTCATAGTCGTCGGCCAGTCCGAACTGGCGACGCAGAGACCGTTTCAGCGTGTCAGCCCCGGCCGACGGATAGCGGTTCAGGCCGATATCACGCAGCGTATCGGCCCATTTCAGCCTCAGATCTTCCGGCCAGGTGTAGGGATTCTCCATGGCGTCGAGCTTGATCAGCCCGTCAGAGGAGGGTACCGGATAGGCTTTCTGCTTTAACAGGTCGGGACGGATCAGTCGCTCGACCTTGGTGTCCAGTTGTTCGCTCATCAGGATTTGACTCGCATTTCGGCACTGCGGGCGTGTGCTGTCAGCAGTTCACCACGCGCCAGCGGCCCGGCGGACTCACCCAGTTGTGACGCCGAGTCCGGTGTGCAGTGAATGATGGATGTCTTTTTCTGAAAGTCGTACACACCCAGAGGCGAACTGAATCGAGCGGTTCCGGATGTGGGCAACACGTGGTTAGGACCCGCCACGTAATCGCCAAGGGCTTCCGACGTGTGTCGACCCATGAAAATGGCGCCTGCGTGGCGTATGGCCGGCAGGTACTTTTCCGGATCATCCAGGCTCAGCTCCAGGTGCTCCGGTGCCACCCGGTTGACCAGGGTCATGGCCCGTTCCAGGTCACTTACCTTGATCAGCGCACCGCGATGACGCAGGGACTGGCGAGCAATGTCCTCGCGTTCCAGAGTGGGCAGCAGGCGCTCGATGGCGGCCTCGACCTGATCGAGAAACTCGGCATCCTGGGAGATCAGCATGGCCTGGGCATCGGTGTCGTGCTCGGCCTGTGAGAACAGATCCATGGCAATCCAGTCCGGGTCCGTGGCGCCGTCACATACCACCAGAATTTCCGATGGACCGGCAATCATGTCGATACCCACCTGGCCGTAGACATAGCGCTTGGCGGTGGCCACAAAGATGTTCCCCGGCCCCACTATCTTGTCGACACCGGGGACAGTGGCCGTGCCGTAGGCCAGAGCACCGATGGCCTGAGCGCCGCCGATGGTGAACACGCGGTCCACGCCGGACAGCCAGGCGGCCGCCAAGACAAAATCCTGCACCGTTCCATCCGGCGTCGGGTGCGTCATGATCACTTCGGGGACACCTGCGACCTTGGCGGTGACCGCAGTCATCACCACCGAACTGGCCAAAGGCGCCGAGCCGCCCGGTACGTAGATCCCCACACGATCCAGGGGTGTTACCCGCTGGCCCAGCACTGTGCCGGTTTCATCCGTATACTGCCAGTCCGCTTGCACCTGACGCTCGTGAAAAGCGCGCACCCGAGATACCGACACTTCCAGTGCTTTCTGCAGCGGCTTGGACAGCCGGTGATAGGCCGCTTCCAGTTCCGTCTTTGACAACTGCCACTGGTCGACGGCATCAAACTCTGTGCGATCAAAGCGATTGGTGTATTCCATGACGGCCTCGTCACCGCGCTTGCGGACATCGGCCAGAATCGTCTGCACCGAGTCGTTCACCGCCTGATCGGACACACCTTCCCAGGCCAGCAGTTGATCCAGTCGTTGGTCGAAATCAGCGTCATCCGCATTGAGTCGATTTATCAGCCTGTCGTTCATCTTTGTGTATTCTCTCTGCTGTTGGCCACCGCCTGCTGAAGTTGCTCGACGATGGGCATGATCTGCTTGGACTTGGTCTTGTAACCGGCCCGGGACGCCACCAGTCGTGTCGATATATCGGCAATATGCTCCCAGGGCTCGAGACCGTTGGCGCGCATGGTCCCCCCGGTATCGACGATGTCCACGATGCAGTCGGCCAGGTCCATGATGGGCGCCAGTTCCATGCCACCGTAAAGCTTGATGATGTCCACCTGGCGGCCCCGGCTGGCAAAGTAGCGCTTGGCCACGTTGACAAACTTGGTGGCTACACGCAGGCGGCCTTCCGGCATCACTTCGTCCTTGATGGTGGCCGTCATCAGCCGGCAACGGGCGATGTTGAGATCCACCAGCTCGAACATTTCCTGACCGCCGTGTTCCATGAGTACGTCCTTGCCGGACACACCCAGGTCGGCCACGCCGTACTCGACATAGGTAGGTACGTCAGTCGCCCGGATTACGATCAGTCGGATATTGGGTACCGTGGTCTCGAAAATGAGCTTGCGGCTGGTGTGGACATCTTCCAGGGGTTCTATCCCCGCCTGGGCAAACAGCGGCAGGGTTTCCTTCAGGATGCGCCCTTTGGACAACGCAATGGTAATCGGTGAAGAAGTATCCGCACGCCCGGTATCTGCTGTGGCCATAACCTGTGTTTCTGCTCCGTTAACCGGGAATGCGGCGTATCACCGCACCCAGTTGCTGTAGTTTCTCTTCGATACACTCATAGCCCCGGTCAATGTGATAGATCCGGTCGACCAGTGTTTCACCTTCAGCCACCAGGCCGGCAAGCACCAGGCTGGCCGATGCGCGCAAATCCGTCGCCATGACCGGTGCGGCTTTCAGACGATCCACACCCTTTATGATCACGGCATTACCCTCGATGGTGCAATCAGCGCCCATCCGGACCAGTTCCTGAATGTGCATGAACCGGTTTTCGAAGATGGTTTCTTCCACCGTGCCGGTGCCTTCGGCGACGGCATTCAGCACGGTGAACTGGGCCTGCATATCCGTGGGGAATGCCGGATAGGGCGCTGTGGTGACATTCACCGCCGTGGGCCCCCGGCCTTCCATGTCGAGCGTAATGGTGGTGTCGTCCACCTCAAGTTTGGCGCCGGCCTCTTCCAGCTTGCGCAATACGGCGTCCATGGTAGTCGGGTCAACATTTTTCAGCTTTACCCGACCGCCCGAAATGGCACCGGCAATGAGGTAGGTACCGGCTTCTATGCGATCCGGACACACGGTGTGTTCGCAGCCGTGCAGTTTTTCCACGCCGTGGACGACCAGGGTGTCCGTACCGATGCCTTCGATCTGTGCCCCCATGGCCACCAGGCAGTTCGCCAGGTCCACCACTTCCGGCTCCCGGGCCGCATTCTCAATGACCGACTTGCCGTCTGCCAGCACGGCGGCCATGAGTACGTTCTCGGTACCAGTGACTGATACCGTATCGAAGAAATAGGTGCCGCCGGTGAGGCGGCCATTGGCCCGGGCCTTGATGTAGCCTTCGTCCATATTGACCGTTGCCCCCAGGGCCTCCATGCCACGCAGGTGCAGGTCCACCGGCCGGCTGCCGATGGCACAACCACCGGGCAGAGACACGTTGGCCTCACCGTAGTGAGCCAGCAACGGTCCCAGCACCAGAATGGAGGCGCGCATGGTTTTGACCAGCGAGTAAGGGGCGGTGCAATCTTTCAGGGTGCCGGCGTTGATCTGTACGCCCATGTCTTCATTGATCAGGACTTCCACACCCATGCACACCAGCAACTCGATCATGGTGGTGATGTCATTGAGATGAGGCAGATTACGCAGGGTAACCGGTTCATCTGTCAGCAGAGTGGCTGCCAGAATGGGCAGCGCTGCGTTCTTTGCGCCGGAAATCCGTACGCTACCGTCGATCTTCTCACCGCCGGTGATGAGTAATTTGTCCATGCCGCTCAATCTTTTGCTCCCAGATCCATGGTGACTGCGTGAATCGCGCCGCTTTCGATGTACTCGCTCAGATAGCCGTACACAATCTGCTGCTGCTTGACAGGCATCAGCCCCTTAAATACGTCTCCACGCGCCTGCACGTGGTATTTGGCATCGCCGCCCGTTACTGCGATCTCACAATCCGGCAGGGCCGCCTGCAGAACTTCTTTTACCTGATCCGGAGTCATGGGCTCACCTCGTTTGCAAAGGGCTGGCATTATAGGTGAAATAGTGCCCAGACACCACCGCCTGACCGGATGCAAAACAGCCTTCTCCGGGCTTTCTTGCATTTCCTCGCGAGCTCTGTTTAATTCGGCCTTCCCTGAAACTGTCTGGCCCGCTACCGGAGACCCGAATGATGCTCCCTGTCGCTGTTTTCCTACTCGGCCTGAGCCTGCTGGTCTGGAGTGCCGACCGGTTTGTCGCCAGCGCCTCGGCTCTGGCGCATCGACTGGGTGTGTCACACGCACTGATCGGCCTCACCGTCATAGCACTGGGCACCAGCGCACCCGAGATTCTGGTGTCCGCCTCGGCGGCTACACAGGGCGCGACCGACATGGCACTGGGCAACGCCCTGGGCTCCAATGTGGCCAATGTCGGCCTGGTACTGGGGGTTGTTCTCATCATGGCCACCGTGCCGGTTACCGGCGGACTGATGGACAAGCAGGCCGGCGCGCTGATCGTCGCGACGCTGGCGATTGCCCTCATGCTGGGCAATCTGAGTCTGGGTCGTCCGGAGTCAATCGCCCTGCTTCTGGGCCTGGTGGGTTTTATTGTCTGGACATTTTTCGAGGCCCGCCGACATCGTCGACTGGCGGACCAGTCGGCCCGGCTTGCCAGCGAGCAGATCCCCACTGACCTGTCATTGCGCCAGGCCTCTGTCTGGCTTGCTCTGGGGCTGGCAACGCTCCTCGCCTCGTCCCATGCCCTGGTGTGGAGTGCCAGCCTGATTGCGCGCAATCTGGGCATCAGTGACCTGATCATCGGCACCACACTGGTGGCCATCGGCACCAGCCTGCCCGAACTGGCCACCGCCATCAGCAGTACGCTGAAGCGCCAGCACGGCATGACGCTGGGCAACATCATGGGCTCCAACATCTTCAACATCCTGGCTGTGGTCGGTGTGGCCGGCCTGATCCAGCCCGCGCGTTTCGAGCCCGCGGTGCTCTACCGAGACGTGCTGTTTGTGGTGGTCACCACGGGACTGCTGATCATGCTGATCCGATTTTACGGCCCGCGTACCGGGTCAATTCCCAGACTATTTGGTATACTTCTGCTCGGGCTTTATGCCGCGTATCTGTTCATGAATTACCGGGCCATTGCACTATGACCAACGCACACGACTACCTCACCAGCGCCCAGCGTACAATCAAGCTGGAAGTCGATGCCCTCATGGCGCTGCGGGAGCGGCTGGACGAGGAGTTCATACGCGCTTGTGACATCATACTGAACAACCGGGGCCGGGTCGTGGTCACCGGCATGGGCAAATCCGGTCACATCGGCAACAAGATCGCCGCCACCCTGGCCAGTACCGGCACCCCTTCCTTCTTCATGCACCCGGGCGAAGCCAGCCATGGCGATCTGGGCATGATCACCCGCCAGGACGTGATCATCGCCCTGTCCAACAGTGGTGAAACGGGCGAAATCATCTCCCTGCTACCGGCCATCAAACGTCTGGGTATTCCCATCATCGCCATAACCGGGCAGATGGAGTCCACCCTGGGGCAGGAGTCGGATGCGTCGCTGGACAGTGGTGTCGATGTGGAGGCCTGCCCGCTGAATCTCGCACCTACATCCAGCACCACAACAGCGCTGGTACTGGGGGACGCCCTGGCCATCGCTCTGCTGGAAGCCCGCGGGTTTTCGGCCGAGGATTTTGCCTTCTCCCATCCCGGCGGCAGCCTGGGTAAACGCCTGCTGCTGAAAGTGGGAGACGTGATGCAGACAGGCGAACGCATTCCACGCATTGCCAAGGGGTCTTCGATCAAGGACGCCCTGCTGGAAATAACTCGCAAGGGTCTGGGCATGACGACCATCATGGACCCTCACCATCAGACTCTGGCGGGCGTTTATACCGATGGCGATCTGCGCCGCACCTTTGAGCGCGATCTGGACATCAAACAGACCCTGATTGACGACGTCATGCACCCGGGCGGCAAAACCATAGAACCGGGCGCACTGGCGGCCGAGGCGCTCTATCGCATGGAAACCGCCCAGATCACGGCGCTGGTTGTTGTCAACGAGGCCCACGAGGTGGTCGGCGTCATTCACATGCACGATCTGTTACGTGCAGGCGTAGCCTGATGCGCACGGCTCTGGTGATTACCGCTGCAGCACTGGTGGCCGGGCTCGGCCTGTTGTGGCTGCGCGACTCCGCGCCGGACACTACCGCCGCGCCGAGTGCCGAAACCGGGGAGGCAGAACCGCCCCAACTGGTTATTCAGGGTCTTCAACGCATCACCACGGACTACCAGGGCCTTTGGCAATCCACGCTCACCGCTGACGAAGCACTCTACTTTGACACCGAAGATCGACTGGCCCTGAGTCAGCCGTTTCTGGATTCTCTGACCGAGGACGGCGAGCCTGTCGACATGCGCGCCCGCCGTGCCGACCTGAGGGATGGTCACCGCTGGCAAATGCATGACGATGTGGAACTGCGCCACGCACCGGCGTCCGCAGAGGCGGTCAGCATCACCACGACCTATCTCGAGTATGATACCATCACCGATGTAGCGCAGACGTTCGCGCCGGTGACACTGGTACAGACCGATCGCATGATCACCCATGCCATTGGCATGACACTGAACATCTCGACCCGGGAGTTTGAACTGCATGAACAGGTTCGTTCGCTGTTTTACCCTGATTAGCGGCCTACTGATATCGGGCACGGTCTGGAGCCTGCCGGGTGACCGCGAGCTACCCATCAATGTTGAGGCCGACCGGAATCAGGGCAGTCTGAGCACCAATCAGATGACCTATATCGGTAATGTCCACATCACCCAGGGGGCACTGACCATTGTCGGTGACCAGGTTGTCATATACCGTTCGGACAACAATGACGTCGAGCGCATGGTCGCCACCGGCGAAGAGACACCGGCACGGGTCACCGACCAATTGGAAGAGGATGAACCGGAGACGCAACTGGACGGCCTGACGGTCATCTACAATGCGGAAGACGGCATCATCTCCGCGCAGGGGCAAGCCAGGCTGACTCAGGGTCGTAATCTGGTAACAGCCCATTACATCCGTTACGACATCAACACGGAGGACTTCGAGTCTGACGTGGAAGCACCGGACGGTTCCCGCGGCGAACGCGTTCGCATGTGCCTGGTTCCGGAGGGAGAGGACTCGAATGGCGAAGCAACTGATCGCGCAACATCTTGCCAAACAGTACGGTAAGCGGCGAGTTGTTACCGACGTCTCACTGACGGTGTCCACCGGCGAAATAGTCGGTCTGCTGGGCCCCAACGGTGCCGGCAAGACAACCTGTTTCTACATGATTGTGGGGCTGGTACCCTGCGATGGTGGCGACATCATACTGAACGATCAGCGCATCACCCAGGTGCCCATGCACAAGCGTGCCCGCATGGGTGTGGGCTATCTGCCCCAGGAGGCCTCGGTATTTCGCAAACTCACCGTGGCCCAGAACCTGATGGCCGTGCTCGAACTGCGCAAGGAACTGACCCGCGCCCAGCGCCAGGAAAAGATGAACAATCTGCTGAATGAATTCAGCATCACGCATATTCGCGACAGTCAGGGCATTGCGCTGTCCGGCGGTGAACGCCGACGTGTCGAGATTGCCCGTGCCCTGGCCTCGGAACCGGACTTCATTTTGCTGGACGAGCCCTTTGCCGGCGTGGACCCCATCTCAGTTTCGGACATAAAGGAGATTGTCTATCATCTGCGCGACAAGGGCATTGGTGTTCTGATCACCGACCACAACGTTCGGGAAACACTCGACATTTGTGAGCGTGCGTATATCGTAGGAAGTGGTACTATTATTGCAGAGGGCGATTCGGACGCTATACTGTCGAACCAGAAAGTCCGTGAAGTGTACCTCGGCGAACATTTTCAACTTTGATATCAAGGCATTGATCGGTAGCACTCGCCCCTGCGGGACAGGCGGCGACTATCAGGCAGTATCAGGAGCATTATGAAGACCAGTCTGCAGTTAAAGATGGGCCAGCAGTTGACCATGACGCCACAACTGCAACAGGCCATCCGTCTGTTACAGCTGTCCACTCTGGACCTGCAGCAGGAGATCCAGGAAGCTCTGGACTCCAACCCGCTGCTGGAAGTGGAAGACGATGCCCCGGCGCCCGAGAAACCCGAGACCAACAGCGAATCGACCGATTACGATCGCAACACCAACAATGAGGCCGCCGCCACTGCAGACAGCAGCGAGCTCAACTGGGACGACAAGATTCCCGAAAACCTGCCAGTTGACAGCAACTGGGATGATATTTATCAACACACCCCAACCAGCGCTTCCGCGCCCGGCCCGGACGACGACTACAATTTCGAAAACCAGACAGTGACCGGTGATGACCTTTACGATCACCTGATGTGGCAGCTCAATCTGACTCCGATGAGCGAACGGGACCACATCCTGGCCACAGCCATTATAGATTCGGTGGAACCTACTGGTCTTCTGTCTTCTACCATTGAGGACATCTACCAGGGGCTGGTCGACGAACTGAGTACCGAAGACGACCCCCTGGAACTTGATGAAATGATGGCAGTGCTGCACCGTCTGCAGCAATTCGAACCGGCGGGTGTCTGTGCACAGAACCTGAGCGAGTGCCTTACCATACAGTTGCGTCAGTTCCCGGACGATACGCCGCTGGTCAAGGAAGCCATCAAACTGGTGAACAATCACTCCGACCTGCTGGTGAGCAAGGACTATCCCCAGATTCTCCGGCGAATGCGCATGAAGGAAGACCAGTTGCGCGACACCCTGCTGCTGATTCAGGAGACCAACCCACGCCCCGGCTCCACGATCGGCACACAGGACTCGGAGTACGTCATTCCCGACGTGGTGGTCAGCAAGGATATGGAGCACAATGCCTGGCGCGTGGAACTCAACCCGGAGATTGCGCCGCGCCTGCGGGTACACAGTGGCTACGCGTCGATGATCAAGCGCGCTGATAACAGCGCCGACAACAACTATATCAAGGACAACCTGCAGGAAGCCAAATGGTTCATCAAGAGCCTGCAGAGCCGAAACGAAACACTGCTCAAGGTGACCACACAGATTGTCGAGCACCAGAAAGGGTTTCTGGAGTTTGGCGAAGAAGCCATGAAACCGCTGGTTCTGCACGACATCGCAGAAGCCGTGGAGATGCATGAATCCACCATTTCACGCGTGACCACCCAGAAGTACATGCACACCCCGCGCGGCATTTTCGAACTGAAATACTTTTTCTCCAGTCACGTCAGTACCAACAGTGGTGGCGAGTGTTCATCCACGGCCATCCGCGCCCTGATTCGCAAGCTGGTGGATTCGGAAAACACGCGCAAACCACTGAGCGACAGCAAGATCGCCAACCTGCTGAAAGATCAGGGGATCAACGTGGCTCGACGGACCATCGCCAAGTACCGGGAAGCCATGCACATTCCGCCGTCAAATGAACGAAAAAGTCTGACCTGAATCAACTGATTTTCGAGATGAGGTTGAACCGGACATCAACTACACTTATTAATAAGTCAAAGGGTTCAACAACGTGCTGCGAGTCATGCAGCCGTCATTCCGCCAGAAGGAGCCATCCTATGCAAATCAATATCAGTGGACACCATGTTGACTTAACTGATGCACTTCGCGATTACGTAAACACCAAGATGGACAAGCTAGAGCGACACTTTGATCAGATCAGTAATGTGCAAACGACCCTGAGCGTTGAAAAACAGCGCCAGAAAGCGGAAGCCTCTGTAAATATCAAGGGCGGGCAGTTGTTCGCCGATGCCGAACATGATGACATGTACGCGGCCATAGACCTGATGGTGGACAAGCTCGACCGTCAACTACTGAAACACAAGGAAAAAGCGGTTAACCGCGCTCACGGGAATACTCGTTAAACTCATGCCTAAACTTGAACAAGTACTGACTGTCGAGCGCACCCTGGTGGGTGCGCCCGGCAACAGCAAGAAGAAGACACTGGAACTCATCAGCCAACATCTGGAGTCTTTGCACCCTGCACTGTCGGCCGACGAGGTATTCACCAGTCTGACCGAGCGCGAGCGCCTGGGCTCCACCGGCTTTGGCAACGGGGTCGCCATTCCCCACTGTCGCCTGGCGTCCTGTCCGGACGCCATCGGCATGCTGATCCGACTGGACAGTCCCATCAGTTTCGATGCCATGGACCAGAAACCCGTTGATCTCCTGTTTGCACTGGTTGTGCCCCAGGAAGCCAACAACGAACACCTGCAGTTGCTGTCTCATATTGCAGAGCGGTTCAGTGATGACCATCGCCTGCACGCGCTGCGCGATGCCACGACGCCAGAGGCTCTGCGTCAAGCCTTTCTGAGCGAATAAGGGCCACCCATTATGGATCTTATTCTGATCAGCGGGCGCTCCGGCTCCGGCAAGAGTACGGCCTTGAATGTGCTGGAAGATGTCGGCTACAACTGCATCGACAACCTGCCTGTCACCATGCTCCCCGAGCTGGCCCGCGAAATGCAGAACAACAGCATAGGCAGCAAGGTAGCGGTCTGTATTGACGCCCGCAATGCCATGCGTTCACTGCAGCAGTTTCCCCAGATCATTGCTCAGCTCCCGGATGCACTGAACGTTGATATTGTCTATCTGGACGCCCGGGAAGAAATCCTGACCAAGCGTTTCTCCGAAACCCGACGCAAGCACCCGCTCACCGGGGACAATATGTCCTTGATGGAGGCGATCCAGAAAGAGCGCACACTGCTCGACACCATCATCAATCTGTCCCACCTCACCATCGATACCACCGGACTGTCGATCTACGAATTACGTGATCAGATCAAGACCCGGGTTTCTGGCACCAGTCGCCAGGAAATGGCCCTGCAGTTCATGTCGTTCGGCTTCAAGCACGGGGTGCCCCATGATGCCGACATGGTCTATGACGTACGCTGCCTCCCCAACCCCTATTGGGACCCGGCCTTGCGCAAGTATTCCGGTCTGGATGAGCCCGTGCAGCGCTTTTTGCACCAGGAACAGGACGTGGGCGACATGATAGACAGCATCACCGTCTATCTGGAGCGCTGGCTGCCAAGCTATGAGGCCAACAACCGCTCCTACCTCACAGTCGCCATCGGCTGCACCGGCGGTCAGCATCGCTCGGTCTACATCGCCCAGCAACTGGCACAGAGCTTTCGCAAGGCCTACGCCTCCGTCCAACTGCGTCATCGCGAGCTGAAGTCTACCCTGTCATGATCCGAGAACGCATTACCATCTGCAACAAGCTGGGTCTGCATGCCCGGGCGTCAGCCAAACTGAATGAACTGGCTGTCACCTTCAAGGCTGCTGTCGTCCTTGAAAAAGAGGGACAGCGGGCCGATGCCAAGAGCATCATGTCCATCATGATGCTTGCTGCCAGCAAAGGCACGGAAATCTGGCTGGAAGTGGACGGCGAAGACGAGGCAGACGCATTTTCCGCTGTATCAACCCTGATCAACAACCGCTTTGATGAAGGCGAGTAGAGACATACCCATGGCTGAACACACACCTCCATCCTCATCCAGTCACCCATACGACGATGAGCACCAGGACGACGAGATCGAGTGGGTCTCCAAGTCGGAAATGAAGCGAGAGATGAAGCGGTTCGAGACGCTGGCGGAACAATTGATTATCCTGCCCAAGGATCGTCTGTCCGAGCTCGGGCTCAATGACACCGTCATGGCCGCTGTCCGGGAAGCCAGGCGTCTCAAGAAACAGGATGCCATCAACCGACAGCTCCGCCATATCGCGCGCCTGTTACAGAAAATCGATATTGAACCTATCCAGCACCAGTTGGAACTGCATGACGACAAGAGCGCCCTGGCCACCCAGGTCAACCAGCTCACCGAACGTTGGCGCGACGCACTGATTGCAGATACCGACGCCCTGAGTCGCTTCTTTGACGACCATCCTCAGGCGGAACGTCAGACTATCAACCAACTGGTGCGCAACACGCGCAAGGCCTGCGCGGCCCATCAGGCATCAGCGGAGCCCGGCATACCGGAACCCAAGGCGCTACAGCAGAAAAAACGGGCACTCTACCAGGCGCTGCGCTCGGAAATTATTGCCCATTACAAAGCGTTCCAGTGATCCAGCCGTAAAGACCGCCCGTAATTCTGGTAAATCGTGGCGGACTGTTTCAAGATGCAGGTAACGAAAAACAACATCAGTACTGGCGGTAGAAAGATAGTGACTGCAATCGACGAATGGGCCGACTGCCTTGAAGCTATAGCAGCTTCCAAAGACAGGGCGTCCTTCGCCCACCTGTTTAATCATTTTGCGCCCCAAATCAAGGGCTATGCACGCTCCAGTGGCCTCACATCCTTCAGTGACAGCCTCGCCGACGAGCTGGTGCAGGAGACCATGACCAATCTTTGGCGCAAGGCCCATCTGTTTGATCGACGTAAAGCCTCGGCTACTACCTGGGTATTTACCATTGTGCGTAATCTGCGCGTCGATCTTCTGCGTAAACAGAGCAAACATCACACAACCCTGTCGTCAGACGATATGTGGCAAGAGCCACATACCGAGGGCGACGGCACTGACTGGGTGGCTCAAAGCAGCATGGAACGTCAGATACGCCATGGCATCAGTCAGTTACCGGTTGATCAACGTCAGGTAATAGGAAAAGTGTTTCTGGAAGACAAATCACATCAGGAGGCGGCCGAAGACCTCGGGCTGCCTCTGGGCACCGTCAAATCCCGCATCCGGCTGGCCCTGAAAAAACTCCGAATCGGGCTAGAGGTTGAAAGCAATGAGTAAGTTTCATCCTGATCAGGCTAAATTGGCAGACTACGTGGCAGGTAACCTCAGTTACCACGAAACGCTGCTGATCGCGACACACATCCATTTCTGTGACGAGTGTGCCCATGCGTGCCATGAACTGGAAGCCCTGGGCGGCGTGCTGTTGGACGATCTACCCAGCGAACCCGTGAGCAAGGACGTGTTCGAAGCCACCATGGCCAGCATACTCGACGAGGACGTGCAGACGCAGCCTGCTGCGGCGGCGACCGCCTCCCATTACCACCCGGACATCCCTCGGCCGCTGCAGAAGCTTGTACCCAACGGCTTTGAGGCCTTGCCGTGGAAAAAGCTCTTGCCGCACCTGAAGGTATGTGACATCGAGCTGAGTCCGGACGGGCCCAAGATCACCCTGCATCGCATATTGCCCGGCGGACGTATACCTCGCCATACACACCGGGGCTCAGAGTTCACTCTGGTGCTCAAGGGCGGATTATCGGATGAACTGGGAGACTACGACGCCGGAGACTACCTGCACCGTGATGCAGCGCATGAGCACGAGCCCGTGGCTGCTGAAAACGAAGAGTGCATCTGTCTCACCGTGGTGGAACAGCCCATGAAGATGACCAACTGGAAATGGCGCTGGCTGAACCCTTTTCTGAGCTGAGCCGAGCGCAGCTTGTCAGGCCAAGGCTGCCAGGGAGGGGTAACCATCCCCGCAGCCGCGGCTCAATGCTCATGTTGGGCAGCGACGCATAGGCACATGAAGTATATCGTCCTCCAGATACTCCTCCCCTGACACCTCGAACCCCGAGGCTTCATAAAAGCCGCGACTGGCCACCTGAGCACCCAGCCATTGCTCGCGGCCTGGATAAGCTGTTTCCGCCTCCGACATGGCGTGCCTCATCAAATCAGCACCCAGGCCATAGCCCCGCGCGCTCTGCGCCACAATAACCCGACCAATCCATATATGGTCATTCTCGTCCGGCGGCAGAATTCGCGCATAAGCCATCAGGCCCGGCGCACTGTAACCCTGAATGTGCAATGCGGTCTGATCTTCGCCATCTACCTCGGGATAGGGGCAGTTCTGCTCCACCACAAACACGTCAACCCGCAGACGCAGGATATCGTAGAGAGTGTGCACACTGAGTTTGTCAAAGACCGTGCAACGCCACTGTACCGCAGCCCTGTTGCCGTCCCATTGCATAACCGGATTTTCGGTCAGAGGATGTAGCATTGCCATGGTATTTCCTTCATGCTGAACTGCCGGTATTCTCAACCCGTGACCAACAGAAAACAAGTATTCCCAGGAGACAGACCTCTATCATGTCCACCCCAGTAATAACCAGCCATCACAGCGCACACTGGGATCGCACTGTACGTGTAGCCCGCCTCGAGACCCCGAACCTGCAGGTTGATGTCACTGACAGCGGCGCCAGCATTTACCGCATCCGCATGGCCGACCAGAACGGTCAATGGGCCGACATCGCCTGCGCTCCCCGTGAGATGGACGATTTTGTCGCCAACGGCGCCTTCATGGGCGCCACGGTCGGACGGTACGCCAACCGCATTGCCGGTGCCGCGTTCACGCTGAACGACACCCGCTACCCATTGCTGGCCAATGAGGGTCCCAACCAGCTCCATGGCGGGGACAGCTGGCATGCTCATATCTGGGATCTCTCACTGGATACTGAGGCGACGTCACCCACTGTGGTGTTCAGGCGTCACTCGCCAGCGGGCGAAGGGGGCTTTCCGGGCTCTGCAGACGCCGAGGTCCGCTATTCACTGCAGGATAACGCACTGGTCATCGACTATCGGGTAACCACGGATGCCCCCACTCCCGTCAACATGACCAACCATACCTATTTCAACCTCGCCGGCGCCGACCGGCAGCCCCTGGATGATCACTGGGTCACGCTGTATGCCGACAGCATTACGGAAACCGATGCCGACAACCTGCCCACCGGGCGCATACTAACGGTTGAGGGCACGGCATTTGATCTGCGCCAGCCGGTCAATCTGGGGCAGCGGCTGAAAGACAACCCACCCGAACTGGCGGTGCACAACGGGTACGACCAGAATTTCGTCTACCAGACCGACAACAATGCTGATCTGACCACCATGGCCCGCATATGGCATGCACCCAGCGGCCGACGCCTTACCGTTGCCAGCACGCAGCCTGGCATGCAGTTCTACTGTGGCAATTTCATGGGTGGCCAGCCGGCACCGGAACCCGGCACCACCTATGGCAACCACCAGGCATTCTGCTGCGAACCGCAGCACTTCCCGGACTCACCCAATCAACCGGAGTTCCCGCAGAGCCTGGCCACACAGGCCAGTCCCTATACTGAAACGGTGATTTACACCTTCGACTGGGCCGATTCGGTGGCCGGCACAAACAATTCCACCAACAGTTGATAGTACATGCGGGTCAACTGGTCCAGGTCATCGGCCCGCACGCATTCATTCACCTGATGAATAGTCCGGTTCACCGGACCCAGCTCAACCACCTGGGACTGCATGATGCTGGCAATAAAACGCCCGTCGGAGGTACCACCGGCAGTGGACAGAGTCGGTTTGTGGCCGGTTACAGAACGCACTGCAGCGACGGCCGCCTCCACCAGGCTGCCTTCATCGGTGAGAAAAGGCAGGCCCTTGACCTCAAAGCTCAGATCGTAGTCCAGTCCGTGACGGTCAAGAATTTCCCGTACCCGGTGCTGTAACGTTTCGGCGGTCACCTCCGTTGAAAAACGGAAACTGAATTGCAGCGACACGTCACCCGGGATCACATTGGTGGCGCCCGTGCCGCTGTTCATGTTGGCCACCTGGAAACTGGTGGCCGGAAAAAAGTCATTGCCCTGGTCCCACTCGGTACTGGCCAGTTCAGCCAGAGCCGGCGCCAGAGCGTGAATGGGGTTCAACGCCAGTTGCGGATAGGCCACATGGCCCTGTCGCCCCTTTACGGTAAGATACCCCAGCATGGACCCACGCCGGCCATTCTTGATGATGTCGCCAACGGTCTCCGTACTGGAGGGTTCACCCACCAGGGCCATATCGATGTGCTCGCCCCGTGCCTTGAGCGCTTCCACCACCTTAACCGTGCCATTGTAGGCATCACCTTCTTCATCACTGGTGATCAGAAAGCCTATCCGTCCGCTGTGGTCGGGGTAGTCGGTGGCAAAATCTTCCGCCGCCACCACCATGGCTGCCAGAGAGCCTTTCATATCCGCCGCGCCGCGACCGTGAAGGTAACCATCCACCACCCGGGCGTCGAAAGGCGGGTGCGCCCAGTCCGCCTCTTTTCCCGTGGGCACCACATCGGTATGGCCGGCAAACACCAGCAGAGGACCGTCGGCGCCACGGGTTGCCCAGACGTTGGTAACGTCGGCAAAGTTCATGTCTTCGCACCGAAAACCCACAGCGTCCAGACGCGCACGGATCAATGCCTGACAGCCCTTGTCATCGGGCGTAATGGAGGGCTTTTGTATCAATGATTGTGCGAATTCCAGCGTTTTACTCATGTTGCTTGGCGGCCCTATTCGTTAAAATGCAGTAAGCGAATCAGTATATCAAAGCAACCTGCAGGCTGACAGACACAGGGGATCCATGGCTACAGACTACCGTTCACGGCTTGTCCGCTGGATCAATCGTCGCGCCGACGAACCGGTTCGCAACATGAAGCTGTTTACATCAGGCGGCTTGATCTTTGTCGCCGGCATGATGGGACTGGTGATGGCGGAGCGGTTTCTTGCGGCTGGCTCACTGAATCAGGAGATCGTCGCCGCTCTGAGCCTGCTGGTCGCGGGCGGCGGGGCTTTACGCGCACTCTATGGCTATTTGGCCATGGGACTGTTTAAATTACTGCAGTACTTTTTCACGGACTGAGCATGCAAAACGACATCGAGATATATCTGCATCAGACGCCAACCTCCGAGATCTGTCAGTGGCTTCAGGGTGTGTTCGGTGTCCGACCAGACCGCCAGTCCTCTCCGGGCAGCAAGCACACCGCGCGGTTTCGCATTGTCGTGGGCGAAGTGGTGATTCCGGTGCTGCTGGTGTACCAGGGCGCCTGGACCTCGGTCTGGTTCGATTCCGCCTATACACCCTGGGACACCGATCTGGATTGTGCTCAGGATGCGGTTGTAAAACTCGGTGGTGTTGCCCGCTGTACCGATGGCGGATGGCAGGAAGGTGACGAACCGGATCAATTTCTTGAGGTGACGGAAGACGGCGTCAGTACGGTGATCTGGCACGATGGCTAAACACGCCCCGAGTTGGCGCAATGACGCCCCGAGCACCGCGGTACTCTGGCTCCAACGTCTTTTATTGTCTGCCCTGGGTGGGCTCATACTGCTGCTTCTGATTCTGCTCAGCGCAGACCTCTGGATCGGCTATCAGGCTCGGGGGAAGGTGGTCGATTCGCCCGACGCCCTGTCGGCCACTCAGTACGGCGTCGTGCTGGGCACCAGCAAATACTACAGCGGGGGCATCAATCCGTTTTATCAGGCGCGCATGGACGCCGCCGCCGATCTCTATCACGCGGGCAAAGTCCGTCAACTCATCGCCTCTGGCGATCACAGCACCCCCTTCTACAACGAACCCGCCATGATGTTTGATGACCTGGTGGAACGGGGCGTGTCACCGGAGTCCATTCAACAGGACGGCGGAGGCATACGCACACTGCATTCCGTGCGTCGCTTGCGCACCGAATTTGCGCAGACTGATGTGATCATAATCAGCCAGCGCTTTCATGTGGAACGGGCACTGTATCAGGCCCACGCGGCCGGTCTGGACGCCCAGGGGTTTGCCGCCGCAGACGCGCCGTTCAACTGGCACATCCGTGTACGCCTGCGAGAAGTGCTGGCCCGGGTATCCGCCATGATCGATGTCCATCTGCTGGGGCGCACCCGGGACACCCTGCCTCCAGTCTAGTCAGCCAGAGGTTCCAGCCGGGTCATGACTTCTCCGGCCCGGATCACGCCGCTGGCCTCCACTGCCAACCCGGCCGCTTCAAACATCTCCATCGTCCAGGTATTGCAGGTGCGACGTAAATGAAAGCGGCCCTCCCCTTCAAAGAAGCGGCTTTCCCCGTACAGCCCCTCCCCACCAGGTATGACATTGCCGTCCTCGTCGCGACCAAAGGATGCCAGCATGGCCTGATTCAGAGCAGACAGCTCCTCGCCCGTCAGAGACAGCGCCAATTGCTCGCTCTGGGCAAAATAGTCGGAGGGATGGCGAGGTACCGCCACGACGTGCATGACCGAATCCGTCGGCCACAGAGCTGCTGGCACCGTCAGCCATGGGCTGTCCTCACCCCGTTGATAGTACTCGGCATCCCCCCAGCCAAACTCATACCAGGGCGCCTGACCCACCGTATCCTGAACAAACGACAGGTCTTCGGACAGGTCTTCGGCGGCCACAACAATACCCGTGTGCCAGGTATAGCGGGTCACATGCACCTGGGTATCGGCCAGGGCCACGGGCGACAGCAATGTCAGCCCCAGGATCAGGCCCGAGAGTATTGCAAGGTGCCCACTGCGAGGCCAACGTCGGATACATTTCATCATACAGTCACCATGGCAGTAACGGTATCAGCCCGTCAAGAACGCCATCAGGGTCGCACCACCGGCCACATAAAACGTGATCAATACGCCTTCACCGACCCCCACCGCTATCAGACAGCGTGTCAGGGACATGCGCAGCGTCGCCGCGGTGTAGATGATTACATCCGTGGGCACCACGGGAAAGAAGCTCCAGCCAATGATCACAAGCACACCGTGCTTGCGCATCAAGCCACTGAGCTGCCGAGTGCGCGCCTGGTATTTTTCACGCAACATGTAGTCGAAACCAAAGCCTCGGACCAGGGTGTACACCAGTGCGGAAGAGGTGAGTATTCCCACCATGTTCATGGTCCACACCAGTGGCCCCGGGAACACCGTTATACCGACAAACAGCAAGGGCGTGCTGGGCACCAGAAATACACCGCGCACGGACAACATGAGCGTATACAGGATACTGGCCAGCAACAGGTTGTCGGCAAACCACGCGCTCACCATCTGGGTGTTCAGGTGACGCTGAAACACCAGGTATAACCCGAGTACTGTGGCGGCCACGGCGGCCCATACAACCAGGGCCACCAATCGACCACGCTGGCCCAGCCAGTGTGTCACAGGACGCCTTGCTCGATCATGGCGTCGGCCACGCGGCGGAAACCGGCAATATTGGCACCCACCACCAGGTCACCGGGGGCGCCGAAATGCTCAGCCGCATCACTGGCCCGGACATGAATGTCGCGCATAATCGACTGTAGGCGCTTGTCCACTTTCTCCAGTGGCCAGGCCTGCATGCTGGCATTCTGTGCCATTTCCAGCTGGCTCACGGCCACTCCACCTGCATTGGCGGCCTTGCCAGGGCCATAGGCGATACCGGCCTCCTGAATGACATCAACGGCAGCTGCTTCGCAAGGCATGTTTGCACCTTCCACCACGGCCTGGCAGCCATCTTCGGCCAGCGACTCGGCATCCGCTGCGGTCAGCTCGTTCTGGGTCGCACAGGGGAACGCCAGATCAGCGGGGTACCGCCACACCGTATGACCATTGTCCGGATAATCTTCTCTGGGTGTGTATTCGGCGTCACTGTGGTCATCGAGATAGCAGGCCAGACTGACTCGCCGGACCTCTTTCAGGTTTCTCAACACCGCCAGATCAATGCCCTTCTGGTGATAGAGCGTACCCCGGGAATCGGTCACGGTAACCGGGCGGGCGCCCAGTTCGTAAAGCTTCTCCACCGTGTGAATGGCCACGTTGCCCGCACCGGATACCAGGCAGGTCTTGCCCTTCAGTGTGGCGTCGCGACCTTCGAGCATATTCTGGGCGAAGTACACCGCGCCATAGCCGGTGGCGGCGACCCGCCCTTCCGAACCACCCCAGAGCAGGCCCTTGCCGGTCAGCACCCCGTCAAACAGGGTGCTTATCCGCTTGTACTGGCCAAACAGATACCCCAGTTCACGTGTGCCCACACCAATATCACCAGCAGGCACGTCCGTCGAGGGGCCGACATGGCGATGCAATTCCGTCATGAAGGCCTGACAAAAGCGCATGATTTCCAGGTCGCTCTTGCCGCGCGGGTCGAAGTCCGACCCACCCTTGCCGCCACCCAGCATCAAACCGGTCAGGGCGTTTTTGAATATCTGTTCGAAGCCGAGGAACTTGACGATACCGGCATTCACCGATGGGTGAAAACGCAGCCCGCCCTTGTAGGGTCCAAGCGCTGAATTGAACTGTACGCGATACCCCTTGTTCACCTGCACCCGGCCTTCGTCGTCCGTCCAGGCGACCCGGAACATGATCTGTCGCTCTGGCTCCACAATGCGCTGAATGATGCCCTCGCGCTGGTACTGGGGGTTCTCGTCCAGCAGTGGCCGCAGGCTTTCCAGTACTTCCTCGACCGCCTGGTAGAACTCAGTTTCCGCCGGACTGCTGCGTTTCAATCCTTCAATGGTGTCTGTTACATAGGGCATGGCAATGATTTTCCTTAAACGGTCTGGACTTGGCTGTCACAGTGTAACGCATCGAGTCCGACAACGGATCATTTTCCCGGACTCAGGGCTTGTGGAAAACGGCAACGTCCGGGCGCGTCAAACGCAGGGTCGCCGACCACCGACGGGCCAGCCAACTCAAGGTCGCTATGCTGAAAAATGCCACATGAGTGTTGTCCCGGATATAGTGCCAGTCCCTGAAGTGCTCCTGGCTGATCACCCGCTTGGTCTGGACCACCAGCACGCCACCCGGTTGCAGACACTCCCAGAGTCGATGCAGCCACTCACCCGGCGCATGGAGGTGCTCTACCACCTCGGTGGCTGTAATGGCCTCGTAGGCGCCGGAGAACGCCGTCTCATCCGGGTAATAAAACCAGTCATACAGCACCGTCTCGTAACCCGCCTCTGAGAGCATGGCGGCCAGCGCAGGACCCGGGCCGCAGCCGAAATCGAGCACCCGGGCCGGCAACGGACAATAGGTTTTGACTGCCTCTGCAGCCGGCGTGAGAAACCGCCGGTAGCCGGAGTCGTCCGGGTTGTTGTCGTGCAGATCGTACTCGGCCTTTTCGGCATCCGCCGACAGATACTTGTCGGGAGGCACCTGAACCAGATGGCAGTCCAGGCATTCCCAGTAACTGCGTCGACTGTCCCGGTGATAAAACTCCCACTCACGGTGGCCACAGAGTGAACAGCAATCCGGTGGCTCTGACGAGCTGTGATGAACCATGGGCAGTACTCGCAATTGTGTGTTACCAGAAACTCAGTTGCTCGGGGGCGCCTGCGCCCAGAGGCGTCAGGCGATATCCCACACCCAGCAGGCGCACGGGCAGTCGGCGCCGCTGCCATCCGTCCTGCAGGAGCTCAAGGAATACCGCCTCTCCAGGCTCCGGGGTGCTGTGCTCTACCGTGGTCTGGGTAAAGTCATTGAACTTGATTTTAACCAGCGCACCCTGGATTCGATACCCGTCCAGTTTTGCGTATCGCCGCGCCAGGTCGGATATCAGTTCGGGCAGACAGGCTTCACAGGCCGCCAGATCCGGCAGGTCCTGATTATAGGTCTGCTCTGTACTGACCGATTTTCTTACCCGACTCACCTTGACCGGACGCTCGTCGATACCCCGAGCCAGTTCATAGAGGCGCTGACCCAGGCTGCCGAACTGTTCCAGCAGGGCGTAGCGGCTCCACTGGCGCACATCACCGCAGGTATAAAGTCCTCGGGCATGGAGCTTTTCTGTGGTCTTTTTACCGACACCGTGCAGTTTGCTCACCGGCAAATCGGTGACAAACGACTGTACAGCCTTGGGAACAATAACGAACAGTCCATCGGGCTTTTCCCAGTCGCTGGCGATCTTGGCCAGAAACTTGTTGGGGGCGACACCTACGGACACAGTCAGGTTCACCTCCCGCTTGACCCGCTCGCGAATGGCTTCCGCCATTCGCGTGGCACTGCCTTCGAAGGCCGAACTGTGTGTGACATCCATATAGGCTTCGTCAAGGGACAGGGGTTCAATCAGGTCGGTGTAGTCTCTGTAGATATCGAATATCTGCCGGCTCACCTCCCGGTAGAGCTCCATGCGCCCGCGAATCATCACCAGATGGGGACACAGACGCAGCGCCCGGGCCGTGGACATGGCTGAATGAACGCCGAAGGCGCGTGCCTCGTAATTACAAGTGGCCACCACACCCCGCTGGTCGGCCGACCCGCCCACGGCCACCGGCCTCCCCTTCAAGGCTGGATTTTCACGCATTTCCACGGCCGCGTAGAAACAGTCGGCATCGCTGTGGAGAATTTTACGCACGGGCGCCTCGCCGGTTGATTAGTCGATCAGCGTTTTCTTGGCCTCGTTGATCCTGGCAGCCAGATAGGTGCTGCCGCCTCGGTCGGGATGCATTTTCTGCATCAGGCGACGATGGGCCTGTACAATATCGTCCTTGGATGCACCAGGTTCAAGCCCCAGTATATCCAGCGCTTCATGCTCCGACATGACTCCATTGTCGGCACCTTCATTCGCCTGGTCGGTATTGTCGCTGGCCCCGGGATCGTCCGCACGCCAGGCGTCGCCAAAGCGTTTGTCCATGTAGGTTTCCAGCAGGCGAGCCGAGTCGGCATCGGTCTCTCGGCAATAGCGGAGCAACTCGATAAATTCGCTTTCCGTAGTCAGTTCACTGAGTTGCTGTCCCTGCATGGGGCCTTTGATGACCTTGCCGTCCATGTCACCGCTGTCGTGGTCCAGCGTCATTTCCAGCACCTCGGAGGCCACTTTTGATTGCTGGCCGGGAGAGGCCTTGGTCGCACCACTGCCCATGCCACCCATACCACCAAACACGCGCTTGCCCATACGGCCCAGCAACAGGCCGGGCAGAAGCCGGCGCAGAAAAGGCACCATGGCAGCCAGCAAACCCATTACCACGTAAAAGCGACCGGTCAGGGCCAGAAAGACGACACCTGCGGCCATGGCCAGCAACAGCAACTTGATCATCGCGCGGCCACGCTGATTGGCAGGCTGGGTGCGCAGCCATATCCAGGCGGCGAAGGCGAACAACAGGGACAGTAAAATCAGTGGCATGGGGTACTCATAGTCAACGAATCTGCTGGGTCAGGCGCTTCACCGACTGGCTGCCCGAACGCGAGAAGTTCTGCAACGCCTTGGTGCCTCCGGAGGCATATACGGCCACCGCCGACAGCAGCTCTTTCAGCAATTCCGGACTGTTGCGGTCAAAGGGTGCGTACGCCCCGCCAGACAGTTTGCTCACCTGCTGGAACACGGCACGGGCATGCGGATCCGGCCCCTCGTGGAACATGAACACCGGTGTGCGCAACATGCCCAGTTCACCGGCACTGTGGCAGAGTTCGTCCACGGGCTCCTCGCAGCAGTCGCCAATAAAGATAACGGCCTTGACGGGTTCGCGCCGGGTTTCAGCAACCGCATGCTTCAGCACCCGGTCAATCTGGGTACGCCCGCCCAGGCAACGCACGCCGTTCATCAATGAAAGCAGTTGATCGGTCTGGGATACAAAGCGGGTTGCCTTGAACTCATGAAAACCCCGATAGTAGCAGAGCTGAATGGCCAGGCCGCCAAGATCCCGCGTGGCCAGAAACAGTTCACTCTGCAGGTCACAGGCCTGATCCCAAGTGGGTTCACGGCTGGCGGTGGCGTCCAGAGCGAAGATCAGCCGCCCCTGGGAGCCACCCTGTTGCGCCGGCAGCGATTTGACATCATTGATGAACTGGTCGATCGCCTGACGATCAGACTTCGGCCGTATCGCTTTACCTGATGGCTTGTCAGTCATGTCAGCTCCAGAAGATCTTCAGAATGAATGTTAACAGATTAACGATTCCGAGACCCGTTCACCACTGACGATCACCGCTTCGGCCCCTATTCCTTGGGTTGGCCCAGTACCTGATAGGCTACCGCGGTAAGGTGCGAACTGATGCGCTGCATGTCGCGCAGAATATCCATGAAGATCTGGGTGGCTTCCATGCTCTCGGACACACCACCGGTAAGGCCCTCGATATGTTTGCGGCGGATACGCAGAATATCGGCCCGATACCGTCGCTTGGTCGACAGCAGTTCTTTCGCCAGCTCCGGACTCTGACTGGTAAACACCGCCTGGGACAGCCGGAATGCTTCCACCAGTTCCTCATGAAGACGCACAATGGATTTGCGCTGCTCGGGCAGGAACTCGATGCGCTGTCGCTGCTTGTTGTTGGCCAGATGCATGAGACTCGACTCGATCACATCACCGATGTGCTCCAGATTGGTCATGAAGTCGATCACCCGATTACAGCGCTTGCGCAGCAGTACCTGTAGCTCTTCATCCTGCACCTCATCTATCGAGACAATGTACAGCAGGGCTTCGCGGTGCAGATTGTCGATGTCGTCGTCCAGAGCACGGATCTGACTCACCAGGGTCTGATCGTCAAAGGCTTCCACACTGTAATTCAGCATCTTGTAGACCACGTCTGCAATGTGCAGTGCTTCGTTGCTGGCGTTGACAATGGCCCGGTCCGGGCTCTTGTGATCATTGGCCGACAGGTAAATGGTCCGGTGTCCCTGGTCCTCGATGGAGAAGGATTTCTGTCCGCCCGCCTGCATGCGTGGCTCGGCGCGACGCACGATGAAGGGCAGAAACAGCAGCATGAGCAGACCGGTAATCAGGTTCAGAGTGAAATGGAACAACACCACGCCAAAAGCGCCCTCCGGCAGGTAGGTGATGATCAGATCATTGAAGAACAGCAGCATCACCGAACCGAATACCACTGCACTGGCACGAAAGCCAAGGTTGGCAACCACTACGCCTCGTCCGACGCCCTTCTGCGACCAGCCGGCGACCAGAGCCGGCATGGCCCCGCCCAGATTGGCGCCCAGTATGAGGACCAGCGCCAGCCCGGTGTCCATGGTACCGTCCTGTACAAACTGGGCGATGATTAGAACAACGGCCAGGGTGGAATGAATCAACCAGGTGAGTATGGCCATCAACGTCAGCGCCAGGGACGAATCCCGGGCTACGGTATCCATCACCACGCTGAACAGGTCACTGTGCTGCAGGGCAGAGGTCACACCACTGATCAGCGTCAGCGCCAGCAGCACCAGACCCAGACCGATAAGAATCCGGCCCATGTGTTTATAGAGCCTGTCATTGGACGACAGGAACATCACATAACCGATAAAGATCAGGGGCGCCGAGAGCACGCGCACGTTGAGATTCAGAATCAGCGCCGCGACACTGGCGCCGAGCTCCGCACCCAGCACAGTGGCCAGCGCCGCGCTCACCGTCATCATCCCGGCGGACGCAAAGCCGGAGATCATCAGAATAACCGCCGTGGATGACTGCAGCATCAGGGCACTACCCGCCCCCACGACAAAAGCCTTGGGGCGTGTTTGCGTGGCGCGGCGCAGTACCCGCTCCAGTTTGCTTCCCAATAACCGGCTGAAGCCGGTCTGGACCATGCGGATGCCCCATAGCAACAGGGCAACGGCACCAGCGAGTTCAAGAAATTCGAGCATTATCTTCCCTAATGACGGCCGCTTGCCGAAAGCGGTAATAAAAATGACATAAGCGATCCATTTTAAAGGGTCAACGGGCAGATATACAGGGGTTCGCCCGTAAAACAGCCGTGAAATACACGCCCAAATGCGTCCGCCAACACCTGGAAAACAGAAAACCGGCGGGTGCATAATGCACACCACCGGTTACAGTCTGACTATCACGTGTTGTCAGGCACTGCCCAAAAGCAGGGTGACGTCAGGGCAGCATGGTCTCGCCCATGAGGCTGCGATCCATTTCGCGCGCCGCTTCCCGGCCTTCGTTAATGGCCCAGACAATCAGGCTCTGGCCGCGTCGGCAATCACCTGCGGCAAAGACACCATCCACATTGGTGTGATAATAGCCGTATTCAGCCTGGGCATTGGAGCGCGCATCCGTCTCTACGCCGAACTGCTCCAGCAAGCCGCCCTCCGGCCCCAGAAAGCCCATGGCCAGGAGGACCAGGTCGGCATCCAGCTCGCGTTCACTGCCGGCAACGGGCTGCGGACCCATGCGCCCCTGATCATCCTCTTTCCACTCGACACCCGTCAGGTGCAGCTTTTTGACCTGGCCGTTTTCACCGGTCAGTTTCTGCGTCAACTGCAGGTACTGTCGCGGGTCTTCACCCTGAACCGCGATGGCTTCGGCCTGACCGTAATCCACCTTGAGGGTTCGCTTGAACTCGGGCCAGGGGTTGTCCGGGCTGCGTTCCAGTGGCGGCTTGGGCATGATTTCCAGCTGAGTCACACTCTTGCAGCCATGGCGCAGCGAAGTGCCTACGCAGTCGGTGCCGGTGTCGCCACCGCCGATAATAACCACGTGTTTGCCCTTGGCGGAGATGAACTCGCCGTCCTGGTGGTCACTGTCCAGCAGGCTCTTGGTGTTGGGCCCCAGGAAATCCATGGCGAAATGCACGCCCTCCAGGTCGCGTCCTTCAATGGGCAGATCACGCGGTTTGGTGGCGCCCGTCGCCAACAGCACGGCATCATACTCGGCCTTCAGCTCGGCGGCGCTGACATCGGTGCCCACATTGGTGTTGGGGCGAAACTCTATGCCTTCCTCGCGCATGATATCCAGCCGGCGCTCGACGATTTCCTTTTGCAGCTTCATGTTGGGGATTCCGTACATGAGCAGTCCGCCGATACGGTCTGCCCGCTCGTACACCACAACGGAGTAGCCCACGGAATTGAGCTGGGCCGCCGCTGCCAGGCCCGCAGGCCCGGAACCGATAATGGCGACCTGCTTGCCCGTCCGCTCGGTAGGCGGATGAGGCTGCACCCAGCCTTCCTTGAAGCCTTTTTCAATGATGGCATTTTCATGATGCTTGATGGTCACCGCCGGTGCATTGATACCCAGCACACAGGCGTCTTCACAGGGTGCAGGACAGACACGCCCGGTGAACTCCGGGAAGTTGTTGGTCTTGTGCAGCCGCTCCAGCGCCTCCTGCCAGCGGTTGTGGTAAATCAGATCGTTCCATTCCGGAATGAGGTTGTTTACCGGGCACCCGCCTACCTTGGGCGCCGATGCAGAATCACCGGAGTGACAGAACGGCACCCCGCAATCCATGCACCGGGCGCCCTGTTTGCGGATATCCGCTTCTGGCATCTCGGTGTGGATTTCTTTCCAGTCAATCAGACGCTCGGTCGGGTCACGGTCGGCCGGCAGAGCGCGTTCGTATTCCAGGAATCCAGTCAGTTTTCCCATGATCAGTCTCCTATGCAGTCGCTTTGCTTTCGGCCAGTTTTTTCAGGTGCATGTCGAACGCTTCCACGGCGATTTCATACTCATCGTCCGTCTTTTTCTGCGCACGGGCTTCTTTCATGTAGCCCTGCATGCGTTCGTAGTCCACCGGCATGACGCGGACAAACTCCTGAATCGCTGTATCCCAGTTCTCCAGCACTTCCTGCGCCACCTCTGACTGCGTATTGTCATAGTGCTTCTGCACCAATGCTTTCAGTTCAGCCTGCTCGCCACCGTCTTCAACACCACCGAGTTTCACCATTTCCATATTGCATCGGCTCGGGAAGGCACCGGAGCGGTCCAGCACGTAGGCCACTCCGCCGGACATCCCCGCCGCAAAGTTGCGGCCGGTTTCGCCGAGAATAACGGCCTTGCCACCGGTCATGTATTCACAACCGTGATCACCGACACCCTCTACCACCGCGGTCACACCGGAGTTGCGCACACAGAAGCGCTCACCGGCCAGGCCGTTGATGTAGGCTTCACCACTGGTACCACCAAAGAAGGCGACATTGCCCACGATAATATTGTCCCGGGCCGTAAAGGGTGCCTTCTGGTCCGGATAGACCACCAGCTTGCCACCGGAAAGGCCCTTGCCGAAGTAATCGTTGGCATCGCCTTCCAGCTCGAAGCGCACACCGCTGGCGGTGAACACGCCGAAGCTCTGTCCCGCCGAGCCGTCAAACTTCACCCGGATGGTGTCTTCCGGCAGACCATCGGCGTGGTATCGCTTGGAGATTTCGTTGGACAGCATGGCGCCCACACTGCGATCGGTATTGCGGATGCCGTAACTCAGTTCGACCGTCTTGCCATTTTCCAGGGCATCGGAGGCATCCTTGATCATCTTGCGATCAATGATGTCGTGGATCAGGTGCTTCTGCTCCACGGACTTGTACAGAGTATCCTCGGCATGGGGTTCAACCCGGTGCAACAGGGGTGACAGGTCCACGTGCTTGAATTTCCAGTGGTCCATGTTGTCACGCGGCTTCAGGCACTGAACCTGGCCCACCATCTCATTGATGGTACGGAAGCCCAGCTCCGCCATGAGCTCACGCAGACCTTCCACCATCATGGTGAAGAAATTCACCACATGCTCGACCTGACCTTCGTAGCGACCGCGGAGTACGCGGTCCTGGGTCGCAATCCCCACCGGGCAGGTGTTGGTGTGGCACTTGCGCATCATGATGCAGCCCTGCACCACCAGAGCGGCGGTGGCGACACCCCATTCTTCGGCACCCAGCAGGGTTGCTACCGCCAGATCGCGCGGGGTTTTCATCTGGCCGTCAGCCTGCAGAGTGACCCGGCTGCGCAAACGGTTACCCACCAGAGTCTGATGCGCTTCGGCAACACCCAGTTCCCAGGGCAGCCCGGCATGCTTGATGGAGCTCAAGGGTGACGCACCGGTGCCGCCGTCATGACCGGCCACCAGCACCACATCGGCATAACCCTTGGTCACACCGGCGGCAACCGTACCGACGCCCGCCTCGGACACCAGCTTCACATTCACTCGCGCATCCCGGTTGGCGTTTTTCAGATCGTAAATGAGCTGCGCCAGATCCTCGATGGAATAGATATCGTGGTGTGGCGGTGGCGAGATCAGGCCCACACCCGGCGTGGCCAGACGTGTGCGACCGATCCAGGCATCCACCTTGTGGCCGGGCAACTGACCGCCCTCACCGGGTTTAGCGCCCTGTGCCATCTTGATCTGCAGTTCCTCGGCATTGGTCAGGTAATAGCTGGTGACACCGAAACGTCCGGACGCCACCTGCTTGATCTTGGAGATCATGGAATCGCCGTTTTCCATGGGCTCGAACCGCACCGGGTCCTCACCGCCTTCGCCGCTGTTGCTCTTGCCGCCGAGACGGTTCATGGCAATGGCGAGACAGGTATGCGCCTCCCAGGAAATGGAGCCAAACGACATGGCGCCGGTGGCAAACCGCTTGAAGATCTCTTCCGCCGGCTCCACTTCGTCCAGCGGCACGGCGGGCCGATCCGACTGGAAATCCAGCAGACCACGCAGGGTATAGGCTTCGCGCGCCTGGTCATTCACCGCGTTTTCGTACTCGCGGAACAGGTCCCGGTCATTGCGCGCACTGGCGTGCTGCAACAGGCGGATGACCGTCGGATTGAACAGGTGGCGCTCACCGTCCTTGCGCCAGGCGTAATCACCGCCGGAACGCAGAATCAGATCATCGGGCGCGTTGTCCATGCTGGGGTAACCCAGGCGATGTACCGTCAGCCGTTCACGCGCAATTTCATCCAGACCAATTCCCTCGATACGGCTCACCGTACCGGCAAAGTAGTTGTCGATGACATCCGAATTGAGACCCAGGGCCTCGAAAATCTGGGCGCCCTGGTAGGACTGCAAGGTGGATATCCCCATCTTGGAGAAGATCTTGAGCAGCCCGCCGTTCACCGCCTTGGTGTAACGTTCTACCAGTTCTTCATCACTCCAGTCTTCTTCCACGGCACCGCTGTCACGCAGTTCATACAGTGACTCGAAGGCCATGTAGGGATTGACCGCGGCCGCACCATAGCCCAACAGGGTGGCGAAATGATGCGTTTCCCGCACGTCACCGGCCTCTACTACCAGCCCGGTGTGCGAGCGCAGACCTTCGCGAATCAGGAAGTGGTGCACGGCACCCACGGCAAGCAGGGACGGCACACCGGCGTGGTCGGTGCTGACCTTGCGATCGCTCAATACCAGAATGGAGTAGCCGTCATCCACCGCGTCCCGGGCATGGCGGCAAATACGATCCAGCGCGCGCTTGAGTTCCCCCGCCTGACCCGTGGCCCGGAAGGTAATATCAATGGTGGTGGACTGGAAATGTTTTTGGTCGATATGCTGCAGACGACGCAACTGCTCATTGGTCAGCACCGGCTGCTTGATCTCTACCATGCGGCAATGGGCTGGTGTTTCGTCCAGCAGATTCAGTGACTGGCCGACAAAGGTCTGCAGCGACATCACCATCTCTTCCCGAATCGGGTCGATGGGCGGGTTGGTTACCTGAGCAAAGAACTGCTTGAAGTAATTGGCCAGATGCTGCGGCTGGTCAGACAGGACGGCCAGAGGATTGTCGGCGCCCATGGAGCCCAGGGGTTCCTTGGCCGTACCCACCATCTGCGCCAGAATCTGTGTCAGATCTTCCTGTGAATAACCAAAGGCCTGCTGACGACGACGCAGGCTCTTGGGGCCATGCAGACGCTCACTGATGCCCGGCGAAGGCAGGTCATCCAGTACGATCTTGTTCTTCTTCAGCCATTCGGCGTAGGGCTGGCTGGAACAGACACCCGATTTCACTTCATCATCACTGATGATGCGCCCTTCATCCAGGTCGGCAATAAAGATACGACCGGGTTGCAGGCACCCTTTCTGTACGACACGCGCCTGATCCACCACCAGGGCACCGGTTTCCGAGCCCATGACGATGGTGTCGTCATCGGTCACCAGATAGCGCGATGGGCGCAGGCCGTTGCGGTCCAGCGTCGCTCCGATGACCCGGCCGTCGGTAAAGGACACAGAGGCCGGACCGTCCCAGGGTTCCATGATGCAGGCATAGTATTCATAGAAGGCACGCTTCATGGGCTCCATGTCGTCCTGGCGCTGCCAGGCTTCCGGAATCACCATCATCATGACCTTTTCCAGCGGCCGGCCGCTCAGTACCAGCAGCTCAATCACCAGGTCCATGTTGGCCGAATCGGATTGCGTGTGATCACAGATGGGCTTGAGCATAGCCAATTCTTCGTCGGTGAAGTACTCGCTGCTGAGCATGTCGTCACGCGCACGCATCCAGTTGATGTTGCCCTTCACCGTATTGATCTCGCCGTTGTGCGACAGGTAGCGGAACGGCTGGGCCCGGCGCCAGGCCGGGAAGGTGTTGGTGGAGAAGCGGCTGTGGTGCATCGCCAGCGCCGATTGTGACTTCTCGTTCTGCAGGTCCAGATAGTACTCACGCACCTGAGCCGTGGTGAACTGCCCCTTGTAGACCATGGTCCGGGTCGACAGTGACGCAATATAGAAATCATCTTCCACGCCCGCGACAGACTGGCGGACCAGGAATGCAGTGTGTTTGCGCAGGATGTATAGTTTACGCTCGAAAGATTGTTGATCTGTCCCTTCGGGGGGTGCCACAAACATCTGTTCGATTACGGGTTCGTTGTCGAGAGACGCCTGGCCAAGCGTACTGTTATCGGTAGGCACATCACGAAAACCCAGCAGGGTCATGTTCAACTTGCTGATGTTGGCTTCGATGATTTTGCGACAAGCTTCACGTACGGCCTTGTCCTGGGGGAAGAAAATCATCCCCGCCCCATAGGCGCCGCGCTCTGGCAGCGTGACGCCCTGCTGGGCCATATCATCGGCGAGCAGCTCGTGTGGAATCTGAATGAGAATACCGGCGCCATCGCCACTTCTCACGTCATATCCGGTACCACCGCGGTGCTCCATACAGGTCAGCATGGACAGGGCATTCTCGATGATGTCGTGGCTACGACGCCCTTTGAGATTGGCCACAAAGCCAATGCCGCAGCTGTCGTGCTCAAGCTCGGGGCGGTAAAGCCCGGGATGTTGCTGGTTGTCGTGATTCATCTCAGCTTTCCTATCGTGCTGGGCCAACACCGACAACGACACGCCGATGACATCTCTGTCACGCGGGTCGTCAGTGTTTGAGCCGTTGGTTCTGCCGGCAGAGCGCAGGCGTTATCAATCGTTCAGGCACACAGGTGTGCCCGCTGCTCTGCACAGCCAGCTTTATTTTGAGGCCAGGCAAATGAATGCCAGAGCCCGATTTGCGGCAAACAGGCTATTCTCGTTCTGCTGCCCGCTCGCACTCCCTCTGATGCCGTTGTGATGGCGCGCCGGACTCCTTCCGCCTGCCCTTCGATCATGCCGCTTGTGGCACGGATCTTTTGAATCGAACGCACAATTTATCACAGGACGGACGCATTCTTCAGTTTAAGCTGGGTGTATATCCAGTATTCTGAACCGATTTTTATATATATTACGGTATAATAGTTTATTATTTAATCCACTTCTTCGTGATAGAAAAGCGCTTGCACGCTTTTTTCCCCTGAAAAATCAGTCATCAAGCTGATAGTACCCATCACGAAAGTTTTCATGATACTGATCGTAGCGGCCGCTCTCTCGAAACGCTGCCAACCGGTCAATGAACCGCTCAATCAACTCAGCGCTACCGGGCAGGGCCCTGGACAGAAGAAGATAACTTTCATCCGAATGGACAGGGGCAGGATGATGCGTTATCTGTTCCAGTTCCGACTCGTCCAGGTCGGCCTGGAGCCCGTGGTAGCCCACATTGACCTCCTGAAGGAAAAGATCAATACGGCCCCGTATCAGCTTGATATGATTCAATCTTGCACTGGCAACCCAGTCAACCTCAAGGAGCCCTTCCTCATAAGCTCGGTCAAATGCTCGGCCGTAGCTATACCCGTAGATGCCACCGATCACAAAGTCGGTGAGGTCGGTATAGTCTTCCCAGTCGAACTCCATGTCCCGGCGATGAAAAAACACAAAGGTTTCCTCCATAACCGGATCACTGAACAGAAAATCGTCGTGACGGCCCTCGCCGTCCATCCAGACGGCAGTGCCATCGTGTATGCCGGCCGCAGTCTCCTGGTAGGCTCTGGCCCAGGGCACAAACTCAAAGGTAACCTCGTTCCCCTCTTCTGCGAAAACATCGCTAATCAGGTGAGCAATGAAACCGTCGTGCCGCAATTCGGGAGACAGGAAGGGCGGCCAGCCTCCCGATGAGATTACAATCTCGTCATCGTTCGCAGCCCCACTGGAGACGACAAAGCCGATAGCGAGTGCGAGCCCTGCTGTCTGGATGTGACGTTGCGAGGTGATAGCTGGCCTCCGGATGGATCGTAAAGTCCAATGGCACAAGTATAGTCTACCCGCGCTCTTCCTCCCAGCCATCCGCATGGCGAGCAAATCGCCCGCGTTCACGATCATGCAACTGATCGTGACGCGGCCAGGGCCAGCCACCGAATTCATCTTTCCGGTAATCGGCAAAGGCCTGATGAATTTCCTGTTCCGTATTCATCACAAAGGGCCCGTACTTGGCGATGGGCTCATTGATGGGCTGGCCTTGAAGTACCAGGGCATACCCGGGCTGGTCACCGTTGACCAGGGTCACCTCAGCGTCAGCGTGCAGTACGGCGCCCTGTTCAATATTGACTTGGGTACCATTGACCGACATACCGTCGCCCCGATACACATAGAGGCAGCGATTGACCGAAGCACTGGCTTTGGGCAGCGACCATTCAGCGCCCGGGTCTATCTTTATCACCCAGATGCCGACTTCATTGGCCGGATCGGCCGCCCAGGAATCCGGGGGCGGCGGCGGCGCCTGGTCATTTCCAATCTGACCGGCCACGACCGTCACCCGGGTTCCACGCCCCAGCGCATCCGTGTGTGCATGCTCTGGCGTGTCCTCGCTCCAGAGCATGCCAAAATGTGGATCGACCATCTTGTTGTTCGATGGCAGATTAAGCCATATCTGGAACAATTCCATGGGGTTTTCTTCATCTGACCGGCGCAGCGGAAACATTTCCGAGTGTTGAACGCCTCTACCCGCCGTCATCCACTGAGTATCACCTTCCCCATAGCGTCCAGCGGCACCCAGAGAATCCGCGTGATCCACAAAGCCTCGCGTTACTACGGTAACGGTTTCAAACCCTCGATGGGGGTGCGCAGGAATACCGGGGACGGTATCTCCATGATACATCCGCCAACCGTCCTTGATCTCGAAATCCATGCCAATGTTGCGCCCGGCCAGAGAGGCTTCCGGCCC
>LFIK01000080.1_pt1 | contig 57711 bp, 55 predicted proteins | sample 643401 | NCBI WGS metagenome assembly LFIK01 (sample SAMN03777447, study PRJNA286221) | soda lake metagenome | biome: soda lake; feature: Kulunda steppe; material: water; isolation source: sample T5-Br brine of Lake Tanatar-5 | place: Russia: Kulunda steppe | collected 2010-07
GCGTCGGTTGCGACGGCGTTTCCGTCGGGCCGTTCATCGCTGGACATCAAGTTGGCGGACACCCGGGATGCGGTGGCTGCGGGTGCGGACGAGATCGACATGGTGATCGATCGTGGCGCGTTCCTGTCCGGGCGGTATGGGCAGGTGCTCGAGGAGATCGTGGCGGTCAAGGAGGCGTGTGGGGACGCGCATCTGAAGGTGATCCTGGAGACCGGGGAGTTGGCGACCTACGACAACGTGCGTCGCGCGTCGTGGTTGGCGTTGGCGGGTGGTGGCGACTTCATCAAGACCTCGACGGGCAAGGTCGCACCGGCCTCCACGCTGCCGGTGACGTTGGTGATGTTGGAGGCGGTGCGCGACTTCGCGGCGTTGACCGGCGAGATCCGGGGGGTGAAGTCCGCGGGGGGGATCCGCACGGCGAAGGACGCGATCCGGTATCTGGTGCTGGTCCACGAGGTCGCGGGGGCGGACTGGCTGCATCCCGAGCGGTTCCGGTTCGGGGCGTCGAGTCTGCTCAACGATCTGTTGATGCAGTGGCACAAGCAGGCCACCGGGGTGTACTGGACCGCCGACCGTGTGACGATGGACTGATGATGACCGACACCACTGCCGTTGCCGACCTGATCACCCCGAGCTGGGACTACGCCCCGGCTCCCGAGGCCCGTGGGCTGGCCACGATTCAAGCGTCCTACGGGCTGTTCATCGGCGGCGAGTTCGTCGACCCGCACGCCGACACCAGCTTCGCGACCATCGCGCCGTCGACCGAGGAGCATCTCGCCGAGGTCGCGCTCGCCGACGCCGATGACGTGGACCGGGCCGTGGCCGCGGCTCGCAAGGCGGCCAAGGGCTGGCAGAAGCTGTCGGGGGCGGAGCGTGGCAAGTACCTGTTCCGCATCGCCCGGCTGCTGCAGGAACGGGCGCGGGAGTTCGCGGTGCTCGAGACGCTCGACAACGGCAAACCGATCCGCGAGTCACGGGACGTGGACATCCCGACCGCGGCGGCGCACTTCTTCTACCACGCCGGGTGGGCCGACAAACTCGATCACGCCGGGCTCGGTCCGAACCCGCAGCCGCTTGGGGTCGCCGGGCAGATCATCCCGTGGAACTTCCCGCTGTTGATGCTGGCCTGGAAGATCGCCCCCGCGTTGGCGTGCGGCAACACGGTGGTGCTCAAGCCGGCGGAGACGACCCCGTTGACCGCGCTGCTGTTCGCGCAGGTGTGTCAGCAGGCGGACCTGCCGCCGGGGGTGGTGAACATCATCACCGGTGCCGGGGACACCGGCGCGGCCCTGGTCGCCCACGACGGCATCGACAAGGTCGCGTTCACCGGCTCCACGGGGGTCGGCAAGGCCATCCAACGCCAACTCGCCGGGACCGGCACCCGGCTGACTCTGGAGCTCGGTGGCAAGGCTGCGAACATCGTCTATGACGACGCGCCGATCGATCAGGCCGTCGAGGGCATCGTGGACGGCATCTTCTTCAACCAGGGCCACGTGTGCTGCGCCGGCTCGCGGCTGCTGGTCCAGGAATCGGTCCACGACCTGGTCATCGACAAGCTCAAGACCCGGCTGGCCACCCTGCGGCTCGGTGACCCGCTCGACAAGAACACCGACATCGGCGCGATCAACTCGGCCGAACAGCTCGAACGGATCACCACGCTCACCGACACCGGCACCTCGGAGGGCGCCGAGCGGTGGTCACCCGACTGTGTGCTGCCCGACCAGGGGTTCTGGTTCCGTCCGACCATCTTCACGAACGTCGCCCAGGCGTCACGCATCGCGACCGAGGAGATCTTCGGACCGGTCCTCAGCGTGTTGACCTTCCGCACCCCCGACGAGGCGATCGCCAAGGCGAACAACACGCCCTACGGACTGTCGGCCGGGATCTGGACCGACAAGGGCTCCCGCATCCTGTGGACCGCGGATCGGCTCAAGGCCGGCGTGGTGTGGGCCAACACCTTCAACCGCTTCGACCCCACCAGTCCGTTCGGTGGCTACAAGGAATCCGGGTTCGGTCGCGAGGGCGGCCGCCACGGCCTGGCCGGCTACCTCGCCGCCAACGACGACATCGAGGTGGCACGATGAGCACACGCATCGAGGTCCGACGCACCGCCAAGCTCTACATCGGCGGCAGCTTCCCGCGCTCCGAGTCCGGCCGCGTCGACGAGGTCACCGACACGGACGGCACCTTCCTCGCCAACGTCGCGCGCGCGTCACGCAAGGACGTCCGCGACGCGGTGGTCGCCGCCCGCAAGGCACAACCGGCCTGGGCCGGCGCGACCGCCTACAACCGCGGCCAGATCCTCTACCGCGTCGCGGAGATGCTCGAGGGTCGCCGCGCCCAACTCACCGACGAGATCGTCGCCGCCGAGGGCTGCAAGCCCAAGCAGGCCGCCACCCAAGTCGAACAGGCCATCGACCGGTGGGTCTGGTACGCGGGCTGGTCCGACAAGTTCCACCAGATCGACGGTGGCCTCAACCCCGTCGCCGGGCCCTACTTCAACCTCTCCGTGCCCGAACCCACCGGCGTGGTCGGGGCGATCGCCCCGCAGGGCTCGTCGCTGCTCGGACTCGTCAGCGTGCTCGCCCCCATCATCGTGTCCGGCAACACCTGCGTCATCGTCGCCGCGACCGACCGGCCGCTCCCGGCCGTCTCGCTCGCCGAGATCCTGGCCACCTCGGACGTCCCCGGCGGGGTCGTCAACCTGCTCACCGGCCACCGCGACGAACTCGCCCCGATCCTGGCCAGCCACCTCGACGTCAACGCGCTCGATCTCACCGGCTGCGCCGGCACCGACACCACCGAGCTGGAGGTCGCCGCCGCGGAGAACGTCAAACGCATCGTCCGCGCACCCGCAGCCGAACCCGACTTCGCCCCCGTGCCCACCGGCCCCCGCCGCATCCTCGCCTTCTGCGAGACCAAGACCATCTGGCACCCCAAAGGCACCTGATCCGGGGCACCTGATCCGGAGCACCCACGCGAGGGCAGCGGCATCGGGCAGCTGCGGGGCTCGTGCGTGCTCGACGCGGGTGGTTCGGACAGCCAACGGCGGGGTGCGCCGCAGGGTCCGTTCAGCCGGGTGCGCTCAGTGTTGTCGCGCGTCGTCGCGGTCGGTCACACCGGATTCGGACGTGGCCCGACGGTCGGCGCGCCGCCGACGACCCTGTGGGGTGCGATCGCACCCGAGTCCGATGGCGAGTGACTCGCTCATGCGCGGGGCCCGAATCGGGACCTGCTGACGCGAGGGCTTGGGGTCGGTACGTGGGGAACGGCGCCACATGGGGCAACCTTCTACGCAGGGCAACGATGGGAGACACCGGTGCCGGAGATCGTGCTGAACCGTGGCCGCCGACCGAACCGGGCGTGGAGCCCGGGACGTTCATGACCACCACGCCACTGTAACGCCTCCAGGCCCCGACATGGGGTGGATGACCCCGAAATGATGGAATCTTCACGGACCCGTCGGCCGACGGTCACCCGATCCCGTCGTCGACATAGCGTGGATAGGTGCTCCGCGCGACCTCGGCGAGATCGAGATCGAGGGTCGCCGTCGCGGACGGCGTGGTCGGGGTGGTCCGGGCCAGCACGTCGCCCTCGGGATCGACGATGGTGCTGCCGCCGTCGAACCGCGGACCGCGACCGTCGTCCCCGGCAGCGGCACCGGCGCGATTGACGCTGATCACGAAGGCCCCGGCGATACTCGCCACGGTCCGCGCCCCGGCCTCCCAGCGGCTCACCGATGCCGCCGGCGTGGCCCGCGGCACGGCGAGCAACCGGGCACCGTCACGGCCGAGTGCACGTGCGTACTCGGGGAACCACAGCTCCGTGCAGACCATGACCCCGAGTTCGACCGCGGGTGTCGGCACGACCGGGAAGTGCACCGGTCCACGCTCGTACCAGCTGGCCTCGCGGAAGCCCGCCTCGTCGGGCAGGAACGTCTTGCGCCGCCGGGCCACGATGCCGTGGGTCGCGGTCCAGACGATCGCCTCATTGTGGCGACGACCCTCGTCCACGACCGGCATGGTGGTGACGACCGTGTCGGCGTCGAGTTCGTGGAGACGCCCGAGCCAGCCCTCGTGCACGGCGACCGCCTCGTCCCACCGGTCGGGATCGACATCGGTCGACGCCGCGAGCCAGGGCGCGAACGGCATCTCCGGCAGCACGACCAACTGACTGCCGTGTGCCCGGACATGGCTGACCAGCCCCGCCCAGGATCCCTCCAGCGCATCGGTGCCGGCATCCGCGTCGAGGTCGCCGGCCGTGACGGTCAGGTGGCTCATCGTCCGCCCGTCCCGGTCGCGGCGAGGTGCTCGTTCGCCCAGTCACGGACCCGGACGGCCACGTCGTCGAGCGCGAGCAGTTCCGCGGCGCGATGACGATCGGCGGTGTGGATGCGCAGGACCTCCGCGACGCTCAGCGACGCGGCCGGCCGGTGCACGACGCGGATGCGGTCCCCGGCCTGCACCGTGCCCGGTCGATCCACCCGCAGGTACGCACCGGGACGGCCCGCGGACAGGAATCTGGCCACCAGATCATCGACCTCGAGGAAGCCCGCGAAGACCCGGCACGGGATCCGGGGCGCGGTCACGGTCACCTCGACCTCGGTGCCGATCGACCAGCGCTCCCCGACCAGGGCACCGGAGGCGTCGACGCCGGCCACGCGCAGGTTCTCGCCGAACGAACCGGGTGGGAGTGCACGTCCGAGCGCGTCGATCCAGTGATCGGCATCGGCCTGGCTGTAGGCGTACAGCGCCTGATCGGGACCACCGTGATGCTCGGTGTCCGCCTGGGTGTCGTCGGCCAGACCGGTCGCGGTCACCGCGACCGGTGCGTGCACGGGCCGCTTGTCGATGGCCGTGTCGACGGTTCGTCGACCCACCGTCAGGGTGCCGGTCGTCGCCTGACAGATCGCCGTCAACCGTGCCCGCACGTCGCCTACTCCTCGTGATCGCCGTGACCCGTGTACCCGTCGCCATCGGCCTCGCGCCAGGTGGTGAACACCGGATCGTCGTAGCCGGTCCGACGATACTGCGGTGCCCCCGGTTCGCGGTAGAGCCGGGCCGCGGCGGGCAGACGCCCGAGGCGTGCGCCGAGCTTGCGCTTCGTCCCGGAACCGGCGAACACGTCGGCACCGGAGGTGGGCTGGGCCGGGACGTGCTCACCCGGGCGACCGGTGATCAGCAGCACGACGGCCGTCAGCACCAGCACGCCCGCGAACGCCATCCGCAGGCTCAGCTGTTCGCCGAGCACCAGCCACCCGAGGGTGACGGCGACGACGGGATTGACGTAGGCGAACGTGCCCACGAGCGTGGTCGGGGCGTTTCGCATCAGCCAGCTGTAGGCGGTGTAGGCGACCAGGGAACCGGCCACGATCAGATAGACGAAGGCGATCCAGGCGACGATCGGGATGGTGGTGACGTCGAGTCGTCCGGCCTCGCCGAGCAGCAGCCCCACGATGGCGAACAGCAGTGCGGCACCCAGCATCTCGAGCGCCGCACCGAGCAGCGGTCGGGCGGGCGACAGGGCCGTGCGGCTGCGCAGCGAGCCGACGGCCCAGCCCGCGGCACCGAGCAGCGCGAGCAGGATCGCGCCCAACTGCCCACCGGCCGGGTCGACGAGCACACCGATCCCGACGAGACCGACACCGAGCCCCAACCAGGCGCGCACCGACAGTCGTTCACCGAAGACCGCCCGGGCGAACAGGGCCAGGAACAGCGGCACCGTCGCACCGAGCAGTGAGGCCAGCCCGGTCGACAGCGACACCTGGGCGAGGGTGATCATGCCGGTCCCGGCGACCAGCAGCAGCCCACCGGTGAGCACCGCGGAGCGGACGTGGGCGAACGTGACGCGATCGCCGGCCCGGTCCCCGCGGCGGATGGCGATCACGTAGAGGACGCCGCCCGCGATGGTGAACCGGGCCGCCATCATCAGCATCGGCGGCACGTGGGAGACGGCAACCCCGATGGCGAGGTAGGTCGAGCCCCACACCAGGTAGACGATCAGCAGTGCGGCGACGATCCTCGGATCGAGACCGCCCAACCGGATCCGCCGGCGACGGGCTGGCAGGGACCCGGACCCCGTCGCGGTGACGGGCCGGTCCTCGGCGGGGGTCTGGTCGACGGGCTCACGGTACATGGGCATGCTCAGCAAACGCCGGGACGGCTCGACGAGCCGTCGGCTACGACGGGGTGGGGGTGCCGACGATCGCGTTGCGGGCAACAGCGGTCGCCGACCATGGGTGACCATGGGGGGAAGAGCGGTGTGACGAGGCCCGAGGCCCACTGCACCCACGCGGACGTGGACGCCGAAAGCGGGCGGGATCGGACAGCGCCTCACGGTAGCAGTCGGCCGGCGGCATCCGGACAACACCGTTGTCACCGACGGTGGCACCCGACCGAGCGCCACCCGCCCGGCGGTCACCGTACGATCAGGCATCCCGCCGTCGTCCCCCGTCGTGAGGCCCGCAGCCGTGGAACCCCCCGACCTGCTCGCGCTCGATCTGCAGGCGGTGCGATCGCGGTTCCGGGCGCACGAACCGGACGTGGTCGACGCCCGCCGGCGTCGCCGCGACTGGCAGGCCGCCACGGCGCTGGTCCTGGTCCCCGGCGACACCTCGCTCGAACTGGCGGTGATCCAGCGGACCGAACGACCCGGCGACCGGTGGTCCGGTCAGATGGCGCTACCCGGCGGCAAACGCGACACCGCGGATGCCGACCTCGCCGCGACCGCCCGACGTGAGACCCACGAGGAGATCGGTGTGACCCTCGGCGAGCCGCTCGGCCGCCTCGATGACCATCGCAGTCGGTCCCGGCCCGGCACCGTCGCCTGCTTCGTGTTCGGGCTGGATCAACGCCCCCGTCTTCGGCCGCAGGCCACCGAGGTCGCAGCGGCGAGCTGGTTGCCACTCGACGCACTGGTCGATCCCGATCGCTCGACGCACCTGCGCTACGCCGGGATGCGATTTCCCGGTATCGCGCACGACGGCCAGGTGATCTGGGGCCTGACGCTGGGGACGCTGCGGAACTTCCTGGCCGTCTTCGGCCGTCAGTGGCCCGGCGATTGAGTCGGCTGCTGCGCCTGCGGTGCGGGCGGTGTCGGCGTGCTCGGCCGGTCGACGGCACCGCCGAAGCGGCGGTCGCGGGCCTGGTAATCGGCGATGCACCACGCCAGGGTCGAGCGGTCGAAGTCGGGCCACAGGGTGTCGACGAACGTCAACTCGGCGTAGGCCGCCTGCCAGAGCAGGTAGTTCGACAGCCGCTGCTCACCGGAGGTACGCACCAGCAGGTCGACATCGGGCATCGTCGGATCGTCCAGCCGGGCCGCGAGCGCATCGTCGTCGACGGTCTTGATGCGGCCGGCCGCGACGTCGTCGGCGGCCCGCGCCGCCGCGGCCACGAGTTCGGCGCGCGCCCCGTAGTTGAAGGCGATGCGCAGGGTCATCCGCTGACCGGCGCGGGTCCGCTCCTCGGTCGACTCGATCAGCCGGACGAGGCGTTTGGGCACCGGCCGTCCCCGCCCACCGATGAAGCGCACCCGGACGCCACGGTCGTGCAGTTCGTCCCGTCGGCGCAACAGCAGCGACTCGTTGAAGCCGAGCAGGAACCGGACCTCGCTCGGCGGCCGGCGCCAGTTCTCCGTGGAGAACGCGTACACGGTCAGATGCTCGACCCCGAGCTCGAGCGCCCCCTCGACGGTGTCGAACAGCGCGGTCTCCCCGGCCTCGTGCCCGGCGTTGCGTGACAGCCCCTGGCGGTTGGCCCACCGACCGTTGCCGTCCATGATGATCGCGACATGTGCCGGCACCCGGGCGCGATCGATCGCGAAGCGCCGCGCGAGGTCCCCACTGGCGTCGGGAGCCTCGGAGGTGCTCACGTTGGACCTCGTGTTCGCGACGGGTGACGGGCGCTGACGGGCTGGGTGTGGATGCTAGTGGTCGGCCGTGAATCGACCCGGTCGGCTCCGAACACCGCGTGGCGGCCGGCCTCCGGACGCGCCACGTACCCTCGTGCTGACATGAAGGCGAGCGATGAGCGGGTGCACGAACTGCGGTCGATCGCCCGCACGTCGGGCCCGCTTCTGCGACCACTGCGGGCAGGGGATCGATCGGCCCGGGGTGGGCGTCGACGGTGTCGGGCAGCCGTTCGCCCACCGCTCCGGCCGATCACATTCGGCCGGCACCCGCATCGGCGTCGCGGTGATCGCCGGGCTGGTGACGGTCGGGGCGATCATGACCCTCGGCGTGGGCGGGATCGTCGGGGGCACCACCCCGACGATCGACGGCAGCGAGGTCGAACTCGACGGCACGACAGCGGTGCGCGACCTCGATGCCGAGGACGAGCGCGTCGAGCCGGTCGGCGCGCCGGACTGCGCGACCCCGGCCGGGTTGGCCTGCGCGGTCCCGTTCGACGACGACCGCGACCTCGTCGCGGCCGTCCCCCTCGCCGGTGACGACGTGCTCCTGCTCGATGCCGACCGACGGTTGCGGCGTGTCGGCATGCCCGAGGGGGCACCCGGGGCAGCGCGCGGCGAGCTACGGGTGCACTGGGAGCGGACCCTCGACGATGCAGCACCCATCGATCCGACCGACGGCGCGCAGGTCCTGCGGACCGGCGGCCCGAGGGTCACCGTCGACGACCGGCTTGCCCTGATCGGTGATGCGGGCGGCGTGAGCGCCGTGGCGCTCGAGGACGGCACCCGGCTCTGGCGCGTTCAGCTGCCGGTCGGCAGCGATGCTGCGGCCTATCGGGCCTGGCGCGTGGACGGTCATGTCCTGGCTGCGAACCGGTTCCATCTCGCCGCGGTCGATCTCGACCGCGGCGAGATCAGCTGGTCGATCGAGCGGCCCCCCGGTGACGTCCAGCCCATCGACGGCGGCCTGGCCATCGTCGCACCGGACGTCGTGCACGGCTTCGTACCCACCTCCGAGGAACCCGTGTGGCGCTCGCGACGGGCGGCCCCCAACCGCGCGGCGTTCGGCGTGGTCGGTCGTCCCGTCGGGCCGGTCGTCATCGACGGTCGCGCCGCGGTCACCCTCGATCCCACTGACGGGCGGGTGCTGGTCGAACACGGCACCGCCAGCGTGACGACCCGGGCGGGCGACGGCACGGTCGTCGCGGCCGAGTGGGACGCCATCTCCGGTTCGCCCCAGCTGGCCGGCTACGCGCCGGACGGCACCCGGCGGTGGCGCACCGACGGTCCCGACGTGCGGTGCTGTGAACTGCTGCTGCGTCCGACCCAGGACGGCCGGGTCCTGGCCGCCACCATCGGCCGTGGCCGGACCGAGGTCGGCTGGCTGATCGACCCGGTCGACGGCCGTGTCACGGCCACGGTGCGCCGCCCGGCGCTCACGTCCGTGCTGCCGATCGCGGTGGGCGAGGGCACCTCGGTGTGGCTCGACGGGGACGCGCTGGTCGGCGCGGCACTGGACACCGGTGAGGTGCGGTGGCGGGCCACGACGGGCACGGTGCTGCTGAGCGAGTCGCCACTGCTGTTGCACACCGGCGACGGGCTGGTGCGACCATGACCGCCCGGGCGTCACGCTGTGGTGGGTGCGGCACGCCGGCGGATCCGGTCGCCCGGTTCTGCAGCGACTGCGGCCGCATCCTGGCGGCCAGCGCGACCGAGGGACGACCGGACGCCACTCCGCGGGCGCGACCTGACGGCACCCTGCGGGCGCGACCGGACGGCGACGGGAACCGCCGCGTCGCGCGGACCGGCCGACCGCGACGACGCGGGATCGCGGGCCTGCTGGTCACGCTGCTCGTGCTCGCGGGCGGTGTCGCGCTGGTGACCGACACGGACGGCGATGCCGGGCCCACCGCCACCGGGCGCGACGAGCCCGGCCCCGACGCCCCGCAACCCGGTGGCGGGGTGGACGTCGACGTCGGTCCCGGGCGGGATGCCGCGACGATGGAGACCGTCGGCGGACTGGCCTGTCGCGGACCCGACGGTCCCGTCGCCTGCGTCGCCCACCTGACCGAACTGGACCTCGCCGACGACGACGAGGTACGGATGATCCGGGGACGGATCGTGGTGGCCGGCGGCGACGGCACGGTCAGCGCCCACCGTCTGCGTGACGGCGAACGCCGGTGGCGGGCCGACTTCGAGCCGCCCGTCACCGTGCACACCGACGTGGCCGATGCGATCGCCGTCACCGATGCCCAGGCGCTGCACGTCGTGGATCTGGTGTCCGGTGGCCGCGTCGGACGGATCGACGTCGTCGCCCGTCAGGTGGCGACCATCGGGCCGTGGCTCGTGCTCGACGACGGCGAGCGGATCGGTGCGTTCGGGGTCACCGGCCAACCCGGGTGGACCCGTGCACTGGACGGTGCCCGGGCCCTGTTGACGTCGTCGGGCAGCTTCCTGCAGACCCAGGACGCACTGCAGCCGCTGTTCGGCAACACGGGACGGGCCCGCTTCGAGGCGGCGGTCTCGGATGTCGTCGACGCCGCCATCCAGCCGGGGGGCGACGTGGACGTCGTCAGCGACGATCCACCGGCGGTGCGCACGATCCGGCCCGACGGCGACATCCGCTCCCGGACCTCCCTGCCCGGTGAGCATCTGGCCTGGGCGTCGTTCAGCCCGGACGGCCAGCGGCTGGCGGCCGTGACCGTGGACGACGCCGGCCGTCTGCAGTGGCTGACGATCGTCGATCGCCACCAACCCGGCCCACCGCGGCACATCCCCCTGTCCGGCCACCCGTCCGAGCTCGACCCGGTGATCGACGACCGGGTGCTGCTCCTGCCCACCCGCGGGGTCGTGGATCTGCTGGTCGTCGATCTGGCGAGCCGCTCGGTCGTCGACCGGGTGGACGCTGAACGTCCCCTGACCGACGTCGGACCGGCCGGTGAGCACGGCTTCGCGACGATCGACGATCTCGGGACCCTGCGAGTGCAGGGCATCGGCACCGACGCGCCGGCCTACACGGTGCCCCTGGACCCACGCGCGCACCTGCTGCAGGCACAGCCGTTGGTGGTCCGCACCGACCGCGCCGTCGTCACCTTCGCGGACCCGACTCAGGGCCGGGGGACGGACTCGTAGGAGCGCAACCGACGGTCGAGGTGGTGTTCGGTGAAGGCCCGCGCGAACGACGCCGCGGTGGCACGGGCCTGCGGCCGCTCACGGGCCAGGGGAAGCAGCGCCGCCCACTCCCCCGCCGCCCGCAGGGTCGCCACGGCATCGATGACGTCACGGTCGACGGCCCGGGTGCCCGTCGGGGCACAGTCGGCACACAACGCACCGCCGGCCTTCACGCTGAGGAACACGTGCTCGCCGGGCTTGCGACACACCGCGCACGCATCGGTGAACACGTGGAACCCCAGCACCGAGGCAGCGCGCAGCAGGAACGCGTCGACGAAGACGGCCGGGTCGTCGGGCTGCGCATCGAGCGCCTGCAGCCCCGCCCGCAGCAACAGGAACAGGGCGTTGTCACGCTCCCCCTCCTGCGCCACGGCATCGGTCAACTCGACCATCACGGAGGCGGCCGCCGAGGTGGCGTAGTCCAGCCGGACGGCCGCGTTCGAGACGATCAGCTCGGCCTGGGTGATCATGTCGAGGTTGCGGCCCTCGTAGAGCTGCAGCTCGACGTGGCTGAACGGCTCCAGCCGGGCCCCGAACCTGCTCCCCGGACGGCGGACCCCCTTGGCGACCGCCCGGACCTTGCCGCGTCCCTGGGTGAGCAGGTGCACGATCCGGTCCGTCTCGCCGAGTTTGTACGTCCGCAGCACGATGCCCTGGTCGCGGTAGCTCGGCATCAGCAGCCCGGATCGCGGGGGCTGTCGGTATGGCCGCCGGTGGGTCGGTGGGTGTCGGCCGTCTCCTCGCCCAGGGTCCGACTGAACAACGCGACCTCGGCCACGGAGCCGTAGCCGGCGCGGGCCCAGAAGCGCTGCCCGTCGAGATTGTCCGGGAAGGTCATCAGGTTGACCCGTCGGCACCCCAGCGCCGCGAGCCGGGTCTCCACCTCGGTGACCAGCGCCCGGCCGACACCCCGGCCGCGGGCTCGGGGAGCCACGGCCAGCCGTTGGATCCAACCCCGGCGACCGTCGAAGGTGCCGATGACGACCCCGACCAGACGATCGGCGTCGAAGGCGGCCACGACCAGGTCCTCGTCACGTGCCAGCAGAGCCAGCACCTCGTCGCGCGGCACCGGTGCCAGGTGCTCGGTCGACGCCCACAGCGACAGCGCGGCATCGACGTCGGCGGGGCGCAGGGTGGCGAGGTGGACGGCGCTCACAACAGCGGCCAGGGATAGGGGTAGTTCCCCATCGGCGCCGGCAGGGTCGCCATGGTGGTGGTGCGCTCCAGCCGTGCGGCGAACACGGCGACCTCGGCGTCCGTGAGCAGCTCCACGAGCCGGGGGCCGAGGGTGTCGTCGAAGGTGCGACGGAACCGCACGAGGTCGTCCCGCAACGCCTCGGGCACGGGCTCCCCGGCCAGATCCCAGCCGACCGTCCGCAGCTTGCGCTCGACGTTGAAGCTGACCCCGTGGTCGACGAGCTGGATGGTCGGTCGTGTCGCACGTTCGGTGAGCAGGACGTGGCCACCCTTGCGGTCGGCGTTGTCGATCAACAGGTCGAACAGCACCATGGCGGTCAACTGGGCCCGCAGATCGTCGTCACCCCGCTCGAGCAGGGTGAAGTAGTGCTCCTCGGGATCGTGCGGCACGAAGCGCTGCAGGCTGCCGACACCGAAGGGACCGTCCGTCCGCAGCACGGTGGTCGGCACGAGGTCCCAGCCGAGCCCCGCGGACACCTCGTAGGCGGCGACCTCCCGGCGGTGCAGGGTCCCGGTCGGGAAGTCCCACAGCGGGGCCTCCCCGCGTCGGGGTTTGTAGACGGCGAGGTCGTCGGGGTCGAGATCGTCGAGGCCGGGTTCGCGACCGAGATCGGCGGTGAGCTGCGCGAGATCGCGCGGGTCCGCATCGGTAAGGCGCACGAGCAGGGTGGCGTTCGACGCATCGGCGAACCGGCCGACGACATCGAGCGGTGCCTGCTGCAGCCGCTGCGCGATCGTGTCGGCGTTCATCGCCTGCACAGCCGCCGTTGCGGCGTCGACGACCGATCGAAACGGCTCATCGGGTCAGTCGACCGTGGCCGTTGGTCGAGGGACAGACGTGCGTGCCGTCGAGGTCGGTCGGTCGCCCGCACAGCTCACACCGCGGCCGACCCTGACCGATGACCTCGCCCGCGTGGGCGGCGAGACGCCGGGCCTGGTCCCGACCGAACCAGACGCGGGCCTCGCGTGGCTCGGTCACGTCCTCGACCGCCATCTCGGCGAGGTCGAGCACGAACCGCTCGACCTCGGGGTCCAGGCCGAGCGACATCTCGCCCACCCGCCAGGCCGACTCGATCGGACGACGCAGATCCATCGCATCCCGGTCCCAGTCGGTGGCCGGGGCGTCGTCGACCCGGTTGAGCAGCTGCGACAGCAGCTCGCCGAGGCCCTCAACCTGCGCCTTCTCCATCTGCAGGGTCAGCAGGTTGTGCTCGTCCTGCGCCTGGAAGAAGAAGATCCGGTCACCGGGAACCCCGGTGTAGCCGGCCGTGACGTGATGCGGATCACGCAACTCCACCACCATCATGACCGTTTGCCCTTCGTCGTCGTCTTCGCGTTCCGCTTGCCATCCGACGTCGCGCCCGACGCCGGCTCGGGCGCGGGCAGCGGCCCGGTGTCGTTGAGCCGAAGGAGCATCGGGTGGCCGCCGGCCGGCAGCGCCAGCACCGTGATCGACGCCGGGGCGATCATGATCCGCTGGAAGGTGTCCAACGGCATCCCGAGGTGGTGGGCCACCACCGCCTTGATGACGTCGGCGTGGCTGACGGCGACGATGGTCTCCCCCGCGTGCTCGAGGGCGAGCTCCTCGGTCGTCTCCACGGCCCGGGCCTGCGCGGTGCGGATCGACTCCCCGCCGGGGAACGTCATCCGCGACGGTGTCTGCTGGACGACCGCCCAGTCCTTGCGGCGTCGGAGCTGACCGAGCGGCTTGTCGGTCCACTCGCCGTAGTCGACCTCCCCCAGCCCCTTGCGGGTCCGGACCCGCAACCCGTGCGGGCGCGCCACGATCTTGGCCGTGTCCTGGGTCCGCTCCAACGGCGAGGCGTAGACCGCCACGACCGGCTGCTCCGCGAGCCGGGCGGCGGCCGCCTCGGCCTGCGCGACCCCGGGCTCGTCGATGTGGACCCCCGGCGTCCAGCCACCGAGCCGTTTGCCGGTCGCGGGCGTGGTGGCATGACGGACGAGGACGAGGGTGGTCACAGGCACTCCAGGGACGCGGGACACGCACGGTGGGCTCGGGGCGTGGTCACCCCGGAACCTAGCGTTCGAGCCCGTTCGCTCCCACGGTCAGGGCCGGATGTCGAACCGCAGGACCACGCGGGTGCCGGCCGGGCCGCTGACGATGGACAGGCCGTCGCACCCGGCCCGCATGAGCTCGAGCCCATGTCCCCGCTCCGTGGGATCCGGCACGGCCGCATCGCCACCCGACCGTGCCGGGACCGGCGGCGACCAGGGCCCGGCGAGCGCGCGGTCGACGACGTGGACCTCCAACCGGTCGGGCGCGCCGTGCTCCAGTCGCAGTCCGACCCCATGACCGGCATCACCCCGGTGACCGTGCTCGTGGGCATTGCACACCGCCTCGTGCACGGCCAGACCCGCGGCGTCGAGCCGGTCGGCGGCGAGCCCCGCCGCGCGCAGCGCGGCGACGGTCCACGTCCGCCAGCGCGGTGCCCCGACGTCGTGGATCCACCGGAGCTCGTCGGTGCGCACCGCTCAGGAGCCCGGCGTGCGCCGACGTCGCTCGAGCATGAGCAGCGCGGCCACGGTGATCGAGTCGGTGATGACGCCCTCGTCGATGGCCGCCAGCGCGGTGTCCAGCGCGACGTGGCGGACCGTCAGGATCTCCGTCGGGTCGGGGTCCCGAGCCACCTCGGTCAGATCCGTGGCCACGAAGATGGTGGCCCGCTCGTCGGTGACGGAATTGGACAGGACGAAGTCGTCGATCAGCGTCGACCACGACGCGGCCTCGTAGCCGGCCTCCTCACGCAGCTCCCGTCGGGCGGCGTCGACGGGGGCCTCGCCGGCGTCGCTCCCCCCTTCGACGATCTCCCAGGAGTAGGCATCGAGCGTGTAGCGCCACTGACCCACCAGCACGATCTCGTCGGCCGCCGTGCACGCGACCACGCCGACGGCCCGGGAGGCCGACATCACGCCGTAGATCCCGGGACTGCCGTCCGGCCGGATCACCTGGTCCTCGCGCACGGTGATCCACGGGTTGCGATAGACCTCCCGCGTCGACGTCGTGCGCCACGGGCTGTGCTCGTCGTCAGCGCGCAGATCCATGATCGCCCTCCGGTCGCCGGGTCCCGTCGCCCGCTCGTGGGCGGCGTCGAACGGTAACGCGCGGCCCGCGATAGCGTCACGCGCGCGGACACCGACAGGAGCCCGGGATGGCAGAAGCGGACACGACCTTCGACCGTGGCACGCTGCTGCTCGCCTCGATCGCCGGGATGGGCGCGATCATCACCCTGCCGCTGTCGGCGGTCGCCCCGCAGGCCGCAACCGTCACCGTGTTCTCCCTTCCGCTGCTGCTCGCGGTCATCGGGCGCGCGACCGGACGCACCTCGCTGGTGCTGGCCGCACTGGCGCTGCTGGCCGTCATCGGCGTCGCGGTGTTCCGACCCGACAGTGGTGTCATCGACGTCATCGGCGCGGCGGTGGTGCTCATCGGACCGGTCGTCGCCGTGATCCTGGTCGGCGCGGCCCTCCGGCAGGTCGACGTGCCCGCGGCCGCCGGCTTCCTGGGTGCCGCCACGATCGCGATCATCGGTGGGTTCGCCGCCCGTGGTATCGACGGTGCGACCGCGCTCGTCTTCGGCGTCGCGCTGCTCGGCCTCACGGTGGTGCTCTACCGGCTCGCCCGGCACTGAGCCCCGCCGCCACACGCGCTCGGCGGCACGGCTGATCCGCCCGACGCCCCGGGTCACACGACCGACGACGCGTGGTGCGGCACCCGGTCACGCGACCATCGACGCCTGCCGGGGCACCCGGTCAGGTGACCAACGGGTTGGCCCGAAGCCACCGCGCCGGCGGCAGCAGGTGGCAATCCGAGGCACGGCCCCCTAGCGTGGATGCCCACACGACGGCCGATGCGGGCCGACGACGAGCGACCGGAACGGACGAGAGCCGTCCGGTCGTTGCTACGCGACGCGTGGCCCCCGTGTCTGGCTGACAGAACCCTGGAGGTCATGTATGTCATCGACATTGGAGCGCGCGCGCTCCCACATCCATCCGGTGGTGTTCCCCGTCGCCGCCGGTCTCATCACCGTCTTCGTCATCTACGGCGCGGCGTTCTCCGACAACGCCGGTGAGACCCTCGGTGCCGCACGCGACTGGATCACCGGCAACCTCGGTTGGTTCATGATCCTCACGATCGCGATCCTGGTGCTGTTCTGCGTCTACCTCGCCGTCGGGAAGACGGGGTCGATCAAGCTCGGTCCCGACGACTCCGAGCCCGACTTCAGCTATCCGACCTGGTTCGCGATGCTGTTCAGTGCCGGGATGGGCATCGGGTTGGTCTTCTGGGGCGTGGCCGAACCGATCATGCACTTCGCGGAGGGGCCGCAGTTGGCCTCCACCGAGGGCACCGCGCGTGAAGCGATGATGCTCACCTACCACCACTGGGGACTGGGAGCCTGGTCCGTCTATGCGGTTCTGGGGGCCTCGCTGGCCTACTTCGGCTTCCGCCACGACCTGCCCATGACGGTCCGATCCGCGCTGTACCCGTTGATCGGCAACAAGATCCACGGGTTCTGGGGCAATCTGGTCGACATCCTGGCCATCTTCGGCACCATGTTCGGGATCGCCACCTCGCTGGGGCTCGGTGTGGCGCAGATCGCCGCCGGTCTCGACCGCGTCTTCGGGCTCCCCGATGGCATCGGCCTGCAGGTCGGGCTGATCGCCGCGATCACGCTGGCGGCGACCATTTCCGTGGTCACCGGCATCGACAAGGGCATCCGACGCCTGTCGGAGATCAACATCACCCTCGCCGGACTGCTGCTGGCCTTCGTGATCATCGCCGGGCCGACCCTGCTGCTGCTGACCGCCTACTTCGACAACCTCGGGGCCTACATCACCGGCTTCTTCGGGATGCTGTTCTCCGGGGGTACCTACGCCAACCCGGAGCTGTGGACCGCTGAGACGCCGCAGGGCTGGTACAGCACCGCCGAAGGCTGGCTCAGCGGCTGGACGATCTTCTACTGGGCATGGTGGATCTCGTGGGCACCCTTCGTCGGGATGTTCATCGCCCGCATCTCGCGTGGCCGCACCATCCGTGAGTTCATCCTCGGTGTCCTGTTCGTCCCGACCGCCGTGTCGTTCCTGTGGTTCACCGCGATGGGCAACACCGCCCTGGACCTGCAGATGAGCGGGACCGCCGAGGTCGTCGACCCCATCCTCAACGAGGGTGAACAGGTCGCCATGTTCGTCATGCTCGAGAACTTCCCGCTCGCGACGCTCATGTCGGTGATCACCATCATCGTGGTGACCCTGTTCTTCGTGACGTCGTCGGACTCGGGGTCGTTCGTGATCGACATGATCGCCTCGGGTGGATCGATGAACCCGCCCAAGGCGCTGCGCATCTTCTGGGCAACCTCGGAGGGTGTCGTCGCCGCGGTGCTGCTCGCCGCCGGCGGACTCGATGCCCTGCAGGCCGGAGCGATCGCGACCGGACTGCCGTTCGCCATCGTCCTGTTGGTCGTCGCGTTCGGGCTCGCCAAGGCGCTCAACACCGAGACGCACGGACGCCAGGTCGTCCGGGACGAGGACAAACTCGTCCAGGACCCGACGGGCGGGATGTCCGACGAGGCCCAGGCGACCACCAGCTGAGCCACACACGGCCCGCAAGCGGAGAAAGGGACGAACATGTCAACGATCCTGGTCGGGGTCGACGCGTCGGACGCCTCCATCGAGGCGCTGCGGCGCGCGGCCGAGGAAGCACGGTGGCGCAGTGCCGCGCTGGAGGTGGTCTACGTCTTCGCGCCGCCACAGCAGGTCGCCGCATTCCCGGTCATCCCGGACACGGCAAGTGACAAGGAGGCGATCGAGAAGCGCCGGGTCAAGGCCACCGACGAACTCGGTGACTGGCTCAAGAAGATCGACGTCGATCTCAGTGACCTGGAGGTCACGTGGTCGGTACTCGCCTCGCACAAGACCGCATCGGCACTCATCGACCGCTCCAAGGACGCCGACATGGTCGTGGTCGGCTCCCGCGGACGGGGCGGCTTCAAGGGCCTGCGTCTGGGTTCCACCAGTGAGCAGGTCACCCGGCACGCACTGTGTCCGGTGCTGGTGATCCGCGAGTCCACCAAGGGCTGACCACCGACATCACCATCACGAATCGCCCGCGGGTCATCCCGCGGGCGATTCTTCTTGTCGGCGGCGGATCGGTGCCGTCCCGCGGCGGGCGTGGTCCCGAAGCCGGAAGACGTCGGCGAGGAGACGGCAGGTGGAAACGGTCTGGGTGCTCGGCGATCAACTCAATCGGGATCTCGCGCACCTGCGCGACCGGGACCCCGACGAGACCCGGGTGCTGCTGGTCGTCAGCGACGGCAAACTCGGCTCCCGGCCCTACCACCGCCAGAAGCTGCACCTCGTCGTCTCCGCGATGCGCCACTTCGGCGCCGAGCTCGAGGAGCTCGGCTACGCCGTCGATCTGCGCCGCGCGCCGTCGATGCGGGCCGGGTTCGAGGCCCACACCGCCGAACACCGCCCGGACGCCGTCCGGGCGATGGAACCGGCCAGCCTGCCCGGCGAGCGACTGCTCACCCGGCTCGGCGTCGACCTGGTCGACAACGACCACTTCCTGTGCCACTGGCGGGACTTCGACACCTGGGCCGGTGACCGCAAGCGCGTCAAGATGGAGGACTTCTACCGGTGGCGACGTCGTGACACCGGCATCCTGATGGACGGCGACGAGCCGGCCGGTGGCAGCTGGAACTTCGATCACGACAACCGCCGGCCACCGACCGACGACCTGGCCGACCGGGCTCCGCGACCGGTCAACTCCGCCTTCGACGAACTGGACCGTGACAGCCTCGACTGGGTACCGGACGCCGCGTTCGGCGCCGAGCCCGACGGCACCTGGGCGACGACCCGGCGACGGGCACTCGCCCGGCTGCGCCACTTCGTCGAGGAGGCACTCCCCGCCTTCGGTGACCACCAGGACGCCATGGTCGGTGGTGCCTGGTCGCTGAACCACGCGCTGCTCAGCCACGCGCTCAACCTCGGGCTGCTCCATCCGCAGGAGGTCATCGACGCGGCCGAGGAGGCCTACCGGACCGGGCACGCCCCGATCAACGCTGTCGAGGGCTTCGTCCGCCAGATCCTCGGGTGGCGCGAGTTCATCTGGGGCGTCTACCGCCGCTGGATGCCCGACTACGCACAGCACAACGCCCTCGACGCGCAGCTCGACGTCCCACCCGCGTTCACCGGCGAGGCGTCGACCGACATGGCGTGCGTCGCCGACACCGTGCGCTCCATCCACGACCACGCCTACGCCCACCACATCCAGCGGCTGATGATCCTGGCCAACCTCGCGACCTCCGCCGGGGTGCACCCGGGGAAGTTCACCGACTGGATGCACGCCTCGTTCATCGACGCCTACGAGTGGGTGATGGTCCCCAACGTCATCGGTATGGGCACGTTCGCCGACGGCGGGATGATGTCGACCAAGCCGTACGTCTCCGGTGGGGCCTACATCGACAAGATGAGCGACCACTGCGGCGACTGCCGCTACGACCGCACCAAACGGGTCGGTGACGACGCGTGCCCGTTCACCACGCTGTACTGGGACTTCCTCGACCGCCACCGGGAGACGTTCGCGGGCAACCACCGCATGGGCCGGCAGTACCACACGCTCGACCGGCTCAAGGACCTCGAGGAGCTCCGGGAGCGGGCGGACGAGGTCCGCCGGCTGCTGAGCGCCGGCGAGCTCTGAGGCGACGTGCGCCGACCATGGTCGGGCAACGCGTCGTCACCGCAGGAACGTGCTCGCGTAGCTGGTCAGGGTCTGCAGGTAGTTGGCCCGCTCGTAGGCCGCCGGGTCCGCCACGTTGCGCTGGGACACGGCACCGACCATCTGCGCGACCGTGCCGTAGCCGTGCAGCGTCATCCACTCCGTGACCCCGTCGACGAGCACCCGGGCATGGTCCGGACCGTGGCGCAGCAGCGCCGAGGTGGTCATGGCCACGTCCGCGCCGGCGAGCAGCACCTTGACCACGTCACGGGCGGTGTGCACCCCGGTGGTCGCCGCGAGTGACGCATCCACCCGACCGTGCAGCAGCGCGCACCAGCGCAGCGGCAGGCGCAGCTCGTCCGAGTCGGACAGCACCAGATGCGGACCTGCGGACAGTGTCTCCGGATCGATGTCGGGTTGGTAGAAGCGGTTGAACAGCACCAGCCCGGTCGCCCCGGCGTCGACGAGCTGCGGGGCCAGGTTGGCCAGGGCGGAGACATACGGCGACAGCTTGACCGCGATCGGCAGATCGGCCGCCGCAGCCACCCGCTCGACGACCCGCAGCAGATCCGTCTCGATCTCACGGCCACTGATCGCCGGGTCGGCCGCGACCCGGTAGGGGTTGAGTTCGATGGCGTCGGCACCGGCGTCGGCGAGCAACGCCGCGTACCGCGTCCACCCGCCGGGCGTGTGCCCGTTGAGGCTGGCGATGACCGGGATGTCCAGTGCCTGCTTCGCATCGCGGACGAGCTTGACGTACCGGGCGGCCCCGTCGTTGTAGTCGTCCAACGGCGAGTGGTAGCCGGCCGGCGCCTCCGGGTTCGCATCGCTGCCCGTGTTGGTCATGCGCGCCACCTGGTCGGCCTCGTGGGTCAACTGCTCCTCGAACAGGCTCGGCAGCACCACCGCCCCGACACCCGCCGCCTGCAGCGCACGCAGGGACGCGAGGTCACCGGTGAACGGGCTGGACGAGGCCACGATCGGCGTGGGCAGCGTCAGACCCAGATAGCCGGCATGCAGCTGCGCCGGCCCCTCGAGCACCGGTCCACTCGGGACGACGTGGCCCATGCCGGCCGGTCCGTCGTCCTCGTGGTCGATCCACCCTGCCTCGACGCTGCTCATCGTCCGTCCTCCTGCGTTCCGGTGTCGGTCGCCATCCCGGCATCATCGGTGGCTCCGTCGTCGGCGGCACCGTCCGCCGGCGGGGCTGGTGCCGTGCGGGTCAGTCCGGCGAGCTGCTCGTAGTAGCGCCAGCGTTCGTCGACGTCGGCCTGCGCCAGTTCGCGGAGTTGGGCTGCCCGGTCGGCGTCGCTGCGTTCGAGCATGGCGAACCGTCCCTCGGTGCGCAGGAAGTCGGCGACCGGCTGACTCGGGGCCTTGGAGTCGAGGTGCAGCGGCTGCGCGTCGGTGGCCTCACCCGGGTGGAACCGGAGCAGTGGCCAGTACCCGGTCTTCACCGCCAGGTCCATACGCTTCATCGAGTCGCGCATGTCCACCCCGTGGGCGATGCAGGTGGAGTAGGCCAGGATGAGCGATGGGCCGGGCCACGCCTCCGCCTCGCGGAAGGCCTTCAGCGTCTGCTGCTCGTTGGCACCGATCGCGATGCGCGCCACGTACACGTGGCCGTACTGCATCGCCAGCGCCCCGAGGTCCTTCTTCGGGGTGCCCTTGCCGGCGGTCGCGAACTTGGCGACGGCCGCCCGTGGGGTGGCCTTGGACGCCTGCCCGCCCGTGTTGGAGTACACCTCGGTGTCGAGCACGAGCAGGTTGACGTCCGCCCCGGAAGCCAGCACGTGGTCGACGCCGCCGAACCCGATGTCGTAGGCCCAGCCGTCCCCGCCGACGATCCAGACGTCCCGGCGCACCAGCGTGCTCGCGACCGAATCGAGGTGGCGGGCATCGGACGCATCCGCACCGTCGATCCCGCGTAGCCGTTCGCGCAGGGTCTCGACCCGGGCCCGCTGGGCGGCGAGTCCGACCTCATCGTGCTGTTCCGCACCGATCAGCTCGCCCACCAGATCGTCGCCGATGACGCCGGCCAGCTTGACCAGCAGGTGCAGCGCGATCGCGCGGCTCTCGTCGATCGCGAGCCGGATGCCGAGCCCGAACTCCGCGTTGTCCTCGAACAGCGAGTTGGCCCAGGCCGGTCCCCGACCGGCGGCGTCGGTTCCCCACGGGGTCGTGGGCAGGTTGCCGCCGTAGATCGACGAACACCCGGTGGCGTTCGCGATCACGGACCGGTCGCCGAACAGCTGGCTGAGCAGCTTCAGGTACGGCGTCTCGCCGCAGCCGGCGCACGCACCGGAGAACTCGAACAGCGGTTGCAGGGTCTGGGCGTGCTTGACCGTGTCGTGGCGGACGTCCGTGCGGTCGAGGTAGGGAATGGAGCCGAAGAAGCGCCACCGGTCACGCTCGAGCTCCAGCACGGTCGCGTCGTCCGGCGCATCCACCGCCAGGCTGGCATCCGAGTGATCGGCGAGCAGCGCGTCGATCGGCGTCATGTTGATCGCCTTGTGGCCGGCCTCGCTGCGGCTCACCGCCGGGCAGGTCTCGACACACACCCCACAGCCGGTGCAGTCGTCGGGAGCGACCTGCACCGTGAGCCGGTGATCGGCGAGGTTGCGGTCCTTGAATCCCTTGTGACTGAACGTCTGCGGTGCGTCGGCGACCGCGTCGGTGTCGAACACCTTGATCTGGATGGCGGCGTGCGGACAGACGATCGCGCACTTGCCGCAGTCGATGCACACATCCGGGTCCCAGGTCGGGATCTCGGCCGCCAACGACCGCTTCTCGTAGCGCGCCGTCGCGGTCGGGAACCCACCGTCGACGGGGAGCGCGGACACGGGCAGCAGCTCGCCCTCGCCGGCCAGCAACCGGGAGGTGATCCGTTCGACGAACGCGGGTACGTCGTCGGCCGTGACGTCACCGCGCAGTTCCAGCGCGCGTTCGATCGCGTCGGGACGGTGCCAGGCCGAGGTCACGTGCGCGGGGATCGCCACCGACCGCACGGCGTCGACGGCACGCGCCACCGCGTCGAGGTTGCGGTCGACGACCGCCTGGCCCGCCTTCGCGTACGCCGTGCGGACGGCGTCGTCGATGGCCTCGATCGCCTCCTCACGGTCGAGCACCCCGGTGACGAGGAAGAACGCGACCTGCATCACGGTGTTGATGCGCCCACCGAGCCCGGCCTCGCGGGCCAGGGCGTAGGCGTCGATGACGTGGAGCTCGCACTGCCGGTCGATGAGGATCTGCTGGACGTCGGCCGGGAGCAGGTCGAACACCGTGTCCGGCCCGTAGGGCGCATTCAGCAGCACGGTGCCGCCGGGCCGGATCTCGCGCAGCACGTCGAGCTTCTCGAGCAGGCCGAACTGGTGCACGGCGACCACGTCCGCCCGTTCGATCAGGTAGCTGGAGGTGATCGGCGCATCGGCCACGCGCAGGTGCGAGGCCGTGACCGCCCCGGACTTCTTCGAGTCGTAGACGAAGTAGGCCTGAACCTCCCGGCCGGTGCGCTCGGCGATGATCTTGGTGGTGGCCTTGCTCGCGCCGACGGTCCCGTCCGAGCCGAGCCCGTGGAAGATCGCGGACAGGTCACGAGCGCGACGTGGGAGGGCGAAGTCGGTGTCGACGGCCAGCGAACTGTGGCTGACGTCGTCGTTGATCCCGACGGTGAAGCGACGCTTCGGGGTCTCGGCCGCCAGTTCGTCGAAGATGGCCGCGACCATCGCCGGCGTGAACTCCTTGCTCGACAGGCCATAGCGGCCGCCGATGACGTCCGGGAGTCGGTCGCGGACGCCGGTGGTGACGGCCTCCGCGAGCACGCTGAGCACGTCGGCGTAGAGCGGCTCGCCGACCGAGCCGGGTTCCTTGGTGCGGTCGAGCACGGCGATGCGCTGCGCGGTGGTCGGCAGCACCTCGAGCAGGCGGTCGATCGGGAACGGTCGGAACAGGCGGATCACGATCATGCCGACCTTGGCACCGCTGCTGACGAGGTGGTCGACGACCTCGCGGATCGGGCCCGCGCCAGAGCCCATGACCACCACGACGCGTTCCGCGTCCGGTGCACCGTGGTACTCGACGAGGTCGTAGTGGCGGCCGGTGCGCGCCGCGAACCGCTCGAACGCCGCCGCCACGATGCCGGGCACCGCCGCGTGGTAGGGGCTGGCGGCCTCGCGCGCCTGGAAGAACACGTCGGGGTTCTGGGCGGTGCCGCGGACCTCGGGATGATCGGGGTTCAGGCCCCGACCGCGGTGGGCGAGCAGGGCGTCGTCATCGATCATCGCGCGCAGATCGTCATCGGCGAGCAGGGCGACACGGTTGAGCTCGTGGGAGGTGCGGAATCCGTCGAAGAAGTGCATCACGGGGAGTCGGGACGTCAGCGTCACCGCGTGCGCGATCGCGGCCAGGTCATGGGCCTCCTGGGGCGACCCGGACGACAGCATGGTCCAGCCCGTCGTCCGCGCAGCCATCACGTCCGAGTGGTCACCGAAGATCGACAGGGCGTGGGTCGCGATGGTCCGGGCCGCGACGTGCAGGACCGCGGGTGAGAGTTCGCCGGCGATCTTGAACATGTTGGGCAGCATCAGGAGCAGCCCCTGCGACGAGGTGAACGACGTCGCGAGCGATCCGGCCTGGACCGCGCCGTGCAGCGCACCGGCGGCCCCGGCCTCCGACTGCATCTCCACGACCGCGGGGACGGCTCCCCACAGGTTCGCCCGACCCTGTGCCGACCAGGCGTCGGCGGCCTCCCCCATCGGTGACGCCGGGGTGATCGGATAGATCGCCACGGTCTCGGAACAGGCGTAGGCGACCCGCGCGGCGGCGTCATTGCCGTCGATGGTGACGACGCGGGGAGCGTCGGTGGCTCGCGTGGGCTCCGGGGTGCTGCCCGGCGCCTCGGTCGTGATCACGGCATCCGACATGCGGGACCTCGTCTGGCTGGGGCGGTTGGTGGCGGATCGGGTGTGCTGGGCCAGCCACCAGGGACGCTACGGCCGGGGCCCTGATGCGGACGCGGACGCTGGTCCCCTCTCGGGAGGACCTCCTACCCCGCTCGCTACGGTCCCCCGGACCGCCGACCCCCAGGGCACCGGCGGTCCCGACCACCCGGGGGCGCGACGATGGCACCCTGGCCGAGGTACCCGGCGACCCGCTCGGTGCTGCCCACTAGCCTGCCCGGTCGCCCGTTCCCGAGCCCGGACAGCCCCCGTGGACCTGATGGTCGTCGACGTCTTCACCGCCCTGCTGGTCATCGGTCTGTTCCTCGTGGCGGCCAAGTGGATCCGGGCGCGGGTGCCGCTGTTCCAGCGTCTGTTCCTGCCCGCCTCCGTCATCGGCGGGACCCTGGCGCTGCTGCTCGGACCGCAGTTGCTCGGTCGCGTCGTCACCGCGGTCGACGGCCCGGCGATGCTGGCCGACGGGATCCTCCCACCGGTGGTGTTGGAGGTCTGGGCCGAGCTGCCGGTGCTCCTGATCAGCGTGGTCTTCGCCGCGCTGTTCATCGGCAAGCACATCCCGGGCATCCGCCAGATCTGGTTGGTCGCCGGTCCGCAGGTGGCGCTCGGTCAGTCGATCGCCTGGGGCCAGTACGTGGTCGGCATCCTGCTCGCGCTGCTGGTCCTCGGTCCGGTGTTCGGGCTCCCGCCGCTCGCCGGAGCGCTGTTGGAGATCGGCTTCGAGGGGGGGCACGGCACGGCCGCGGGCCTGTCGGACACCTTCGAGGAGTTCGGCTTCGCGGAGGGCACCGATCTGGCACTCGGGCTCGCGACCATCGGGCTGGTCGCCGGGGTGCTGATCGGCACGGTCATCATCAACTGGGGGGTGCGCACCGACCGGATCAGCCTGAACGCCGCGGGGGATCCGATCGTCAACGCCCGCGAGGCCACCGACGACGACCTCGACGATCTCGACGACCGCGAGACGACCGACGACGTGCAGAGCGCGACCGATCCGCTGTCGGTCCACATCGGGTTCGTTGCCCTCGCCATCGCCATCGGCTGGGTGCTGCTCGAGGTGCTCGAGGCGATCGAAGTGGCCACCTGGGGTGGCGACGACGGGCTCGAACTGCTGGTGCACCTGCCGCTGTTCCCGATGGCCATGCTCGGCGGGGTGCTGCTGCAGCTGCTCCTGGACCGGACCGGGCGGACCGAACTGGTCGACCGCCGTCTGATCAACCGCATCTCCGGCGCGGCGCTGGACCTGATCATCGTCGCGGCGCTGGGCACCCTGTCGCTCCAGGCCATCGGCGGCAACCTCGCCCCGTTCCTGGTCCTGGCCGTGGCCGGCATCGCGTGGAACGTGGGCGCGTTCCTGCTGCTCGCGCCGCGCATCGTGCCGGAGTACGCCTACGAACGGGGGCTGGGTGACTTCGGGCAGTCGATGGGGATGACGGTGACCGGGCTGCTGCTGATGCGGATCGCCGACCCGACCAACCGCTCCGGTGGTCTGGAGGCGTTCGGCTACAAGCAGCTGTTGTTCGAACCGGTCGTGGGCGGCGGTCTGTTCACGGCGGCATCGGTGCCGCTCATCGCGCAACTCGGGGCCGTGCCGGTGCTCATCGGCACCTCACTGCTGACGGTCTTCTGGGTCGTGCTCGGTATCCGCCGCTTCGGTCCGGGGACCGGGACCGCAGCGATGGACGACGACCCGATTACCGGATCGCCGTCCACCTGAGGTCGTGCGCTCACGAGTGACGCGGCTCAGTACGCGCCGCCACCGCTGTCGGCGTCGCCCTCGGTGTCCTCGACGACGTCGTCGGTCCCACCGACGTCCCCGTTGAGCGGGTCCCCCTCGCCTTCGACGGCGCAGGCGGCGAGCGCGAACGCGGCAGCGGCGATCACGGATGTGGTGCGGGTGGCGGAACGCATGGGGACCTCTCGGTGTCGATTGCCTCGGCGTCCAGGGTGGTTTCGGTCCGGTGATCGACCTGTCCCGGCCGACCACCCTGACCGATCGGTCACCCGCCTACGGTTCCTGGTCGAGGCGCACGTCGATCGCCGCCAGCAGCTCCGGATGCCGGGCGGCGATCTGGGCCGCGTCGACGACGTCCGTGGGACCCCGCCCCGACGCGGCGAGCTCGCGTACGAGCTCCTCGGCCAACGCCACGTCGTCCAGCCCGGGGATCCCGACGCCTGCCGGGATGAGGACCCGAACGGTGCGTCCGGCGATCAGCACGTCGATCTCGCCCTCGACCACCTCGGTCCCGGACGGCTCATCGGGCTGGTGTTCGGTGCTCATCGGCACTCCGGTGCGGTCGATCGTGCGGGCGGGTCAGCCGAGCCGGTGGCGCAGTTCCTCGACGCCGGTCGGGGTGCACCCGGCGACGTGGCTCAGATCGACCGGACCGTCGACGACCGTCGGCCAGACGCCGGTCTCCAGGCCCAGCCGGACGATCTCCTCGGCCACGGCGAGCGGTGGTCGGCCGGGGGCGAGCGCGCGACGGAAGGTCGTGGCGAGCCGGGCCTCGACCGGCGCGCCCGTACCGAACAGCACCCGGAAGGTCTCCGGGCCCGTCTGCATCACCACGGGTTCCACGTCCGCACCCACGTCAGTACCCCAACCGACCGAGCTGCTTGGGATCGCGCTGCCACTCCTTGGCGACCTTCACGTGGGTCGACAGGAACACCTTGGCCCCGAACAGCACCTCGAGCTCCTGCCGTGCCTCGCTCGCGGCCGCCTTCAGGGTGGCCCCACCCTTCCCGATGACGATGCCCTTCTGCGAGTCCCGCTCGACGTGGATGACCGCGTCGATGCGCAGCAGGTCGTCGCGGTCGGGATCCGGTGCGACCTCGTCGACGGTGACGGCGATCGAGTGCGGCAGTTCGTCACTCGTCCGGCGGATCAGCTTCTCGCGCAGGATCTCCGCGGCCAACTGGCGCTCGGGCTGATCGGAGGTGCTGTCGGCCGACACCAGTCGCCCGCTGACGGGCAGGTGCCCGATCAGCACATCGACCAGCGTGTCGATGTTGTCTCCGCTGGTGGCGGACACCGGCACGATGTCATCGAACCGACGTCGGTCGGTACGCAGCCCGTCGAGCTTGGTCAACTGCGGGAGGAGTTGGTGCTTGTCACCGAGCAGGTCCACCTTGTTCGCGACCGCGACCACCGGCGTGCTCACCCCCGCGAGCTCGGCCGCCAGGAATGCGTCGCCGGTCCCGACCCCGTCCGCGACGTCCACCAGGAACATGATCACGTCGACGCCGGCCCAGGTGTCGCGGACGAGTTCGTTGAGCCGCCGGGTCAGCAGGGTGCGCGGCTTGGCCAACCCCGGGGTGTCCAGGAACACCAACTGGGCGTCCTCGCGGGAGAGCACGCCCCGGATGGTGTTGCGGGTGGTTCCCGGCACGTCGGTGACGATCGCGACCTTCTCGCCGACCAGGCGGTTGAGCAGGGTCGACTTGCCCACGTTGGGTCGCCCGACGATCGCGACCAGGCCGGCGCGGTGCCCCTCGGCGACCGACTCCCCCAGCCCGGCGAGGATCGCCTCGACGTCGAGGTCGCGCCCGGGGCCGCTCATGGCCCCTCCGCCAGCAGGCGGTCACGATCGAATCCGCCCGGCAGCAACTCGCGCACCGTGGCGGTCAGCCGTGACTCGGTGATGGCGTCGGCCCCGGCCGCGTGCACGGTGGCGTCGGGCCCGAACTCCAGCAGGGTCTGACGACACGCCCCACACGGCGTGACGGTGTCGACCCCGTCACCGACGACGGCGACGACCAGGATCGGCCCGGTCGAGCCCGCACCGACCATCGTCGCGATCGCGGACTGCTCGGCACAGCAGGTCAGGCGGTAGGAGGCGTTCTCGACGTTCACGCCCTCGAAGACCTGACCGTCGTCGGTCACGATGACCGCGCCGACGTGGAACGACGAGTAGGGCACGTACGCCCGCGTGCGAACCTCGGCCGCCTGACGCAGCAACTGCTCGGCGTCGTAGCTCACCTCGTCGGGACGTCCACCACCGGCATCGGGTTCGTCGGGCTGCACATCGCGCTCCTGGGTCGTTGCCCCGAGCCTACGTCGCCGACGATCGGTCCGGTCGCGCCGCGGTGTCCTCGACGGGGTCGGTGGTGGACTCCCCGTTCACGACGTCGTCGTCGGTGACCGGCCGGACGGTGACCAGCACCTTGCTGACGCGTCGCCCCTGCATCTGCTCGACCTCGAGCGCGACGCCCTCGAGGTCGATGACGTCGGCGACCTCCGGGATCCGACCGAAGCTCGCGAAGACGAGCCCACCGACGGTGTCCCACCCCTCCTCGGGCAGCGCGGTCCCGAGCAGGTCGTTGAGATCGTCCACGCCGAGTCGGGCGTCGACACGCAGGACACCGTCGTCGAGCGGTTCGACCAACGGCTCCTCGTGGTCGTGTTCGTCGACGATCTCACCGACGATCTCCTCCAGGATGTCCTCGATGGACACCAGCCCGACCAGCTCGCCGTACTCGTCGATGGCGAGCGCGAGGTGGACCGTGCCGTCCTGCAGTTCGCGCAGCAGCTCGTCACACCGCTTGGTCTCCGGCACGAACGTCGGCTCGCGCACGACGTGCGACCAGCCGGTGGAGCCGTCGCCGATGCCGCCGGCGGCCACCAGCGGCAGCACGTCCTTGGCGTAGACGACGCCGACGATCCGATCCGGGTCCTCCGGGTCGTGGACCGGCAGCCGCGAGTAGCCCCGCTCGATGATGGTGGCGACCACGGCACCCAGATCGCCGGCGGCCGACACCGTGACCATGTCGGGACGCGGGGTCATGATCTCGCGCACGATGGTGTCGGCCAGCTCGAAGATGGACCGGATCATCGCCCGTTCCTCGGGCTCGAGCTCGTCGTCCTGTTCGCCCTCGTCCTGATCCAGCGCGCGCAACTCGTCGTCGGAGGCGTAGGGACCCGACACCTCGTCGCGACGGGGCACGAGCACCCGTCCGACCGTGACCACGACCGTGGCGAGCGGGCCGACGGCCCGCACCAGCCCACGGGTGACGCCCGCGAGCTTCAGCGCCGTCGGTTCGAGGTGGCGCAGCGCGAGTGTCCGCGGGGCGATCTCCCCGACGATCAGGCTGGCCACGACGACCAACCCGAGCGCCACCGCCACGGCCGCCCCGTTGGTCGCGATCGACAGACCGATCAGGACCGCCACGCCGGCGAGCACGACCCGGGCGGTGACGGTCAGCACCAGGATGACGTTCAGCGACGACGCCCGGTGCTCGGTCAGCCACAGCAGGGACGCGGCCCCGCGTTCGTCCTCCTCGGCCAACCGCAGTGCCCGGACGACGTTCAGGCGGTTGAGCACCGTCTCGACCGCGGCGAGGTAGGCGGTCGCCGCCAGCGCCACGACGGCGACGAACAGGAGTTGGCCGGTCACCTGGTGGCCGCGTGGGACGCGAGCAGCTCGTCGGTGAGGGCGAACATGGCGCGCTCCTCGTCGGGATCGGCGTGATCCATCCCGAGCAGGTGCAGCAGTCCGTGCACGGTCAACAGCCGGAGTTCGTCGTGTGGGGTCCGGCCGAGGCCGGCGGCCTGCTCGACGGCCACAGCGGGGCACAGCACCACGTCACCGAGGATCGCCGGGGCACCGGGCGGGACCTCACCGGGCTCGTCGATCGGGAAGGCGAGCACGTCGGTGGGGCCCGTCTTGCCCAGGTGCTGGGCGTTGAGTTCCGCGATGGTCGCCTCGTCGACGAGCAGGAGCGCCACCTCCATGTCGTCGGGGACCCGCATCGTGGTCACCACGTGCCGGGCGAGCGCGACGAGATCGTCGGCATCGACGTCGAGTGCCTGCTCGTCGGCGAGGAAGATCGCCACCTCAGGCCCCACCACCCGACGGGGGACGCGCCCGGCGCTCGGCGGCGATCACCTCGGCGGCACGCTCGTCACGCAGGCGTTCACGCTCCCGCCTGGCCTCCTCCTCCTCGGCCTCCTTGGCCTCGTCCCAGACCTCGTAGGCCTCCACGATGCGCTGCACGATGTGGTGACGGACGACATCCGCGGCCTCGAGTCGCGCGAAGGCGACGCCCTCGAGGCCCTCGAGGATCTCACGGACGATGCGCAGTCCCGACTTGTTGCCGCGCGGCAGGTCGACCTGGCTGATGTCCCCGGTCACCACGGCCTTGGAGTTGAACCCGATGCGGGTCAGGAACATCTTCATCTGTTCCGGCGTGGTGTTCTGGGCCTCGTCGAGCACGATGAACGCGTCGTTGAGCGTGCGGCCGCGCATGTAGGCGAGCGGGGCCACCTCGATGGTCCCCCGGTCGACGTGCGCGATCAGCTCCTGCGCCTCCATCATGTCGTGCAGGGCGTCCCACAACGGCTTGAGGTAGGGATCGATCTTCTCGTGCAGCGTCCCGGGCAGGAAGCCGAGTCGCTCCCCCGCCTCCACCGCCGGCCGGGTGAGGATGAGCCGGTTGACCTGCTTGGCCCGCAACGCCTGCACGGCCGCACCCATGGCGAGGTAGGTCTTGCCCGTCCCGGCCGGACCGATGCCGAACGTGACGGTGTTGACCTTGATGGCGTCGAGGTAGCGCTTCTGACCGAGCGTCTTGGGCCGGATGGTGCGCCCGCGGTGGGTGATGAGCGCCTCCGAGAGCACCTCGGAGGGGCGCTCGTCGTCGTCCGCCCCGAGCATGCGGACGGTCTGACGCACGGTCGCGCGGTCGATGGTCTGCCCACGGTCGAGCAGCGCGACGAGTTCCTCGAACACCTGCACCGCGTTGTCGGTCTCCGTGGGATCGTCGGCGGTGATCGTGATCTCGTTGCCACGGACGTGGATGTTGGCCTCCACGGCCTGCTCGATCACCTCGAGCAGTTCGTCACGGGTACCGAGCAGCGACACCATCGCGTGTTCGCCGGGAACGAGGATCTTCACGGTCGTCGGGGCGTTGTGGCCGGAGGATTCGGTGTCCGGCACGGGGGCGGGACTCACGGGGCTCGACACGAGGGAGAGGTGCTCCTGAGAAGACGACGACGTCGGCCGTCCAATGCTACCTCGCGGCTCCGTCGCTCGTCCTCAGCGGACGATGCCGACGGCCGACAACCGGGTGCGCAACTCGGCGGGTGAGGCGGCCAGGATGGCCGCGAGCATGTCGAGATCGGCGGCGCGGACGGTCAGGACCCGACCGTTGTAGTCGCCCCGCCGTGACTGGATCGCCTCGACGTAGCGGGCGAGCACGGGCTCGAGTTCACGCCGCCCCTCGAGCGCGCTCAGATCGATGACCAGATCGGGTGCGGCGTCGGTCCGGATGCTGGCCGCCGGGGTCGCGGGCTCCGGCAGCAGTTCGGTCACCGGGACCCGGTAGAAGTCGGCCATGCGGTGCAGGCGGGTGATCGACACGGCGCGTTCGCCCCGCTCGTAGGCACCGACCACGCTGGCCTTCAGCTCGCCTTCGCTGCGGTCCTCCACGTCGTGCAGGGACAGGCCCTGCTGCTGACGGACGCGACGGAGTCGCTCCCCCAGCCGCTGTGCATAGCGGTCGTCGTCCTCCACGGGCCAACCTTTGCGTCCGACACCCGGATCAGCGACGGTCGCCGATCACCCCTGACCACGAAACGTAGGCATCACCACGCGCCGTGGCCATCAGGTCCGACGCTCCGTGCGTCATTCCTACGCTGGGTCACCGAAGAACCCCGCTGCGTGCGCAAGTCGCGCGACATCCGCACGATTCGGGGGTGAGACCGGACGTCGGCCGGCGGCGTTTCACCGACGGCGGTCGACGCGGTCAGCCCCACCGACCGAGCAGCGCAGCGGTGGCGGCCACCGCGGCCGCGGCGGCGTGCTCGGTGCGCAGCACCGCGGGGCCGAGCCCCACGCCGACCGCGCCGGCCGCGTCGAGGCGTGCCACCTCGTCGTCGTCGAACCCGCCCTCCGGGCCGATCGCGATCGTGACCCGAGCAGGACGGGGGTGCTCGGCGAGCACCGCCGGCAGCGGCCGCGCACCGGGATGGGCGACGAGCACGAGTGCCGGGGCGTCACCGCCGGGGGCGTCACCCATCGCGGCGTCGCGGTCGCCCCGCCAGCTCGCCAGGGCGTCGACGTCGATCGGATCGGCGACGACCGGCCGGGTCGGGCGTCGCGCCTGTTCACTGGCCGACCACGCCACCTGCCGCCATCGGCCGGTGACACGGGCCTGGCGCTCGGCATCGAGTCCCACGACACTGCGCGCCGTCCGCAGGCCGACGAAGGCGTCCACCCCGAGCTCGGTGAGCTGGCGCACCACCTCGTCGAGTTTGCGGCCCTTGGCCAGGGCCTGGGCCACCACCACCGGGGGCGACGGCGGTGGGAGGTGGACCGCGTCCGCGTCCAGCCGGACCGCACCGTCGGCGTAGCGGGCGCGTGCCTGCCAGCCGGTGCCGTCGGCGACCTCGACCGGGGAGCCCGGGGACAGGCGCAACACCCGGGTGAGGTGGTGGATCGTGTCCGCGGGCAGGGTCACCGCGGTGTCGACACCGACCCCGGCCAGGCTGACGTCGAGGTGGACGTAGGGCACCAGACTCACGTGCGCGCCGGATCCGTCGAGGCGACGTGGCTCGGGGCGCTCACCGCTGGAAGGCTCCCCGGAGCCGGGAGAAGAGGCCCACCTCGCCGTTGCTCAGCGGCTCGCCCCGCCGTTCCGCGAGCTCCGCGAGCAACGCCCGCTGGTCGTCGTCGAGCCCCGTGGGGACCTCGACCCGCACGACGAGCTGCAGATCCCCGCGACGTCCGCCACCGCGCACGGGGAGTCCGGCCCGCTTGACGCTGAGCACGTCGCCGGGCTGGGTGCCTGCCGGCAGCGGGACCTCGACGTCCGTGCCGTCGAGGGTCGGTGCGGTCAGGGTGCCGCCGAGCGCGGCCTGGGTCACCGGGACCGTGACCTCGGCGACCACGTTGCGCCCGTCACGGACGAACAGTTCGTGATCGGCGACGCGGATCTGCACGTAGAGGTCGCCCGCGGGGGCGCCCTGGCGGCCGGCCTCGCCCTCGCCTCGGACGGGGATGCGGTCACCGTCCTCGAGCCCGGCGGGAATGTCGACCTGCAGGGTCCGGTCGGTGGGCCGCCGGCCGTCGCCGCGACAGTCGGGGCAGGGGTCGGTGACGGTGCTCCCGGTCCCCTGGCAGTCGCCACACGGTGCTGCGGTCGCCAACTGCCCGAACGCCGTCCGCACGACGCGCTGGACCTGCCCGGCCCCGCCACACGCGGCGCACCGGCTGGGTCCACCGCCATCCGCGCCCCCGGTGCCGTCACAGGTGTCACAGGCCCGGGCGACGTCCACCTCGAGGTCGCGCTCGACGCCGGTCACGACCTGCTCGAGGGTCAGATCGACGACCACGAGCACATCACGTCCGGGCTGGCGGCGGGCTCGCCCGCCGCCACGGGCTCCGCCGGCCTCACCGAAGCCCTGACCGAAGAACGCGTCGATGACGTCGTTGATGCCGCCGAACCCGGCTCCACCGAAGCCGAACGGATCCTGGCCGCCACCGCGGGTGCCCGGCGTGTCGTCGTCACCGAACCGGTCGTAGCGGGCGCGCTTCTGCGGATCGGACAGCACCTGGTAGGCGTGGGTGACGGCCTTGAACGTCTCCTCGTCACCACCCGCATCCGGGTGGTGTTCACGCGCCTTGCGACGGTAGGCTTTCTTGACCTCGTCGGCGGAGGCCTCACGCGTCAGGTCGAGTAGTTGGTACAGATCGGGCACGACGGCCTCACGGGTCAGGTCGATGGGCGTGGGAGCGGGGCGGGCGGTGCCGCCGTCAGCGCGAGAGGTCGGTCAGGGTCTCCTGCAGCTGGTCGGCCACGGCGCGCACCGTGGCCAGGACACCGGCGTAGTCCATCCGGGTCGGCCCGAGCACGCCGAGCGAACCGGCGGTGACCAGGCGGTAGCGCTGGGCGACGAGCGAGGCGGCCCGCAGGTCCTCGACCTCGTTCTCGCCGCCGATGCGCACGGTCGGTTCGTCGTCGGCCGTGGCGCTCGACAGCAACCGCGCCAGGGTGGCACGTTCCTCGAGCAGCTGCAGCATCCGGGACAGGTGCTCGCGTTCGAAGGTCTCGTCCCCGGCCAACGACGCCTGGCCGCCCACGAAGACGTGGTGGACGGTGTCGTCGTCGAGGTCGTTGGCGGTCGCATCCACCAGCGCCCGCAGGATGCCGCGCAGATCGCTCGGCACGTCCTCGGCGACCGCCTGCAGGGTCGCGTTGACCTCGCCCAGGCGGCGTCCGCGGACGTGCTCGCCGAGCATGGTGCGCACGCGGTCGAGGTTGACGTCGGTGGTGCCGGCGGGCAGATCGACCGAGCGCTTCTCGACACGGCCGGTGTCGGCCACCATCAACAGCAGCGCGGATCCCGGGCCGAGCCCGACCAGCTCGACCAGCTTCAGTCGCGAGGCGTCGATCGCCGGGGCGATGACCAGGGAGACGAGCCGCGTCAGCTGACTGAGCACGGTCGAGGTCCGTGCCAGCAGGTCCTCCACGTCATGCGACGAGCCCAGCAGTTCCTCGATCAGTTCGCGGCGGGGGCCGTCGAGCGCGGGGTTGGCCCGCAGGTCGTCGACGAATCGGCGGTACCCGGCGTCGGTCGGCACCCGTCCGGCGGAGGTGTGCGGCTGGGTGATGTAGCCGAGCTCCTCGAGCGCGGCCATCTCGTTGCGGACGGTGGCGGCGGAGACCTCGAGCTTGGCCACCTCGACGACCCGCTTGGAGCCGACGGGTTCACCATTGGCGACGTACTCGGTCACTACGGCGCGCAGGACGGCCAGCTTGCGGGGGTCGAGTTCCGTGGCGTCCGGTAGGGGCTCCGTGGACGCTGAGGTGCCCGCGGACGTCGTGAGCTCATGGGTCGCGGTGCCGGGATCGGGCACCTGCACCCGCATGCGGACGGCGTCCCCGGCCGCTTCGGCGACCGCGTCGACGCCGGGGGTCTCCCGCGGTGGCGTCCCGGGCACGCGCGCGGACGGATCGGCTGGCATCGGGCGTCCTTTCCGTGGGTGGCGGGTCGTCACATCGGGCATCGACGATCGTATCGCGCTGGCACTCGTCACCGTCGGGTGCCAGTCCACGGGTGGGTCGTCCTGCACGGCTGACCCTCCATGCCGAGCCGACCACGGTGCGCGAAGCTGCGTCGCCACACGCCGGGTCCTAGGGTGTGGGGCGTTCAGGAACGTCCTGGACACCTTCGAGCAGGAGTGCGACGTGGCGAGCGGATCAACTCCCGGCCAGGCGGGACCCGGTGAGGCGGGTGTCTTCGACGACCGCCCGACCTCCGAGGTCATCGCCTCGCTGATCACCAACACCCAGGGACTGGTCCGCACCGAGGTCGAACTCGCGAAGCTCGAGATCGCCGGGATCGTCAAGGCGAAGGCGATCGCCATCGGTCTGGTGCTGGTCGCGGCGCTGCTCGGGCTGTTCATCCTGGCCTTCATCGGCGTGACCGGGGCCAACGCCCTGATGATCGTGCTCGAGCCCTGGGCGGCCTGGTTGATCGTCACCGGCGTCTACGTCCTGTTCGCCGTGATCCTGGTCCTCGTGGCACTCCGACTGTTGAAGAAGCCGACCGTGCCGGAACGGACCAAGGCCGAACTCGAGGACCTCAAGGCGTGGGCGAAGGGCCAGGTGCAGGCATGAGCGAGACCGACCTCCCCAACCAGCGTGCCGGAGCGCCGGATCCGATCGAACGCGTCAAGGCCAAGGTCGAGCAGGTCCAGACCGAGGCCAAGACGGAGATCGAGCGCGCCAAGAACACCGTCGAGGAGGTCAAGGGCGAGCTCGACAAGGCGACCGACGACCGACGCGGCGGCCCGGCGACCAGCGTGGACGACGCGCTCCAGAAGGCCGAGACACTGCGCCAGGGCATGTCCCGGGATCTCGCCGCCCTCCGTGCGCGGGTGCCGGAGACCTCCGAGGCCGTGGATCGGGCCAAGAAGCTGGCGGCGATCGTCGGCGGTGGCATCGCCGCCCTGACCGCACTCGCGCTGGTGCTGAGCAAGCGCAGCACCCGCAAGGCCGAGCGCAAGCAGGCCCGGCAGCGGGCGATCGACATCGCCCAGGAGCTGCGTCGTCTGGACCTCGGCGAACTGCGTGAGGCGATGGCGGAGGTCCCCATGCCCCCCGAGGAGTCGGGCGGATCGAAGGGCCGGATCCTGCTGATGCTGCTCGGTCTCGCCGGGATCGGCGTGGCCGCCTATCAGAAGCTCGCCGGTGGGGACCCGACCGAGGACCCGTTCGGGCCCGCCGCCTGAACGTGCGTCCCGGCCTCAGCGCTCGAGCAGGCTGACGTCCCCACCGAGCCCGCCGATGATGGCCACGGCGTTGCGCCGCATCATCGCGGGGTAGGTGTGCTCCGGATCGCCGGGGTCGCCCGGCAGGACGTCATCGGCGAGATTGGCGACGTAGCGGGCGTCGGTCTCCTCGGCGATCGTCTCGAGCACCGGTGTCGGGAACTCCTCGCTGCCGAAGACCACCTCGACGTCGAGTTCACGGATCCGGTCGATCAGGCGCCGGACCTCGTTGGCGGATGGCTCTGCATAGTCCGCCGGCTGGATGGCGGTGGCGAAGTCGAGCCCGTAGTCGCGCGCGAAGTAGGTCCAGGCGTCGTGGTAGGCCACCAGGGTGCGGTTGGTCGCGGGGATCGTGACCGCGGCGTCACGGATCTCGAGGTGGAGTTCGTCGAGCTCGGCGCGGAGTCCATCGGCGTTCGCGGCGTAGACCGACGCACCGTCCGGATCGAGCTCGACGAGCGTGGCCTCGATCGCGTCGACGAGCCGGATCACGTTGACGACCGAGGTCCACACATGCGGGTTGGGGCCGAGCCCATCGTCATCGTCGTGGCTGTGCCCGTGGTCGTCGTCGTGGCTGTGCCCGTGGTCGTCGTCGTGGCTGTGCCCGTGGTCGAAGACGAGATCGTCCTCGTCCAACGCCGCCTCACCGAGCAGGACCAGCCGGGCATCATCGGGGAGGTTCTCGGTGGCGAGCCGCAGCGCGCCGTCGTTGAGCGCCAGACCCACACCGAGGTAGGCGTCGGCCGCACTCAACCCGACGACGTCCTGGGGTCGGGGCTCGTAGGTGTGGGCGTCCGCGCCCGGTGGCACCATCGAGCTGACCTCGACCCGCTCACCGCCGACCCGGGCGACCAGATCGGTGATCGGTGCCAGGGTGGCGACCAGCGTCAACGTCGGGTCGACGTGCTCGTCGCTCCCGCGCTCGGGCGTGTCCCCCGCCATCTCGTCGCCGGTGTCGGTGGCTGACCGGGCGTCGGTGGCCGTGTCCGTCGACGTCGGCGATGTCGGGGCGTCGTCGGCGGCGCAGCCCGCGAGGGCCAGGGCGGCCGCCAGGACCAGCGCCGGCATCCGCCACGGGGCGGCGCGGTGCGCACGACGTCGCGGAGCGCGGCAGGGCGATCGATGCACGGGGTGCTCCTCAACTCGACGCGGAACCGGCGGACGATATTGCGAACCGTTCGCGTCAAGCGTAACGGGCGTCCCCGTTCGCGTCAGATCCCGGCCGGTGCCGTCGACGCGCCGGTGTCGGCGGTGTCGCCGGCCCGTCGACGGACCCGACCGAGCGCGAGCCGTGCGGTCGCCGCGGTCACCGCGAAGACGACCGCGAACAGCGTCGCGCCGGTGATGACGATGGTCGGACCCGAGGGCACGTCGACGTGGAACGACAGGTACAGCCCGACCACACTGCTGACGACGCCGAGTGCGGTCGACCACACCAGCATCGCACCGAAGGAGCGCGTCACCAGCCGGGCGATGGCCGCCGGGATGACCACGGCCGCGGCGATCAGCAGGACGCCCAGCACCCGGACGGACGCGACGACGACGGCCGCCGTGAGCAGGCTGAACAGCAACTCGATGCGCTCGACGCGGACACCGTGGACGCGGGCGACCTCCGGATCGAAGGTGGTGAACACCAGCGCCTTGTAACGCAGCAGCAGGATGACCAGGAAGGTCAGACCGACGCCGCCCGCGACAGCCAGATCGATCCGGGCGACGCCGAGGATGTTGCCGAACAGCAGCGCCTCCAGGTTCACGCGGGTGGGGACGACCGCCAGGGTGCCGACCCCGATCGCGAAGATGGCCGTGGTCACGATCCCGATCGCGGCGTCGGCGTGCAGGCCCCGGCGCCGTGTCACCCGATCGATCAGCAGCGCGGCGAGCACGGTGGCACCGACGGCTCCGACGTACAGGTCCGCGCCGAACGCGACCCCCACGGCGACACCCCCGAGCACCGCGTGCGCCAGGCCGTGACCGATGTAGCTCATCCGGCGGAGCACGACGAAGACCGACAACGCTCCGCACATGGCGCCGATCAGCACCCCGGCCAGCAGCGCGCGACCGAAGAAGGCGTACTGCAACGGCTCGGTCAGCAGACCGACGAACCCGACGGGCGCGGCACCCACGATCACGTCGGAACGGACCGGCCGACCAGGCCCAACGCCCGGGCCGGTTCGAGCTCGTCGTCGACGACCACGATCCGTCCGCCGTCACGGATGACCCGCATCGGGGCCCCGTAGGTCGCCTGCAGCACCTCGGGCGTCAATACCTCGCCGGGAGCCCCGTCCGCGGTGATCGCCCCGTTCAGACAGACCATCCGGGGCAGGTGGGTCGCGACGAGATTGAGATCGTGGGTCGTGAGCAGGATCGTGAGCCCATCGGCGTGCAACGCCCGGACGGTCGCCAGGACGTCACGACGGGTGGCCAGATCCACGCCCGACGTCGGCTCGTCGAGCAGCAGCAGCTCGCTGCGCCGGAGCAGTGCCCGCGCCAGGAAGGTCCGCTGGAGTTGGCCGCCGGACAGCTCGCGAAGCCGACGGCGGTGCAGTCCCTCCAACCCCAGTCGGGCGAGCATGTGCCGCGCCTCGGTCCGTTCGGCGCGCGAGAACCATGGCCGCGACGCGCTGGAGGCCGCATCGCCCAGCAGCACGACCTGCTCGACGGTCAGCGGGAAGTCCAGGTCGACCGCGCCGAGCTGGGGGACGTAGCCGATCCGGACCTGGCCATGGCGGGTCACTCGTCGACCGCCGACCTCGACCCGACCCGCGTGCAACTCGGCCCGCCCGGTGAGCAGACGGAGCATGGTCGTCTTGCCCGAGCCGGAGGGTCCGACCAACCCGACGAGCTCACCACGACCGACCTCGAGATCGAGGTCGCTGAGCACCGTCTGAGCCCCGTAGCCGGCCGCGACGCCGCGGAACGCGAACGCCGGGGTGTGGACCTGCGACGCGCCGACCGGTCGGACCGTCGGGCCGGACGGGCGAGCAGCGACCGCCGGGCGCAGTTCACCATCGGATGTCGCGCGGGCAGCCGATGCTGCGGTGCTGGCCGCGTGATCCACGGCGACTCCTGAACTCGTGGCGAACTCGTGCCGGACCCGTGCCGGACTCGTGCCGGCTGACGCCACCCGCTTCCTGCGAGCGGTTCGCAGTGTAGGACACCGCCGCGCCCGCGCGACGACGAACGGATGGTGGGCGACCCGCGTCTACCGTGCGCGGTCGCCGGGGACGGACCGGATCGACGGGGATGGACCGAGGAGCGGGGCGATGCAGACGGGACCCATCACGATGGTGGTCGACGACCGCCACCACGAACACGATCCCGCCTATGAACTGAACGGCGGTCGTCGGCTCGAGCCACGGCGCGAGCGACCCGCCCGGGCCACCACGATCGCCGCGGCCCTGACCGCGGCCGGTCACCCACGGCTCGACGCGCGGCCGCACGGGCTCGCACCGATCGAGGCGGTGCACGACCCCGAGATGGTCGCCTTCCTGCGTGACGGTCACGACGCCTGGCGGGTGGCCGGCGGTGACGAGGTGATGATCCCCGACACGTTCCGGTCACCGCGCTGGGCCGCCGGTGGCCGGCGGGGCGCGTCAGCGATCGGCGCGGCCGGGTGGTGGGTGTTCGACACCGCCACCCCGATCGTCGCCGGGTCGTGGCTCGCCGCCCGGGCCGCCGCCGACGTGGCGCTCACCGCCGTCGACGAGCTGACGGGCGGTGCCCGGGCCGTCTACGGCCTGACCCGGCCACCGGGACACCATGCGGGCCCGGACTACCTCGGTGGCTTCTGTCTGGTCAATCACGCCGCCATCGCGGCGCGCGCCCTGACCGCGGGTGGACGGGTCGCGATCGTGGACGTCGACGTCCACCACGGCAACGGCACCCAGGACGTGTTCGCGACCGATCCGGCGGTGCTCTACACCTCGGTCCACGGCTCACCCGACCATCTGTTCCCGTTCTTCTCCGGGTACGCCGACGAACGCGGGCACGACGCGGGCCTGGGCACGACCCGCAACCTGCCGCTCGATGCCGGGGCCGGCGACGTCGCGTTCCTCGCAGCCGTCGAGCAGGCCTGCCTCGAGGTGGCACGTTTCGACCCGGCCAGCATCGTCGTGTCCCTGGGCTTCGATGCCGCCGCCGGGGACCCGATCGGCTCGCTGGCCGTGAGTCGATCGGGCTTCGCCGCGCTCGGTCGGCGGCTCGCCGCACTCGACCGACCGACGGTGCTGGTGCAGGAGGGCGGCTACGACCTCGACCAGCTGGGCGCTCTGGCCGTGGCGACGCTCGCGGCCTTCACCCCGGAGCCCTCCTGACGGGCCGCGGTCCCGGCCGTCGACAGGGGCCACGCGTCCACCCGTGGCCCAGGCCGTGACATGGCTCAGGCCGTGGCGGCGCGCACGACGACACCGGGCAGGATGCCGCTGGCGGTCAACGGAGTCACGATCGGCTCGAGCGTGTCCAGCAGTTGCTCGCCCGACGCGCCGAAGGCGGCCCATGGCGGCGCGGCCAGTTCATCGGTCCGCCGCTCGATGCGCTCGTGCAGGGCCCGCCCGGCCGCCGTCGGGACACCGTCGCCGTCGAGCAGACCCCGGTCCTGCAGACGGCTGACGGCCACATCCCACTCCGCGTCCGACCAGCCCCGCATCGCCCCGAGGATCTGCCGCAGTTTCGGGCTGTCGCCGCGGGCCAGCAGATGGACCTGCGTCCCGTCGAGCTCGGCGTCCAGCAGACAGGCCAGGTGCCCGTCGCCGCGCGACTCACGGATGATGGTGACCGCCTGCCACAGCGCGACGTGGGGATCGTCGGCGATCGGCACGCTCGACCAGGCGGCAGCCAGCGGACGGGCCAGGATGGGGTGCAGGATCGCCAGCTCGCGCGCGAGTTCGGCGGCGCGGACCACCTCGTCGTGGACGTCCGCGAGATGCTCGGCGAGGGTGGCCCCGAGCGCCTGCAGGCTGGCCTCCAGCACCTGCGCCGGGGTGGCGCGGTTCCACGCCTCGGGCACCGCCGCGGCGACGAAGCCCGGCGCGAAGCCGTAGAAGGTCGCCAGCACCAGCTCCGGTCCGACCGTCCCCATCGGCGCACTCCGGGAGGCGACATAGCTCATCCGGACGTCGTCGAGCCCGAGCTGCTGATGCGCGGCATGGACCGCGGGGGCGAAGTAGTGCAGGGTGTGGATCGCCTCCATACGGCCCCAGGCCCGGCGCGCCAACGCCACGTGTGCCTCGGTCGCATTCGTCGCGCTGCTGGTCACGTCGGTGGCCTCTCCATCGGGACGTCGTGCATTGCACGCTAGGTCGGTGGGCATCGCACGCCAGGCGAATACGCGCGGCGGGTCGGACCCTACCCTGGGTCCGGAGACCGGCCGCGGAGCGATCCCTGCCGCGGCGGTGCCGACATCGCCGCGACGCCGAGGGACCGCGTTGGACCGACCACTGACCCGTGAGGAGGCCGCCCGCACGCTGGGCGTCTCGATCGCGGCCGACGCCGCCACCTGCAAACAGGCCTACCGCCGCCTGGCCCGCCGGCACCATCCGGACCTCGGTGGTGATGCGGCGACCTTCCACGCCCTGCAGGTCGCCTTCGAGCATCTGGTCGACGACGAGGTGGCCAGCCGGCCGGTCGTGGCCCGGGGCCGCCCGTCCACACCGCCGGTCTCGTTCCGCGACGAGACCGAACGCGACGACCTCGACCGCATCGACTGGGACCGCGAGCCACCGGCGGGCCGCGTCGTGCTGAGCCACGCGCTGGTTGCGCGCTGGCTGGCGCAGGGCGAACCGCCACTGACGCCCCTCAGCGCCACGAGCAGGTCACCGAAGTCGCGACTGAACGGTGCCGCCCACCTGCTGGCCCCGGAACTGACCTCGCGACTGACCATCGCCCCCGCCGAGGACGACCGACGTCAGCCGGTGGTCACCACGGAGATCGTCACGGGCAACCGTCGGGCACGTCGGGCGCTCGACCGGATCACCATGGCCGACGGCTGGGTCCGACGACGGCGGCCCAGTACGACGTCACTGAGCGTGAGCATGGCCAGGTCGCAGGACCCCCGTGCCACCGCGCTGCGCGTGGCCGATCACCTGCAGGCCCTGCTCGACGGGATCGAGTGGCCGCTGGCGTCCTGGACCCTCGAGCGGGACTGATCCACATCCCCGGACCAGTCCCGGGAACCGGTGGATCCCGGTGAATCGCCGCGGTCGAGGCGGACGGCCGCCCGGCCGGGGCCGGCCCCGGCCGTGTGGCGGTGGCCGGACACGTGGCCCATCAGCAGGTGCCTGATCGGCCGTCGAAGTGGTCCGCGCGGACCCCCGGGCCGCTTACGTTGGGTGACGCACGATCGGGCCTGGCCAGCGCGTCACCCCGACGTCGAAGCACCACCGACCACGCAAGAAGGAATCACCATGACCTCCCACCTGCGCCGCACCCTCGCCGCGACCTCCGTGCTCGCCCTCGCGATCGTGGGTTGTGAGACCGACACCGCCGACGACGGCCTCGGTGACCCGGTCGAGGAGACCGACGGCACCGTCGACGACGGCACCATGGACGACGACATCATGGACGACGATGTCGAGGACGACGCCTGACCCGACCGACACCGACGCGGATGACCGGACGCCCCCCGGGGATCCTCCGGACACGCGCACCGACGAGCGGGCCGTCCCCCATGGGGACGGCCCGCTCGTCGTCGGTGCGGCCCTCCCGCGACCACGCCGGCGGCGCGAGCCGCTCAGACGAAGTGCCGGGCCCGCCGGTGGGTGACGTCGACGACCTGCAACGCGTCGAGTGCCAGCGCGTCGATGAGCGCGAGCCGGGCCCGCTCGTCGGTCCAGTACCGCGTGTGCGACATCAGGCCCCGGACCACACCGCCGGGACCCGGCAACCGGAGGTCGACCACGCCGATGCCCAGCCCCGCCTCACGATCGAGTGGCCGGTCGGTCGGCCCCGTGGCGAGCACCGGTCCGCCGACGGGGTCGCCCGGGAACCAGCCGTTGGTCCACCGGGTGAACCCGAACACCGCACCGTGGTGCAGCCGACGTCCGTCGCCGGCGGGGTAGGTCACCCCGTCATGCCCCGGACGGGCCGGCTGGGGCGGACAGGTCGGCAGTTCACGCTCCACGATCCGGGTCCGCAGGTCCTCACTGCCGTCCGCCAGCAACCAGCCGGCGTGGGCCACCGGCGAGCCGAGGGTGACGAGGTCACTGATCAGCCAGCGGCCCGGATCCTGGCGACCGAGTGCGGTGAACAGCCGTTGCTGGGCACGGCGGTAGCGGGCCTGCGCGGCCCGGATGGCGGGATCCTCGGCGGGATGGCGGCGCGCGTCGGGATCGAGCAGTTCCCGTGCTGCCTCGAGTTCGGCGGCGGCCCGACCCAGTTCCGTGTCGTCGAACTCCCCGTCGAGCGCGACGCCCTGCAGCCGTTGCCGCCACAACAGGCGCACCGCGTCATAGGCGATCACGCCGCCCAGGCTGTGACCGACCACCACGATCCGGTCGTAGCGGCCGCACTCGTGCAGCTCCCCGAGCAGGCCGACGAGCCGGGCCCGGATGGCCTGCCGCTGGGCCACGTTGCGTGGATGCACGTCGAGGTACCGGGCCGCATCGCCCAGGCTGTCGGTCAACCAGTGCACCGCGACACCCCCGAGCAGTGCGAGCAGCACCTTGCCGGCGGCCGCCAACCAGGCGACGTCGTCGGCGGCGAGCAGATCGGCGACGTCCGATCCCAGCCACACGACCGCGGCGACGACCATCGCCAACGCCGCCAGCACCCGGATCGCGACACCACGGATGCGGCGGGGCAGCCGCCACGGTGGGCGCAGCACCAGCCGCCGGCCCCAGCGCAGCACGTGCGCCAACCGCGTGCCGGTGCTCTCCGGTGCCCAGTAGCCCTCGTAGAGATCGGTCCGGCGATGCTCGTCGTCGCCCGGCAGGACCAGGGTGTGCAGTTCGAAGGTCGTGTCGGTCCGGTCCGGTACCGCGAACATGGGGCGTTGCGGATCCCGGATGGCTCCGGCGAAGCCACGCAACGTCGACAGCGGTCGTTGGGCACCGATGCCGTGGACGACCACCACCGCCTGCGCGCCCCGGTCCGCCTCCCTCGTGCGGTCGCCGGGCCCACCCGCTCCCGGTCGGGTGGTCGCTCGTGTCGTGTCGCTCATGGTGCACTCCCCCGTCGCCGATCCGGCCGTCGCCGTGCCACGAGTCGAGCCTGCGGGGCCGCGATCGGGACCACAAGCATCCCCTAGCCGACGGCGCGTTGACCGAGGTTGCACGCGCGCGTCGCACCCATCGGGCAGGCTACGCACGAGCCGACGAACCCCGAGGTCTCGATGCCCTTCGACGAGGCGCTGCGTTCCCCCGACACCCTGCTGCGTCATGCGGCCATGGCCGACGCCGCCAATGCGGTCGACCTCCTGACCCGCATCCCGGCGACCCGCTTCCTCGACCTGGTCATCACGCAGGGCGAACTCGCCGTGGACGAGGACCGTCCCCGACCGGCCGGTATCGATGCCGTCGGTGATCTCGCCCGGGCGGCGATCGAGATCATGGACCTCCCGCAGGACGCCGATCTCGACCTCGACGAGGATCCACTGGACACCCCCACCGTCACGGGGTGGGAGCAGATCACCGTCGCCGCGGACGAGCTGGTCGCGGCCACGATCACCCTGACGGTCCGCCCCTGGTTGCTCGCCCTGGTCGCCTTCGTCGACCATCCGCGACCCGATGGCACGTCCGAACGACGCGTCGTCGGTGCCGCAGCGGACGGGCGACTGGCTGCCGCACGGTTGATCGTGACCGGACCGCTCGACGATGCCGACGTCGTCGCTGCCACGGTGACCACCTCGGCCGATGATCTCGGCGACGACGCCGCGCTGGCCCAGGCCCTGCTGGCCGCCCTGCGCTCCGCAGCCCGGGGAGCCTGAACCCCTGCCGACCTGACCGACCACGCGCATCCGATGGTCGCGCGCTGCGCGTCCACACCGCTCGGTTGGCCCTCGGGTGCACCGAGGTGCCAAACTCCGCGCGCCCACCCCACCCCACCGACACGAGCCGACCCTTGCCGACCCGCGCCCGCTTCCGCCCCCACCCCCGAGGCTTCGGCTTCGCCACCCCCGTCGCCGCCGACGGTCTGACCGAGATCGAGGTGACGATCGACGGCGATACCGGTGCGTCCAGCACCGTCGACGGCATCTTCGTGCCACCGCCGACCTGCAAGGGCTTCCTCGCCGACGACCTCGTCGACGTCGAGGTGGCACTCGACGACAAGGGCGCCTCCGCGGTGTCGATGACCCTGGTGGAGCGCGCCCGGCGGATGCTCGTCGGGACGGTCCAACAGGGCCCCGGGCGACTGGTGGTCGAGCCCGACCCGCAGCTCGGCTCGGGCTGGGTGCGCCTCGACGAGACCGTGGCGGGCAAGCTGCAGCTCGCGGTCGGCCGCCAGGTCGTCGTGCTGGTCACCGACGGCGACGACGGGGCCGCGATCGGCCGTGCGCTGGTCGCCGGACCGCACGTCCCCGCGTCGCCACAGGCCATCCGGGCCGCCTCGGTCGTCGTGGCGCTGGGCCGCGCGGCACCGTCGTTGATCCCGGGTGGGCCGGCCGCGGCCGGGCTCGATCCGGCCGCGACGGCGACGACCCACAACCGCGTCGTCGGCCTGCTCGCCGGTGGTGGTCGGGGTGGCGCAGCTGGTCTGGACACGACCGGTCCGGTCCCCGGGGTCGATGCGCCGTGGGCCGAGCGTCGGGACGAACCCTGTGTGACCATCGACAGTGCCGCGACCCGGGACATCGACGACGCCGTCGCCGCCGACTGGGACGGGCAGCCCGACAGCCCCGTGCAGATCGCCGTGCACATCGCCGACGTCGCCCGTGCCGTCGGCATCGGTTCGCCGGCGGACGACTACGCCCGGACGGTCGCCTCGACCGCCTACCTCGCCGTCGGGGACAACGCCCCGATGCTGGACCCGGCGCTGTCCGAGGGGACCCTGTCGCTGCTGCCGGGCGAGGACCGCTGGGCGCTGTCGGCCCGCTTCACCGTCGACCCGGACGGTTCGCTCGGAGGCGTCGAGATCGAGGCGGCCGCGATCCGGTCGCGCGCGAAGCTGTCCTACGGTGCGCTCGAGACCTGGCTCGCCAGCGACCGTTCCGCGATCGTCGCCGAAGCCGGCGTCGCCGCCACCGACGAGGCGAACGCCGTGCTCGAGGGGGCGGTCGAGGCCGCACGTCGGCTGGGCGCGGAACGTGACGGCCGGGTGACCTTCGAGGAACTGTTCTCGGATGCGGAGGTCGAGCCGGCACTCGTGGACGGCAAGCTGTCCACCGTCGACGCGACCCCCCACGCCGACGCCTACCGCCTCATCGAGCGGCTCATGGTGGCCGCCAACGAGGCCGTCGCGAGCTGGTTGATCGTTCGTGAGGTGCCGGCGCTCTACCGGGCGCACGCCGGACTGGCAACCGACCGGCTCGAGCGGCTGCGGGCCGCGGTGGCGCTGGCCGACGCCACGGTGCCGGCGCTCGACGACGAGTCGGCCGAGGCCGATGTGGTCGTCGGCCAGCTGATCGCCGCCATCGACCAGGCCGATGCGGACGGCCGCCACGCCGCCCGTGACCTGCTGGTGTCGGTCGCCGCCGGATCCGTCGCCCGCGCCTCCTACGAGCCGGATCCGTCCGCGCACACGGGCCTGGCCGCATCGGCCTACACCCACTTCACCTCACCCATCCGGCGCTACGCCGACCTGGTCGTGCACCGTCAGATCCGCGCGGCGCTGGCCGGCGAGGAACCGCCCCACCGGGTCGAGGACCTCGGTCCCCTGTCGGTCTGGCTCGACGCCCGCGCCGGTGCGATGAGCTACCTGCAGGCCCGGGAGCGCGCCGAGCTGTGGTCGCGGCTGTTCGACCGCGGATTCCTGGACGATGCGGAACCCGCCACCATCAGCGGCGTCACCGCGAACGGGCTCCGCATCCGTCTGCCTCGACTCGGGGTGACCGGCTTCGTGACCGCCGAACGGGCACTGGACCTGCCGGCCAAGCAGCGGGGCAGCCTGGAGGTCGATGAGCACGGGCTGACCACGACGTCCGGTCCCTGGCGGGTCGGCTCACGGATCACGGTGCGCTTCGCCGGGCTCGACAACACCGGGCGGGCGAACTGGCGGCTCGGGCCCGCCCCGGCGGGCACGCCGGCCGCCTGACCCGCAGGTCGGCCACGTCAGTCGCCTCCCGCCCGGCGGCGCAGGTCGTCGAGCACGATGGTCGAGGCACCGCCGACGTGGCGGAACCGCTCCGCGACACAGGTGAGCACGATGACCTGGGCGTCGTCGGTCCGGCCGAGCAGCGCCCCGAGCCGTTCGAGGCGCTGCTGGTCGGTGTAGCCCAACGCGTCGTCGAGGATGAACGGCACGCCGTCCGCGCCGGCGAGCTGCGCCGCGGCCAGCGCCGCCAGGATGGCGAGCTGTTCGCGCGCTCCGGCGGAGAGCTGATCCCACTCGAGGGTGACGTCGTCGAGGGTGCGTCGGACGATGGCGAGTTCCTCGTCGAGTTCCAGCTCCACGTCGCGGCCGTAGAGCAGTCGGGCGAGCCCACCGATCCGGGCCCGCAACGGCGCCCGGTAGGCCTGGTAGGCCTCGTCGCGGGCCGTGCGCAGCTCGTCGTGGAGGAGCCGGACGGCCGCTGCCCGGGCCGTCGAGCGCCGTTCGTTCGCCGCCGCCCGGGCGAGCCGGTCGGCCGCGTCCTGGACCTGCTCACCCAGACCGTCCTCGCCACGCAACTTCAGGGTCTCCTGCAGCGCGGCCGCCCGACGTTCGTGGACGGCGATGCGCTCGGCCAGCGACGCCAGGGTCCGACGCAGGTTGTCCCGCTGGAGTTCGACGAGTTCCGGATCCAACGCCGCGAGCTGCTCCTCGGCCGCCGCCAGCGCGTCGGCCTTCGCCTGTGACGTCGCCTCCGCGGCCTCGAGTGCGCGCGCCAGGTCGTCGTCACCCAGCGCCTCGCGCTCCGTCGCCAAGCGGTCGGCCACCCGCACGAGCGCGGTCCGGCGCTCGGCGACGGTGCTCCGGGCCACCTCGACGGCCGTGCGCTGCTCGGTGACCTCACGATCGATCACGTCGCGGGCCGCCCGCACCCGCTCGAGTTCGTCCTGGGCCTGCTGTTCGGCGGCGATCGCCTCGTCTCGGATGCGCTCGGCGGCCGATGCGTCGACGGCCGGATCGATCGCGGGCGGGGTGGGGGACGCACCGAGCGTGGCCCGCAGCGTGGCGACCTGATCGGCGGCCTGTCGGTGTCGGGCCCGCAGCTCCTCATGGCTGAGGCCGTCGAGGGTGCGCTCCAGGTCCTCGTCCCGGCGTTCGAGCACCGCCTCGGCCTCACGTCGACGCTCGAGCGCCGCCTCCGCCGCGGCGAGATCGGCCACACCCGCATCACGGCAGGCACGGTCCCGTTGTTCCCGGGCGGCGTCGACCGCGTTGCTCAGCTGCTCCGACGACCCCCCGGGGACGACCTCGAGTCGGACCACCTCCGGAACCTCGAGTTCGAACCCGGACCCGACGCGGTAGGTGACGTCCTCGCCGACGGCCGCGTCGTGCTCGTCACCGTCGACACGCAGGTGCAGCGGCCGCCGGGCCTGTAGCCGGACCTGCGGCGCTCCGACCCGCAGCCGCGCCTCCGCGAGGCGCAGCTGCTCGTCCGCCCCGGCGATCGACTTCACGGCCGCCGCGTCGATGGACACGTTGCGCCGGACCTGCTCGGCCTGCTCGCCCGCCGCGAGCAGCTCGTCCACACGTTCGAGTCGGGCCCACAACTGATCGGCGCGCGCGGTGGTGGTCTGCAGATCGACCACGAGCTGGGCCTGTTCCCGGGCGGCCCGCCGGTCGCGGAGTTCGTCAGCGGCGGCTGCCAACCGGTCGTCATGTCGGGCCAGGTCGGCCTCCAGGTCGATCAGATGCGCCGCCGCGGGCTCGCTGCGTTCCTCGAGCTCGGCCAGCGCCGCGGCGCGCTCGTCGTGATCGGCGACGAGCTGGGCCCGTGTCTGCAGCCGGGCCCGGGCGTCACGCACCGCGGCGGCGGCCTGCTCACGCTCGGCGCGACACCTGGCCTCCTCGGCGGCGACGGTCGCGACCCGCTGGGCCGCGGCCTCCGCGGCGTCGAGGGCCGGGGCGAGTTCGTCGCGACGCTCGGCCTGCAGGGCCGGCAGTTCGGCCTCGATCCGGGCCAACTCGTCGGCGTCGTCCTGCAGGGCCGAGAGCCGGGCACGCAGCTGCTCATGGTCGTCGACGGCCTGCTGATGGGCCTCGGCGAGCCGTTTGAGGGTCCCGCCCTGCTGGCCGGTCGGGGTGAACCAGCGCAGGTACTCCTCGCGGACCCGGTCGTAGAGCGCGCTGTCCTCACTGCCCGTGGTCCCGCCCGCGGCGCCGTCGAGCCGGGTGGCGAGCACGTCGCTGCCGTGCAGCGCGACCGCGTCGAGATCGCGGCCCTGGGTGAACCGCAGCGCCTCGAACAGGGCCAGATCGACCTCGGACTCCAACAGCGTCCGCAGCTGGTCGTGCGCGTCGTCGCCGTGCAGCGTCCGCGGCACCGGTGCGAGGATCCGCAGGGTGGTGGCCGTCTGCTTGCGGAACTGTTTGGTCACCACCAGGCGGTGCTCACCGCAGCTGAACTCCACCTCGACGACCGGTGGGACGTCACGGTCGGCCGGCCACAGCGATTTCACGTCGCGGTGCTTCGAGGAGTCCTTGTAGGTCAGGGCGACGTCGACGGCGTCGAACAAGGTCGACTTGCCGGCCTCGTTGGGGGCTTCGACGACCGTGACCCCGTCGGTGTCGAACGGCACCTCGATGCGCCCGGTGAACCCCCGGACGTCGGTGAGGGCGATGCGGTGGATCCTCATCGGGCAGTCTCCCGGCTGAAGCGGACCAGCAGCGCCAGGGCGTCGGTCGCCGCGGCGGCCCCGTCGGTCCCCGCTTCGGCCTGGTCCCGTAGCCGTTGCATGGCCGTGGCGGCGTACCCGCGCAGCTCGAGCGCGTCCAGATCGTCGGCGGTCGGGGCGATCACGATGTCGGTGTGGCGCTCGGGATGCTCCAGGGCACCGAAGACCGCCGCGCGGGCCTCCAGTCCACGCTCCAGTTGCGCCGCCGCCGTCAACGACAACGTGCCGTCGACCTTGAGCTTCACGATGGTCCGTTCCCGATCGGGCAGTGCATCGAGGTCGGCGAGCAGCGCCTCGACGTCGTCGGTCGTGTCGACCGGCCGCCGCAGCTCCACGAACCGCCAGGTCCCGACCGCCACCGGTGTGACGGCGGGGGTGGCCTGCGGATCGTCGTCGTCGAGATCGACCACCAGCACGTTGCCCGCCGCGTCCTCCCGGTAGGAGGTGGGCTCGGGCGCGCCGGCGTACCAGATGCGACCGGTCGTGCCGACCGGCGTCGTCGAGTGACGGTCGCCGAGGGCGACGAACCGCGCCCGCCCCTCGGCCAGGGCCTCCTCGACGTCGGCGATCCGGATGGTTCCGGGCTGTGCGAAGTCGCCGCTGATGACGTCCGCCCCGCCGTGACCGACGACGACACGCATCGCGCCGTCCGCGGGCAGCGCGGCGCAGCACGCGGCGGTCAGGTCGACCACGGGGCGCTTGGAGGTCCAGGTCGCGCCGACGACCTCGACACCCGGGATCGGTTCGCGCGGGGTGGCGTCGGTCAGCACCTCGACGTGGGTGGGGCAGCCGTCGAGGAATGCCCGCGTGCGGTAGACCGACCCCGGGTCGTGGGTGTCGTGGTTGCCCGGCAGCAGGTAGACCGGCACGGTGAAGGCCCCGAGCGCGTCGAGGGCGCGCCCGATGGTCCGTCGGTCCGGCTGGTTGGTCTCGAAGACGTCACCGGCCACGACGACGAATGCGCACTGCTGTTCGGTCGCGACCCGGGCCATCGTGCGGATCGCATCGATCCGGGCCTGCGAGAACCGCGACTGATCGTCGTCGGTGAGGAAGTGACGGGTCATGCCGAGCTGCCAGTCGGCGGTGTGCAGGAATCGCATCGGCCCTCCGCAGCGGTGAACGCACATCGGTGACGGGTGGTCGCCGACCGTAGAGCACGACTGCGACACGGCGTGGTCGCGCGCGGCGGACGGGGCCTCGGCGGACCGGCCGACGGGTCGCCGTCAGACCCGATCCAGCATCGCCACGGGTTCGCGGGTGGCATAGCCGCCGTCGAGCCCGTGGTAGTACGCGATCGCGTCCTCGTCATCCCGCCAGCACAGCAGCACGTCACGCGGCTCACCGTCGAGGATGGCCTTGGCGGGGAAGTCGAGCAGCGCCGGCGACAGACTCTTGATCTGCACGCCACGGGTCTCGAACCACGTGAAGACCTCGTCGACCGCCGATTCGAGGATCGCGGCCTCCTCGGTGGTGCTCGCGGGCGCATGACCGGAGCGCAACTGCATCAGCAGCCGCTGCAGATCGGCGACCAGAGCCGCTGCCTCGGCCATACGACGTCGGGCATCGGCCAAGAGCGCCTGCGCCTCGTCGAGGGAGTAGGGCGGCGAACTCTTCCCGGTGACGTCCATCCAGCGACCTCCATGGTGGGCGGACGACCCGCGCGGCGACGCGCGGTCAGTCCCCGTGGAACCGCTGTTCGGACCAGGGATCCCCGATGTCGTGGTAGCCCCGCTCCTCCCAGTAACCGCGCACGTCGTGGTCCAGCAGCCGCACCTCGGTCACCCACTTGACGGATTTCCAGCCGTAGTAGCGCGGGACGACCAGCCGCAGCGGCCCACCGTGGATCGGCGGCAGCGGCTGACCGTCGTGCGCGAAGGCGAACAGCACGTCATCGGCGGTGAGGGCCTCGAGGGTCAGGTTCGTGCTGTAGGCCGGGTGCCCACTGACGACCGCATGCGACGCGGACGAGCCGACCCCGGCCCGCGCGAGCACGTCACGCACGCGTACACCCGTCCAGGTGTTGTCCAGCCTCGACCAGCGCGTGACGCAGTGGAAGTCCCGGGTCAGCTCCACCGGCTCGAAGGCGCGCAGGGCCTCGAGATCGAGCACCAGTCGCTCGTCGACGAGGCCGGTGATCACCAGTCGGACGTCCTGCTCGGACCAGTCGGGGGCCTGCCCGACGTGCAGGACCGGGAAGCCTGCCGTCAGATGCTGGCCCGGCGGCACCCGGCCCGGGTCGTCGACCACGGTCGGGGCCGGTGCGATGTCGGTGCTGGCGGCGAGCATCGGCTGCAGGGCGTCGAGGTCGGTGTCGCCGAAACGGCGGGAGACCTCCGCGCCGAGCGCGACACGTTGCTGGTCGTCGTCGAGCTCCGGGATCAGGGCGCGGGCCCGGTCGAGCAGGGCGACGATGCCCTCGCGCGCCGCGGCGGGCTCGGGACGGTTCACCGCCGCCTTGCGCAGTTCGTCCGACCGCATGAGCAGTCGGCGGATCACGACACCGAGGTCGTCGGGGGCGTTCGTGCCACCCGATCGCCCGGAGGTCGTCTCAGCGGGATCGGCATTCGAATCTGCAGTCGACACGACAACTCCGACACGACACGGACGGCGACCCGCACGTCGGGTGCCCGGGTTGGACGCTACGCCATCGACGTGCAGACTCGCATCCTGCGGCCGGTGGAACCCACCTCCGCACGACCGACGATGCATCGACGAATCAGGGAGAGCCGTGGCGAGGATCCTGCAGGTGGCCGGCAAACGTCCGACGATCGACCCGGCGGCGTTCGTCGCCGACAACGCGACCATCGCCGGCGACGTGCATCTGGCGGCCGACTCGTCCATCTGGTTCGGCTGTGTGCTGCGCTGCGAGGAGAGCCGCATCGAGGTGGGCCGTGCGTCGAACATCCAGGACCTCACCGCCGTCCACACCGACACCGACCTCCCCACGATCCTCGGTGACCGGGTCACCGTCGGCCACCGCGCGATGCTGCACGGCTGCATCATCGAGGACGACGCGTTGATCGGGATGGGCGCGGTCATCCTCAACGGGGCTCGTATCGGTGCGGGCGCGGTCGTCGCGGCCGGCGCGGTCGTGCGGGAGAACCAGCACGTCCCCCCGATGACGCTGGCGGTCGGTGTCCCAGCCAAGGTGGTGGAGCGTGAGGTGCCACCGGTGCCCCGCCACAACGTGGCCGCCTACGTGCACCTGGCCGAGCTCTACCGTGACGCGCAGCCGGTGGCGCGGGACGACCTCGCCTGAGCGCGCATGCCCTAGCGTGGCCCAGCGGACGCGTCGCGGCCGTCGTCCGGCGCCGTCACGGCCTCACCGCCGCCATCGCACCGCTCTCCGGGAGTCCCCATGTCGCGCCTGCACGAACTGCTGTCCACGCTGGTCGCGTTCGACACCACCAGCCGCAACTCGAACCTGCCACTGCTGGATGTCGTGGCGTCGCTGCTCGACGAGCACGGGCTGCCCCACGAACGGGTGATGGACGCGACCGGGACCAAGGCGAACCTGATCGCCCGGATCGGGCCCGATGTCCCCGGCGGGATCGTGCTGACCGGCCACACCGACTGTGTCCCGGTCGACGGCCAGCCCTGGAGTCGCGACCCCTTCGTGCTCCACGAGGACGGCTCGAAGCTGTTCGGCCGGGGCACCAGCGACATGAAGGGCTTCATCGCCTGCGTGCTCGACCGACTCGACGCGATGGCGGCCGCTGAGCTGACGAAGCCGATCCTGCTCGTGTTCACCTACGACGAGGAGGTCGGCACGATCGGTGCCCCGTCCGGGGTCGAGGGCCTGCTCCGGGCCCATGCGACACCGGCCGCGGTCATCGTGGGTGAACCGACCCTGATGCGACCCGTGACCGCCCACAAGGGTGTCCGCGCGTTCACCACGACCGTGTCGGGCCTCGATGGTCACTCCAGCCAGCCGCAGCTCGCGGCGAACGCCATCGGCGCACTGAGTCGGATCGCGACCTACATCGACGACCTCGCCACCGCCCACCGTGAAGCCGCCGCCGATCCACGTTTCGATCCGCCCTACACCACCTTCAACCTCGCGATGATCGACGGCGGTCAGGCGCTGAACATCATCCCGCGCCACGCTGAACTCGTCTGGGAGTACCGCCCGGTGCCGGCCGACGACACCCTGGCCATCGCCGAGGACGTCGAGCGCTTCGCCCGCGACGAGGTCCTGCCGCGCCTGCGCGCGGCCACCGGGATCGGTGAGGTCGAGTTCCGCCTCGACGCATTCGCCCGCGGGCTGGATGCGGAGACCGACGGTGCCGCCGAGGCGCTGGTGCGGCAGCTGACGGGCTCCACCGCGCCGGCCGGCACGGTGCCGTTCGGCACCGACGGCGGCCACTTCCAGGCCGCGGGGCTGTCCACCGTGGTGTGCGGCCCCGGGTCCATCGAGCAGGCGCACCAGCCCGACGAGTGGATCGAGGCGAGCGAACTCGACGCCTGCACCGACTTCCTGGACCGTCTCATCGCCCGGCTCGCCGCGGACTGACACCGGGCGCGTCCGGTGCCAGGGAACCGGCGGGCGCAGGAGCTGCGCTGGCTAGCGGACGCCGGCCGGCTCACGGTCCGGCTCGAGCGCCAGCCCGTCGTCGGGCCCATCGGGCTCCGGCGGGTCCCAGCCGCCACCGCCACCGCCGCCGCCACCGCCGCCACCGAAGAGCCGCAACAGCAGCATGAGCAGCAGGAACGCGAACAGAACGACGATCACGATCACGCGGTGCTCCTTGTCGGGGCTGCGCTCGGCCGTGTCGCCGCCCCGGTTCGAACGTACCGCGCACCCGCCGGGGTGCCGCCGGCACCCCACCACTCACAGCAGGCTGGGGATCTTCTGCTCCTCGGCGAGGTTCGCGCGCCGGAAGTAGAACGTGACGACCGTGGCGACCAGCACGATGAACAGCGAGTACAGCGCCGGGACGATCAGCAGCTCGCCGAGTCGGGGATGCCCGTCGAAGCTGAGCAGGATGATCGCGATGGCCAGCGGGCCGTTCTGGATCCCGGTCTCCAGCCCGATGGTGCGGGCGTTGGCCGGGTGCAGCTTGATGCCGCGGGCGATCGCGTACGAGATTCCGATGCCGAGCAGCCCGAGGAACACCGCCACCAGGTAGACCTGCCACGGGGTGATGACCAGCAGGCGCCAGTTGCGTGGGACCCAGGTCACCAGCAGGAACACGATGAAGAAGAGGCCGAAGAAGCCGCCCATCAGCTCCATGACGGCACCGATGTTGGCGTTGCGGCTCCGGATCCACATCCCCACCGCCACCGGCACGAGCAGGATCACGAGCGTGACCAGGATGTTGGTCACGGGGATCTGCAGGTCGGTCCCGCCCGGCATCAGCCGGCTGCCGTAGATGAGCAGCGCCAGCGGCGTCATGATCAGCGCCCACAGCGTCGAGTTGGTGGTCATCATGACGCTGAACGCGAGGTTGCCCTTCGAGAAGAACGTGAAGATGTTCGAGGTCGTGCCGGCGGGGACCGAGCCCATGAGCAGCGCGCCGATGGCGACGGGCGCGGCGTACTCGTCCGGCAGCGGCAGGATCAGCCCGAGCACGAGCAGGAACGCCAGGAACGGCATGATCCCGAACTGGGTCACCCAGCCGATGATGAGTCCCTGGGGACGGCGCAGCGCCGAGCGGAAGTCGCGCGGGGTGAGCCCGGCACCGAGGCCGAACATGATGATGAACACCAGGCCGACGAGCATGGCCTGCTCGAAGTCGGTCACCACCTCGTGGTCGGCGGGCGGGCCCTCGAGGGCCAGGAAGAGCGATGCGCTCGGAACCATGGCTACGCCTTCTCCCCGCCGGCGACATCCGCCGGCTCGTGACCCGTCGTGGCTCCGATGGTGGCGCGCAGATCCTTGCGCAGAATCTTGCCGATCGGGCTCTTCGGGAGCTCGTCGATGAACTCCACGCTGCGCGGCACCTTGTAGGCCGCGAGGTGCTCGCGGCAGTGCGCGACGATCTCGGCGACGGAGGGTGGGTCGTCGGCGGCGACGACGTAGGCGCGCACCGCCTCGCCGGTCTTGGCATCCGGCAGCCCGATCACCCCGACCTCCTCCACACCGTGCAACGCCGCGATGCACTCCTCGATCTCGTTGGGGTAGACGTTGAACCCGCTCACCAGGACCATGTCCTTCTTGCGGTCCACGATCCGGAAATAGCCGTCGGCGTCCATCTCGGCGATGTCCCCGGTGCGCAACCACCCGTCGCGCAGCGTCTCCGACGTCTCGTCGGGCCGCTGCCAGTAGCCCTGCATGATCTGCGGTCCCTTGGCGACGAGTTCGCCCGGCTCGCCGTCCGGCACCGGGTCGCCGTCCTCGTCGACGCAGCGGACGTCCGTCGACGGCACGGGGATACCGATGGTGCCGTCCTTGTTCATCCCCCCGAGCGGGTTGAAGGTCAGCACCGGCGAGGACTCGGTCAGCCCGTAGCCCTCCACGATGGGCGTGCCCGTGACCTCGCGCCAGCGCTCGGCGACCGGCTGGTGCAACGCCATCCCACCGGCGGCCGAGGCGTGCAGCGATCCGGGCGGGTGTTCGA
>LFIK01000081.1_pt1 | contig 57432 bp, 47 predicted proteins | sample 643401 | NCBI WGS metagenome assembly LFIK01 (sample SAMN03777447, study PRJNA286221) | soda lake metagenome | biome: soda lake; feature: Kulunda steppe; material: water; isolation source: sample T5-Br brine of Lake Tanatar-5 | place: Russia: Kulunda steppe | collected 2010-07
CCGGAGGAGTCCGCCGGTCGTGCGATGAGCCCACGCTACGTGTCGCTCCCGGAGACGATGACCGCATCGGACGCGCTGGAGCGGGTGCGTGCGGCGAAGCTGCGCCCCCGTGAGGTGCTGGTCCTTCCGGTCGTCGATGCGACCCGTCATCTGGTCGGCGTCGTCGACCTGCCCGACGTGGTCACCGCCGACGGCGACACCCCGGTCGGCCTCCTGATCCGCCGCGACACCTACTCCGTCCCGGTCACCGAGGACCAGGAGGTCGCGGCACGCCTCATGCAGGAGGCCAACCTCGTCGCGCTCCCGGTGCTCGACACCGAGGACCGACTGGTCGGTGTCCTCACCGTCGACGACGCCATGGAGATCATCGAGGAGGAGGAGACGGAGGACGCCGCACGTGCCGGTGGTGCCGAGCCGATCTACGTCCCCTACCTCGATGCGGGCGTGTTCCTGCTCGCGCGTGCCCGTGGCACCTGGCTGCTGCTGCTGATCGTCGCTGCAGCCCTGACGGTGAACGTCCTGCAGGCGTTCGAGTCGACGCTCGAGCAGGTCGTGACGCTCGCCGTGTTCATCCCACTGCTCATCGGGACCGGAGGGAACTCGGGCGCGCAGGCGGCGACATCGGTCGTGCGCGCCATGGCGCTCGGCGAGGTTCGCATCAAGGACCTCCCCCGCATCCTGCGCCGCGAGCTGATGGTGGGGTTCCTGCTCGGCCTGATCCTCGGTGCGATCGCGTTCCCGATCGTCGGGCTGGTCTTCGGATGGTCCTTCGCTGGGGTCGTCTCCTCGACGCTGCTCGCCCTGTGCTCGTGGGCGTCGTTCGCCGGCGGCCTGCTCCCGGTCCTCGCGCGTCAGGCCGGCATCGACCCAGCGGTCGTCTCCGCACCACTGATCACGACGCTGGTGGACGCGTCCGGACTGATCATCTACTTCCTGATCGCACGCGCGCTGCTCGGGCTCTGATCGGGCCGGTCCGTTCAGCCGATGCGGTGCTCGACCCCGACGAGCTGCTCGGTGCGGTCCAGCAGCGCATCAGCGAGCTGCTCGTCGCGCGCCCGCGCGGGCGGCACGACCTCGACCGCCGCACCGCGCATCCCGCCTGACGGCCCCCACGACGAGCCGTTCATCACGCCCGGCTCCGTCGCCGCACGCAGCTGCGGCAGCGCGCCCTGGGATGCGGACTGGGCGACGACGTCGGTGATCGCCCCGAGGACACGGCCGCGGATCCGCGCACCCCGCCCACCGTCGAGTGCAGGGCCACGGCGCTGCAGGTCGGTCGCGGCGTAGCCGGGGTGCGCGGTCGCGACGACCAGAGGGGAGCCGGCCTGCTCGAGCCGGCGCGCCAGCGCGAAGGCGTACAGCAGGTTGGCGAGCTTCGAGGCCGCGTACGCGCGCCACGGCCGGTGCGGGGTCGCGAGCGCCCCGAGTCGTGCGACGTCGACGTGGCCGGTCCGGGCCATCTCGGAGGTCACGACGACGATGCGTGCGGCCGGCGCAGCGGAGAGCAGCGGGAGCAGCGCTGCGGTGAGCGCCGCATGACCGAGGTGGTTCACCCCCATCTGCAGCTCGAAGCCGTCGACGGAGGTGCGCGCCGGCGTCCCCATCACGCCGGCGTTGAGCAGCAGCAGGTCGATGCGGTCATGCTGGGCGGCGAGCGCCGCCGCCGCACCGCGCACGGACGCGAGGTCGGAGAGGTCGAGGGGCAGGTGCTCGAGGCTCGCGTCGGGCACCGCACGCTGGATGCGGGTCGTCGCCGTCGCGGTGCGGTCCGGGTCACGCGTCGCGAGGATGACGTGCGCACCGCGGCGCGCGAGCGCGCGTGCGTTCTCGAGGCCGAGGCCACTGCTGGCGCCGGTGACGACCGCGGTTCGACCGGTCAGGTCGGGCACGTCCTGTTCGGTGAAGGCCATCGATCCTCCCGGCGGGCGATGCGTCGGTGCTGCTGCCGTGTATGAGGTTCGGAGCGTCCGGCGCGACGGACGCCACGGGAGTGCGGCGAAGCGACGCCGAACGCCGGAGGGAGGGGCCGCAGCCCCTCCCTCCGAGGTGATGTTCGGCGTGCCGCCGGCTCAGCTGCAGCCGCTCGTCGCGCCGCATGACTCGCAGACGTGGCATGCACCGGCGCGCTGCATCTTGATGCCGCACTCCAGGCACATCGGCGCATCCACGTCCATCGGGACCGACGAGCCGGCGAAGCCGGACGTCGCCGCCGGAGCGACCGGAGCTGCCGTCCCGCCACCGAGCTGCGGTGCGGTGCCGTACTCGGCGTCGAGCGTCGCGGTGCGCTCGGCCACCGAGTAGATGCCGAGCCGGTCGCGGGTCTCGTAGGGCAGGTACTCGAGCGCCAGCTTGCGGGCGACGTAGTCGACGATGGAGGTCGCGAAGCGGATCTCCTCGTCGTCGGTCATCCCGGCCGGCTCGAAGCGCATGTTCATGAACTTCGACACGTACGTCTCGAGCGGCACGCCGTACTGCAGACCGACGGACACGCTGATCGCGAACGCGTCGAGCAGCCCGGACAGCGTCGAGCCCTGCTTGCCGAGCTTGACGAAGATCTCGCCGAGCCCGTCACCCGGGTACTCGCCGGCGGTCAGGTAGCCGGTGGCGTCGCCGACCGCGAACGAGATCGTCTGCGACGGGCGCGTCTTGGGCAGCTTGCGGCGGGTCGGGACGTTGACCGTCTCGACGACCGTCGCAGCAGCCGGCGCGTCCGCCTTGCCGTCGTCCTTCTTGGAGACGGACAGCGGCTGAGCGACCTTGCAGTTGTCGCGGTAGATCGCGATGGCCTTGATGCCGAGCTTCCACGCGTCGACGTGGAGCTGCTCGACGTCCTCGACCGTCGCGGCCTCCGGCAGGTTCACCGTCTTCGAGATCGCGCCGGAGATGAACGGCTGCGCGGCAGCCATCATCTTGACGTGACCCATGTAGTGGATGGTGTCGTCACCCATCGCGCACTGGAAGACCTTCGTGTGCTCCTCGCGCAGTGCCGGGGCACCGTGGATGTTCTTGTTCTCGTCGATGTAGGCGACGATCGCCTCGACCTGCTCCTCGGTGTAGCCGAGGTGGCGCAGCGCCTGCGGGACCGTCTGGTTGACGATGACGATGGAGCCACCGCCGACCATCTTCTTGAGCTTCACGAGCCCGAGGTCGGGCTCGATGCCGGTCGTGTCGCAGTCCATCATCAGCCCGATGGTGCCGGTCGGCGCGAGCACGGTGGCCTGCGCGTTGCGGTAGCCGTGCTCACGACCGATCTCGAGCGCCGCGTCCCATGAGGCACGGGCCGCGTCCATCAGGTCGCGCGGGACCGGACGGGGGTCGATGTCGTCGACCGCCGCACGGTGCTTCCCGATGACCCGCAGCATCGCGGTCTCGTTCTTGCGGTACCCGTTGTGCGGGCCCTTGACCTTCGCGAGCTCCGCCGAGGTGCGGTAGGCCGCACCCGTCATGAGCGCGGTGAGCGCACCGGCCCACGCACGACCCTCGTCGGAGTCGTAGGGCAGACCGATCGACATGAGCAGGCCACCGAGGTTCGCGTAGCCGAGCCCGAGCTCACGGAAGTCCAGCGCGTTCTGCCCGATCTTCTCGGTCGGGTACGACGAGTAGCCGACGATGATCTCCTGGGCGGTGAACACGATCTCGACCGCACGCTCGTACGATGCGACGTCGAAGCGGCCGCCGTCGTAGTCGTAGAACTTCTTCAGGTTCAGGCTCGCGAGGTTGCACGCCGAGTTGTCGAGGTGCATGTACTCGCTGCACGGGTTCGAGCCGTTGATGCGGCCCGACTCCGGCGACGTGTGCCAGTCGTTGATCGTCGTGTCGTACTGCATGCCCGGGTCGGCGCACTCCCAGGACGCCTGCGCGAACTGGCGCATGATGTCGCGCGCCGACTTCATCTCGACGACCTCGCCCGTGGTCACGGCGCGGAGCGCGAACTCCTCGTCGTTCTCGTAGGCACGCATGAACTCGTCGGTGACACGCACCGAGTTGTTGGCGTTCTGGTACTGGACGCTCGAGTAGTCCGCGCCGTCGAGGTCCATGTCGAACCCGGCCTCACGGAGCACGCGGATCTTCTTCTCCTCGCGCGACTTGGTCCAGATGAACTCCTCGACGTCGGGGTGGTCGACGTTGAGGATGACCATCTTCGCCGCACGGCGGGTCTTGCCACCGGACTTGATCGTCCCGGCGGACGCGTCCGCGCCACGCATGAACGAGACCGGCCCGGACGACTCGCCGCCGCCCTTCAGCTGCTCCTTCGAGGAGCGGATGGTCGAGAGGTTGATGCCGGCGCCCGAGCCGCCCTTGAAGATCGTGCCCTCCTCGACGTACCAGTTGAGGATGGACGACATCTGGTCCTCGACGGCGAGGATGAAGCACGCGGAGCACTGCGGCTTCTCCTCGACCCCGACGTTGAACCACACGGGCGAGTTGAAGGCAGCCTTCTGGTTGACGAGCAGGTGCTTGAGCTCGGCGTTGAAGATCTGCGCGGACTCCTCGTCGGCGAAGTAGCCCCCGTCGATGCCCCAGCCGGTGATGGTGTCCGCGACGCGGTCGACCATCTGGCGGACGCTGCGCTCACGCTCCGGCGTCCCGAGGGTGCCGCGGAAATACTTCTGCGAGACGATCTGGGTGGCCATCATCGACCAGGACGTCGGGAACTCGACCCCACGCTGCTCGAAGGAGACCGTGCCGTCACGCCAGTTGGTGAGGACCGCGTCGCGCAGCTCCCATTCCAGCTCGTCGTACGGATGCACGCCAGCGGTGGTGAAGGTGCGCGTGAACCGCGCGCCCTTGCCGCCGTCCTTGCGGTCGATGACGCGCAGCCCTGCCGCGCCCCCCGATGCTGCTGCTGCGCCGTCCTTCGTGACGGCGGTGTCCTGCTTGGCCATGGCTGATCTCTCTTCTCGTCGTCGCCCCGGAGCACTCTGCGGCGGAGCGTTCAGTGATGTCGCGTGCTGCCCCCCGAGCGCGCATGCCCTGGCCGTCGGAGGAGCGTGAGCGCCCGGCACTCGGATGGCGGGCGGTCGCTCCGGCGATGGCTCCCGTGCTCCGGACCCGTCGATCTCCCGGGCGGCCGGCGCACACAGAACTACACGTGTGGAAGACCTCCGCACTGTGCCTGCTCACCGACGTCGGCGCAAGCACCTCGCGCCACGGTCCGATCGGGTCAGAACACCAGCGGTGGGGGCCAGGACCGGGGTACGAACACCATATATGGTGGTCGCCCCCCGGTCGGTCCCCTGCCGGTCCCCCGTGCGGGGCCCGTCATCCCCCGGCGTTCCACAGCTCGTCCCCTCATGACCCACCTCGCAGCGCGCACGATCCGCGCTGCGCGCGTGCGCTATGCGCGCAGTCGGGGCGGCGTAGCACCGCGTCCGGAGGTCGGTGGACCGACCACCCCGACCGAGCAGGCGTCCAACTACGCTCGCTACGGGCCCAAGCAGCCCGCTGCAGCCCACCGGAGCGAAGGGAACGGCCCCTTGGACCCCCTCGACGAAGCCCGAGCGCACCCTGATGAGCTCTCCACGGGCGATCGGCCCGCTCCGAGCGCACAAGGCGACCGGGACGACCAGGACCCTGCGACCACCGACCGTGTCCCGAGCGTCCCCCTGTGGCTCGACACGCTCGCGCAGTTCTCGTGGCGCATGCTCGTGGTGCTCGTCGGAGTCGCGGGCCTCATCCTGCTGTTCACCCGCCTCTACCTCGTCTCGCTCCCCATCATCCTCGCGCTCGTGCTCGCGACGATCGCCGTGCCGCCCGCACGTCGCCTCGAACGGCGCGGCGCGCCACGGCTCCTCGCTGCGCTGACGGTCGTCGTCGGTGGGACCGTCGTGTTCCTCGGCGGGCTCATCCTGCTCATCCCGGCGTTCACGCGTCAGGTCGCTGACCTCGGACCGACCGTCGGCGAGGCGTTCCAGCGCGTCCTCGACTGGCTCGACGAGGGCCCGCTGGGCCTCGACCGAGGCGAGATCGAGACGCTCGTCACGGACGCGCTCGACAACATCGGGCAGTTCTCCGGGACCATCGCGACGCAGGTCGGCAACATCGCCATCGCGGTCGGCGAGGTGCTCACCGCGGTCTCGCTCGCGATCGTCCTGCTGTTCTTCTTCGTCAAGGACGGCGAGCAGATCGTCGGCTGGTTCATCGCCCGCGCGCCCGAGCGACTGCGCGACGACATGCGCGCCGCCGGAGCGCGCGGCTGGGGCGCGCTCGCCGGCTACGTGCGCGGTACCGCAGCGATCGCGCTCATCGATGCGGTCGGCATCGGTCTCGGCCTGCTCATCGTCGGCGTCCCGCTCGTGCTGCCCCTGACGCTGCTGGTGTTCCTCGGCGGGTTCGTCCCGGTCATCGGTGCGTTCGTCTCGGGCCTGCTCGCGACGCTCGTCGCGCTCGCCACCGGCGGGCCGACGACCGCGCTGATCGTGCTGGCCATCGTCATCGTCGTGCAGCAGGTAGAGAGCAACGTGCTGCAGCCGATGATCATGCGCCGTGCGGTCTCGCTGCACCCCATCGTCATCCTGACGGTGCTCACCGCCGGCGCCGTCATCGTCGGCGTCCTCGGTGCGTTCCTCGCCGTCCCCATCGCCGCGACGCTGGCGGCCGTCGGCAACGAGCTGCGCCTCCGAGGCGAGCTGCGCCGCCGAGGCAGCCAGCCCGGCCCCTCCCCGCTCGGCGGGCGCGGGGTCGACCCAGAGCTTGGCCTGCCCGAGGCCGCACCGATGACGCCGCGTTCCCAGCGGCCCCGTCGTCAGCCTCGAGCGCGTCGGGCCGACGGTCGCACCGATGGTTGAGCCGCGCACGCGCGCCGAGGTCCATCTCCGCATGCCGGTCGCGGACGATGCGAGCTGGCTGTGCGCGACCGACCGCTCCGCGTCGACCGCGTTCGCGCCGCCGGTCGGCTTCGACGAGGCGACCGTCGCCGAACAGCTCGCCGCCGGAGCATGGGCCGCTGAGGACCGCTTCGCGTGGGCGGTGCTGCTCGACGGTGCCCCGGCCGGGTTCGCACTCGTCATCCGCGAGGGGCCCGACGACGCGGCGGTCCAGCTGCGCATCACACCCGCGCAACGCGGACGAGGTGCTGGCCGCGAGGTCCTCCGTCAGCTGGCCGACCATCACTTCGCCGATGACGCATCGCTGCTGCGCCTCACGGGCCGCGCGCACGAGCGCAACGTCCCGATGCAGCGGGTCTTCCACGCGGCAGGCTTCCAGATGGAGGCCCGCTACCGCGACACGGTCGAGCAGGCGTCCGGAGGGCGAGCCTCGGAGTGGGGCTACGCGCTGACCCGGACCGACTGGGAGCAGGAGCGGCACCGCAGCAGCGCCGACGCCCTCGACCTGCATGGCCTCACGTTCGTGCTCGAGGATTCCGTCGACGGCCCGGACCTGCCCGGCCTCGTCGTGCGCTTCCTCCAGGAGGGTCGGCGAGCGATCGCCCGGTACGACGCCGACGAGGTCGCCGAGGGCGAGCTCGCCGGCATCCTCGACGGTGGCGTACTGAACTACCACTTCCTCCACGGCGTCGAGTCCGGGACGGAGCTGCTGCCGACCTCGGGCGGCGGCATCATGCGCCTCCAACGTCGCGACGACGGCAGGCTCGAGCTCGTGGACCGTTGGACGGACACCGAGGGCGAACATGGCCGCCGGGTCCTCGTCGAGCGCCGCACCTGAGACCGGGCTTCACCCGGCTCGACCGGGCTTCACCGGGCTCGATCGCGTTCAGCCGGCCGCCGGCGTCCCACCCGTGTCAGGCAGCTCCTTCACGGCGAGATGCAACGCATCGAACACCGCGAGGGCGCGACCGTCGGTGTCGACGATCGCGCTCCGTGCGCGCAGCTTGCGCCCATCCACCGCGTCGAGCAGCGCCGTGACCCGGACCGGATCCATGACCTCCACGGGACCCGCGACCTGCAGGCGCATGGAGCCGAGCAGCACCGCCCGATGGCCCAGCGCCTTCGCGGTGGCGACGGCCGCCCAGGCCGACGGGCAGTCGAGCGCGGCGGACACGACGAGCGTGGCGACGTCCGCCGGCGCGTCCGGATCACCGAGCCGCTCGTCGGGGATCCACGGCACGGACAGCCGGTCCGACGCCACGAACGCCGGCGGGGTGCGCAGCGCGAGCGGATGGGTCGACGCCATGCCGCAGACGAAGCAGGTCGGGTAGAGGGGATCCGGAGCGGACGGGGGCGGCGCACCCTCGGCGAGCGCGACGAGCTCAGGGAGCGAGCTCAAGGGATCCGGTCCGGTCAGCTCGACCGTGGCGCGCACGAGCCGTCGCCCCTGCTGCCAGGTCTCGACGTCGTACCAACCGGTCGCAGCACCCGGGCGAACCCGCGCGGCGAACGGCGCACCGAGCAGCGTCGGCGCCTCGAGTCTGGCGCTCACGGCGTGCAGTGGCGCGCCGAACCGGTCCTGCGCGCGCGCCAGGTCGACGGCCAGCCCGGCCGCGAGGCCACCCTGCAGCACACCGGGCGGCCCGTCGAGCCCAGCCGGTGCCTCCAGCGCCGTCCAGACCCACCCGTCGTGCTCGATCGCGGGCCCGACGCGCAGCCCCAGCGCGACCGGACCGAGCGGACGATCCGGATCGGGCAGGTCCCTCGGTGGCACGACCGTCGCAGCCGTGCCCGTGCCGGTGGGGTCCGGTCCTGCGCTGTGCTCCGTCATCGTGCCCACGCTAGCGATGGGGACCGGACGGGCGGACGACGCCGCGGCACGGAGCTCGCGGCCCGTTCCTGCAGTGCTCGACGTCTACGCTGCGGGCGTGAGATGCCCGGAATGCGGACAGGATGACGACCACGTCGTCGACTCGCGTCCGCAACCGGACGGCGAGGCGATCCGTCGACGGCGCGAGTGCCGTGCCTGCGGGTCGCGCTTCACCACGTTCGAACGCATCGAGCGTCCCCCGCTGCTGGTGCGCAAGCGCTCGGGTGCACTCGTCCCCTTCGAGGTCGCCAGGGTGCTCGACGGCATGGCGCGAGCAGCGAAGGACCGCATCGGGCGTTCCGTGCTGGAGCAGTCCGCGGCGGACATCGAACGGACGCTGCGCGCGGCCGGACGCCGCGAGGTGACCAGCGAGCAGGTCGGTCTCCAGGTGCTCGCGCGCCTGCGCGACCTCGACGAGGTGACCTACGTCCGGTACGCCTCGGTCTACAAGGACTTCCAACGTCCTGAGGACTTCGAGGAGGAGCTGTCCGAGCTCCGCAAGGAGCTCCCGCCCAAGCCGCACTGACACGGCACCGCGGCGCGCTTCAGGGCGCGGGGATCAGGGTGCGGGGATCAGCACGACCGTCCACGCGTCGAGCGCCCCCGGCCCGAAGCCGTTGAGTCGACGGACAGCGTCGAGCTGACGGCGCGGGTCGACGCCGGCGGGAGCGGAGCGGACCGCGACGTCCCACAGGGTCTCCCCCGGCTGAAGGACGACGTGACCGGCAGCGACCGGCTCGTCCGCGCTGACCATCGCCGTGCCGAGGACCCCGGTCAGGAGCAGGGCCGCGGCGACGACGAGTCCAGCGATGCGCATGGCCATGCGGCGCGGCCGTGCCGCCGTGGGGACGACCCGGAGCATCGGTGCGGCGGCGGCGCCGGATGCGGCGACGGATGCGGCGCCGGATGCGGCGACGGAACGACGGACGGGCAGGGCGACGACGGTGGCCAGTCCCTCCCCGCGCGGCGCGGTCCGAGCGGCCGCACGAGCTGCAGCGTCCGCCCGCGGCGCGACCGGCTGGGCCTGGACGGGAGTCTGAACCTGGGCCTGGGCCTGGGCCTGGGCCTGGGCCTGCACCTGGGCCTGGGCCTGCCGCAGCCGTGCCAGCGGCTGGCGGGGGGCGGTGACGATCGTGTTCGCGGCCATGTCCACTCCTGCGTGCCCCAGTGGGGCTTCTGGTCGGTGCTCCGTGCGGCCGGCGGGTGATCCCGTCCGTCCTGCGTCCTGCGCAGTGAAGCGAACAGGTGTTCGGTCCGCACCCGGACCGTACCGTCCGTTCGAACAGGTGTTCGTTCGAACGGGTGTTCGCATCCGGGGGTCGTCCGGCTATGCTCCCGAACGCGTGTTCGACCCCAGCATCACCGAGCAGCACCACCGACCCCGGCACGCGACGGACAGCAGATGGAGGCGGCATGAGACCGACCCGACCCGACGCAACGGCAGGCGCACCGTCAGCCGGCGCGACCGAGGAGCCGGCGCAGATCACCGAGCGTCAGCGTGCGATCCTCGACGTCATCCAGGCCAGCATCGACGAGCGTGGCTATCCGCCGTCGGTCCGCGAGATCGGTGACGCGGTCGGGCTGAGCTCCCCCTCGTCGGTCCACGCGCAGCTCGAGTCGCTCGAGGCTCGCGGCTACCTCCGTCGTGATGCGGCGAAGGGCCGCGCCATGGAGCTGGGCCGTGACCGCGACACGAACCTCTCGATGCGCCCGGGCGCCAGCCGCAACGTGCCGCTCGTCGGGGAGATCGCGGCCGGCGCACCGATCGTCGCCGAGGAGCGCGTCGAGACCGTGCTGCCGCTGCCCAAGGAACTCGTCGGCGACGGTGAGCTGTTCATGCTGACCGTCCGCGGCGAGTCGATGATCGAGGCCGGCGTCCTCGACGGCGACCTCGTCGTCGTCCGCGCCCAGCCGACCGTCGAGCAGGGCGAGATGTGTGCGGCCCTCATCGACGGCGAGGCGACCGTGAAGTTCTACCGCCGCACCCGTGCCGGCGAGATCTTCCTCGACCCGGCGAACGTCGGCTACGAGCCGATCCCCGTGCTCCCCGACCAGGACGCTCGGGTGCTCGGCAAGGTCGTCACGGTGCTGCGCTCGGTCCGCTGACCGACGTGTCGGCCGCCGCGAGCTCGGCAGCCAGCGCGGCCTCGACCTCCGCTTCGATGCGCGTGCCAAGCTCGTCGTGCTCGAGCAGCAGCACGCGCCCCTCACGGTGCACACGAGCGACCAGGTCCTCACGCCGGTAGGGCAGATGCACCGCGACGGTCGCACGCTCGTCGGGCAGCTCACGGGCGATCCGCGCGACGAGCGCCTCCGCACCCTCGCCGGTCAGTGCGGACACCCGCACCGGGTCGACATGGCGCAGCTCACGCAGGGCGCGGTCGAGGTCGGCCAGCGCGTCGGGGTCGGCACGGTCCACCTGGTTGAGCACGACGATCTCGCGCACCGCGTCGGCACCGATCTCCGCGAGCACCTCGCGGACCGCGTCGACCTGGTCGAGCGCCCCGGGGTGCGCCGCGTCCACCACGTGCAGCAGGAGCGCTGCCTGTGCGGTCTCCTCGAGGGTGGAGCGGAACGCCTCGACCAGCCCGTGCGGGAGCTTGCGCACGAACCCGACGGTGTCCGACAGGACCGCCTGCCGCCCATCACCCAGCTCCAGGCGCCTCAGCGTCGCATCGAGCGTCGCGAACAGCCGGTCCTCGACGAGCACGTCCGCACCGGTCAGTCGGTTCATCAGCGACGACTTCCCAGCGTTCGTGTAGCCGACGAGCGCGACGACGGGCAGCCCGCTGCGCTGCCGACGTGCCGCCTTCACTGACCGCACGCGCGCCGAGTCCTTGAGCTCACGACGGATCGACGTGACGCGGCGCATCAGCCGACGGCGGTCGACCTCCAGCTGCGTCTCACCGGGGCCGCGGCCGCCGATGCCGGCACCACCAGCCGCACGCCCACCGGCCTGTCGGGACAGCGCCTGCCCCCAGCCACGCAGCCGGGGCAGCAGGTAGGTCAGCTGGGCGAGCTCGACCTGCAGCCGCCCCTCACGGGATGCCGCGTGCTGCGCGAAGATGTCGAGGATGACGATGGTCCGGTCCAGGACCTTGCGGCCGATGCGCTCCTCCAGCGTGCGCTGCTGCGCCGGCGACAGGTCATCGTCGAAGATGACGGCGTCGGCGTCATGCTCCTGCGCCATCTCCCGCAGCTCGACGATCTTCCCCTCCCCCACGTGCGTCGCCGGATCAGGATGGGCGCGGCGCTGCGTCGCGCGCGCGACGACGAGGCCGCCGGCCGTGTCCACGAGCCGTTCGAGCTCGTCGAGCGACGCCGCGACCTCGTCATCACCCCGGCCGGGCAGCCCCATGCCGACGATGACGGCCCGCTCGACGGGCCGGATGATGTCGACGCCCTCACGGGGCGCCTCGTCCCCGATGACCTCGCGGTCCGCACGCCTGCGGTCCGCACGCCGCATCGGGACGTCGGACGCCGTGGTGTCGTCCTCGGGTCCGCGCGGCCCGGACCGGGTCATCGTGGGTCCGGCCCCCAGCCGTCCGCGGCGAGCGCCGGCACGGCCGCGAGCCGCGGGTCCTCGGCGTCGATGACGGCCGTGATCTCCGCCGGTCCCTCGAGCTCGAGTCGACCGTCGACGGTACGGACGGTGAGCACACCGCCGGGCAGGTGCACGGCGACCTCGTCGTCGACGAGTCCGCGCGCGTGCAGGACGGCGACCGCCGCGCAGGCACCCGTGCCGCAGGCCGCCGTCTCTCCCACGCCCCGTTCGAGGACGCGGAGCCGGACGGTCCCTGGATCCTCGAGGTGGACGAAACCGACGTTGACGCTGTCCGCGAAGGCCGGGTGGGACTGGAGGTCACGACCCAGCGACTCGAGCGGTGCCTCGTCGACCGTCTCGACGGCGACGACGGCGTGCGGGTTCCCCATCGAGGCGACGTCGAAGGCGAGTGGGACGTCCTCGAGGTGCCAGCGGCCACCCATGTCGGATCGTGCCCACGAGGGCTCGAAGCCGGCCGCCGCCGGGTCCCGGTCCGCCGCACCCATGTCGACGGCTGCCGAGACGAACGCGCCGTCCGCGCCACGGCTGATCCGCACGGGGCGTGGTCCGGCCAGCGAGCGCACGGTGATGGATGTCGCGTGCGGTTCGGCGAGGCCATGTTCGGTGGCGACGCGGGCGACGACGCGGACGCCGTTCCCGCACATCTCCGCCAGCGAACCGTCCGCGTTGCGGTGGTCCATCACCACGTCGGAGGTGCTGTCGCCCGCGGGTGCGATGCGGATCACCCCATCGAAGCCGACCCCGCCGTTCCCGAACGGTCCCGCCGGTGCGCACAGGTCCTGAGCGAGCCCCTCGGAGAGGCTGCGCGATGCGGTCGGGTCCACGAGGACGATGAAGGTGTTCCCGGCGCCATGTGCAGTGAGGATCGTCATGCGCCTCAGGGTAGAGGGCGCTGGAGTCGCCTACGCTCCGCTCGCCGCCCCCGGTGCTCGACGGGCACTGCCGGTCGTCGCGCCGGGGACGCACCGATACTCCGGGGGGTCGTATGCGCTGGGTCCGTCGCATCACCGCAGGTCTCGCCATCATCGTGGCGGTCGTCGTCGTGCTCGGCGCGGTCACGGGCGTCGTGGCCGTACGACGTTCGTTCCCGGACACGTCGGGCACGGCGGTCCTGCGCGGCCTGTCCGGCCCGGTCACCGTCGAACGTGATGCGGACGGCATCCCGACCATCATCGCCTCCGACGCGCGCGACCTGTTCATGGCGCAGGGGTACGTCCACGCCCAGGACCGCTTCTGGGAGATGGACTTCCGGCGTCACGTCACGGCCGGGCGCCTCTCCGAGCTGTTCGGTGCATCGCAGCTCGGGACCGACCGGTTCATCCGCACGCTCGGCTGGCGCCGCGTCGCCGAGCAGGAGGTCGCGCTCCTCGACGAGCCCGCACGGCTCATGCTCGAGGCGTACGCCGACGGGGTGAACGCGTGGATCGGCGGACGACGTGGCTCGGCGCTCTCGCTCGAGCATGCGCTGCTGCCGGTGACGGGAGCCGGCGGCTACCGCCCGGAGGCCTGGACGCCGGCTGACTCCTTGGCCTGGCTGAAGGCGATGGCCTGGGACCTGCGCTCCAACATGGAGACGGAGCTCGAGCGTGGACGGCTCATGATGGCCGACCTCGGTCCGGACCGGAGCTGGCAGGACCTCTACCCCGGCTTCGACGCGCTCACCTACCCGACGATCCTCCCCTGGGGCGGCGGCGTCGTCGACGGGCAGTTCGTGCCGGCCAGCGGTGACACCGCCGCGCCGACCCGCATCCCGGCGTTCGTGCGGCCCGCATCCGCAGGGACCGACGCGCAGAGCACGGACACGGTCCGTGTCGCCGCCGACCCTGCGGCGATCGAGGCCGCGCTGGCCGCGACCGGCGTCGCACTCGCGTCCGCTCCGCAGCTGCTGGGCGACGGATCGGGACCCGGCATCGGCTCGAACTCGTGGGCGATCGCACCGGAGCGCAGCGCGACCGGTGGCGCGCTGCTCGCGAACGACCCGCATCTGGGACCGTCGCAGCCGTCCCTCTGGTACCAGGTGCGCCTGCGCTGCGCGCCGGTCACCGACGCCTGCCCCTACGACGTCGCCGGCTACTCGTTCTCCGGCATGCCGGGCATCATCATCGGCCACAACGCCGAGGTCGCCTGGGCGTTCACCAACCTCGGCCCGGACGTCGCCGACCTCGTCGTCGAGCGCATCGAGGGTGACGACGTCATCACCGCGAGCGGGCCGGTGCCGATCACGACGATCACCGAGACGATCCGTGTCGCCGGCGGGGAGGACGTCGTCCTGCCCGTGCGCATCACGCCGAACGGACCACTGCTGTCCGACGTGTCCGACGACACGGCCGAGCTCGCTCAGGGACCGCTCGCCCGACCTGCAGGGGCGGAGTACGCGGTCGCCCTGCGCTGGACGGCGCTCGACCCCGGGGTGACCGCGAACGCCGTGCCGGGCCTGATGGCCGCGACCGACTTCGCCAGCTTCCGACGTGCCGCAGCGTCCTTCGAGGTCCCGAGCCAGAACCTCCTCTACGCCGACACGGCAGGAAACATCGCCTATCAGGCTCCCGGTCGCATCCCGGTCCGGACGGGCCACGACGGGACCGTGCCGGTGCCCGGCTGGACGGGGATCGCCGAGTGGGAGCGTTTCCTCGCGTTCGACGAGCTGCCCTACACCCTCAACCCGGCCAGCGGGATGATCGTGACGGCGAACCAGCTCGTGCTGCCGCCGGGCTCGACGCCGTTCCTGCACGTCGACGTCAGCGCCGGCCAGCGCGGTGGACGCATCGTCGAGCTGCTGGGCGACCGTGACGATCTGACGCTCGACGACCTCGCCGCGGTCCAGGTCGACAACCACAACACGAACGCCGCGACGCTCGTCCCGTACCTGCTCGCCGTCCCCAGCGACGACCCGGCGGTCACCACGATGCAGCAGCTCCTGCTCCGCTGGGACCTTCAGGACGACGTCGACTCGGCCGCATCGGCCGCGTTCAACGCGACCTGGCGGGCGCTGCTCGCGCGCACGTTCCACGACGAGCTGCCCGAGTGGGCGTGGCCGTCGGGAGGCGGCCGCTGGTGGGAGGTCGTGCGCGGCCTGCTCGACGAGCCGGAGGCCGCGTGGTGGCACGACGAGTCGCTCCCGCAGCGGCAGACACGTGATGACGTCCTGCTGCTCGCGATGGCTGACGCGTTCACCGAGCTGATCGGGCTGCTCGGCGACGATCCGGACGCGTGGCGGTGGGGCTCGCTCCACACGCTGACCCTGACCCACGCCTCGTTCGGCTCATCCGGGATCGGCCCGGTCGAGCGCCTGTTCAACCGCGGTCCGCTCGAGACGTCGGGCGGCACCGACATCGTGAACGCGAACGCGTGGTCCGCCGTCGACGGCTACGAGGTCGTCTGGGTCCCGTCCATGCGGATGCTGATGGACCTGTCCGACCTCGACGCGGGTCGCTGGATCCACCTGACCGGCCAGTCGGGCCGTCCGTTCCACCGCCACTACACCGATCAGGCCGAACGGTGGCGCGACGGCGACTACGCGGACATGGCGTTCAGCCCACAGGCGACGGCTGCGACGGCCGAACGGACGCTCACGCTCCAGCCCAGCCGCTGAGCACGACCTCCGGCTCGGTGACCGAGCAGCGAGGATCGGCGCGGAACCACGAGCGTTGGCGACGCGCATAGCGCCAGGTGCGGTCCGCGATGGCACGCACGAGGTCGTCGCGATCCGCCGCACCGGTGAGCACCGCCTCCGCCTCGGCGTACCCGATCGCTGCGGCGGCGGTCCGTGAGCGGGGCGCGGCCCGCAGGCGCGCGACCTCGTCGAGCAGGCCGGCCTCGACCATCGCTGCGGCCCGCTCGTCGATGGCTGCGCGCAACGTGGCCGTGTCCGGTTCGAGGCAGGCGACCTGCAGGTCGGCGTAGACGCTCTCGTAGCGCTGCCAGGCGTCGTCCCACTCGCTGAAGCGCCGTCCGGTCAGCTCGGTGACCTCGATGGCACGCACGATGCGGCGCAGGTTGCGCGACCCGATGGCCTCTGCGGCGGCCGCATCGACGGCGCTGAGCGCCGCATGCGCGGCGACGGCGTCACCGTCGAACCGTCGTTCGATGTCGCTGCGCAGCGCCGCATCGGTCGGGGGGAACCCGAGGTCGTCGATGACGGCCCGCCAGTACAGACCCGATCCACCGACGAGCAGTGCGGTCGCACCGCGCTCATGGATCCGGGCGATGGCCTCCCGCGCCAGGTCGCGGAAGCGCACGACCGTGAGCTCCTCCGACGGGTCGATCACGTCGATCAGATGATGCGGGACGCGTGCACGCGCGGCGGGGTCCGGCTTGGCGGTGCCGACGTCCATGCCGCGGTAGACGGTGAAGGCGTCGATGGCGACGATCTCGGTGGGCCGTCCGGCTGCGTTCCGCGCCTCCGCCACCGTGAGCGCGAGCGCGGACTTCCCCGACGCCGTCGGCCCGAGCAGCGCGAGCACCCGCCCCGACGTCACCTGCTCAGCCGACGACAGGGAGTCGACGCGTCGTCGGGCTCACGAAGCTCGGTGCGCTGCGGGCGGACGCCGGCACGTCACCGGAGGCCGCAGCGGACTCGGCCGCCCGCCCTGCACGGGTGCGGCGCACTGCGCTCGCAGGGCCGGCCAGCGCGTACCCGGTGGCGGCGCTCAGCACCGTCGCGGTCACGAGGTCACCCGGGTGGAAGGCGAGGTCCCCGGTCCGCCCGGTCGAGGCGGCCGGTGCGGGCAGATGCACGAGGTGGTTCCCGGGATCGCGCCCGGACCACCGGGTCGGGTCGGTCCGGCTCGGGCCCTCGACGAGCAGCTCGACGTCGCGTCCGACGAGCCGCTCGTGCGCCTCGATCGAGTGCGCACGGACCCGCTCCTCGAGCCGCCGGTAGCGGTGCGCGACCACGTCGGGGTCGACGAAGCGATCGACCATCTCAGCAGCGTCGGTCCCGGGGCGCGGCGAGTACTGGAACGTGAACGCCTGGTCGAACCGGACCGTCTCGACGACGTCGAGCGTGTCGAGGAAGTCCTCCTCGGTCTCACCCGGGAACCCGACGATGATGTCGGTGGTCAGCGCGGCGTCCGGGAGGAGCTCGCGCGTGCGGGCGACCAGGTCCAGGAAGCGGGTGCGCCGGTACGAGCGGCGCATGTCGCGCAGCACCCGGTCGGACCCGGACTGCAGCGGCAGGTGCAGGTGCGGCATCACGTTGGGTGTCGCCGCCATCGCCTCCAGCACGTCGGGCGTGAAGTCGCGGGGATGCGGCGAGGTGAAGCGCACCCGCTCGAGCCCGTCGACGTCGCCGAGCGCACGCAGCAGGTCGGCGAACAGCGCACGCCCTCCGAGGTCGCGGCCGTACGAGTTGACGTTCTGCCCGAGGAGGGTGACCTCGATCACGTCGTCGGCGACGAGCGCACGGACCTCGGCCAAGATCTCGGCGACCGTGCGGGAGCGTTCCGGCCCACGCAGCGCCGGCACGATGCAGAACGAGCACGTGTTGTCGCAGCCGACCGAGATCGACACCCAGGCGTGATGGCGCACGCCTCGGCGCGCCGGGAGCGCCGAGGGGAAGACCTCGAGCGCCTCGATGAGCTCGACGACCGGCAGATGGTCGGCGTCCGCACGGGCGAGCAGGTCGGGCAGGTCCCCGAGGTTGTGGGTCCCGTAGACGACGTCGACCCAGGGCGCACGCTCGGCGACGGTCGCTCCGTCCTTCTGCGCGAGGCAGCCGCCGACGACGATGGTCAGGTCCCGGCCCTCGTCGCGGCGCGCGTCCTTCACGCCCTTCAGGTGGCCGAGGGTGCCGTAGAGGCGCTCATCGGCGTTCTCACGCACCGCGCAGGTGTTCAGCAGCACCAGGTCGGCGTCCAGCGGGTCGTCCGCACGGCGGTATCCGACGGCCTCCAGGATCCCGGCCGCACGCTCCGAGTCGTGCTCGTTCATCTGGCAACCGAACGTCCGGACGGCATACGTGCGTGGACGGACCCGCGGTTCGGGTGCGGCGGCGACGGACAAGGTGGACCTCCGGGGACGAGCGCCAGTGTGCCCGAGTGGCTGCGCGGCCGCGGCCGTCGGTCAGACGGTCGTGCCGGCGGACGCCGGGGTGCGCGTGGCACGGTCCCGGCGCACGTCAGCGAGGACCATCGAGGCGGGCACGAGGAGCAGAACGATCGTCGCGGCCGCCATCAGCGGGAACCCGAGCAGCGTCATCAGGACCCCGGAGAGCGCTCCTGCGCTGCCGCCAGCGACGTTCATGCCGAGGTCGCTCAGCCCCTGCGCGGGCGCGCGGGACTCGATGGGCAGGGACGAGGTGAGCAGTGCGGAGCTCGCGATGAGCGCTGCGGACCATCCGGTGCCGAGCAGCAGCAGTCCGAGGAGGAACCCGGCGCCACCGTGCGGCGTGCTGAGGGCGGCGAGGGCGACCGCCGCGAGCAGCTGCCCGAAGCCGAGGCCGAGGACGGCGCGCGCGCCGAGGCGGTCGGTGAGGCGTCCGAAGACCGGGCTGAGGGCGTACATGCCGAAGATGTGCAGGCTGATCGTGATCCCGATGATGCGCACGCTCGCCCCATGGTCCCCCATGTGGACGGGCGTCATCACCATGACTCCGACCATGACGGCATGAGCGGAGGCGATCGTCGCGGCTGCGGCTCGGGCGGACGGTTCGGCGGCGACGACCGCGAACGCGGCGGCCAGTCCGGTGCGCGGTCTCGGCACCACCTCGTCGCCGGTTGGGTCGGCATCGCTGCCTTCGACGTCGGCCCGTTCGATGCGGCGGGCGAGCAGGAGCGGGTCGGGACGCAGGCCGATCAGCAGGAGCAGGGCGGCCGCACCGAAGCCGGCGGCGGAGAGCAGGTACGGACCGGCCAGGTCGGGGACGCCGAGCAGCCCGGCCGCGGCGACACCGGGTCCGGTGAGGTTCGGCCCGAGCACGGCGCCGATGGTCGTGGCCCATACGACGATGGAGAGGTCGGACCCGCGTCGGCCGGGGGTGGCGAGGTCAGTGACCGCATAGCGCGCCTGGAGGTTCGAGGCGTTCGAGGATCCGAAGAGGAAGGTGGCGACGACCATGAGCGGGAAGCTGCCGATGACGGCGGCAGCGACGGCGACGCTCGCCCCGGTGAGGCCGACGAGGTAGCCGCTGACGAGTCCCGGCCGGCGACCATGACGCGAGGATGCACCGATGGCCGCAGCGGCGACGCCAGCACCGAACGCGGAGGCGGAGGCGGCGAGGCCGGCGAGCGCAGCGGATCCGGACAGCTCGAAGGCGAGCAGGGTCGTCACGGTGACGCCGGCTCCCACGCCGAGGCCACCGAGGATCTGGGTGGCGACGAGCAGGCGCTTCGTCCGGCGCTGGACGGCGACCGTCCCCGGTGCTTCGAGACCGTTCAGACGCCACCCGCCGTGGTCATGCGACGGCGCGACTCATGATGACGTTCGCGCCGCGGGCCCTCGAGTCGCCCGGAGGCGACGAGGACCATGACGGGGAGCCCGATGAGGGCGATGGACGGCCCTCCGGCTCCGGGGACGAGAGCGAGGACGGCCGCGAAGGCGACGAGCAGGCCGAGTGCGATACGTGCCCGTACCGGCGAGCCGCCGACGAGCAGGACGATCGCCGCGACGACCACCGGGACGCCGATGACGATCCACAGCTGCAGCACGCTCATGGGGCCCCTGTCGCGCGGTCCCTCGCAGCGTAGTCGTGGGCAGCGTCAGCGCCCGGCGATGTCCTGCGCCTCTCGGTCCGCGTAGACGGCGTCGCGGGCGGCCTTGCGAGCCAGGCCTTCGCCATGCCCGCGCCGGACGAGGTGCCCGATGGTGCGGCGGACGGCCGCCTCGGCGTCGACGCTGCGGTGTCGAGCGGCCTGCTCGCGGGCGAGCGCGAAGGCTGCGGCCGCCGGGTCGGTGTGCGCGTGCAGGGCGAGCGCCTCATCGACCTGAGCGCCGGTGAAGCCACGGTCCCGCAGATCACGGCGCAGCCGTCGGTCCGCATGACCTCGAGCTCGGCGCTCGGCGATGAGGGCGGCGAGCATGGCGGCGTCGTCGACGAGCCGCTGCTCACGTGCATGGGCGAGCGCCTCGTCGATCACGGGTTCAGGGTGGCCCCGATCCTCGAGCTTGCCCCGGAGCCGCCCCTCCGACTGTGGCGCGTTGGCGGTCGAGCGGTGGATGAAGGCGAGCGCCGATGCCACACCGGCCGCGCCCTCACGTTCCGGCTCGTCCTCCGGGTCGCGCTGCTCGGCGCCGTCGCCGGCCGTGCGGGACGCTCCGTCGGGATCGCGCTGCCCCGCGGGCTCCGACGGTGCAGGCATGACCGGGTCAGGCTCGGCGGCCGCCTGGCGAGCGAGGGCGATGGCCTCCCGCGCGCTCGGGGCCGGGCCCTGCTCCGGCTCCTGCGCGGGCGCGGGAGCAGGAGCAGGGGCCGGACCGTCACCGATGAGTGGCTCGCGCGGGACACCGCGCGACGCGAGCCAGCGCTCTGCGTCGATCGGCACGCTCAGTCCTCGTCGTCAGCGCCGCCGGCGTCGTCGACGGCGTCCGGGTCGACCGCGACCTTGACGACCCCGACCTTCTCCAGGATGCGGCGCTCGATCTCCTGGGCGATGTCGGCGTGCTCACGCAGGAAGTTGCGTGAGTTCTCCTTGCCCTGGCCGAGCTGGTCACCCTCGTACGTGTACCAAGCGCCGGCCTTGCGGACGATGCCCTCCTCGACACCGAGGTCGATCAGCGACCCCTCACGGGAGATCCCGACGCCGTAGATGATGTCGAACTCAGCCTGACGGAACGGCGGCGCGACCTTGTTCTTCACGACCTTCACGCGGACACGGTTCCCCACCGCGTCCGTGCCGTCCTTCAACGTCTCGATGCGGCGGACGTCGAGTCGGACCGACGAGTAGAACTTGAGCGCGCGACCACCGGGGGTCGTCTCGGGTGAGCCGAACATCACGCCGATCTTCTCGCGCAGCTGGTTGATGAAGATCGCGGACGTGTGCGAGCGGTGCAGCGAGCCCGCGATCTTGCGCAGCGCCTGCGACATGAGTCGGGCCTGCAGACCGACGTGGCTGTCGCCCATCTCGCCCTCGATCTCGGCACGCGGCGTGAGGGCGGCGACGGAGTCGACGACGACCACGTCGACGGCGTTGGAGCGGATCAGCATGTCGGCGATCTCGAGCGCCTGCTCCCCGTTGTCCGGCTGCGAGACGAGCAGCTCGTTGATGTCGACGCCGAGCGCCTGTGCGTAGGTCGGGTCGAGTGCATGCTCCGCATCGATGAAGGCCGCCGTGCCACCGGCGCGCTGCGCCTCGGCGACGATGTGCAGCGCCACGGTCGTCTTCCCGGACGACTCCGGTCCGTAGATCTCGGTCACACGACCGCGGGGGATGCCGCCGATACCGAGCGCCACATCGAGTGCGATCGATCCGGTCGGGATGCAGGCGATGGGCACGGCCGCGTCATCGCCGAGGCGCATGAGCGAGCCCTTCCCGAACTGCTTCTCGATGTTGGCGAGGGCGACGTCGAGCGACTTGTCACGGTCCACGGTGGTTCTCCGTCCTGTCGTCGGCCTGGTGCGGCGGCGGCCTAGGGGGTGAGGGGGTGGGTGCAGTGGAGTGCGGTTCGGAGTGCGGTCGGGGGTGCGGTGGTGCCGTCCTGCGGGACCCTACGGCCCGTTCCCCGGGAACGGGAGGGGTAGCTCGCCGCCTGTGGACAGGAGGCTAACCGAACACCTGTTCGATGTCACGCAGGTGCATCCGGACCATCGGCCGGACCCCGCAGCCGAACCCCGCAGCCGGACCGAGGACATGCCCGACATCCGCGGACGGCGCCGATGCCGGCCCCGTCCGCGCCGCTAGGGTCGCGCGCCACACGCCTCGCACCGGGCCTCCGGCCTGCGACGATGATGGAGGCGATGATGGACGGAGCCCCCGTGCCGCAGCCCTTCCGCGATCCGAGCGCGCCGCGGCTCGTGTTCGTCGACACCGAGGCCACCGGCCTCGACCACCGGACCCACCAGCTGACCGAGGTCGCCTGGATCCTCCGGGAACCGGACGGCACCGAGGTCACCCGCCGCTTCGTGCCCGAGCACACCCTCGACGGCGCGGAGGAGAAGGCACTCGAGATCACCCGCTACCACGAGCTGCTCGCCGACGAGCCGCGGACCCCTGACGCCGAGTGGGTCGACGTGCTGCTCGGTGACACCGAGGGCGCGGTGCTCGTCGGCGTCGTCCCCGACTTCGATGCGCGCCATCTGCTGCAGGCGTGCCAGCGGGTCGGCCGCGACGCGAACTGGGACCACCATCTCCTCGACGTGGGGACGCTCGCGATGCCCCTGCTGGCCGCCGCGCCCGAGGTCCCCCGCGGCGTCGCCTCCCTGTGCATCTCACTCGGTGTCCCGCACGATCCCGACCGCGCGCACGGTGCGCTGTACGACGCGCAGCAGACGATGCGCTGCTTCGACGCGGTGTGGGAGCGGCTCGGTGCCCTGCGCGCGGACGGGACCCCGCTCCCCGACCCGGTCCGCCGTCCGCCGTCGTCCCGCGACAACGGGAACGGGAACGGGACGGCCGACGATGCGGCCGCACGCGTGGGTTCAGTGGATCCCGGAGCCGCCGAGCAGCCGCAGCCGGAGCAGGTCGAGCGCGGCTGAGCCGAGCCGCGTCGCGATCGCCACGCGGTCGCCGGCGATGATGCGCTCGTGGACCTCGCAGCTGCCGTCGGGTCCTGCGACCGCCCAGAACGCGGTGCCCACCGGGAGCCCGTCGACCGTCGTGGGCCCGGCGACCGCGGTCGCTCCGATCCCCCAGTCCGCGCCGGTGCGCTCGCGCGCCGCGAACGCGAGCGCCCGAGTCGTCGCGGCTGAGACGGGACCCTCCTGGGCCAGCAGCGACGGGTCGATCCCGGCGAGACGCTGCTTCGCGCTGTCGCGATAGACGACCAGTCCGCCCTCGAGCACTGCGGAGGCACCGGGGACGCGCGCGATGCGTGCGGCGATCCCTCCGGCCGACGCGGACTCTGCGGTCGCGACGCGCTGGCCGGCGGCCGACAGCAGCCGCACGATGGTGGTCTCGAGGTCATCGCCGTCGACGCCACTGACCGCATCGCCCAGCGCCGCGACGACCCGGTCGACGGCGGGCTGCGCGCGCCGATACGCGTCGTCAGGATCCTCCCCGGTCGCGGTGAGCCGGACCTGGATGCCCTGCTGCTTGGCGAGGAAGGCGAGCACGACGGTCGGGTCATCCTCGACGAGCGGTTCGACGACGGCTGCGACGTCGGACTCCCCTCGGCCTGCGACCTGCACGATGCGCGTCACGGTCGCCCCACGGACACCGGCCTCATCGAGCTGCGGCACGACGAAGCCGTCCCACAGCAGGTGCAGCTCCCACGGCACGCCGGGCAGCGCGACCACTCGGACCGGACCGTGCGAGGCAGCCAGGTCGACGGCGAACGCCGGTGCGGTCCCCACCGGCAGCGCGGTGCGTGCACCTGCCGGGACGAACGCCTGCTGCCGGTTGCGCGGCGCCATCGTCCGGCCCATGCGTGCGAAGCGCTCGACGATGGCGTCCTCGAGATCGTCATGGAGCTCGAGCGGGACGTCCAGTGCTGCGGCGACGGCGTCGCGCGTCAGATCGTCCGAGGTCGGACCGAGCCCACCGCCGACGATGATGAGGTCGGTCTGCTCCGCCAACCAGCGCAGCGCCGCGACGATCTCGCTGACGTCGTCGCGTGCAGCGAGGTGGCGGACGACCTCGACGCCGCGCTCGCGCAGGCGCGCGCTGATCCAGGTCGCGTTCGAGTCGGTCAGATCGCCCAGCAGCAGCTCGCTGCCGACGGAGAGGACGGCGGCGCGTCTCACGTGGTCCCCATGCGCACATCCAGCGCCGCACGACCCACGAGCGTGCGTGCGCGCCACAGGTAGTCCACGCCGGAGACGACGGTGAGCCCGAGCGCGAGAGCGAGCAGCGCATCGACGAGCAGCCCACCGGTGAGCGGCAGGATGATCGCGGCGACCGCGACGATCTGGCTCACCGTCTTCAGCTTGCCCCACACGGTCGCAGGGACCACGACGCCCGCGCGCCTTATCACGACGACCCGCAGTCCGGTGACGATCGCCTCACGGCCCGCGATGACGCCGACGATCCACCACGGGATCTCGGCGAACAGCGCGAGCGACGCGAGCGTGCCGACGACGAGCAGCTTGTCCGCGAGCGGGTCGGCGAGCGCGCCGAAGGCGGTGACGCCGCCGAGCCGGCGGGCGACCCAGCCGTCGAACGTGTCGGTGAGCGCGGCGACGACGAAGATGGCGAACGCCCACCAGCGTGCAGCCGTCAGCTCGTCGCCGACCGCGAGCAGGACGAGTACGACCGGCACGAGCCCGACGCGCAGGAAGGTGACAGCGTTAGGGATCCACGACCACCGTGACGGACGCGCGACCGGCCCTCCCACGGCGTGCCTCCCCGACGCTCGGCGGCCGGTCGCGGCTGCCCGGGGGCGAGGATACGCCGGCGGCGCGGCCTATCCGGCCGGGCCGTCGGTCGCGATGGGACCGTCAGGTCCGTAGGCGACCCGGACGACCTCGCCGGAAGCGCCCGCCGCGCCGAGCTCCTCACCGTTGAGCTCGATGCGGACCCCACCGGCGTTGCCGAGCCGCAGCGCGACGGACTCCTGGCCGCTGAACCGCAGCGTCTCACCGGCGGCGACGAGCACCCCCTCGCCGACGGCGATCCCGTCGACGAGGACCTCGAGCCAGGACGCGCGCTCGAAGATCATCACCAGATCGACAGGAGGTCCCGCAGGGACGGGGGCCGGCTCGGTCGGCGCCGGAGCGGGCGTCGGGGCGGGCGTCGGGGCAGGGACCACGACGTCAGGCGCGGCCGGTGTGTCGAGCGCGCTGTCGACCGGTGGGACCGCCGTCGGTGCACGCCGGCCGCCGAGGCCGAGCACCGCGGTCACGATCCCCGCGACGACGACGACGCCGACCAGGCCGAGCAGCCACCCGGGTGCCTGCCGGCGGAGCCGTAGCGGAGCGCGCTGCGGGAGCACGGGACCGGTGTACCCCGGGTCGCTGCCGTGCAGCTCGAGGATCCGATCAGGATCGACCTCGACGAGGCGCGCGTAGGAACGCAGGAAGCCTCGGGCGTAGATGTCCCCGCCGAAGCTGCTGAGGTCGCCGCGCTCCATGGCGGAGATCTGGCCGGCACGCGCGCGCAGCGACACGGCGCACTCCTCGAGGGTCAACCCGCGGTGTTCACGCGCAGCGCGCAGGAGCGAACCGGCCGCGACGGGACCGTCGGTCACCGCCTCGACCTCGCCGTCCAGATCACCCCGCTCCATGGACGTCCGCCGTTCGAGGATCGGCTCGGCACGAGCACCGTCGGGAGTGCGGCGCACATGCCCTCGGCGACACGATAGGGGTTCCAGCGCGTCCCAGCACCGTCAATCGGGCTAGAAATCCCTTCAGAAGCTGAAGCGGCTTCGGCCGGAGCATGCGTTCCATCGCAGCCTCCGCGCGTGTCCGGAGCCGCTTGTTCGGTGCGGCTACGCTCCGTCGTCATGGACACCACGACACTCAGCCCCGCCCGCATGCTCGGCCTCGCCCTCGGCGCGGTCGTGCTCGCTCTCGTGACCGTCGTCGCGCTCGCCGGCCCGGTGCTCGCCACCGAGGACGCCGGAGCCGTCGTCACGCTCGCCGCGGAGGAGCGTGAGCGGCGTCCCATCGCCCCCACGCAGCGCGACCAGCTCGGCCTGGTGCTGTACGGGTTCATGGCGCTGACCGTGGTCGCCGGCGTCGCGACCCTGCGCCGGCAGCTCAAGGGCGAGCGACCGCAGACGGACGGCGAGTTCCGCTGGCGCTGAGCCGCCCGATCTGACCGGGCGACCACGGTTCAGATCAGACCGGACTCGAGCGCTGCCCGCAGCCGCTCCTCGTCCCACAGCACCTCGCGCGCCTTCGAACCCTCGCTCGGACCGACGCAGCCGACCTCTTCGAGCTCGTCCATCAGCCGGCCGGCCCGTGCGAACCCGACCCGCAGCTTGCGCTGCAGCATCGACGTCGACCCGAGCCCACTGCTGACGACCTGCTCGGCAGCCCGCCGGACGAGCCCTGCGTCACCCTCATCCTCACCCCGCCCGCTCTCACCCGATCGGGCCCCGGGCGCGGCGGCGACCGCAGCGGCCACCGCCTCCTCGAACTGCGGCTCACGCTGCGTGCGGCAGAACGTGACGACCGACGCGATCTCCTCCTCGGTGACCCAGCAGCCCTGCATGCGCGACGGCTTCCCCTGGCTCGCGGGCAGGAACAGCATGTCACCACGACCGACGAGCTTCTCCGCGCCGCCCGCATCGAGGATCGTGCGCGAGTCCGTCTGGCTCGCGACGGCCAGGGCGAGCCGCGACGGGATGTTGGCCTTGATCAGCCCGGTGATGACGTCGACCGACGGACGCTGCGTCGCGATGACCATGTGGATACCGACCGCGCGCGCCATCTGGGCGATGCGACAGATCGCGTCCTCGACGTCGCGGGGGGCGACGAGCATGAGGTCCGCGAGCTCATCGATGACGAGCAGGATGTACGGCAGACGCTTCGGCGGGATGACCGTGCCGTCCGGACCCGGACGGTCGGCGAGGTCGCCCCGGTCGTAGGCGTCGTTGTAGCCGTCGATGTTGCGGAAGCCCAGCAGCGCGAGGAGCTCGTAGCGCTGCTCCATCTCCTTCACGCACCAGGCGACCGCGTCCGCCGCACGGCGAGGGTCGGTGACCACCGGTGCCAGCAGATGTGGGGCGCCCTCGTACACGCCGAGCTCGACACGCTTCGGGTCGATGAGGAGCATGCGGACCTGGTCGGGACGGGCGCGCATCAGGATCGAGGCGATCATGCCGTTCAACGTCACCGACTTGCCCGAACCCGTCGATCCGGACACGAGCAGGTGGGGCATCTTCGAGAGGTCGACCATCGCCGGCGCACCGGCGATGTCCACGCCGAGCGCGACGGACAGGGGATGCTCGTCGCGGCGCGCGACGTCCGAGCGCAGCACGTCACCGAGCGAGATCAGGTCCCGTTCGGTGTTGGGGACCTCGATGCCGATGGCGGACTTCCCCGGGATCGGCGCGACGATGCGCACGTCGGGAGCGGCGAGGGCATAGGCGATGTCGTCGCCGAGGTTCGCGACCTTGTTGACCTTGACGCCCGGACCGATCTCGACCTCGAAGCGGGTCACGGTCGGGCCGCGCGAGGAACGTGCGACCTTCGCGTTGATCCCGAACTGGTCGAACGTCTCCTGCAGCGCCTTCGACTGTGCGGCGATCGTGCGTGACGGGTCGCCGCCCAGCGCCCGTCCGGTGCTGAGCAGATCCATCGAGGGGAGCTCGTAGGGACGTTCCTCTCCGGGCGGGAGCACCTTGCGAGCCTTCAGCGGCGGCGCGGCTGCCGACCCGTCCGCCGGTACTGCGTCGGCGTCCTCGTCGCCGTCCGCGCGCTCGTCACCATCCGCGTCGACGGCGACGACGTCGAGCTGCTCGGTCGCCGCCTCGTGCACGTCCTCGTTCGCATCGATGACCGCCGGGAGCTCGGTGGTCGCATCCTCGGGATCGTCATCGAGCCACACGTCGACGACGGCGCGCTGCTCGACGGCAGGGACCGGTGCGTCATCGACGACGTCCCCTCGGTCCTGCTGATCCAACGGCACGTCCTCGAACGCCACGGGCGGCGCGGCCTGCTCGACCGGGCGATCAGGTCGTGCGAGCAGCTCGCGCAGTGACGTCGCCGCGCCGCTGAGCGCACGCCAGAGCGCTGCCACCAGCGTGCGCAGCTCCAGGCGCGCGGTCACGAGCACGCCGAGCGCACCCAACGCGACGACGACCGCCCAGGCACCGGCGCGCGAGAGCGCAGCATCGAGCGGTGCAGCGATCAGCCAGCCAGCGATCCCGCCGCCCCGCGCGAGCGCCTCGACCCCAGCGCCGGGAGCGGGCACGTCGACCGCGAGATGGCTGCCGCCGAGCACGGCGAGCGTCACGAGCGTGATCCCCACCCCGAGCCGTCCGACCTCCGGACCGGGCCGGTCCATGACCAGCAGCGCACCGAAGGCGATGAGCAGGACCGGGAGGAGCACACCGACGAGACCGAGTCCGCCGCGCGCACCCGTGTCGATCGCGTTCCCGACCGGACCCGCGGCATCGAGGTAGATGGCCAGTCCGCTCAGGACGGCGGACAGCAGCAGGACGATGCCCCAGACGTCACGCCGCCGTTCGGAGAACGTCGTGCCGATCACGCCGAGAGTGGCTGACAGGGTGCGACGGATCGGGCCGGGACCGCGGTCCTCGGCGGCCCGCTTCGGTGCCGACGACTTCGCCGTGCCGCGCTTGGCGGGACCGGTCCCGCGACCCGTGCGCTTCCTCGTCGCTGCCACGAATGCTCCCGTCCGGGTCCGGATGGCGCTCCGGACAGCGCCCGGGGACGTTGGCCGCCACCGAGGGCCGCACGGCGGCCGGCGGCGTCGTGGGGCGCCGTGGCGGACTTCCGGACGCTGTTCGAGGCTAGCCGGGACGACATCCGTGGAACCTCAGCCGTGTCGTCCTTCTGGCCGGTCCAGCGTGGCCCGGTCCAGCGCTTCCGGGCTCAGGACGCCCTGCGTCAGAGCTCCTGCACGACGGGGAGGATCACCGGGCGTCGGCCCGTCTCCTGCTTCCAGAACCGTCCGAGCGTCTGGATGACCTCGCGCTGGACCGCTGCGGTGTCCTCCCGACGCGCCCGGGTGAGCTTGTCGATGGCCGCGTCGACCGTGCTGCGGGCATCCGCGAGCAGCTCCTCGACGTGGTCGCCGAGCACGACACCGCGCTGGGTGATCACGCTGTCCGATGCGCGTTCCGCCTGGCGGGTGTCGATGGTGACGACGGCGATGCAGATCCCGTCCTCACCGAGCCGGCGGCGGTCGCGCAGCATGGCCGGGCCGACGTCCGGGAGCAGCCCGTCGATGTAGACGTGGCTGGTGGGCACCGGGTCACCCCTGCGCACCACGCCGTCCTCGAGCAGCACCCGGTCGCCGTCCTCGCACACGAGCACCTGTTCGGGCGGGCAGCCGGTGGCGATCGCGACACGGCGGTGCGCCATCATGTGACGGTGCTCGCCGTGCACCGGGATGACGTACTCGGGCTCGAGCACGTTGTGCAGGATGGCGAGGTCGTCGGCGGCCGCATGGCCGGACACGTGCACGGACGCGATCCCACCGTGGACGACGTCGACACCGCGACGGGCCAGGTTGTTGATCGAGCGGAAGACGGCCTGCTCGTTGCCGGGGATGAGACTCGACGCGAGGATGACGAGGTCACCGGGGCCGAGCGCGAGATGCCGGTGGTCGCCGCTCGCCATCAGGCTGAGCGCGCTGAACGGCTCACCCTGTGAACCGGTCGACACGACGATGAGCCCCGAGCGGTCGTGCCGCTCGACGTCCTCCATGGCGACCTCGAGCTTCGGGTCGAACTCGAGGTACCCGAGCTCCTGCGCGATCGCCATGTTGTTGATCATCGAGCGCCCGACGAACACCGGGCGACGCCCGAACGCCGCCGCCTCGTCGAGGATCTGCTGGATGCGGTGCACGTGCGACGCGAACGAGGCGACGACGACGAGCCCCTCGGCATGCGACAGGGCCTCACGGATCGCCGCACCGACGGTCCGCTCGCTCGGGATGTGTCCGGGGACATCGGCATTGGTCGAGTCGGCCAGCAGCAGGTCGACCCCGCGATCACCGATCCGTGCGAAGTGCGCGAGGTCGGTCGGGAGCCCATCGATCGGGGTCTGGTCCAGCTTGATGTCGCCCGTGTGGACGATGGTCCCCTGCGGCGTCGTGAAAGCGAACGCGCAGCCGTCGGGGATCGAGTGCGAGACCTGCACGACCTCGACGGCGAACGGCGCGTGGTCGACGGCCGTGCCCGGGACGATCTCGCGCAGGTCGGGCTGGGCCAGGTCGGGCCACTCCCGCAGGATGGACGCGACGAACGCGAGCGTGAGCTTCGTCCCGTAGACCGGCAGCGAGCGGCCGAGGTCACGCAGCAGGTAGGGCAGCGCACCGATGTGGTCAAGATGCCCATGCGTGAGGAAGACCGCCTCGATGTCATCGCCGCGGGCGACGAGCCAGCGCCAGTCAGGCAGGATCAGATCGACACCGAGATGCTCCGCATCGGGGAACAGCACGCCGCAGTCGATGATGGCGATGCGCCCCTCGACCTCGATGGTCGCCATGTTGCGACCGATGCTCCCCAGCCCCCCGAGGAACGTGACCTCCACCGGTGGGTTCCCGTCGGTCCGGTCGCTGCGCTTCCGGGTCCTGCTGGACGAGGGCTTGGTCATGTCGGCTCCTGGTGGACGATGCATCTGCGGATCGGGCGGCGTATCAGTCGGCGTGTCGGGCGGCGTGTCGGCTGGCGTGCGAGCAGGAGCGGCCGGCGGTCGTCACACGCCGGCGCCCTGACGACACGGACCGTCGGGGTCAGGGGCTGCGACGCGCCTCGAGCGCGGACAGCGCGTCGACGACCCGTGCGGCGACGTCCGGACCGGCATCGGCGAGCGGCAGTCGGACCGGCCCGGCCGGCAGCCCGCGCGCCCGCAGAGCGGCCTTGAGCGGTCCCGGGTTCGGGTCGAGGAAGAGCGCCCGGTGCAGCGGCATGCACGCGAGATGCAGCTCGCGCGCGCGGGCCGGATCGGTCTCATGGACCGCGACCATCTCGGCGATCTCTGGACCGGCGAGATGGGCTGCGACCGACACGACGCCGACCGCGCCGACACTGAGCAGCGGCAGGTTCAGCTCGTCGGCTCCGCACCACACGTCGAACCCGCCGGGTGCGCCACGCGTGGCGAGCACGACGTCCGCCGACTTGTCCGCACGGCCCACCGCATCCTTCACCCCGATGATGTTGGGGACGCGCGAGAGGGTGACCAACGTGTCCACGTCGATCTCGCGACCGGCGCGCGACGGGATGTCGTAGAGGAGCACCGGCAGCTCGGTGGCGGCGGCGACGGCCGTGAAGTGCGCCACCAGGCCCGCCTGGGATGGACGGTTGTAGTACGGCGTGACGACGAGCACCCCGTCCGCCCCGGCCTCGGTCGCCGTGACCGTCCGCTCGGCCGACCGGCTCGTGTCGTTCGTCCCCGTCCCGACCGTCAGGCGCGTCCCGCTGGGGACCGCCTCACGGATCGCCGCGACGAGGTCCCACAGCTCGGCGTCGCGCAGCGTCGGGGACTCCCCCGTCGTCCCACCGATGACCAGCCCGTCGGACCCGGTCGTGGCGACGTGGCGAGCCAGCACGGCCGCACCGGCGAGGTCGAGCGTCCCGTCCGGCAGGAACGGCGTCGCGAGGGCCGTGATGACACGTCCGATGGCGTCCGGTCCGGTCGTCGCGGTCACGGGGATCGTGCCTCCTCGGCGGTGACGGCCTTGCGGGCCGCTCCGCTCCGAGCCTAGTGCTCGGTCCCTGCCGTGCGGGCGGCACGGCGACGGTCGAGCGCACGCTCCGAGGCGAGGCGCTCGAGGTCACCGACCCCGTGGTCGACGTGCACCATCGCCTCCGCGACGGCCCGGTGGCCAGCCACGTCCGCGATCGCCCGATGCATCGCCTGCACGATGCTGCGGTACTGGGGATGCCCCTGCGGCGTCGAACGGAGCTCCAGCATCTGCATCGCCGCACGCGCGTTGATCTGCACCGAGTACCGGATACGGAAGGCGAACGGGACGACGTACTGCGCCTCCTCGGGATGGTCACGGACGAGGTCACGGTGCAGCGCCTCCGCCTGTCCGAGCGCCTCATGCCAGCGGTCGGCCACGCCGGCCTCGACGAGCTCCGGTGGCGTGTCGTAGCCGTGCTCGGTCGTGAGCTGCTGCCACTCGATGGTGCACATGCGGTGGCGCTGCAGGTCACGGAACCCGCCGTAGTCCCCGAGCACGTCGAAGCGGTAGACGACCCGTTCGAAGGCGCGGCCCGGACGGTGCCGCCGGTTGACCCGCTCCCCGACGTAGGCACGCAGGACCTCGGCGCGCTGCTCCGCCGGCCACGTGCGGACCTGCTCCTCGAGCTGCTGCTCGGGCAGCGTCACGTGAGGGAGCAGCGCTGCGGTCACCAGCGCCACCTCGGCGTCGACCGGCTCGCGCGGCCACCAGTCCACGAGGGTGACCGGACCGTCCGGAACCTCGACCGGGCCGATGACGTGACGCGCCGCGAGCGCGCGCGTGTCCTCACGGGTCGTCGCGAGGTACTCGCTCCAGACGCCACCCCGATCGGGGCGGTCGACCCGCGCGACGAACGACGGGATGACCTTGCGCAGCTCGCCGAGCAGTCGCACCCCGAGATCGCGCGACTCGGCCAGCGGGTCAGCGGCCAGCCGCAGCAGCAGGGCCTCGTAGGCCTGGCCCGACGCGAACATGCCGACGTTCGCCGTCGTCGCCGCGGGCAGCAGCCCCCGCAGCAGGTCGAGCCCCTTCGCACGCGTCGCGGCCTTCCAGGCGCGCTCGCTCGTGTCCTCATCCTGCGGGAAGCGATCACGCACCCACGCGATGACGACCGGCAGCAGCTCGGCATAGGTGTCGAAGAGGTGGTCGAGCACCTGCTCGTAGCGCACCGCATGAGGCCCGGCCATGATCGCGGCCTCGCGGTGGTAGCGGTACCGGCCGTCGATCCGCTGGTCGTACGCGATGTAGCGGGTGGACTGCTCGAGGTAGGCGGCCAGCCTGCCCCACTCGATGCGCTTGGTCGCGACGTTCGAGATGCCTTCGAGCGCGACGTGCGCACCACCGAGCTGTGCGACGGAATCGTCGCCGTAGTCCCCGAAGACCCGGGCGTACAGCGCATCGGCACGCTCGGCCACCCCGCCGTCGTCCAGATCGGAGGCGAACTCGTCGACCAGCAGGTCCTTCACGCCGGAAGGGGAACGCGAGTAGCGCGCGAACACCGCGCCCTTCACGACCTCGGGGAGCCCCGTGATCGCGAACACGTCACCATCCGGATCGGTCAGGAAACGCGCCAGGAGCGCACGCCGGGCGACGTCGTCGAGCTGCTCGTCCACCGCGTCAACCCTCGCCTCGCCGGTCGGGCAGACTAGCCACGTACCGGCTCCCGACCGCGGGAGCCGGACCCGGAGGCCAGTGTGCAGAACCCGATGATGGGCATGATGATGTCGGCGATGTTCGCGCGCGAGGAGGTGCAGAACCGTCGCTTCGACCGCGCCGTGGCGCGCCGCGCGGTCGGCATCGCACGTCCCTACGGGCGCCGCATCGCCGGCTACATCGTGCTGATCGTCGTCATCTCCATCATCTCGGCCGCGCCGCCCCAGCTGATCCGCCTGATCATCGACCGCGCGATCCCCGAGGCCGACCTCGGCCTGCTGTGGCTGCTCGCGGGTGGGCTGCTGCTCGTCGCGACCCTCGTCGCCGGCCTCTCGATGGTCGAGCGGCTGCTGTCGTCCACGATCGGCGAGGGGTTCATCCTCGAGCTGCGGACCCGGCTGTTCCGTCACGTGCAGGGGCTACCGATCGCGTTCTTCACGCGCACCCAGACCGGTGCGCTCGTGACCCGACTCAACAACGACGTGATCGGCGCGCAGCGCGCACTCACCGGCACGCTCGGTGGCATCGTCGACAACCTGATCGGCGTCGTCGTCACCGTGACGGTCATGGCGGTGCTGGACTGGCGGGTGACGCTGCTCGCGATCTCGCTCCTGCCGCTGTTCATCGTGCCGGCACGCATCGTCGGTCGGCGCCTGCAGGACCTCGCCCGCCGGTCGATGGCGCTCAACGCGGACATGAACTCGACGATGACGGAGCGGTTCAACGTCTCCGGCGCGCTGCTCGTCAAGCTCTTCGGACGGATCGATGATGAGGTCGAGACGTTCGCGGACCGCGCCGACCAGGTCGCACGCATCGGTGTGCGCACGGCGATCCATGGCCGTGCCCTGTTCGCGGCGCTCGGGCTCGTCGGTGCGCTCGCGACCGCACTCGTCTACCTCGTCGGGGGTCGCACCGTCATCACCGACCCGGACGTGCAGATCGGCACGGTCGTCGCGCTGGGGCTGTACGTCACCCAGCTGTACGGACCGCTCGCCCAGCTCTCGAACGCCCGCGTCGACCTGATGACGGCCCTCGTGAGCTTCGAGCGCGTCTTCGAGGTCCTCGACCTCCCGGCGAGCATCACCGAACGCGACGACGCGGTCGAGCTGTCGGGTCCGCGCGGACACGTCCGGCTCGAGCAGGTCAGCTTCCGCTACCCGACCGGTGACGGAGTGGGCCTCGCCTCGCTCGAGGGTCCGCGGGCGACCCACGACGGTGACCCGGGCGCACTGGTGCTCGACGGCGTCGACCTCGAGATCGGACCGGGACGCACCATCGCGCTCGTCGGCCCGTCAGGCGCCGGGAAGTCGACGCTCGCGTCGCTACTCCCCCGCCTCTACGACGTCACCGAGGGACGCGTGACCGTCGACGGCCATGACGTCCGCGACCTGACCCTCGAGTCGCTGCGTGCCGCCATCGGTGTGGTCAGCCAGGACCCGCACCTCTTCCACGACTCGGTCGCGTCCAACCTGCGGTACGCACGACCGGACGCGACCGACGAGCAGCTGATCGCCGCAGCACGGTCCGCGCGCATCCACGACGTGATCGCCCGACTCCCCGACGGCTACGACACCGTCGTCGGCGAACGTGGCTACCGCTTCTCCGGCGGGGAGAAGCAGCGCCTGTCGATCGCCCGCATGCTGCTGCGCGACCCGGCGATCGTCGTGCTCGACGAAGCGACCGCACATCTGGACGCCGGGAGTGAGCGGCTCGTGCAGCAGGCGCTGACCGACGCGCTCGAGGGTCGCAGCGCGCTCGTCATCGCGCACCGGCTCTCGACGGTGGTCGAGGCCGACGAGATCGTCGTGCTGGACACCGGCCGGATCGTCGAGCGCGGGACCCACGCGGAACTGCTCGCCGCTGACGGCCGCTACGCCGAGCTGGTCCGTACCCAGCTGATGCCGGCGTCAGCCCCGCTCGCCTGAACCGGCCGCATCCTCGACCGGTGCAGCCGCTCCCTCCGGAGCAGGCACGCTCGGGTCCGGAGCGGGCACGTCGGTGTCGACGACCGCGGCACTGACATCCGGCTCCTCGAGGCGGCGTGGCGTCTCCCCCGACGCCCAGGCGCGCGCCTTCTCGTGACGCTCGTCGGGGGCGACCCCGGACGCGACGAGCAGCGCGATGATGCGGTCGACCGCCGCGACGTCGCTGCTGCGCGCGTGCGTCCACATGAGCTCGCGCAGCGTCGCCTCGTCGGCATGCACACCGGCGCCCGATGCGGCGGCGAGGACCCGCTCCGCAGCAGCGACGTCGCCGGCCTTGATGCGGCCGCTGACCAGCCGGGCGAGGTCCGACTGCTCGGGACGCACGCCGCCGGCGACCATCTCCTCCAGCAGCTCCACGGCGTCGTCGACCCGCTTGGCCGTGACGAGACCGGTGAGCAGCGACCCGTAGCTCCGACCCTGGGTGAGCGTGCCGGCGCTGCGGAAACGCGCGAGCCAGGCCCGCGCCTCATCGAGACGGCGGGACCGCACGAGCCGTTCGACGAGGTCACGCGCGGTCGCACGGTCGAAGACGAGGCCCTGGTCGAGCAGGCTGGCGGCCACCGGCAGGACGCGGTCGAGGCCATCCGCCGCCATCTCCGCGCGCAGCACGGCACCGCTCCGTTGCGGGGTCACCGGGACCCCGATGACGAGCAGCAGGTCGAGCACGCCCGCAGCGCGCGCCACGTTGCCGGCAGCGAGGCTGAGGTCCAGCAGGCCCTCGAGGTTCGCGCCGGTCGGCAGGCAGGCCTCCGCCCACATCTGCTCGGTCTCGACCCAGGCCGCCTCGAAGTCCTCCGACGCGATCCGAGCCGCGAGCACGGCATTGCGGTGGTGGCTCGACAGCGTCCCACCTGCCACGGCGAGGCGCTCCGCGACCGCGACGACGTCATCGACCCGCCCCTTCGCGGCGAGCGCCTGCAGCACCACGCCATACGCGTCGTCGCCGGGCGCGGCACACAGCCCGCCGACGGCGGCCTGCTCCACGACCGTGAGCACCTCGAGTGCGCGCTCGAGCTGACCGAGCCCGACCAGCATGCGGACCAGCGGGGCGACCCGACCGTCCGGGATGCGATGCCCGCTGTCCCGCAGGCTGGTGACGACCGCCACCGAATCCTTCGCGGCGCGCCGCTGGAGGGTGTCGGCGAGCAGCGTCAGGTGGGCATCTCGGCTCGGCCGCTGGCTCCGCGAACGCATCCGGCGGAACAGGGACCACGCCTGTGTGGTGCGGCCCGCGCCGAGCATCAGGTCGAGGACCGCCGGTGCCTGCTCGGGCGATGGATCGCGCTGCTCACCCATGAGCCGGTCGATGATGTCGACCGCCTCCGCCGCACTGCCCGACGTCGCCGTCGCGAGCGCGACGTCGTACTGGCGGGACGGATCGATGCGGACACCGAGCTCGTCGAGCTGGCCGATGATCGCGCGAGCCTTGCGCAGCGAGCGACCCGCCAGATACTCGTCGAGCATGAGCCCGAGGTGCGCCTCGCTGCGTGGCTCGCCGCGCTCGATCATCGTCGCGAGGACCTGCTCCATCATGCGGACGTCACCACGGAAGCGTCGCAGCGCCTCGACGTAGTGATCGGTGGCCTGCTCGGTGGAGTGCTCCATCGACAGTAGGTCCCTCATCCAGCCGGTCGCCCGGTCCGCTCCCGCAGGTCCGAGGACGCTAGCGGTTCACCCTCGATACCGCCGGTTCAGAGCAGCTCGCCGAGACCGACGACCAACCCGTCGAGTCCGGCGACGCTGCGGCACGCGAGCAGTGCACCGGCGACGAACGCGGTCCGGTCGGTCGTGTCATGGCGCAGCGTCAGCAGCTGTCCCTCGCCGCCGAGCAGGACCTCCTCGTGGGCGAGCAGTCCGGGGAGACGGATCGCGTGCACCGGGACCCCGTGCTGGATCGATCCGCGCGACCCGGGTGCGACGGCTGGACCGTCGACGCCAGCAGGCTCCGGTGCGCCCTCACCACGTGCGCGCGCGACCGCTGCGGCGGTCGCGAGAGCGGTGCCAGACGGCGCGTCGACCTTGCGGTCATGATGCAGTTCGATGATCTCCACGTGAGGCAGGTGACGCGCTGCCTCGGCGGCGAAGCGTTCGACCAGCACCGCACCGATGGAGAAGTTGGGCACGACGAGCGCCCGAGCCGGGCCGGACGCGGCCAGCTCCCGAGCGGCAGCGAGGTCGTCCGCCGCCAGACCGGTCGCGCCGACGACCGCATGGATGCCGTGCTCGAGGATCCACCGCAGATGCGTCCCGACCGTCGCCGGCCCGGTGACCTCGACCGCGACGTCGACCCGGGCGGCGGTGAGCGCCTCGAGCGCACCGGCGATGATCAGGTCGCCGGCCGGAGAGCCCTCCGGCAGCGCCCGGATGACGTCATCGAGCCGTCGGCCTGCGTGTGCGGGCGACACCGCGGCCACGAGCTCGAGGTCGTCCGTCGCCGCGATCCCGGCTGCGAGGACGGAACCGAGCCGACCCGCGGCACCGACGAGTCCGATGCGCTGCTTCGTCATCGCTGACCTCCCGGACGCCCGTGAGGAGCGCCGATGGAGAGCGTAGGTCGTGACGCCACGGCGCATCCGGACCGTCGACGGGCGCGGTGGACCTGCTCACGAACGCGCCGCCCCGACGCCGGAGGGCCGCGACGCGAGTCGCGGCCCTCCGGGTGTGCTGCAGGTCCGTTCAGTCGCGCGAGCGGCTCCGGCTGCGGCTGCGGGTACGGCCCTCGCCGCCACCCGACTCGCCACCACGGTCACCACCACGGTCACCACCACGGTCGCCACCGCGCCCGCCACGGTCGCCACCACGGTCACCGCCGCGGTCACCACCACGGTCACCGCCACGGTCACCGCCACGGGGACGGTCGGAGCCCTCGGCCGGCTCGGCCTTCTCGCCCACGTACTCGAGCTTGAAGCGACGTCCGCCCTCGAGGACCTCCTTGACCTCGACCAGCACCTGCTGGCCGACGCTCACGGCGTCCTCGGAGTGGTCGAGCCGCTTCCCGGCCATCTTGCCGAGCTCCGAGATGTGGAGCAGCCCGTCGGTGCCCGGCGTGAGGCTCACGAACGCACCGAAGTCGACCGTCTTGACGACGGTGGCCTGGTAGCGCTCGCCCACCTCGGGCAGCGTCGGGTTGGCGATCGCGTTGATCCGGTCACGTGCGGCGGCCGCCTGCTCGGCGCTGGTCGCGTAGATCTTGACGACCCCGCGGCCGCCCTCCTCGTCGACGTCGATCTGGGCGCCCGTCTGCTCGACGAGCTCCTTGATGATCTTGCCGCGCGGACCGATGACCTCACCGATCTTGTCCTGCGGGATGTGGATGGTCTCGACGCGCGGAGCGTTGCCGGCCACCTCGGCCCGCGGCTCAGCGAGCGCCTCGTTCATGACGCGCAGGATCTCGAGCCGGGCATCGCGCGCCTGGAGCAGCGCGTCCGCGAGGACCTGGGCCGGGATACCGGCGAGCTTCGTGTCGAGCTGGAGCGCGGTGATGAAGCCCTCAGGACCGGCGACCTTGAAGTCCATGTCGCCGTAGAAGTCCTCGACGCCCTGGATGTCGGTGAGGGTCGTGTACTTGCCCTCCTCGTAGACCAGGCCCATCGCGATGCCCGCGACCGGAGCGTGCGTCGGCACACCGCCGTCCATGAGCGCGAGAGAGGTCGCGCAGACCGAACCCATCGACGTCGAGCCGTTCGAGCTCATGATGTCGGACACGACGCGCATCGCGTACGGCCAGTCCTCGGTGCTCGGGAGCACCGGGACGATCGAACGCTCGGCGAGCAGCCCGTGACCGATCTCGCGGCGCTTCGGGGAGCCGACACGACCGGTCTCACCGGTCGAGTACGGCGGCATGTTGTAGTGGTGCATGAACAGCTTCTCGTCCTCGGGGTCGAGGGTGTCGAGCCGCTGGCCCTCACGCGTCGTGCCGAGCGCGAGGACGGACAGCACCTGCGTGTCGCCACGCGTGAACAGCGCCGAGCCGTGCGTCAGCGGGAGGAGTCCCACCTCGGCGGCGACCGGACGCAGGTCCTTCGGGCCACGACCGTCGACCCGGAAGTCCTCGGTCACGATCAGGCGGCGGACGACCTTCTTCTCGAGCGAACGGAACGCCTCGCGGACCTGGCCCGCGAGCACCGCCTCGTCGACACCGTCGACACCATCGGCGAGCACGCGCTCGACGACCGCGCTGCGGACCTCGGACAGCTTCTCGTCGCGCAGCTCCTTGCCGAGCGAGGCGTCGCGGTAGACGGCCTCGACGTCCTTGGCGCCGGCCGCGGAGACCGCGTCGAGCACCTCGGGCGCGTAGTCGACGAACAGCCTGAACTCGCCCGCATCACGCACACCGGCGAGGTCGACGAAGCGCTGCTGCGCCTCGCACAGCTCGCGGATCAGCGGCTTCGCGTTCTCGATCGCGTCACCGACGACCTGCTCGGTCGGAGCGGTCGCGCCCATCTCGATGTGGAGCAGCGCGTCCGGGGTCGCCTCAGCCTCGATCATGAGGATGGCGACCTCGCCGGAGTCCTCGACGCGGCCGGCGATGACCATGTTGAACACGGCCTCCTCGGCGAGCTCCTCGAAGGACGGGAACGCGACCCACGAACCGTCACGCAGCATCGCGTAGCGGATCGCCGAGACCGGCCCGTCGAACGGGATGCCGGCCATCATCGTGGAGAGCGACGCGCCGTTCATCGCGACGACGTCGTAGGGGTCGAACTGCGCGGTCTGCAGGACGGTGTTGACGACCTGGACCTCGTTGCGCAGACCCTCGGCGAACGTCGGCCGCAGCGGACGGTCGGCGAGACGGCAGGTGAGGATGGCGTTCTCGGACGGCCGGCCCTCACGCTTGAAGAACGAGCCGGGGATGCGGCCGTTCGCGTACATCCGCTCCTCGACCTCGATCGTGAGCGGGAAGAAGCCGAGTGACTCCTTCGGGCTGCGCGATGCGGTGGTCGTGGACAGGACCTTGGTGTCACCGAGAGAGACGATGACCGCCCCGCCGGCCTGGGCCGCGATCTTGCCGGCCTCGAAGGTGAACTGCTTGCCGTCGATCTCGACGGTCATCTCGTGCTTACCGAGTGCTCCCACGTGGGGGCCTCCTTGATCTGCCCGCACGGTGTGCGGGGTCGGAGCCCGCCCCCTGCACCGGTGCATCAGTGGGGACGTCTCGGACCGGCTCTTGGCTGCGGCCCGAGGCGTCACCACTGACCACCGAGGCGGTCGGGGCGGTGCTCCGTCGGTTGTGTTCGGTCGCTTGGTCGCCGCGCCGGCCCTGTGGTCGATCGGGGCCGGGAACGGCAGGGCCGGGACGACGTCCCGGCCCGGATGGTTCAGCGGCGGAGACCGAGCTCCTCGATCAGCGACCGGTACCGCTCGATGTCCTGCTTACGCAGGTAGTTGAGCAGGCGGCGGCGCTGACCGACCAGCAGCAGCAGACCACGACGCGTGTGGTGGTCGAGGTGATGCTCCTGGAGGTGTGCCGTCAGGTGCGTGATGCGCTGCGTGAGCAGAGCGATCTGCACCTCGGGCGAGCCCGTGTCACCGGGCGTGCGGGCGAAGCGGTCGATGATGGCCTGCTTGTCCGCGGGAAGTTCGGTCGCCAACGTCGTTCCTTGTCGTGTCAGTTCCCTGCGCCGTCGGGCCGGCGGCGGACCGGGTGGCCCACCTGCCGTGAGGAACCTGCTCCCGGACACCACGACGGTGCGACGGGACCGCCCTGGGACGGTGGGTGCCTGACGCCCGAACGGGCACGGCGAGGCCGAGCCACGTCGGCTCGGACCCCCACAGTGTCGCACAGGGACCCCGAGAGGGCAAACGACCGGATGGACGTGCCCGCAAGGCCCCTGGGAAGGCCCCTGGGGCCGTCCTGCGGACCGTCCCTGAGCCCGTGCCTGGGGGCCGTGCCTGGGTCGCCGCGGAGCTGCCCGGGCGGCTGCTCAGGCGTGGCCGAGCAGCTCCCGAGCCGCCGCGATGTCCTCGTGGATGCGGGCCACCAGCGCCTCCGGGCCGTCGAAGCGCTGCTCGCCGCGGATCCTGGCCACGAACTCGAGCGTCAGCATCTGGCCGTACAGGTCCGGGCCGCCCTCCACCAGCAGGTGGGCCTCCACGGTCCGGGTGGTGCCGTCGAAGGTCGGCCGCCAGCCGACGTTGACGACGGCCGGCGCATCCTCGAGCGTCTCCGCCGAGGCCAGGCAGGCGTAGACGCCGTCCGCGGGCAGCGCTCGGCCCTCCTCGACCGCGACGTTCGCCGTCGGGATCCCGATCGTGCGCCCGCGACCCTCCCCCGCGACGACCTCGCCACTGACCTGGAAGCGCCGTCCGAGCCCGCGGGCGACCGCCTCGAGATCACCGGCGGCGAGCAGCGCACGGAGCGCGCTCGACGACACCGGACCGTCACCCAGGTCGATGAGCCCCACCGCTTCGACCGCGAAGCCGCGCTGCTCACCCAGTTCGCGCAGCTGCGCGACGTCGCCCGCTGCACCTCGCCCGAAGCGGAAGTTCTCGCCGACGATGACGAGTTCGGCGGACAGGCGGTCGACGAGCAGCCGGTCCACGAACTCCGCCGGCTCGAGCGCGGCGAGTTCCCGGTCGAAGGGCACGACCACGACCTCGTCGCAGCCGCGCTCGTGCAGCATCGCGGTGCGCTCGGCGAGCGTCTGGAGCGCAGCGGGCACCGCGTCGGGACGCAGGACCGCGGCCGGATGCGGATCGAAGGTCACGGCGACCGCCCGTGCATCGCGCCGAGCCGCCTCGGTCGTCGCGCGTTCGATGAGCGCGAGGTGCCCACGGTGCACGCCGTCGAAGTTCCCGATCGTGACCACCGACGTCACGCGAGGTCCCCGGGCTGCGACCAGACGAGATGCTGCGGACCGTCCTGCCCGGGTCCGACGACGACGAGCAGCCGACCGCTGCCCGTCAGCGCCGTCGTGCGCTCGGGGTCGAGCTCGATGCCGAGCCGAGCCGGGCGGACGCCGGTCACCAGCGAACGTTGGACGTCGGGGTCCTCGACGTCGTGACGGTCGACCGAGCGGGAGAGCGCATCGAGCGGGGTCAGCAGGCGCTCGGCGAGCATCGCCGGGTCCTTCTCGAGCTCGGCGAGGTCGACCGCCTCGGCCTCGGAGAACGGTCCGTTCGCGACACGCCGCAACGACGCGAGCGCGCCGCCGACCCCCAGCCGCTCCCCGAGGTCACGCGCGATGCTGCGGACGTACGTGCCGGCTGAGCAGGCGACGAGGAAGCCCACCTCCGCCGTCTCGCCCGGCGTGAAACGGTCGAGCATGATCGACTCGATGACGACGCGGCGTGGCGGTCGATCGACGACCTCACCCCGCCGTGCGCGCTCGTGGAGCCGCTCCCCGTCGATGCGGATGGCGGAGACCATCGGTGGGACCTGGTCGATCTCGCCCTGGAACGCTCCGAGTGCACCGCACACGGTGTCCTCGTCGAGATGCGCGGCGGACGTGCGCGTCAGGACCTCGCCGTCGAGGTCCTCGCTGCTCGTCGTGACCCCGAGGTGTGCGACCGCCGCGTACGCCTTCGTGCCCGCCTGGAGCGCCGTCACCAGCCGCGTGGCGCGGCCCAGGCACAGGACGAGCACGCCGGTCGCCGCAGGGTCCAGCGTGCCGGTATGACCGACCCTGCGCGTGCGCGCGATGCGCCGCACCCGGTCGACGACGTCGTGGGACGTCATCCCGGCCGGCTTGTCGACGACGAGGACGCCCTCGGGTCCGGTATCGCTCATGCCTCGCGCTCCGGCCCGCCCTCCGTGCCGGGGCCGGATCCACCGGATTCAGCCCCGTCCACCTCGGCCCCGTCGGACTCGGCCCCGCTCGACTCCGGAAGCACGTCGCGGAGCAGGCGCTCGACCATCTCGACCTGCTCGGCGACCGGGTCGGGGCGGAAGCGCAGCTCGGGCGTGACGCGCAGTCGGACGCGCCGTCCGACGGCTCCCCGGAGCATCGGGGCTGCTGCCTCGAGCCCTGCCGCGACCTCATCGGTGCGTGAGGGTCGCGGACCACGCGACCGGCGGTCGTCGGAGAGCAGGCCGGGGTCCGGCGTCGACCAGTAGACGGTCGCGTGCTCATGGTCCGGGGTGAGCTCGACCTCGGTGATGGTCACGAGCGTGAGTCGCGGGTCGGACACGATCGTGCCGAGCGCGTCAGCGATCGCGGCGCGCACGTCGCGCGCGACCCTCGGGCTGCCTCTGCGTGCCATCGTCACTCCTCGCGCTCGACCGTCGTCCGGTCCGTGCCACTCCCGACGCTCGGATCAGCCGTCGGCGTCCAGCGTGTCATGGCGGACGTCGAACCGTGTCACGACCACGCCCGGATCACGTTCGGCCATCGGCACGACCCGTTCGACGACCCGGTCGACCCCTGTCGCGGTCGCCTCGGCGACCGCGATCCCGAGCACGACCCGCTGCCACGTCTCCGAACCGCCGACCTCCGCCACGCTGCAGCCGAGGTCGTCGACCAGCGCGCGCCGCAGGCGCTGGACGTGCGCGCGACGGTCCTTCCGGCTCGCCGCTCCGGGCAGGTGCAGCTCGAGCAGCGCGACCGCATGGTGCACCCGCTCCTGCCGCACGATGCTGCTCCCGCCCGAGGTCAGGTCCTCGCGACCTCGATGATCTCGAACGCCTCGATGACGTCGCCGACCTTCACGTCCTGGAACTTCTCGAGGCCGATGCCGCACTCGAAGCCCTGCGCGACCTCCTTGGCATCATCCTTGAAGCGTCGCAGCGAGCTCATGGTGTCCTCGACCAGCACGACGCCGTCGCGCACGACACGCACCTTCGCCTCGCGACGCACGACACCCTGGGTGACCATGCAGCCGGAGACGACGCCGATGCGCGGCACACGGAAGATCTCGCGGACCTCCGCCTCGCCGAGCACCTGCTCCCGCTGCTCGGGGGCGAGCAGCCCCCGCACGGCGAGCTCGATGTCCTCGATGGCCTCGTAGATGATGCGGTAGGTGCGGACGTCGACGCCGGTGCGAGCGATCTCCTCGCGGACGTTGGTGCCAGGACGGACGTTGAACGCGACGATGATCGCGTTGGACGCCTCGGCGAGCCGCACGTCACCCTGGGAGATCGCACCGACCCCCTTCTGGATGACCCGGACCTGGACCTCCTCGAGCTCGAGCTTGAGGAGCGCGTCCTCGAGCGCCTCGGCGGAACCGGACACGTCGGCCTTGATGATGACGTTCAGCGTCGCGCGGTCGCCGGCCTCGACCGCCGAGGTGAACTCCTCGAGGGTCGTGGGGCGGCGCTCGGCGAGCTCCTTGCGACGCTCGCGCGCGGACCGTCGCTCCGCGACGTCACGGGCGAAGCGCTCGGCGTCGACGACGCGGAACTCGTCGCCCGCCTCGGGGACCTCGTCCAGCCCCAGCACCTGGACGGGACGAGCCGGTCCGGCCTCCTCGACCGGGTTGCCGTTCTCGTCGAACATCGCACGGATGCGGCCGTCCGCGGTACCGGCGACGAGGATGTCGCCGCGGCGGAGCGTCCCGGCCTGCACGAGCAGCGTCGCGACCGGTCCACGTCCACGGTCGAGGTTCGCCTCGACGACGCGTCCACGGGCGGACTTCTCCGGGTTCGCGCGGAGCTCCAGCAGGTCGGCCTGGAGCAGCACGATCTCGAGCAGGTCGTCGAGCCCGGTCTTCGCCATCGCGCTGACCTCGACCATCGGCACGTCACCACCGAGGTCCTCTGCGACGAGTCCGTACTCGATGAGCTGGTTGCGGGCCCGGATCGGGTCAGCGGCCGGCAGGTCGCACTTGTTGATCGCGACGACGATCGGGACCTCCGCCATCTTCGCGTGGTTGATCGCCTCCGCGGTCTGCGGCTTCACGCCGTCATCGGCAGCCACGACGAGGATCGCGACGTCGGTCACCTGCGCACCACGGGCACGCATTGCGGTGAACGCCTCGTGACCCGGCGTGTCGATGAAGGTGATCGCGCGACCGTTGCGCGTGACCTGGTAGGCACCGATGTGCTGCGTGATACCACCGGCCTCCGTCGAGACGACGTCGGTCGTGCGGATCGAGTCGAGCAGCAGCGTCTTGCCGTGGTCGACGTGCCCCATGACGGTGATGACCGGCGGACGGGTGACGAGCGTCTCGTCGTCGTCGGGGGCCTCGACGCCGAACTCGAGCTCCTCCTCCGACAGGAAGTAGACGGCGACACCGAGGTCCTCGCAGAGGATCTCGACCGTGTCGTCCGGCAGCGTCTGCTGGACGGTGGCCATCTCACCCATCTCGAACAGCTTCTTGACGAGCGCGGATCCGGCGACACCCAGCTTGTCGGCGAGCTCGCCGACGGTGATGCCCGAGACGACCTCGACGCGGTCCGTCGTGACCTGCTGGTCGAGCGGGACATCGCGGCGCATCGGGCCGCGCAGCTCCTGCTCCTCCGGGGTCTGACGGTCCTGACGCTTCTTCTTGCGCGTCTTGCCGCTACCAGGACCACCGAGTCCGCCGCCCGGACCACTGCGCGGTCCACCGCCCGGGCCACCAGGCCCGGTCCGCGGGGCACCGCCGCCCGGCCCGGCACGGCCGGGCGTCTGGCGGTACGGGGAGGCGGGAGCGCCGGTTCCCGGCGCAGGGCGACCGCGCGTCGGGGCGCCCGCGCCCGGAGCCGCAGCGCCGGGCGGACGTGGCCGCGCCTCACGCAGCGGTGGCGGGATGACCCGGCGGCCGGAGCCCTCCTGGGGCAGACCGGAGTCCTGGCGCACGCGACGGACGGTCAGGCCCTCGGTCGGGGACGACGGTCCGGGCACGGCAGGGGTGCCGGCGCCGGGGGTCGGCGGACGCAGCGGGGCGCCGGGCATGCGGACCGGCGGGGCGCCCGGCATGCGCTTGGGCGGCTCCGTCGCTCCACCAGCGGACGGGTCCTCGGTCGGCGCGCCCGGAACGGCCGGTGCGGCCGTGGGGGCGGCGTCCGCAGCAGGCGTGTCGGCGGACGGCTCAGCCGGTGCTTCGGCGGTCGCGGAGGCGGCCGGCGTGTCGGAGGCCTCGGGCGCGGTGGGCGTCGCCGGTGCCGCTGCAGCAGTGGCGGCTGCCGCTTCGGCGGCCTCCTTCGCCGCCTGCTGCTCGCGCAGGTGCGGCGGCAGGACCTTCGCGGCCTTGCGCTTCGTCGTGGCAGCGACCTGCTCGACCTGGCGGTACCGGTCGAGCTCCTCCTGCTCGCGACGGCGCCGCTCGGCGTCCTCACGCTCACGCTCCTCGGCGGAACGGCCGATGGTGTCCTTCAGACGCTTCGCGTCGACGACGCTGACGGAGGAGGAATGGCTCTTGGCCTCGACGCCGAGATCGGTGAGTCGGCGGATGACCTCACGGTTCTCGAGGCCCACCTCCTTGGCGAGCTCGTAGACACGGACGGTGTTGCTGCTCACGGGTTCACGCTCCTCACGACGCCGTCGCGCCGTCCGATGTCCCGGCCACCCGGTGCGTCGTCGGCTTGGCGACGCGCTCCAGATCGTCCGAGACCGTGCAGGTCCCTCCGATGCGCAGGGCACGCCGCAGCAGCAGGGCCTCGCGGGCGAGTGCCCGCTCCACGCATCTCGCGTCCGCGCAAAGGTACGCGCCCCGGCCGGGTCGTCGGGACGCACCCGGCGGACCGTCGGGAGTGATCAGGCCGTCGACGGCCGTCACTCGGACGAGCATGTCCTGGTCGCGACGCGCACGGCACGCGGCGCACGAACGCACCGGCCGCCGCTCGGCGGCCGCCGCAGTCCGACGCGCGGTGCGCGGTCCCCGGGACATGGTCGGTCAGTGGTCCTCTCCTCCATCGACGACGGCCGGCGCATCCTCCGCCTCACCCTCCTCGAGCGCTCCGAGCCGGAGCGCCTCGGCCGACTGGTACGCGGCCTCGATCGCCTTCGCACCTTCATCCGAGAGCGGGTTGCCGAACTCGTCGATGAGCCCGGCGTCGAGCGCGGCCTGGAAGGCGCGCTGCTCCTCCGCGAACTGCGACTCCGACTTGATGTCGATGCGCCAGCCGGTCAGCTTCGCGGCCAGGCGGGCGTTCTGGCCCTCACGGCCGATCGCGAGCGACAGCTGGTAGTCCGGGACGATGACGACGGCGGTCCCGTCGTCGGCGTACAGGTGCACGTCGCTGATCTTGGCCGGCGACAGCGAGTTCGCGACCAGCTCGGCCGGGTCATCCGCCCAGCGCACGATGTCGATGCGCTCCGTGCCCTCGTTGTGCAGTTCGCGCTGCACGGCCTGAGCGCGCGCGCCGGCCGGGCCGACACAGGCGCCGACCGCGTCGACGTCCGCGTCATGGCTCATGACCGACACCTTCGTGCGGTGCCCGGCCTCACGGGCGATGCCCTTGATCTCGACGATGCCCTCCTCGATCTCGGGCACCTCGAGCGCGAACAGGCCGACGACGAGCGCCGGGTGCGTGCGCGAGCACACGATCTGCGCGCCGCGCAGCTGCTTGCGGACCTCGATGACGACCGCGCGCGAGTAGGCACCGTGCGCGAGTCGCTCGTTGGGGACCTGCTCGGAGTACGGCAGCAGCGCCTCGGTGCGTCCGAGCTCGAGCAGCGTCACGTTGCCCTGCTGCGACACCTGGCCGGACACGATGTCACCCTCATGGCCGACGAACTGGCCGTAGGTGACCTCGCGCTCCGCCTCGCGCAGCCGCTGGATGAGCACCTGCTTCGCGGTCTGGGCGACGATGCGGCCGAAGTCGCGCGGCTCGTCGACGTACTCGTTGACGATGTTGCCCTCGTCGTCGAGCTCCTGCGCATACAGCGTGACCTCGCCCGAGACCCGGTCGATGGTGACGCGGGCCTCATCGGCCTTCGCGGTCGATGAACGCTTGTACGCGGCGGCGAGCGCGCCCTCGAGCGCGTCGACGACCGTCAGGAAGTCGATGCCCTTCTCGCGCTCGATCTCACGCAGCGCCTCGATGTCGATCTTCATCGCTCACTCTCCTCCACGTCCACCCTCACCAGGGCAGGACGAGCCGCGCCGTTGCGACCCGCTCGAGCGCTACGCGCTGCTCGGTCCCGGCCGCGACGACCGCGACCTCACCGTCCTCCACCGCGACCAACCGGCCACGGAACATCTCATCGCCCGCATCGAGCTCGACGTCGCGACCGAGGTTGCGCACGAGGTCCTGCGCGCTCGTCAGGGGCCGCTCGACCCCCGGTGAGCTGACCTCGAGCGTCGTGTCCTCGGACACCACGCCGCCGGCCACCAGGGCCGCGTCGAGCGCTCGTGCCAGCTCCGCGATCACGTCGATGTCGACCGGCTCGGCCGGGCCGTCACCGTCCGGCAGCCGGCCGTGGTCGGGTACCTCGACGTCGACGGTGACGGTCACGACCGGCGGACGAGCCGCGCTGATCGCCACGTCGAGCACGACGAGGCCGCGTGCCGACGCTTCGGCACGCGCGAGCTCGGCGACACGTCCTTCGACAGTGCCGTTCGCGGTCCTCACCTCGTCCTGCACGCTCGCTCCTGCGGTCATCCGGCGCGGCTGCCTGCCGCGTCCCGCCCTGCACGGCAACGGCCGGCCCGCGGGGGCCGGCCGACGAGGTGCAGAGCCGTCGGTTCGTCCCGGGTTCGAGTCGGCGCGAACGCACGCCGGCGGGACGCCACAGCCCCTCAGGACCGTGGTGAGAGGACGCTACCACGCCGGAGGGCGCCTCGGCAGGGGTCGGGCAGGGGCCATATGGGCAGGAACGGTCCGGAGGAGCCTCCGGACGGGCCCTCAGACGACGATCGGCGCGCCCTCGCCGCGTTCGCGACGGATCTCCTCGGCCATCTCGGTCGCGAAGTGGACCATCGCCTCGACGATGTCCTCCTCGCGGACGGTGGCGATGCGTTCGCCGCGGCGGATGATGTCACCCTTGCCGTTCCCGGCGGCCACCCCGAGGTCCGCCTCGCGAGCCTCGCCGGGACCGTTGACGACGCAGCCCATGACGGCGACCCGCAGCGGGGCGTCCAGTCCTTCGAGCCCCTTCTGGACCTCCTCGGCCAGCGTCCACACGTCGACCTGCGCGCGCCCGCAGGACGGGCAGGAGACGACGTCGAGTCCGCGCTCACGCAGATGGAGCGCCTCGAGGATCATGATGCCGGCCTTGACCTCCTCGACGGGGTCGGCGGACAACGAGACACGGATCGTGTCGCCGATGCCTTCGGCGAGCAGGGACCCGATGCCGACCGCCGACTTGATCGAGCCGGAGTGCAGCGGGCCGGCCTCGGTCACGCCGAGATGCAGCGGGTAGTCGCACGCCTCGGCGAGGAGCCGGTAGGTCCGGATCATCGTCCACGGGTCGGAGTGCTTGACCGAGATCTTCGTGTTGAAGAAGTCGACGTCCTCGAGCAGCCGGACCTCGCGCAGCGCCGACTCGACCATCGCCTCGGGGGTCGGGCCACCGAACTCCTCGAGGATCGCGTCCTCGAGGCTGCCGCCGTTGACGCCGATACGGATGGCGACACCCGCCTCGGACGCGAGCCGGCCGAGCAGCGCGACCTTGTCGTGCTTCTTGATGTTGCCGGGGTTGATGCGCACGCCCGCACAGCCGGCCTCGATCGCCATGACGGCGTACTTCCACTGGAAGTGGATGTCGGCGATGACCGGGATGCGGGAGTGCTCGGCGATCCTGGCGAGGGCCTCCGCGTCCTCACGACGCGGCACGGCGACACGGACGATGTCCGCGCCGGCGGCCTGCGCCGACGCGATGGCCTGCAGGGTGAGGTCCGCCTCGTGCGTCGGGGTGACCGTCATGGTCTGCACGCTGACCGGTGCACCGCCACCGATCGCGAGCGGGCCGAGGGTGATGCGGCGCGACGCTCGACGCGTCGGATCCTCGGGGGTCGCGTCCGATGCCGGTTCCGGGGCGGCCGGCGCCGTCCCGGGAGCGAGTGGGAGCGTTGCGCTCACGTCGGGGACCTCGTGTCGGTCGGTTCCGGCGGAGGTGATCCGTCGGTCAGTGACGGTTCGGAGCCGGCCCTCGAGGGTATCCCTCGCGCCTCCCCGCCCGGCGTTCGGCGGGCCGTTCATGGACCGCCCGTCGGCCGACGTCAGAGGCGGATCGGGTCCGTCACGTCGAGCCACAGCGTCGTCACCAGCAGCAGCGCGAGGATGGCGATGACGGGGATCGCCACCCCGGCGATCGCCTCGGGTCGCACCCGGAAGTCCGGCGCCCGGCCGAGGAGTCGCCGGGCCCCGTTGACCGACGACTCGATGCCGATGACCGCGAGGTGCCCGCCGTCGAAGGGCGGCAGCGGCAGGAGGTTGAACAGGAAGAAGAACACGTTGATGGCGGCCAGCAGCGACAGCATGATGGGCAGCCCGCCCTCACGCGCACCGACCTGGCCGGCGATCGATGCGGCGCCGACGAGCGACACGGCGCCGTCGGGCGCTCGGTCCTGGCCGCCGAACGCCTGCGACACGAGGCCGCTGAGCCCAGTCGGCGAGAGGATGCGCACCAGCCCACTGACCGACTCACCGATCATGGGCATGACACCGCCCGGCGTTCCGGGGCCGGGCTCTCCGACGGCGGCGCCGGCCAGCGCCTCGGCGATGCCGACGTCGCGCACCTGCGGCTCCGTCGAGATGCCGATCAGGCCGATGGTGAGCCCGTCGGCCGTCTCGAACGTGTCCGGCACGACATCGAGCTGCAGCGACTGCCCGTCACGTTCGATGCGCAGCACCGTGGGGGCTGCCGGTCGCTCGCGCAGCGCCTCACGCAGCACGAGGAAGTCGTCGCTCACCACGTCGTCGACGGCGAGCAGCACGTCCCCGACGGCGAGCCCTGCACGGTCGGCGGGCGAGTCCTGCTGCACGAGCCCGATCCGGCTCGTCAGCTCGCCGGTCGGCTGTGGCCACACCGCCTGCACGGCGAACAGCAGCAGGAACGCGATGACCAGGTGGGTCGCGGGGCCGAGCGCGACGACCGCGGCCCGCTGCCAGGCCGGGCGGTCGCCGTACCGGCGTCCGTCGTCGCCCCGCACGAGGCGGTGCGTCAGGTCACCGACCCGCGTGCTCGCCGGGAGCTCGAGCTCGAGCGCACGCGCGAGCGCGGCCCGCAGCGCCGCGTCGTCCGGCTCGGGCGCCAGCCCGCGCGTCGTGTCGCGGATGCGGTGGGCGAGCTCGACGGGTGTGCCGCGTCGCTGCAGCTCGGCCTCGAGCTCCGGCCACCACCGTCGGGCGTCCTCCTCGTCACGGACCGTCGGCAGCGCGTCGACGAGCGGCGGCTGCATCTCCTCGTCGTCGCCACCCATCCCGACGATGCGCACGTAGCCGCCGAGCAGCACGGCCTTGAGCCCGTACTCCGTCTCCCCTCGGCGCGTCGACCACAGGGTCGGGCCGAAGCCGACGAAGAACCGGTCGGCGCGCATCCCGGACAGCTTGGCGCTGATGAGATGGCCGGCCTCGTGGATGACGATCGCGAGGACGATGCTCGCGACGAACGCGACGATCCCGAGCGTGCTGGTCATCGTCCACCTCCGGAGGGACCGTCGACGGCGAGCAGCGCGTCGACGCGTTCGGCCGCGCCGCGCGCGACCGGCAGGATGTTCCCGTCGCCGAGCGTTCGGGCGGCGAGCAGCTGCCCGCACGCGGCCTCCGCGTCGCGACCACGCGTGTCACGCAGCGTCACCGTTGCGCCCGCCTGCTCGAGCCGGGCGACGAACGCCTCGGTCCGCGCGATGGTCGGTTCCTTCCAGCGCACACCGGGCGTCGGGTTCATCGGGATGATGTTGATGTGCGCGCGGACGCGTCGGGCGATGCGCGCGAGCGCGTCCGCCTGCGCGGCGTCGTCGTTGACGTCGCCGATGAGGCACCACTCGATGGTGACGCGGCGGCGTGTCCGCGCGCGGTAGGCCTGCACGGCGTCCTCCAGCTCGACGAGCGGATGCGCACGGTTGACGGGGACCAGCTCGTCGCGCAGCGCGTCGGTCGCGGCGTGCAGGCTGACGGCGAGCGTGAGCGGGAGCCCGAGGTCGGCGAGCCGTCCGATCGCCGGCACGAGGCCGACGGTCGAGACGGTGATGCTCCGAGCGGACAACCCGAAGCCCTCCGGGTCATGGAGCCAGCGCACGCTCGCCACGGTCGCATCGAGGTTCGCGAGCGGCTCGCCCATCCCCATGTAGACGACGTTGGTGACGTGGTCGGGCCCTCCGCCCTCGAGCCCCGCAGGGTCGAGCTCGACGTCACCGATGCGCCCGGTCGCGAGCGCCTGCTGCGCGACGACGACCTGGCGGACGATCTCACCGGCGCTCAGCTGCCGGCGCAGACCCGCCTGGCCGGTGGCGCAGAACGGGCAGCCCATCGCGCAGCCGGCCTGCGTGGAGATGCACACCGTGGCGCGCCGCGGATAACGCATGAGCACGGTCTCGATCGCCTCGCCGTCGGCGAAGCGCAGCAGGAACTTGTGCGTGCGTCCCTCGTCGGCGACATGGTGCGCGACGAGCTCCGGCGTCGAACCGGCCGTCATCTCGGCGAGCCGCTCACGCAGCGCACCCGGCAGGTCGGTCATGCGCTGCGGGTCGTCGATGCCGCGCACGAGCCAGCTCGCGACCTGGGCGGCGCGGAAGCGCGGCTCACCGAGGTCGGCCATCAGGGCGACGAGCCCGTCACGGTCCAAGGAGTAGAGGTCGACGGTCGGGGTCGGGGTCGGGTTCACGGCAGCAGGACCAGCAGCGCATACCCGACGGGCAGCGCGAGCAGCAGGCCATCGACGCGGTCGAGGATCCCGCCATGGCCGGGGAGGAGCCGGCCGAGGTCCTTCACGCCGAGGTCGCGCTTGATCATCGAGGCGACCAGGTCCCCGAGGAACCCGGCGACACCGACCATGGATCCGACGACGAGCCCTCGGAGCACGCTGCTCGATCCATCCAGCGGGAGCACCGCGGCGGCGAACAGCGCGGCACCGATGACGCCGCCGAGGAAACCCTCCCACGTCTTGTTCGGGCTGACGCTCGGCGCGATCGGGCGGCGTCCAAGAAGCGACCCGACGCCGTAGGCGGCGATGTCGGAGACGGCCGCAGCGCCGATGACGCTGACGAGCATCACGACCGGCGCGTCCAGCACGCGCAGCAGCAGCGCGAACGACGCGAGACCGGTCAGCCATGCGCCGAGCAGCACCGTGCGTGCGGCGGTGTCCAGCACGTCGTGGCGGGAGCGGTCGGCGAGCGAGCGCAGCAACGCGCCGACGGTCAGGACGGTCAGGCCGATCGCCTGACCCTTCGCGCCGAGCAGGTGGGTCGCGGTCAGCAGCACGAGCGTCGACGCGACGAGCACGTCGGTGTGGACGGGTCGCTCGAGCTGCGCGAGCAGGCCACCGAGCTCGACGTGGGCGGCGACGAGCAGCGCACCGATGAGCACGGTGAGCGCCCACGGAGGGAGCACCAGCACGGTCGCGAGGAGCGCGACCAGCACGAGCCCGACGACGGTCGCTGCGACCAGGTCACGTCCGGCGCGGGACGGTCCTGTGGGGGTGATGGTCGGCTCGGCCTCCATGCGGTCGCTCGGGTCTGGGCGTGGTGCCCTAGACCTCGAGCAGCTCCTTCTCCTTGACCTCGAGCGCCTTGTCGACCTGCGACACGTGTGAGGCGGTCAGCTCCTCGAGCTGCTTGGTCGCGCGCTCGTGCTCGTCCTTGCCGACCTCGCCGTCGTCCTCGAGACGCTGCATCGCGTCGCGGGCGCTGCGGCGCACGTTGCGGAGCGCGACGCGACCCTCCTCGGCGGTGCTGCGCGCGAGCCGGATGTAGTCCTTGCGCCGGTCCTCGCTCAGCTCGGGGAACACGCAGCGCAGCACGCTGCCGTCGGACGACGGGTTGAGTCCGAGGTCAGCCTCGCCGATGGCCCGCGAGATGTCGTCGATGGCGCCCTTGTCGAACGGGTTGACGACGAGGATCCGCGGCTCCGGAACCGAGAAGTTCGCGAGCTGCTGGATCGGTGTCGGCGTGCCGTAGTACTCGACGACGACGCGGTTGAGCAGCTGCGGGTTCGCACGGCCGGTGCGGATGGTCCCGAAGTCCTCGCCGACCTTCGCGACGGCCTGCCCCATGCGGTGCTGCGCATCAGACATGATCGATTCGATGCTCATCGTGCGCTCCTGTGATGGCGCGACGGTCAGGACCGCGCGCGGATCCGGCCATGGTACGGGGCCTAAAGAGGCCCGCCCGGGGCGTGCAGCCGGCCGCGCAGCCGGCCGCTCAGCCCGGCCGCTGCGGAGGGCCGGATCAGGCCGTCGTCGACCCGGCGGACGCGGCGTGGACGAGGGTCCCGACGTCCTCGCCGCGCACGACACGCCGGATGTTGCCCGCGCGCAGCAGCTCGAAGACGACGATGGGAAGCGCATGGTCCATGCACAGCGAGATCGCGGTCGCGTCCATGACCTTCAGTCCCTGGTTGAGGACCGACAGGAAGTCGATGTCGTCGTAGCGGACGGCGTCGGCGTGCTGGTTCGGGTCACGGTCGTAGACCCCGTCGACCTGCGTGCCCTTGAGGATCGCCTCCGCACCGATCTCGAGCGCGCGCTGCGCAGCCGTCGTGTCGGTCGTGAAGTACGGCGCCCCGAGCCCAGCGGCGAACACGACCACTCGGCCCTTCTCGAGGTGCCGCATCGCACGGCGACGGATGTAGGGCTCAGCGAACTGCTGCATGGAGATCGCGGTCTGCACGCGCGTCTGCACACCGGCCTTCTCGAGCGCGTCCTGCAGCGCGAGCGCGTTGATGGTCGTCGCGAGCATCCCCATCTGGTCGGCGCTCGAGCGGTCCATGCCTGCAGCCGACGGCGAGTTACCGCGGAAGATGTTGCCGCCACCGACGACGATGCCGAGCTCGGTGCCGTCGCTCTCCTTGAGCTCGGCGACCTCCTCGGCGACCCGCCGCACGATGGTCGGGTCGATGCCGCCCTGCACGGCCGGGTCGGAGAACGCCTCCCCCGACAGCTTCAGCAGGACACGCCGGTAGGGGGACCGCTTCATCACCGCGGGGCTCCTCGCTCGTGGGGGCTGTGCAGGCCGGAGCCGTCGATCAGGCGCCGACCTCGTAGCGCGCGAACCGGGCGACCTCGATCTTCTCGCCGAGGACGCCCTGGACCTCGCTGATCGCCTGCGCGACCGTCTTGTCGGGGTCGACGACGAACGGCTGGTCGAGCAGCACCCAGTCCGACAGCACCCTCTTGACCTTGCCCTCGACGATGCGGTCGATCATGTCGGCCGGCTTGCCCTGCTCGACGGCCTCCCGTCGGACGAAGTCCCGCTCCTTGTCGAGCATCGCGGCGTCGACGTCCTCGACGCGCACGAACAGCGGCTTCGCCGCCGCGATGTGCATGCACAGCTGCTTGGCGAGCGCCTGGAACGTCTCGCTCTTCGCGACGAAGTCCGTCTCGCTCGACATCTGCAGCAGCACACCGACCCGCGCCGGCGAGCCGGGGCTCGGCTGGTGCAGGTAGGACGTGACCATGCCCTCCGAGGCGGTGCGGTCCGCGACACGCGCGTCCATCTTCGCGCCGGTGCGCTCGCGCACCAGCTCGGCCGCCTTCTCCATGTCGCCGTCCGCATCGACGAGCGCCGTCTTGCACGCCATCATCGGTGCGTTGGTCAGCTCACGGAGCTGCTTGACGTCCTCGGCGGAGATACCCATCGTCGTGTTCCTCTTCGGTGTGCGCGCGGCGGAGTGCCTGCGGTGCGGGCGGTGTGGAGCTGCGGTGCGGCGCCTCAGGCGTCGGCGGGCTCGTCGGCGGGCTCGTCGGACGACTCGGTCTCGGGTGCGGGCGCCACAGCCGGCTCCGGGTCGACCAGGTCGTCAGCGAGCTCCGGGACGGCCTGTGCGGCGAGGTCGGCCGCTGCTGCGCGGGACGCCTGCTCGGCCGCCTTCTGGCGCTCGAGCTCGAGCTCCCAGGCCGCCTTCGGCTCGCTCGCGTCGGCGTCGGAGCCGGTCGCGGACGCCGCCTCGGCCTGGACGCGCAGCTCGTCGTCGGCGGTGCGCGACGCACGCAGCATGAGCCCGTCCGCGCACGCGTCGGCGATGATGCGCGTCAGCAGCGTGGAGGACCGGATCGCGTCGTCGTTGCCCGGGATCGGGTACTGCACGACGTCCGGGTCGCAGTTGGTGTCGAGGATGCCGATCACCGGGATGTTGAGGCGGTTGGCCTCCTTGACGGCGATCTCCTCGATGACGGTGTCGACGACCCACACGGCGTTGGGGACCTTGCCCATGTCGCGGATGCCGCCGAGGGTCAGCTGCAGCTTCTCGCGCTCGCGCTCGAGCTGCAGGACCTCCTTCTTCGGGAGCAGTTCGTAGGTGCCGGAGGACTGCATGGCCTCGAGCTCGCGGAGGCGGTTGATGCGCGACCGCATGGTCTCGAAGTTGGTGAGCATCCCGCCCATCCAGCGCTCGGTGACGTACGGCATGCCGACGCGCTCGGCCTGGTAGCGGATGGTCTCCGCGGCCTGCTTCTTCGTGCCGACGAACAGGACGGTCCCGCCACGCGCGACGAGATCGCGGGTGAAGGTGTACGCCTGCTCGATCAGCCCGACGGTCTGACGCAGGTCGATGACGTAGATCCCGTTGCGCTCGCCGTAGATGAAGCGGCGCATCTTGGGGTTCCAGCGGCGGGTCTGGTGTCCGAAGTGGACGCCTGCCTCGAGCAGCTGGCGCATGGTGACGACGGCCATGGAAGTTCCTCCGGTTCGGTTGGGCCTCCGCCCGCGTCATCCGTTCGGCGGGACCGCGGTGCGGTCCGTGCCTGGCGACCCACCCCGCTCTCGCGGGGCACCGGGGCCGCCCGTCAGCGGGCGTGCGTGATGGATTCCTCGGGGATGTTCTGACGGGTGGTGCGACGTGCAGCAGGGCGGTCCGGACGGGGCCGGACGAACGGATGCTAGCGCGCCGCGCCGGCCTCCGGTTCGTCGGATGCGTCCGGCGCGCTGCCGGGCGCGCTGCTGGGCAGGCTGCCGGCCTCGGACCCGCCCTGGAGCGACTCCTGATCGGACGCCTCCGGCTCGGCAGGGCCGCGTCGGGTCGCGCTCAGGAGGAACGCGAGCCCCAGGATGATGAGGATCGCTGGCAGGATCAGCCCCGCAGCATCACCTTGGAGGTATTCGATGGCGCCGAGCGCCACGAGGATCCCTCCGGGGATGAGCGGCCACCACCAGCCGC
>LFIK01000082.1_pt1 | contig 56993 bp, 52 predicted proteins | sample 643401 | NCBI WGS metagenome assembly LFIK01 (sample SAMN03777447, study PRJNA286221) | soda lake metagenome | biome: soda lake; feature: Kulunda steppe; material: water; isolation source: sample T5-Br brine of Lake Tanatar-5 | place: Russia: Kulunda steppe | collected 2010-07
AGGTTGATCCGGCTCATGTCCGAGGCGTCGGATTTCGACATCTTCCTGGTGCCGTCGCGCAGGCTCATGACGCGGGTGGCCACGCCCTCGATCACCGGCTCGACCACGGGAAAGAAATCGACCCCGTAGTCGTGGTTGAACTTGATCGCGATGTCGCGCGTGAGCTCCAGATGCTGCTTCTGATCCTCGCCCACCGGAACATGCGTGGCGTGGTAGGCCAGGATGTCGGCCGCCATCAGCGCGGGATAGGCGAACAGGCCGACCGACGCGTTCTCGCGGTTCTTGCCGGCCTTGTCCTTGAACTGCGTCATCCGGTTCAGCCAGCCCATCCGGGCCACGCAGTTGAAGATCCACGCAAGCTCGGCATGCGCGGCGACCTGGCTCTGGTTGAACAGGATCGAGCGCGCGGGGTCGATCCCCGCGGCGAGGAACCCCGCTGCCAGCTCACGCGTGGCGTGGCGCAGCTTCGCGGGGTCCTGCCAGACGGTGATCGCGTGCAGATCCACCAGGCAGAACAGGCTGTCGACGCCGCGGTCCTGCATTTCCACGAAGCGCCTGAGCGCGCCGAGGTAGTTGCCCAGCGTCAGCCCGCCCGAGGGCTGCACGCCGGAAAAGACCCGCATCGGGTGCCGGGGCGCGGCAGTGTCGGACATGGGGCGGGCTCCATCTGGCAAGGACGACCGGAACCGAGTATCCCCGGCGCGAAACGAGGTCAACCGACGCCGCCATGCCCGACGACGCGCCCCACCCCCCGCCCGCGCCGTGGCTCTTGCCGCTGCCCGCGCCGGTCTGGGCGGTGCTGGCCGCGCTTGCGGGGCTGGAGGCGGCGTTCTGGCTGGGCGCGCAAGGGCTGATCGGGGGGCCTGCGGCGGCGGGCTGGCGGCTGGTTCTGGCCGAGCATATCGGCGTCTCGGCCCCGCTGCAGGCGTGGATGATCGAGACCCGGCAGGCCCCGCTGGAGCACCTGCTGCGCTACCTCGGCTATCCGCTGATCCACGCCGGGCCGCTGCAGGCGGGGCTGTCGGCGGTGTTCATCGCCGCGCTGGGCAAGGCCGTCGGCGGCTGGCTGGGCGCGGTGCGGCTGGCGGCGGTGCTGGTGGTGCCGGCGGCCGCGGGGGCGGCGGTCTTCGGGCTGCTGGCGCCGCCGCCAGGGCTGCTGCTGGGCGCGATGCCGGTGGTGTTCGCGCTGCTGGGCGCCTGGGCGGTCGAGCGCCGGACGCGGGCGGCGTTGGGTGTGGTGGGGGTGTTCGTCGTCTTGCGGCTGGCGGTGGGGGTGTGGATCGAGCCCGGCGCGGTGTGGATCGCCGAGCTTGCGGCCGGCGCGCTGGGCGCGGGGCTGGCGGCGCTGCTGGCACCCGGGGTGCCGGGCCGGGTGCTGGTCTGGCTGCGGGCGCGCTGAGCGGCGGCGTCGGAGGGGGGCTGTCTGCCCCCCGCGCGCGTTCCGCGCGCCCCCCCGAGGATATTTTCGTCAGGATGAAGGGGCGGCCGGGTCACGGGCGGGCGCTGCGGCGCAACAGCAGCCCGGCGATCACCACCGCGATCACCACCACCGCGATGATGATCGTGGCGAGCGCGTTGATGTCGGGACTGACGCCGAGGCGGATCTTGGAGAACACCACCATCGGCAGCGTGCTCGCGCCCGGGCCGGAAACGAAGCTGGCGATCACCAGATCGTCGAGCGACAGGGTGAAGGCCAGCAACCAGCCCGAAACCAGCGCCGGGGCGATCACCGGCAGCGTGACGTCGAAGAACACGCGCACCGGCCCGGCGCCGAGGTCGCGCGCGGCCTCTTCGAGGCTTTCGTCCATGTCGCGCAGCCGTGACTGGGCGATGACCGCGACGAAGGCGGCGCAGAAGGTGGTGTGGGCGATGATCACCGTGGTCAGCCCGCGCCCGGCCGGCCAGCCGAGCGTGAGTTCCATCGACACGAACAGCAGCAGGAGCGACAGGCCGGTGATGACCTCGGGCATGACCAGCGGCGCGGTGGCCATGCCGGTGAGCAGCAGCCGCCCCGTGAACGAGCCGAAGCGCGTGAGCACGAAGGCGGCGAGCGTGCCGATCACCGTGGCGATGGTGGCCGAGGCGAAGGCCACCTGCAGGCTGACCCAGGCCGCGCCGAGGATCTGGCGGTCGCGCAACAATTCGCCATACCAGCGCGTTGAAAAGCCGCCCCAGACCGTCACCAGCCGGCTGTCGTTGAACGAGAACACCACCAGCGACACGATCGGTGCGTAGAGGAACACGAAGCCCAGCAGCACCGCCACCGGCAGGACCCAGCCGCGCGCGGTCATTTCAGTTCCCTGCGGTTCTGCACCGATTGCAGCCACATGATCGGGGCCACCACCAGAAACAGCATCACGATCGCCACCGCCGAGGCCACCGGCCAGTCGCGCGCCTGGAAGAACTCGTCCCACAGCACCCGGCCGATCATCAGCGTGTCGGGACCGCCCAGCAGCGCCGGGATCACGTATTCGCCGATCGCGGGGATGAACACCAGCATCGAGCCCGCGACGATCCCCGGCATCGACAGCGGCAGCGTGACGGTGAAGAAGGTGACCATGGGCGAGGCGCCGAGATCGGCCGCGGCCTCGAGATGCGCCTGGTCGAGTTTGGTGAGGTTCGCGTAGAGCGGCAGGATCATGAACGGAAGATAGGTGTAGACGATGCCCACATAGACCGCGAAATCGGTCTGCAGCATGATCAGCGGCCGGTCGATCGCGCCGATATGCAGCAGGAAGTTGTTGATCACGCCCTCGCGCCGCAAAAAGCCCATCCACGCGTAGACCCGCAGCAGGAAGCTGGTCCAGAACGGCAGGATCACCAGCAACAGCAGGATCGACCGGCGCGGCTCGGGGGCGCGGGCGATGAAATAGGCCATCGGGTAGCCGATCAGCAGCGCGAACACGGTCGACACCACCGCGATGCGGATCGAGGACAGGTAGGCATTGGCGTAGAGCCGGTCGGCGAGCAGGAAGCGGAAGTTTTCCAGGCTGGCGATGATGGTGAGTGTGCCGTCGGGCATCCGTTCCCACAGCGGCGTGTAGGGGGGGCGGGCGATGATCGCCTCGGCCAGCGAGATGCGGCCCAGAACGAAGAACGGCACCAGGAAGAACACCAGAAACCACAGCATGGGCACCGCGATGACCAGCGTGCGCCCGGTGATCCCCATAGCGCCGACGACCCGCGCGGTCAGCCGCCACGGCAGGCTGCGGGTCAGCGCGTTGGTGGCCGGCGCGCTCATTCGGTCAGCACCTTGAAGGCGGCGGGCTCCCAGCTGGCCCAGACGCGTTCATCCCACAGGATGGGGTTGTGTTCATGGCGGAAATTGGGGGCGGTGACGCGCAACAGCCGCCCCGTATCCAGCACCACCCGGTAGGTGGACATGTGCCCGACATAGCCGACCTCCTGCACCGTGCCGGGCACCGCGTTGGGCGCGCCCTCGGGCTTGTCGCGGCTCAGCGCGATGCGTTCGGGGCGCAGCGCCCCCCACACGGTCTGCCCGCGCGTCAGCCCCGGTTGCGGAGGCACCAGCACCGCGCCGCCGGCCTCGGGGCAGGCGAGGCGCATCATGTCGGGGGCGGCGGCCTCGACCGTGGCCTCGAACAGGTTCACCGAGCCGATGAAATCGGCGACGAAGCGCGACTTGGGGGTCTCGTAGATCTCGCGCGGTTCGCCGATCTGTTCGATCACGCCGTCGCGCATGACGCCGATGCGGGTGGCGATGCTCATCGCCTCGTCCTGGTCATGGGTGACGACGATGAAGGTCACGCCCAGCGTTTCCTGGATGCGCACCAGCTCGAACTGCGTCTCCTCGCGCAGCTTCTTGTCGAGCGCGCCGAGCGGTTCATCGAGCAGCAGAAGCTTGGGCTGCTTGGCCAGCGCACGGGCCAGCGCCACGCGCTGGCGCTGCCCGCCCGAAAGCTGGTGCGGCTTGCGCCGCGCGAAGGGCTCCAGCTTCACCAGCCGCAGCATCTCGGCGACACGCGCGGCGATCTCGGCCTTGGGGCGGCGTTCGCGCTGCAGTCCGTAGGCGATGTTGCGCTCGACCGTCATGTGCGGGAACAGCGCGTAGGACTGGAACATCATGTTGGTGGGCCGGCGGTCGGGGGGCACGCGGGCCATGTCCTGCCCGTCGATGCGCACCGCGCCCGCGGTCGGGGTCTCGAACCCCGCCAGCATGCGCAGCAGCGTGGACTTGCCGCAGCCCGAACCGCCGAGCAGGCAGAACAGCTCGCCGCGGTGGATGTCCAGGCTGACATTGTCGACCGCGGTGAAATCGCCGAACCGCTTGGTGACCCCGTCGATCGAGATGAACGGCCGCGCGGCCGGGTCGCGCCACGGCCTGGTGTCGGCGGCTAGCTTGGGGTCGGGCATCGCGGGCCGTCCGGTCTGGGGGGCACCCCGCGCCACCATCGGCGCGAGGTGCGGGAGGGGTCACTGCCCGGTGCGAACCTGCGTCCACAGCCGGGTGACGGTGCGGTCGGTGCGGCTGTCATAGGTCACGCCGGTGAACAGCGTTTCCGACACCTCCTCGGTGGGGAAGATGGCGGGGTCGGTGAAGATCTCCTCGTCCACGAACTCCCACGACGCGGCGTTGGCGTTGGGGAACCAGACGTAGTTGGTGATCATCGCCGTGATCTCGGGCTCCATGATGAAGTTGATGAAGGCGTGCGCGTTTTCGGGGTTCGGCGCGTCCTCGGGGATGGCCATCATGTCGAACCACTGCATCGCGCCCTCGCCCGGGATCGCATACCAGACATTCACGCCGCGATCGGCCTGCTCGGCGCGGTCGGCGGCCTGCAACACATCGCCCGACCAGCCCACGGCCACGCAGATCTCGCCGTTTGCCAGGTCCGAGATGTATTGCGAGTTGTGGAAGTAGCGCACGGTCGAGCGCGCCTCGAGCATCATCTCGGTCGCGGCCTCGAAGTCCGCGGCGTCGGTCGATTGCGGATCAAGCCCCATCCACGCAAACGCCGCCGGGAACATGTCGGTGGGCGAATCGAGCCAGGTGATCCCGCAATCCTGAAGCTGGGCGGCGATCTCGGGATCGAAGATCATGTCCCAGGTGGCGACGTCGAAATCCTCGCCCAGCCGTTCGGCGACCATGTCGATGTTGTAGCCGATGCCGGTGGTGCCCCACATGTAGATCACGGCGTGGGCGTTGTCGGGGTCGTGCGAGGCCGCGGCCGCCATCAGGTCGGCGTCCATGTTTTCAAGGTTGGGCAGCAGGTCGCGGTCAAGCGGCTGATAGACCCCGGCGGCGATCTGACGCTCGAGGAAAGTGGCGGTCGGCACCACCACGTCGAAGCCCGACGACCCCGCCAGCAGCCGCGCCTCCAGCGTGTCGTTGCTGTCGAACACGTCGTAGTTGACGGTGATCCCGGTTTCCTCGGTGAAGCGTTCCAGGACCTCGTCGGTGATGTAGTCGGACCAGTTGAACACGTTGACGGTGTCGGCCTGGGCGATCCCGGCCTGAGCCAGAAGCGCGGCACAGGCTGCGGCGGTGAAGCGATCGATGCGCATGGGTGGTCTACTCCCTGAAGCTGGTGGGGGGCATGAGCTGCCTCTGCGCCGAAGTCTAGAAGGCAGACGCGGCGTTTCACAAGACCAAAGGCGCGCGGGTGGCGCCCCGTGCAGGGAATTGATCACAAACCCGCCCGCCCGTGGCGCGGGGCGCGGCGCTCTGCTATCGCCTCGGGGACACGAGAGGGCTGACGGTGACGCAACACGACCTGGAGACCCCCGAAGCGCTGGTGATCGGCGGCGGCCCGGCGGGGTTGATGGCCGCCGAAGAGCTCGCGCGCGCCGGAGCGCATGTCTGCGTGGCCGAGGCCAGGCCCAGCCTGGGGCGCAAGTTCCTGATGGCCGGGAAGTCGGGACTGAACCTGACGAAGGACGAGCCCCTCACCGCGTTCCGCGCGCACTACGCCGAGGCCGAAGCGTGGCTTGCGCCCATGCTGCACGTGTTCGGCCCGGCCGAGGTGCAGGACTGGGCGCGCGCGCTTGGGCAGGAGGTGTTCACCGGCTCGTCGGGGCGCGTGTTTCCCACGGCGATGAAGGCCTCGCCGCTGTTGCGGGCGTGGCGGGCGCGGCTTGCGGGCGCGGGGGTGACGTGGCGGCTGCGCTGGCAATGGCAGGGCTGGACCGACACCGGCGCGCTGCGCTTCGCCACGCCCGAGGGTGCGCGCGCGCTGGCGCCGGCCGTCTGCGTGCTGGCGCTCGGGGGGGCGAGCTGGCCGCGACTGGGCTCGGACGGGGCATGGGCGCCGTGGCTGGCCGAGCGCGGCGTGGCGCTGGCCCCGTTCCGCCCGGCCAATGTCGGGGTGCGGGTGGCGTGGTCGGCGCATATGCAGCCGCAATTCGGCGCGCCGCTGAAAGGCGTCGCGCTGATCGCCGGGGCGCAGCGCGTGCGCGCGGAATGCGTGCTGAGCGCGGGCGGGCTGGAGGGTGGCGGGATCTACGCGCTCAGCCGCGCCCTGCGCGAGGGCGCGGCGCTGCGCATCGACCTGTTCCCCGACCTCGACGCCGCAACGCTTGCCGCGCGGCTGCGCGCACGCCCGGCGCGCGAAAGCGCCGCGAACCGGCTGCGCAAGGCACTGCGGCTGTCGGGCGCGCGGCTGGCGCTGGTCAACGAATTCCTCCGCCCGCTCCCGCGCGACCCGGACGCGCTGGCCGCAGCGCTCAAGGCGCTGTCCGTGCCGGTGACGGGGATGGCACCGATGGCCGGCGCGATCTCGACCGCCGGCGGGGTGACGCGGGACGCGGTCGATGACACCCTGATGCTGCGCGCGCTCCCCGGCGTGTTCGTGGCCGGCGAGATGCTGGACTGGGAGGCGCCCACCGGCGGCTATCTGATCACCGGCTGCCTCGCCACCGGCCGCCACGCCGGCCGCACCGCGGCGCGGTGGTTGCGCCACCGGGAACGCACTTCGCCCGAAGCGTAGCGGGCCGCAGCCACGGCGTTGACGCAAGCGCGGCGCGCGATCCCGACGCCCCGGCAGATCAATTCGCCCGCTGCACAGCCCGCGCGAAATCGGTGATCTTCGACCGGCCGGTCCGCGTGGCCAGCGGGGACCCTTCGGTCGAATGCACGCTCAGCATGACCGCATGGCCGCCCGTGAAGAACGCCGCGCGCCAGTGCTCCTGCGCCAGCGGCGCGCCGGTGTTCGGGCTGGTGTCGCGCACATGCAGCAGCAGCATGTCGCCCTCGACCCGGCTGTCGAGGATCGTCACCGTGGCCGGGTCATCCGTCCGGCTCAGCATCTCCCGCCCGCGCGACGAGGCCATGAACGCCGCGTAGTCGCGCACTCCGGGCGCGGCATCGGCGGGCGCGAAGGTCGCGCTCAGGATCGCGTGGTGGCGCGGGCCGCGGCGCGCATCGGCGAGCACGTCGCAGCCGCCCAGCAGCACGAACCCCGCGCCACCGTCGCTGCGCGAATTCTCGGGGTCGACGCAATACCCGCGCGGCCCGACAATGGTCAGCCCGCCAGGGTCGCGGAACATCCGCGTCTCGGGCACGTCGCGGCTGAGCGAGGGCACCATTCCCCCCGGCTCGAAGCACCCCGACAGCACCAGCGCCGCGCCCAGCGCCAGCGCCGCCCGGGCGCGCTCAGATGTCCATGTAGACATGCGCTTCGTCTTTGGCGCCGGGATGGGTCACCGCACCAAGCCGCGTTGCCCCCACCTGCTGCGCATACTTCCACAGCGCCCCCGAGGCGTAGATCGTCTGACGCGGCCCGGTCCAGGCGTCGCGCCGCTGCGCAAGCTCGTCATCCGACAGATCCACCGACAACTCGCCCGTGATCGCGTTGATGGTGATCACGTCACCGTCGCGCAACAACGCAATCGGGCCGCCATGCGCGGCTTCGGGGCCGACATGACCCACGCAGAAGCCGCGCGTCGCGCCCGAAAAGCGCCCGTCGGTGATCAGCGCCACCTGCTTGCCGCGCCCCTGCCCGCTGATGGCGGCGGTGGTGGCCAGCATCTCGCGCATCCCCGGCCCGCCCGAGGGGCCTTCGTTGCGGATCACGATCACCTCGCCGTCGCGGTATTCGCGGGCCTTGACGGCGGCGAAGGCGTCCTCTTCGCATTCGAAGACCCGTGCGGGGCCGGTGAAGACCTGCTCGGCCTCGGACATGCCGGCAACCTTGACGATGGCGCCTTCGGGGGCAAGGTTGCCCTTCAACCCGACCACGCCGCCGGTCCTGGTGATCGGCGCGTCCACCGGATAGATCACCCGGCCATCGGCCTCGCGCTCGACGCGGTCGATCTCCTCGCCGATGCTGCGGCCGGTCGCTGTCATGCAGTCCTCGTGGATCAGACCGGCGCGGCGCAACTCCTTCATCACCACCGGCACGCCGCCCGATTCATACAGATCCTTGGCGACGTATTTCCCGCCCGGCTTCAGATCGACGAAATACGGCGTGTCGCGGAAGATGTCGCAGACATCCATCAGGTCGAAATCGATCCCCGCCTCATGCGCGATGGCGGGCAGGTGCAGCCCGGCATTCGTGGACCCGCCGGTGCAGGCCACCACGCGCGCGGCGTTCTCCAGGCTCTTGCGGGTGACGATGTCGCGCGCGCGGATGTTCTTTTCGATCAGCGTCATCACCGCCACGCCCGAAGCTTCGCCATACTGGTCGCGGCTTTCGTACGGCGCGGGCGCCCCCGAGGAATTGGGCAGCGCCAGCCCGATCGCCTCGGACACGCAGGCCATGGTGTTGGCGGTGAACTGCCCGCCGCAGGCCCCCGCACTTGGGCAGGCCACGCGCTCCAGGATCGCAAGCTGCGCGTCCGAGTAATTCCCCGCCTGGTGCTGGCCCACGGCCTCGAACACGTCCTGCACGGTCACGTCGCGGCCATCCAGCCGCCCCGGCAGGATCGAGCCGCCATAGATGAACACCGACGGCGTGTTCAGCCGCACCATCGCCATCATCATTCCCGGCAGCGACTTGTCGCAGCCCGCCAGCCCCACAAGCGCATCATAACAATGCCCGCGCATGGTCAGCTCCACCGTGTCGGCGATCGCCTCGCGTGAGGCCAGCGACGAGCGCATGCCTTCATGCCCCATGGCGATGCCGTCGGTGACGGTGATGGTGGTGAACTCGCGCGGGGTGCCGCCGCCGATCTTGACCCCGTGCTTCACCGCCTGTGCCTGCCGGTTCAGCGCGATGTTGCACGGCGCGGCCTCGTTCCAGCAGGTGGCGACGCCGACCCAGGGCTGGTGGATCTCCTCCTCCGAGATCCCCATGGCGTAGAAATACGACCGATGCGGCGCGCGCGCCGGCCCTTCGGTGACGTGGCGCGAAGGCAGGCGGGACTTGTCGAAACGGCTCTGGCTCATGGGGGCTCCTCCCGGATGCTGGATCGCCCGAGGGATAGCGCCGCCACCGCCGCTGGGCAAGCGGCATCCGCCGCAAGGCGGATTCGCGGTTTCGTGCCGCGCGCCGGTTGGCTAGGGTCCATCCGCACCCGCAGGCAGGAGGCGCCGTGAACGACGCGGTCACCCCGATGATGGCCCAGTATCTGGAGATCAAGGCAGAGCACCCCGACGCACTGCTGTTCTACCGCATGGGCGATTTCTACGAACTGTTCTTCGACGACGCCGTGGCCGCGGCGGCCGCGCTCGACATCGCGCTGACCAAGCGCGGCAAGCATCAGGGCGAAGACACGCCCATGTGCGGCGTGCCGGTGCATTCCTCCGAAGGCTACCTGCTCACGCTGATCCGCAAGGGGTTCCGCGTTGCCATCGCCGAACAGATGGAAAGCCCGGCCGAAGCGAAGAAACGCGGCGGCAAGGCGCTGGTGCGTCGCGCGGTGGTGCGCCTCGTCACCCCCGGCACGCTGACCGAGGACAGCCTGCTGCAGGCGCGCGCGCACAACTACCTGGCCGCCTTTGCCGAACTGCCGGACGAGGCCGCGCTCGCCTGGGCCGACATTTCCACCGGCGAGTTGCGCGTGATGCCCAGCGCCCGCGCCCGGCTGGGCCCCGAACTTGCGCGCCTCTCCCCGCGCGAATTGCTGGTCCCCGAGCCGCTCGAGCCCGCGCTGCGCCCGGTGGCCGAGGATATGGGCACCGCCCTCACCCCGCTTGCGCGGTCGAGCTTCGACAGCACCGCCGCGCGCGGGCGGCTGTGTGCGCTCTACGGGGTCGACACGCTTGATGGTTTCGGCAGCTTCAGCCGCGCCGAGCTGGCCGCGATGGGCGGGCTCGCCGATTATCTGGAGCTCACCCAGCGCGGGCAGATGCCGCGCCTTGCGCCGCCCACGCGCGAAAGCGCGGCGCAGACGGTGCAGATCGACGCGGCGACGCGGCGCAATCTCGAACTCACCGCGGCGATGGGCGGCGGGCGCGCGGGCTCGCTGCTGGCCTGTGTGGACCGCACGCTGACCGCGCCCGGCGCGCGGCTGCTGGAGCGCCGCATCGCCAGCCCGTCGCGCGTGCTGGACGTGATCACCGCGCGCCAGGGCGCGGTGGCGTGGCTGCTGGACACGCCCGAGCTGCGCGCCGATCTGCGCGCCGCGCTGCGCCGGGTGCCGGACATGGATCGCGCGCTGTCACGCCTCGCGCTCGACCGTGGCGGGCCGCGCGACCTGGCCGCGCTGCGCGACGGGCTGGCGCAGGGCGCCCAGGTCGCGCAGCTGCTGGACGGGCAGGACGCGCCTGCGCTGCTGGCCGACGCCGCCGCCACGCTGGGCACCGAAATCCCGCTCGGCCCCGCGCTCGAGGCGGCGCTGATCGCCGACCCGCCGCTGCTGGCGCGCGACGGCGGGTTCATCGCGCCCGGCCACGACCCCGACCTCGACGAAGCGCGCGAGCTGCGCGACGAGGGCCGCGGCGTGATCGCCCGGATGCAGGCCGAGTATGCGCAGGCCACGGGCATCGCCGCGCTCAAGATCCGGCACAACAACGTGCTGGGCTACTTCATCGAAACCACCGCCACCCATGCCGAGCGAATGCTCGCCCCGCCGCTGTCCGAGACCTTCATCCACCGCCAGACCACCGCCAGCGCGCTGCGCTTCACCACGCTGGAGCTGTCGGATCTGGAAACGCGGATCCTCAACGCCGGCGCCCGCGCGCTCGAGATCGAAAAGCGCCACTTCGCCGCGCTCGGCGCCGACGCCATCGCGGCCTCGGCCGCCGTCTCCACCGCCGCGCGGGCGCTCGCCGAACTCGACGTCGCCGCCGGCTTCGCCGAGCTGGCCGCCGAGGGCCGCTGGTGCGCGCCGCGGCTCGACGACAGCCGCGCGTTCGAGATCCGCGCCGGCCGCCACCCGGTGGTCGAGGCCGCGCTGACCCGCGCGGGCGCCCCCTTCGTGCCCAATGACGCCGACCTGACCGCGACCGACGGCGCCGCGATCGCGCTCCTGACCGGGCCGAACATGGCCGGGAAATCCACCTTCCTGCGCCAGAACGCGCTGATCGCGATCCTCGCCCAGGCCGGCGCCTTCATCCCGGCCGAGGCCGCGCATATCGGGCTGGTGAGCCAGATCTTCAGCCGCGTGGGCGCCTCGGATGATCTTGCGCGCGGGCGGTCGACCTTCATGGTCGAAATGGTCGAAACCGCGGCGATCCTGAACCAGGCCGACGACCGCGCGCTGGTGATCCTGGATGAAATCGGTCGCGGCACCGCCACCTGGGACGGGCTGTCGATCGCCTGGGCGGTGCTCGAACAGCTGCACGCGGTCAACCGCTGCCGTGCGCTGTTTGCCACGCATTACCACGAACTCACCCAGCTCGCCGCGCGGCTCGAGGGCGTCGAGAACACCACCGTCGCGGTGCGCGAATGGCAGGGCGAGGTGATCTTCCTGCACGAAGTCCGCAAGGGCGCCGCCGACCGCTCCTACGGGGTGCAGGTCGCGCGCCTCGCCGGGCTGCCCGACGCGGTGGTCGCGCGCGCGCGCGAGGTGCTGCACGCGCTCGAAAGCGGCGAGGCCACGGGCGGGCGCTCGCCGCGCGCGATCATCGACGACCTGCCGCTCTTCGCCCCGCGCCCCACGCCCGCCGCGCCGCCACCCTCCCCCGCGCTCGAGAAGCTGCGCGCCGTCCACCCCGACGAACTCACCCCGCGCGAGGCGCTGGCGCTGCTTTATGAATTGCGCGCGCTGCTCGACGCACCGCCAAGCTGATCGCCCCTGCGCGCGCTGGCCGGGGCGCGCGCGGGTGGGTGGGTGGGGCGCGGCCCGGTCGGCGCGCGCAGGGGCGATCGGGCGACGCTCAGCCGATGCGCCCGCGCGGGCCTGGCCCGCATTGCGCGCGGTGCAGCAGCAGATGGTCGAGCAGCACACAGGCCATCATCGCCTCGCCCACCGGCACCGCGCGGATGCCCACGCAGGGATCGTGGCGGCCCTTGGTCACCACCTCGGTCGGCGCACCATCCTTCCGGATCGACGCGCGCGGCGTCAGGATCGACGAGGTCGGCTTGACCGCGAACCGCGCCACCACATCCTGCCCGGTCGAGATCCCGCCCAGGATGCCGCCCGCGCGGTTCGTGCCGAACTCGGGACCATCCGCACCCATGCGCATCTCGTCGGCGTTCTCCACCCCGGTCAGCGCCGCCGCGCCCATGCCCTCGCCGATCTCGACGCCCTTGACGGCGTTGATCGACATCAGCGCCGCGGCCAGATCGCTGTCGAGCTTGGCGTAGATCGGCGCGCCGAGGCCCGCGGGCACGCCGGTCGCCGTGACCTCGATCACCGCGCCCACCGAATTGCCGGCCTTGCGGATGCTGTCCAGATAGTCGGCCCAGTCCGCGGCGGCCTGCGCGTCGGGCACCCAGAACGGGTTGCGGTCGATCTGATCCGCGTCGAACCGCGCGCGGTCGATCCGATGCGGGCCCATCTGCACCATGTAGCCCGTGACCTTCAAACCCGGCGCCAGGTCGGCCAGCACTGCGCGCGCCACGCCCGCCGCGGCCACCCGCGCCGCCGTCTCGCGCGCGCTGGAGCGTCCGCCGCCGCGCGGGTCGCGGATGCCGTATTTCTGCCAGTAGGTGATGTCGGCATGGCCGGGGCGAAAGGTGGCCTCGATCTCGCTGTAATCCTTGGACCGCTGGTCGGTGTTGCGGATCATCAGCTGGATCGGCGTGCCGGTGGTGCGCCCGTCATGGACGCCCGACAGGATCTCGACCGCGTCAGCCTCGCGCCGCTGCGTGGTGTGGCGGCTTTGCCCCGGCTTGCGCCGGTCGAGCCAGGGCTGGATGACCTCCGCGCTCAGCGCCACGCCGGGCGGGCAGCCGTCGACGGTGGCGCCCAGCGCGGGGCCGTGGCTTTCGCCCCAGGTGGTGACGCGGAACAGATGGCCGAAGGTGTTGAAACTCATGGCGCGTGCCTCCTTCGCCCCGCTCTAGCGGCTCGGCCGCGCGGGCTCAAGCGGCAGCGCGCCGCCCGGCAGCCATTGGCCGCCGGGCGGGCCGCGCTCAGGCGACCGAGGCGATCCGCCCCATCCCCAGCGCCCCCAGCGCAACCGAGGCGATCTGCTCGGCGCTCATCCCGGCGTCGCGGTACATCGCCTCGGGGCTGGCCTGGTCGATGAAACGGTCGGGCAGCGTGACCGTGCGCAACGCGAGCCCGTGCTCCAGCAGCCCGGTGTTGGCCATGTGGTGCAGCACATGCGCGCCGAAGCCCCCCTGCGCGCCCTGTTCCACGGTGATCAGCGCCTTGTGGTGACGCGCCAGCTGGGCGATCAGGTCGGTGTCCAGCGGCTTGGCGAAGCGCGCATCCGCGATGGTGGCGGTGATCCCGCGCGCGGCCAGCGCCTCGGCGGCGCGGCTCACCTCGGCCAGATGCGCGCCGAAGGACAGGAAGGCGACGTGCTCGCCCTCGGCCACCACGCGGCCGCGGCCGATCTCGAGCACCTCGCCGAACTCCGGCATCTCGGCGCCCACGCCCTCGCCGCGCGGATAGCGGAACGCGATGGGGCCTGCGTCATGCGCGGCGGCGGTGGCGACCATGCGGGCAAGCTCGGCCTCGTCGGCGGCGGCCATGACGGTGAAGCCCGGCAGATTGGCCAGATACGCCACGTCGAACGCCCCGGCATGGGTGGCGCCGTCCGCGCCCACCAGCCCCGCACGGTCGATGGCGAAGCGCACCGGCAACCCCTGCAGCGCCACGTCGTGCACCACCTGGTCATAGCCGCGCTGCAGGAAGGTCGAATAGATCGCGCAGAACGGCTTGAGCCCGCTCGCCGCCATCCCGGCGGCGAAGGTGACGCCGTGCTGTTCGGCGATGCCCACATCGAACACCCGGCGCGGGAAACGCCTGGCGAAGATGTCCAGACCGGTCCCCGAGGGCATGGCCGCGGTGACCGCGACGATGTTGGGGTCGCGCGCCGCGGCCTCGGTCAGGGTCTGGCCGAAGACCGAGGTATAGCTCGGCGCGTTCGGGCGCGACTTGCGCTGCGCGCCGGTGTCCACGTCGAACTTGGCCACGCCGTGATACTTGCAGTCCGAGCTTTCGGCGGGCGCGTAGCCCTTGCCCTTGACCGTCAGCGCGTGGATCAGCACCGGCCCCGCGGCCTGCGCGCGCACGGTGCGCAGCGTGGCCAGCAATTCGGGCACCGAATGGCCGTCGACCGGACCGATATAGGTGAAGCCCAGCTCCTCGAACATGGTGGCGGGCGAATGCGCTCCCGTCAGCCCGTGGCGGGTGCGCCGCGCATGGTCGCGCAGCGGCTGCGGCAGCGAGGCCTCGAACCCCGCGGCGATGTCGCGCAGCGCCATGCCCGGCGCGGTGTCGCCGAGGCGCGAGAGGTAACGGCTCATGGCGCCGACATTGGGCGCGATCGACATGTCGTTGTCGTTGAGCACGACGATCATGCGCCGGCCCTCTTCGCCGGCGTTGAACAGCGCCTCCCACGCCATGCCGGCGGTGATCGAGCCGTCGCCGATCACGGCGATCGCGTCGCCGGTGGGCAGGCCCATGTCGCGGCCCACGGTGAAGCCCAGCGCCGCCGAGATACTGGTGGAGCTGTGCGCGGCGCCGAAGGGGTCATAATCGCTTTCGGCGCGCTTGGTGAAGCCCGACAGCCCCCCCTCCTGGCGCAGCGTGTCCATCCGGTGGCGCCGGCCGGTGAGCATCTTGTGCGGATAGCTCTGGTGGCTGACATCCCAGACGATCTTGTCGAAGGGCGCGCGGAATACCGCGTGCAGCGCGACGGTCAGCTCGACCACCCCCAGCGACGAACCCAGATGCCCGCCGGTGCGGCTGACCACTTCGATCAGCTCGGCGCGGAGTTCATCGGCCAGCGCGGCAAGCTCGGCGTCGTCGAAGGCGCGCAGATCGGCGGGGCCTGCGACGCGGTCGAGAAGGGGGCGGTTCTGGGTCATGGTCTCCTCCCGAGACGGTATGAAACGAAAAAAGGTGCCGAGGGGTCGAACCCGCCCGGCACCAGTTTCCTGTTGCCATCAGGAAAGGGAACCGGGCTGCTATGGCCCGCGTCCGGGTTGGCTTGATCCCGAACCTCGTTGGACAGGGGCGCGTCGGGGCGCCCCCGTCGGTTCCATAAGCCGCCCGAGGTCAGCCGTGCAGGGTGGTGGTGGGGTCCTGCGGTGCCTCGAGATGGCTGAAGGGCATCGGCGGCGGGGTGTCCCGGCTTTCGGCCGGAAGCAGCAGCCCGATCAGGTAGATCACCCAGACCAGCAGCCCGACCCCGACCAGAACCGCCGCGGCATAGCCGCCCCCGCGGAGCATCTCGCTCATGATCCAGTTGCGGATCTGCGCGGTGCGGTTCTGTGCGAAATAGTCGCCATTGTCAGACATGGTGTGTCCTCCGTCAGTCATAGGTGGGGAAGAAGCCGCGCTGCTCCGCCCAGATCGACCAGTTGTCCACGACCGTGCCGGTCAGCAGGATCCCGATACCGCCCGTGAGCGTGGTCAGGACCGCGAACCACCACGCCCAGCGGTGGATGCCTTCCATCGTGGCGTTGAAGCCCATGGTCCAGCGCCAGAACAGCGCTGCACGCTCGGACGCGGTGCCGCGATCGACGATCTGCTCCAGCTCCCGGTCCCCGCCGAAGCGGCTGACGGCCAGGATCGTCGCCCCGTGCATGGCAAACAGCAGCGCCGAACCATAGAGGAACACGATCGAAAGCGCGTGGAACGGGTTGTAGAACAGGTTGCCATACTGAAGGCTGAACAGGTTCGTCCAGTCGAGATGGGTGAAGATGCCGTAGGGCACGGCCTCGGACCAGCTGCCCATCAGGATGGGGCGGAACAGCCCCAGCACCAGGAACAGCCAGATGGCCGACGCGAAGGCCCAGGCGACGTGCTTGCCCATCCCCAGCGCCTCGGCGCGCAGATAGGTGCGCACCCACCAGGTCAGCACCGAGATCAGCAGGAAGAACGAGGCGACAAGGAAATATCCCCCCTCGCGCATCGGCGGGATGCTGAGCCCGTATTCCGGCCCCGGCGGGTCGAGCGACAGCCAGAACAGGTCGCGCAGGAACACGGCCGGGTTGTAGCCCGCCTGATCCCAGAACCACAGGCCCACCATCACGAACCAGATCGTCCCGGTCGCGATGCTGATCACCCCCATGGTGCCCAGATAGATGGGCCCCAGCTGGGCGTTGCCGAACCAGCCGATGAGGTTGGAGAAGCTGGCACCCTTGGTGCGGTTCTCCAGTTCGACCCCTTCGACCATGCCCATTTCGGGCGCGGCGCGGACCTGCACCTGGGTAAAGATGTTCTGATACTCAGCCATTGACGCCTCCCGGAATGTTGGCCCACCAGGGCAGCTCGAGCCACCAATCCCACCAGAACACCCACTGGTCGAACCAGATCGTTCCGGAGATCACGATGCAGACCGCCGACCAGAACCCGGCATTGAGCGCCAGCAGCAGCCCCAGCCGGTGAATCCCCAGCGTGCCCACCGAATAGCCGATGAAATCGCGGAAGAAGGTGTCCTCGTGGTCGGGCGTCTTCATCTTCTGGCCCTTGGGCGGGTTCGCCGCCGACAGGACCAGCGCGCCATGCAGCGCCAGCGCCAGCGTCGTGGTGAAGAAGAACGTCACCGCGATCATGTGCGCCGGGTTGTAATGGAAGTTGCCGTATGTGTAGCCGACGTTCGACACCCAGTCGAGATGCGTCCAGATGCCATAGGGGAACGCATGCCCCCACGCACCCATCAGCACGGGGCGGATGACAACGAGCGTGACATAGGCAAAGATCGCCACGCCGAAGGCGAAGGGCACGTGATAGCCCATCCCCAGTTTCCGGCAGATCTCGACCTCGCGCAGCGCCCAGGACACGAAGGCCCCGATCGCGCAGATGGTGACGATCTGCCACAGCCCGCCCTCGGCGAGCGGTGCGGCCGAGAGGCCGTAAGACAGCGGTGGAGGATTGATCGAGATCAGCCAGGGGTTCCATGTCCCCTGCAGAACGGCACCCCAGAAGATCAGGAGCGTGCCAAGCGCTGCAAAGAAGATCGTCGTGACGCCGAAGAATCCGACGTAGAACGGCCCTACCCAGAAATCGAACAAGTTTCCGCCCACCAGCGTGCCACCGGGCACGCGGTATTTTCGCTCGAAGCTCAGCAGCGCCATGCTACCCTCCGCTTAAAGAGGCGGTCCTGAACCTTGGACCGCCGGGAAACCCGTGAAAGCCGTTGCGGGCGCACCCCTCGCGCGCCCGCAACAAGGGTTCGTCAGTCCATCGGGCGGTCGTATTTTTCCGCGGCGATGGCAAACCAGTTGTAGGAAGGGGTGCTCAGCAGGACGAGGTGAATCATCGCTGCCAGCAGGAAAAGGAAGACCCCTTGCGCCACGAACACGCGGCGCGGATCGAAGACCAGCCAGATCTTGTAGAACTTGCTCATACCTCAATCCCCCTCAGAACCACGGACGCCAGATGAACACGGCCAGGTGCGCCACAACGGCGACCGCCGAGAACAGCCAGAGGCCGCTCAGATAGACCGAGTGCAGTTCCTGCGCCTGCTCGTCGGTGAGACCTGTGAACGACAGGTCGGAATTTTCAGCCATACTTTCCTCCGGATAGCCGACTGTGCCGCACCCCCTGCGGCCGGGTTCGAAACGAAGCCACAGACTCCGCTTCAGCATCGCCCGTGACGGGAGTGTCCCGCCGCAGGCGAATCTCGGATCGCGGCCGGATCAGCCGCGGAAAATCATCGGCACGATCTGGTGCGCCTCGGCGCGCGCCCGCGCCAGCGGACCCAGCGCGGGCATGCGCGCGTGGCGCAGGACCGACCAGCCGAAGGCCAGCGCCGCAAACGGCAGGGCCAGAACGAAGACCATGGCGAAGTAGAGCCGGTACTCGACCGAGCCGGGTCGTGCCGCGCGCGCGTGGCGCGGGGAATTGACGCTGAAGTCAGCCATGTTGTGTCCTCCTCGATGGTGACGATGGAGCCCTGGCCGCGGCCGCCGGTTCATCCAGCGTGCCGCGCAGGGCGCGTACGGTTTCGCGGACCACCCGCTCCTCGCCGGCGTCGAGCGCAGCCTTCTCGGCGGCGTCGCGCAGCGTGCGGGCGGCGGAAATGCGGGTCAGGATCGGGTGCTCGGCCACGATCCGGTCAAGCTCGGCCTGCGCGTCGGCGTCCCAGGGGAAATCGCGGCGCAGCGTGGTGGGTGTGGCCTGCGCGCTGTCCATGTCCGTGCCCAGCGGCAGGATGTGGAACAGCGCGTCGAAGAGGCCGTTGCAGACTTCCTGCAGCACATAGACCGCGCCGGCGTAGCCCATCATCGGCGTGCCGGTCGCGCGCCGGATGGCGGCGCCGGGGAACGAGGCCGGAATGAACGCCGGCGCGGGCCCGTGCCCGCCCTTCATCTCGGCGAGATACATCTTCTCGTTGATCGAGCCGAACACGATCAGCGGGCGCTTCGCCTTGAGCTGGGCGCGCACCTCCTCGTTGTTGGTCTTGGAGCCGCGCACGCGGGCCACCGCCAGCGCGCAGGGCAGGCCCAGATCGTTTTCCAGATAGTTGCGCAGCCCGCGGGCATAGGTCTCGTTCGCGACCACCGCAAAGGACGCGGTCGCAAAGAAATCCTGCGTGACCGAGCGCCACAGATCCCACAGCGGCTTGAGCGTCGAATGCTTCTCGCGCGCGATGAAGGGTTCGGGGTCCAGCCCCGTGAGTTCCCCCAGCTTGCGCAGGAACCTGGTGGTGCTGTCCATGCCGATGGGCGCCTGCAGATAGGGTTTGCCCAGCACCTCGGCCAGCCCGCGACCGAATTCGCGATACATCACGATGTTGACGTCGGCGTTCACCAGATCGCGCATCTCGGCCAGATGCGCGCCCAGCGGCATCACCATGTTGACCTCGGCGCCGATGCCTTCGACCAGACGCCGGATCTCGGCCAGGTCCGAGGGCATGTTGAACGTGCCATACATCGGCCCCAGGATGTTGACCCGCGGCTTCGCGCCTTCCTCGCGCGGCTTTTCCTTCGGCATCCGGCCCTTGGTCATGCCGAACTCGGTGAAGATCCAGGTCATCGCGCGGTCGGCGGCTTCCCACTGGTCCTCGTCGATGGTGCGCGGCAGGAAGCGTTGCAGGTTGGTGCCCTGCGGGGTCACGCCGCCGCCGATCATCTCGGCGATCGAGCCGGTGACCACCACCGCCGGCAGCGCCGGGTCCAGCGTGCCCCAGGCGCGCTTCATCGCGCCTTCGGTGCCTTCGCGGCCCAGCTCTTCCTCGCCCAGCCCCGTGGTGACGATGGGCAATTCATGCGGGGGCAGCGCGTCGGTGTAGTGCAGCACGCTGGTCACGGGCAGGTTTTCGCAACCGACGGGGCCGTCGATCACCACCTGCAGGCCCTTGACGGCGCAGAAGGCATAGACCGCCCCCCAGTAGCCGCCGGCCCGGTCATGATCGGTGATCAGCATCAGATCATCTCCTGTGCCCTGGCCGCGCGCGCGGCCTTGTCGAGCTTCTTCTGGTGGTGCGCGCGGAACTCGGGGCGCAGGTTGGGATCGCCCTCCCACACGCCGGCGGTATCGCCGCTGCCCACGCCGTCGAAGAACTCGCGCATGTGCTCCATGCGGGCCTTGCCGGCGATGGCGGCGTTGACCACCTCGCCCAGCGAGCCGGCCCCGGCCGGCCCCATCAGCGGGCGCGCCGAGATCAGGTTGGTGAAATAGAGCGACGGGATCGCCTTTTGCTTGGCGGCCTGCACCACCGGCGTGGTGCCGATCACCAGATCGGGGTCCAGCCCGTCCATCGCCGCGAGATCGTCGGCGAGCGAGGCGCGGAACTTCACCGCCACGCCGCGCGATTCCAGCCAGTCGCAATCGGCCGCCGACCAGGGCGACTTCGCGCAGGCGGTGCCGACATAGGCGACATCGGCGCCGCTTTCGATCAACAGCCGCGCGACCAGCAGCTCCGAGCCCTCATAGCCCGACAGCGTGATCCGGCCGGTGATGGGGGCATTTGCCAGCGCCTCGCGCACTGCAGGGACAAAGGCGTTCTGCGCCGCGCCGATCTGCGCGGCGGGGACGCCGCAGGACTCGCCGATGGCGGCGAGCCAGTCATGCGTGCCGTCAATCCCCACGGGGGCCGAGCCCACGATCGGGCGCCCGGCGGCCTGAAACTCGCGCACCGAGGCGGTGTAGAACGGGTGGATCGCCGCCACGGCGCGCCCGTCGAGCGCGGCGTAAAGCTCGCGCCATTCGCGCACCGGGACCACGGGACCGGCCGCCAGCCCCATCGGCGCCAGCATCGCGCCGATCATCATCGGGTCGGCGGGGAACATCTCGCCCAGCAGCGTCACCGTGGGCCGGTCGGACCGGCCGCCCTGCGGCGCGGGCACGGGACCGGCCTGCACTTCGGCGCGGGCATAGGCCAGCATCGCGCCCGACAGCACGTCCTTCGCCTCGGCATGCGTCGGCACGCCAAAGCCCGGCACGTCGATGCCCACGATGCGCACGCCGTTGATCTCGTCCGGCAGCAGCCGCAGCGGCACGCCGCTGGCGGTGGGCACGCACAGGTTGGTCACCACGATCGCGTCGTAGCGTTCCGGATCGGCCAGATCATGGACCGATTCGCGGATATCCTCGAACAGCTTGCCGGTGACCAGCGTTTCACTGTTGAACGGCACATAGCCGACCGAGCGCCGCGCGCCGTAGAAATGGCTCACGAAGGTCAGCCCGTAGACGCAGCAGGCCGAGCCCGACAGCACCGTCGCCACGCGCCGCATCCGCAGCCCGACGCGCAGGCTGCCGAAGGCGGGGCACATCGATTCGGGCTTGTCATGCGGGCCGCGCGGGTAGTCCTTCGCGAACTGGTCCAGGATCTCGCCATTGCCGGCGGCGCGGGCCTGCGCCTCCATCCGGTCGGCGGGGGCGTGGCAGCCGAAGCCGTCAGGCTGCGTGCCCTCGGCCTGGTCGGGCGCGGCAGGTTCGACCGCGCGCTCCACCGGCGTGGCGGCGGCGTCGTCGTAGCTGATCTCGCCCGCGCCGGGGCGCTTGGGGTCAATGCGCTCAGACATCGTCATACACCACTTCCAGCGATTCCTTCGGCGCGGCGTTCTTGCCGCGCATGTCGGCGTCGGTCGCGGGCTCCAGCACCACGTCGCCGCCGGTGTCCTTGCTGTCGAAGAGCGCCAGCAGCCCGTCCTGGCTCAGCGGCACGGGGCGCAGCGGCGGCGCGCCGGCCACGTTCTCGGCCAGTTCGGCGAACAGCGCGCCCCAGGGGCCGGCGGCGGTGCCGACGATCTGGTAATTGGCGGATTTCTTGCGCAGATCGTCATCGGCGGGGATCGCGGCCAGGATCGGGATATCGACCGACCGGGCAAAGGCCTGCGCCTCGCCCGAGCCGTCATCCTTGTTGATGACCAGCCCGGCGACGCCCACATTGCCGCCCAGCTTCCGGAAATATTCGACCGCCGAGCAGACGTTGTTCGCCACATAGAGCGATTGCAGGTCGTTCGAGCCGACCACGATCACCTTCTGCGCCATGTCGCGCGCGATCGGCAGGCCGAAGCCGCCGCAGACCACGTCGCCCAGGAAATCGAGCAGCACATAGTCGAAATCCCAGTCGTGGAAGCCCAGCTTTTCGAGCAGCTCGAAGCCGTGGATGATGCCGCGCCCGCCGCAGCCGCGCCCGACCTCGGGGCCGCCAAGCTCCATCGCGAACACGCCCGAGCGCTTGAAGCACACATCGCCGATGGCGACTTCCTCGCCGGCGAGCTTCTTCTTGGTCGAGGTCTCGATGATCGTCGGGCACGCCTTGCCGCCGAACAACAGCGACGTGGTGTCCGATTTCGGGTCGCAGCCGATCAGCAGCACGCGCTTGCCCTGCTCGGCCATCATGCACGACAGGTTGGCCAGCGTGAACGACTTGCCGATCCCGCCCTTGCCGTAGATGGCGATGATCTGGGTCTTCTTGGTGGGCGGGTCGTGCGGAACTTCCAGCGTCGGGTCCTCCGACGCCTCGTCGCGCAACCGCTGATCGAAATCCTTGAGGTTCGGTACATCGAGGGTCATTCAGCTCTCCCAGTCCAGGATCATCTTCAGGCAATCGGGGTCGCCGAAGGCCGTCTCGTAGGCCGCCGCGGCGTCGGCGGGGCGGGCGGTGTGGGTGATCAGCCCCGCGAGCGACAGCGCGCCGGTTTCCAGCAGGTCATGCGTGGCAACCAGATCCTCGGGCGTCCATTCGGCGGCGATCCGCAGCCGGGCCTCGCGCATGAAGGCGGGGACAAAGGCGAACTGGATGGGCTGGGTGTAGAAGCCCGCCAGCACCACCTCGCCGCCCTTGGCGATGCGCCCGATCAGCGTGTCCAGCAGCCCCTCGGCGCCCGAGGCGTCGTAGATGCTGCGATAGTCGCGGCGCGGGTCGTCGTCGGGCGCGATGACGTCGTAGCCCGTGGCACCCGCGCGGCGGGCGGGGTTGGTTTCCCACACCACCGGCGCGGGGGCGCCCGCGGCCAGCGTCAGCCGCGCCAGCAGGCGGCCCAGGACCCCGTGCCCGACGATCAGGTCGGGCGGGGTCGCGTTCGCGCCCGCCAGGGCATGGCGGGCGGTGGCGGCAAGCGCAAGGAGCGCGCCTTCGGCGCCGAGGCCAGGGTCGACCCGAGTCACCCGATCGGCCTTTGTTACCAAGGTCTGCGCAGCGCCGCCAAAGAGACCGTAGACCGGCCCCTGTTCGGTTTCGGAAAAACAGTTTGCACCGGGCACGAACACCCGCTCGCCGGGGCGAAAGCCGGTCTCGGCCCCGGCCTCGACCACTTCGCCGACGGCCTCGTAGCCGGGGACCAGCGGATAGCCCATGCCGGGAAAGGGCGGCATCTCGCCCGTCCAGAACAGCTTTTCGGTGCCGGTCGAGATCCCGGAATGCGAAATCCGGACCACCAGATCCTGCGGACCCGGCGCCACCAGCCCCACCTGCCCCAGCCCGAGCTGGCGCGGCTTGCTGAGAATGATGGCCGATGTCTGCACCGCGTCCCTCCCGTGGTCAGTGTTGCGACTCGGGCATTGCAGCCCGGGCACTGAACTTATCTGTCATATTACTCTGACAGGTATTGATGTCAATCAAACTAGACATGTTTTTGAAGCCTCAATGCGCGGATTTCACGCAGACCCGCCGCGCACGGCAGAAATAAGCGTTGTCACATAGGGCCTTGCCGCAGCGTAACGCTTGATGCGGCTGAAGCCGCGCGCCTGGAGCTGGGCTTCATGTTCGGCAGCCGAGCGTGTGCGACCGGTTTTCATCGCCAGGGTGTAAACCGCGAAGTACACATCGGTCTGTGGATCGGGGCGCGCGCCGCCCGACATGGGCTCGGACAGGATCAGCCGCCCCCCCGCCGGCAGCGCGGCGTGGACCGCATCCAGCAGCGCCGCGACGGTGGCGTCGTCATGGTCATAGAGGACGCGAATCAGGCTGATCGCGTCGGCCCCGCGCGGCAGGTCGCCGTCACGGAAGCTGCCGCCGATGCGCGCGACGTCCGCGGGCAGCGCAGCGGCGGCGACCACCTGCGGCAGGTCGAACAGCGTCAGTTTCAGCTGCGGCGCCTGCGCGTGCACCGCGCGCAGGAACGCGCCGGTGCCGCCGCCAACATCCATCAGATGCGCAATCCCGGCCAGCGGCAGCTGGCGCAGCGTCTCTTCGGCCACCAGCGCCTGGCTTTCGGCCATCAGGCGCGAATAGCGCGCGGCCTGATCGGCGCCACCCTCGCCGCCCAGCACATAAGGCCAGAACCGCGCCAGTGCCGGGTCGGTGCGGCCCTCGAAGAACGCGCGCGGATCGGCCAGATCGCCGTAGAGCACGCCGTGATGGCGCACCATCGCCTCGAGCCCCGGCACGCCCAGAAACGCCGCGCCGCGGGTGGTCAGCGCAAAGGCGCCGTCGCGGCGGCGGCGGCGCAGCAGGCGCAGCGCGGCGCCGGCCTGCAACAGCACCTGCAGCCGCGGCGCGGGCACGCCCAGCGGCCCGGCCAGTGCCTCGGCCCCCGCCGGCGCTTCGGCAAGCCGGTGCAGCACGCGCAGTTCGACCAGCGCCATCAGCACCTGGCTGCGCACGAAGCCCTGCATGATGTCGAAAAGCTCGGCGCCCTCGGCCCGCACCAGCCGGCGCAGCACCGGCACGCGCGCACAGAACCGCTGGAACCCGCGCGAGGCCGCCAGCCGGTTCAGCCGGCTTGCGAAGGCGGGGCGCGCGCCACCCTCCATCCCGGACGCGGGCGCCGGGAGGCCGATGTCAGCCATGGTTTACACCTTGACGGGGGCGACGGGGGTCATGCGCTCGGCGTAGCGCTGGACCATCGCAGCCAGCTGCGCCTCGCCCGGGCATGCCGGGATCGACGCGATCGCGCCCGACAGGATGTCGCGCAGCCGCTTGATCGCGCCCTGCACGCCCAGCTCCTCGACCGCCGAGGGGCGTGCGAGGGCCGCGTCCTGCCCCACGGGCTTGCCCAGCGTTTCGGCGTCATACAGCGCGTCGCGCAGGTCGTCGGCGACCTGGAACGCCTCGCCGATGCGGGCGCCCAGCTCTTCCCAGGCCTCGGCCTCCTGCCCGGCGGCGACGGCACCCATCTGCGTGGCGGCGATGAACAGCGCCGCGGTCTTGGAGCGGTGATAGGCGCGCAGATCGACCTGCGCCTCGCTCTCCCAGCCCTGCCCGGCGCAGATGCCGCCCGGCATCCCCGTGTGGCGCGACAGCAGCCGCACCAGCGCCAGCGCGCGCGGCGCGTCGTCAGCGCCCGCGCGGGCGATCTCGTCGAACGCGGCGATGATCAGCGAATCGCCCGTCAGCACCGCCAGCGGCTCGGAAAAGGCCAGATGCACCGTCGGCTTGCCACGCCGGAAATCGGCATTGTCGAAGGCCGGCAGGTCGTCATGCACAAGGCTCGCGCAGTGGATCAGCTCCAGCGCGGTGGCGGCGGCATCGGCCAGCGCGGGGCGGTCGTCGCCGCAGGCCCGCGCCACCGACAGGCAGATCGTTGGCCGGATGCGCGCGCCGCCGGGCAGCACCGCGTAGTTCAGCGCATGCGCCAGCCGGTCGGGTCCGCCATCCTGCGCGCGTTCGATTGCGGCGGACATCGCCGCCTCGATCCGTCGGGAAAGGTCCATGCGCGGGGCTCCTTGATCGTGACTTGTCAGCACTTGCTGACATGCAATGTGTCAACTAGTGTGGACACACGGCGCAGCCGAGTCAAGAATGGATTGCATGACGGGCGAATCGGACAGCGTGGTGGTGATCGGCGCCGGCGTGGGCGGGCTGGCGGCAGCGATCCGGCTGGCCGCCGCCGGCCGCGACGTGACGCTGTGCGAGGCCCACGCCCACCCGGGCGGCAAGCTGCGCGCACTGCCCAGCGCCGCCGGGCCGGTGGATGCGGGGCCCACGGTGCTCACCATGCGCGCGGTGTTCGACGAGCTGTTCGCGCTGGCGGGCGGCTCGCTGGACGCCACGCTGCACCCCGTGGCGCTGCCGCGGCTGGCGCGGCACTTCTGGCAGGACGGCACGCGGCTGGACCTGTTCCCCGACACCGAGGCCAGCGTCGACGCCATCGGCGCGGCCATCGGCGCGCGCGCGGCGGCCGAGTTCCGCCGCTTCGACGCCGAAATGGCGCTGCTCTACGCCGCCTTCGACGGGCCGATGATGCAGGCCGCGCGCCCCCGGATCGGCGCTGCCGCCCGCGCCACGCTGCGCGCACCCGCGCTGTGGCCGCTGCTCGCGCCGGGGCGGACGCTGGCGGGGCTGCTGCGCGCGCGCTTCACCGACCCGCGGCTGCGCCAGCTGTTCGGTCGCTACAGCACCTATGTCGGCGGGATCCCGCAGCGCACCCCGGCGGTGCTGGGCCTGATCTGGCGGGCCGAGGCCGCGGGCGTCTGGACCCTGCCCGGCGGGCTGCACCAGCTTGCCCGGGCGCTGGCCGACCTGTTCCAGTCACTGGGCGGAACGCTGCGGCTGTCCACGCCCGTGGCGCGGATCACGGCGCAGGGCGGCGCGGTCACCGGCGTCGCGCTGGCCGAGGGCGCGCATCTGCCCGCCGCGCAGGTGGTGTTCGCGGGTGACCCGGGCGCGCTGCGCGCGGGGCTGCTGGGCGCTGACCTGCGCCGCCTGCTGCCGCGCGCGGCGAGCGCTCCGCGCAGCCTGTCGGCCCGCGTCTGGAGCTTCGCCGCGCGCGCCGAGGGCCTGCCGCTCGATCATCACAGCCTGCTTTTCGCCGCGACCGAAGCCGACGAGTTCGGCCCCCTCGCCCGCGGCGCCACACCGGCCGCGCCCACGGTCTATATCTGCGCGCAGGACCGCGTGACGGGCGCCACGAACGGCCCCGAACGCTTCCAGTTCATCCTCAACGCGCCCGCCTCAGGCCGCGACCCCCACACACCCGACCAGGAGGCACGCGAATGCCTGACCCAGACCTTCGACCGGCTCGCCCGTTTCGGGCTGCGCTTCGACCCGCTGCCGGACCCGCAGAAGGCGCTGACGCTGCCGCAGGGCTTCGCGGCGCTGTTTCCGGGCAGCCGCGGCGCGATCTACGGGCGCAGCCCGCACGGGGCGCTGGCGCCGTTCCTGCGGCCGGGGGCGCGGACGCGGCTGACGGGCCTCTATCTGGCGGGGGGCGGAGCGCATCCGGGGGCGGGGTTGCCGATGGCGGCGCTGTCGGGGCGCAACGCCGCGCAGGCGGTGCAGGCGGACCGGGCTTCGACGCGCATGTCGCACCCGACGGCTACGCCTGGTGGTATCTCGATGCCATCAGCGACGACGGACGCCGCGCGCTCTCGGTGATCGGCTTCGTGGGGTCGGTGTTCTCGCCGTGGTATCGGTGGTCGGGGCGGCGCGATCCGCAGAACCACTGCTGCATCAACGTCGCCACCTATGGCCCCGGCGGGCGCTTCACCATGACCGACCGCGGCCGCGCGGCGTTGCGCCAGTCGCCCGAGCGGTTCGAGGTCGGCCCCAGCGCGATGCACTGGGACGGGACCAGGCTGGTGGTGGAGGTGAACGAGATCTCCTCGCCCCCGCTCATCAGCCGCGTGCGCGGAACGATCACGCTGCACCCCTCGGCGCTGGTGGACTGCACGCAGGCGCTGTGCGCCGAGGGCCGCCACCACTGGCGCCCCATCGCCCCCGTCGCGCGGGTCGAGGTCGCGCTGAGCCAGGGCCACACATGGAGCGGGCACGGCTACTGGGATTCGAATTTCGGCACCGCGGCGCTGGAGGCCGATTTCCGCTACTGGACCTGGGGGCGGTTTCCGCATCGCGGCGGCACCACCTGCTTCTATGATGCCATCCGCCGCGACGGCAGCCATTCCGAGACCGCGCTGCATTTCACCGCCGACGGTGCGGTCGAGCCGGTCGAGGCCCCGCCGCGCACCCGCGTGCCGCGCAGCCTGTGGGCCGTGCGCCGCGAAACCCGCGCCGATCCCGGCTATCGCCCCGCGCAGGTGCAGGGGATGCTGGACGCGCCCTTCTACACCCGCGCACAGGTCCGCACCCGGATCGCGGGCGAGGAAACCGTCGGCGTGCACGAGGCGCTGGACCTGCGCCGATACGCCTCGCCGCTGCTGAAGCCGATGCTGGCGGTGCGGGTGCCGCGCCGGCCCGGCTGGCCGCGCGCGCAGGGTGGCTGAACGTCACCCACCGCGCAGCAGCGCCTCCATCTCGATCGGCGCCGTCCCGCCGGCAAGCCGCGCGCGGTAGACGATCAGCGATTCGGCCACGCGCATGATGTAGTTGCGCGTCTCGGCGAAGGGGACGCTTTCCACCCAGTCGACGATATCCACCGACGGATCGCGCGGATCGCCCAGCCGGTCGATCCACTGTCGCGGGCGACCCGGCCCGGCGTTGTAGCCGGCGGCGACCAGTGCCAGCGACGGGCCGAATTCGCGGGTCAGCCGGTCCAGATACGCCGCGCCCAGCCGCGCGTTGAGCTCGGCGTCGGTGATCAGGCTGGCGGGGGTGAAATCCTCGATCCCCAGCTCGCGCGCCATCATCCGGCCCGTGCCGGGCACCACCTGCATCAGCCCGCGCGCGTCGGCGGGGCTGACCACCGCCGGGTCGAACTCGCTTTCACGCCGGGCGATGGCGAGCACCAGCGCCGGGTCGGCGGGCAGGTCGGCGTTTTCCAGCCCGTTTAGCGGAAAATACGCGCGCGGCAGGACGAACCCGTGCTGCACGGCGATCTTGGCGACGTTGAGCGCCATGTTGGGCTCGCCCTTGTCCAGCAGCAGGTCGGCCAGCGCGCCGAATTCGTCCTTGCGGGTCAGCGTGCGGGCCAGATGGATCACCATGCGCCGGGCCTCGTGCCACTCATCGGCCTCGATCAGCAAGAGCGCCGCTTCCAGCAGGTCCGACCCCGCCAGCGCGGTCTGGCGCCAGTCGGGGAAGTCGGGGCCGTTGGCAAGCGCCGGATCAAGCGGCAGCCCCGCGCGGTCGGCGGCGAGCAGCCCGTAGAACCCGGTCTGGTGCTCGGCGGCGAACATCAGCGCGGCCTCGGCGGCGGGGGCGTTGCCCAGCGCCTCCTGCGCGAGCGCCTCCCAGTAACCCGCGCGGCCCAGGCTGATCGGGCTGGACACGCGGATGCGCAAGGCGCGGAAATGGCGCAGCGCGTCGTCGGGCCGGTCCAGATGGCGCAGCGCGATGAACCCGGCCAGCCACTCCAGATCGGCGAACTGCACCCCGTCGTCCAGATGATGCGTCGAGGCGAGGTCATAGGCCAGCGCGTGCTCGCCATCCGACAGCGCGGTGCGGGCCAGGAAGATGCGCCAGCGCGCCCAGGCCTCGGGGCGGCCCAGCGCCTCGGCGCTGGCGGAGCGTTCCAGCAGCAGCTCGGCGGCACTGTCGCGCAGGCCCGCATCCATGCGCCACTGGAACCGGTCATGCGCCAGGCCGGGATCGCTCGCCAGCCCCGCCGGGATGCGGTCGATCAACGCGTTCACGCCCGACTCGCGCGCCTGCAGCGCCAGCCGCGCGCGCCCCAGCCGGGCGTGGCCGTCGGGCACGCGGTCGAGCATCCGCCCCGCTCCGGCGCGCACCCCCTCCCACAGCAGCATGTCCAGCCGCTCGGTGTGCAGGGGCGCGAGCGTGTCGCCGAATTCGGTCAGCAGCGCGGTTTCATGCGCGGCGCTCAGCGCGCTGCCGCGCCAGAGCCTTTCGGCGATGGCGCGCGCCGCGTCGCGATCGCCCAGCGCCAGATGCGCGTCGAAGAGCGCCATCCACCCGTCGGCGCTGCGCGGCGCGCGGTCGGCGAAGAACGCGCGCACCTCTTCGGGGGCGGCGTCCTCGAGCAGCTGCTCGGCCTCGCGCTGGATGGTGACGGGCAGCGGCCAGTGATCGAAATCGCGGAACCACGCCGCGTAGTCGTCCAGCGCGCCGTCCCCCTCGCGCAGCCGGAACCAGCGCAACAGCCCGTCGGCTGCGACAAAGGCGACCTCCTCGCGCGGGGGGACAACGGCCGCGGCGGCGGCGAGCGCGGCGTCGCGCGGCGGGGGGCGGTCCTGCGCGGCGGCAGGTGCCCCCAGCGCCACCATCAGCCCCATGCAGAGCCCGACTCGACCCGTGCTTCGCTTCATGCCCGCTCTTTCGCCTTGATCATCCTTGTGACAAACTCTAAGCGCGCAGGCGCCCGGCGCAACACACAAAGGCGCCAAGGGCGCGCGGCAGGGCGTATCGCTCGGCGCCCGCGCCGCAGCAGGAGGAGACGCGCAATGTTCCGAGGATCGATCCCCGCCCTTGTCACCCCCATGAAGGGCGGCGAGGTGGATTTCGAGACGCTGCGCGCGCTGGTCGAGTGGCACATCGCCGAGGGCAGCCACGGTATCGTTCCCGTGGGCACCACCGGCGAAAGCCCCACCCTGACCCATGACGAGCACGAGCAGGTGATCGAGGCGGTGGTCGACGCCGCCGGCGGGCGCGTGCCGGTGATCGCCGGGGCGGGGTCCAACAACACGATCGAGGCGATGCGCTTCATGCAGCACGCCGAGCGCGTGGGCGCCACCGCCGCGCTGGTGGTCACGCCCTATTACAACAAGCCCACCCAGGCCGGCATGATCGCGCATTACCGCGCGCTGCACGACTGCTGCACGCTGCCGATCGTCATCTACAACATTCCGGGGCGGTCGGTCGTGGACATGACGCCCGCGACGATGGGCGAACTGGCGACGCTGCCGCGGATCATCGGCGTCAAGGACGCCACCGGGCGGCTGGAACGCGTGAGCCAGCAGCGCGCCGCCTGCGGGCGCGACTTCATCCAGCTTTCGGGCGAGGATGCGACCGCGCTGGGCTTCAACGCGCATGGCGGCGTGGGCTGCATCTCGGTCACGGCGAATGTGGCGCCGCGGCTCTGCGCCGAGTTCCAGGAGGCGACGCTGGCGGGTGACTATGCCACCGCGCTGGACTATCAGGACCGGCTGATGCCGCTGCACGAGGCGATCTTCGTCGAACCCGGACTGGTCGGCGCGAAATACGCCATGTCGCGGCTGGGCAAGTGCGAACCCGACGTGCGGCTGCCGCTGATCGGGCTGACCGACCCGGCCAAGGCGCAGATCGATGCGGCCATGCGCCATGCGGGGCTGCTGAACTGAGCGGGCGTGCTCATTGACCAGGCTGAGGCAACGCGCGCGCGCAGCGACGGCCCGCGGTGCGCCGATACCGTGCCCGGGCTCTGGCGGTTTATTCCAGCCAGCTCCGCAGAACGGCAAGGCTGTGCGCCTGCGGACGCCAGATCGCCGTGCCGGGGGCGGCCCGGCGATGCGCGGCGGCCTTCGGCCTTTGCTCCGCGCAGGATGGCTCGGATGCCCCAAGCTGGTCGGGGATCACGCTAGCCCGCCCCGGCCTGCGCGGCGGGCGGCGTCGCGAATTGCAGCGCGTGCAGCCGCGCAAAGGTGCCGCCCTGCGCAAGCAGCGCCTCATGGCTTCCGCTTTCCACCACCCGGCCCGCATCCATCACCACGATCCGCTGCGCCTTGCGCACCGTGGCCAGCCGGTGCGCGATCACCAGCGTGGTGCGCCCCTGGCTGAGCCGCTCCAGCGCGCCCTGCACCAGCGCCTCGGAGCGCGCGTCGAGCGCGCTTGTCGCCTCGTCCAGCAGCAGGATCGGGGCGTCGCGCAGGATCGCGCGCGCGATCGCCACGCGCTGTCGCTGCCCCCCCGACAGCGCCGAGCCGCGCGGCCCGGCACGCGTGTCCAGCCCCTGCGGCAGCTCGTCGGTGAACTCGGCCACATGCGCGGCCTCGATCGCGGCGCGCAGCTTCGCCTCGGGGACATCGCGCAGGCCCATCAGGATGTTGTCGCGGATCGGCTCGTCGAACAGCGCCGCGTCCTGGCTGACCACCGAAAACAGCCCGCGCAGCGCCGAAAGCTCCATCCGCGCGATATCCTGCCCGCCGATGCGCACCGTGCCCGCTTGCGGGTCGATCATCCGCGTCAGCAGCGCGAACACCGTGCTCTTGCCCGCCCCGGACGGGCCGACGATGGCGGTGGTCTGCCCGGCCTCGGCGCGCAGATCCAGCCCGCGCAGCACCGGTTCGCGGCCATAGGCGAAGTGCACCCCGCCGATGTCGATGTCGCAGCCGTCGCGCCCGGGCACCGGCGCATGCGGCGGCGGGGGCGAGACGATGCGCGGCGCGGTGTCGATCAGCCCATGCATGCGCTCGGCGCTGGCAAGGATGTTCTGCCAGAACGCGGCCAGCGCGCTGATGTTGCGAAGCGGGTCGAACATCAACGTGATCGCGGTGAAGAAGCTCATGAACTGCCCGACGCTGCGGCTGCCGTCGATGATCTGCATGCCGCCGACGATAACGACAGTGGCGAACCCGATCGCCGCGGCCACGTCGATCACGCTGGGCGCCGCGTCCTGCCCGATCTGGGCGCGCACGGCGGCGCGGCGAAACCGCGTGACATCGCGCGCGAACCGTGCGCTCTCGCGCGCTTCGGTGCCGCTGAGCTGGATCGTGGCGATGCCGTGGAAGATCTCGTCCAGCCGGTTCGACAGCGCGGCAGAATTGACGCGGGCCTCGCCGCTCTTGCGGCGGATGCGGCGCTGGATGGCCAGCATCGGCAGCACCATCGCCGGGATCGCCACCAGCGCGATCAGCGTCCACAGCCAGTCCATGTAGAGCGCCACCGCCGCGAGCGCGACCAGCGCCGTGCCGTCGCGCCCGACCCGGCTGAGCACGTTGCGCAACAGCTCGATGAGCGCCAGTGTGTCGCCCTGCACACGCTCGATCAACTGCCCCGGCGAGTGCAGCTGATAGAAGCCCTGATCCATGCGCAGCAGGTGCGCGACAAGGCTCTCCTGCATCTCGGCGCGGGTTTTCTGGGCCAGATGCGTGGTGACGATGCGGTTGCCCAGCCGCGCCGAGCCGCGCAGCAGCAGGATCGCGGCCATCGCCAGCGCCACCAGCCAGATCATGCCCCCGTCACCCGCGATCAGCACATCGTCGAAGAGCGGCTGCACCAGGTAGCTCATGGCACCCAGCATCGCGCCTTCGACCGCCAGCAGCACCAGCGCCAGCAACAGATAGGCCCAGCGCTTGCGGATATAGCCCTGCCACAGCCAGCGGGCGAGGGTCCGGTCGGTGGTGGTCGGGCGCGGTGTCGGGGTGTCGGTCACGCGGGCGCTTCCTGCGGGGACGGGTTCCGGGGCGGCTTTGTGCGCCGGGCAGGCCCCGCGCACGGGGTCCGCATAGCGCGTTTGCGCGGCCGCGAAAACCCGCGCGGGCTCAGCGCCGCGCCGAGACGTAGTGCCCGTGCTGACCGCCGGTCTGGTTGACATCGACATGGGTTCCGTTGCCGACCTGCAGGACAAAGGCGAAATTGCCGCCATTGACCTGCGAGACATCGGCGCTGTGGCCGGTGCCGATCTGGCGCACGATCACGGTGTTGCCGTTCCCGTCCTGATGGATGTCGGCACGATTGTTGGCGCCGAACTGGCCGACCGAGGCGGTGTTGCCCGCATGCCCCCCGCCGCGGCGCTGCAGCTTCGGAGCCTGCAGGCCGGCGCGGTTGGCCAGGTGCTGCGCGACCTGCGCGGCCTTGGGGCCGATGCCGTGGCGGTCGCCAGGCCGGGACTGGGCCTCGGCCGGCTGGGCAGTCAGCGCCAGCGCCGACGCCAGCAGCGCAGCGGTGGCGATCAAGGCGGGGCGGACGGGGGTGAGACGGGGCATGGGGGCGGTCCTTTCGTGTGACGGTCGGCAGGGATGGCTCAGCGCGGGTGGCTGCAGGCGCGCTCCAGCGAGCCCGCGCGCAGGGTCAGGTCGGCCGAGACCGTGCGCGACGTGCCCGACACCGTGGCCTCGCCCAGATGCACGGTGGCGCCCGCGGCGGCGTCGAACTCGCCGGACTGGCGGATCGTGGACCGTCCGCCGCTTCCGGCGCTGTGGATATCGAGCGCGTAACTGCCGCGTAGCGCGGTGCCGGCATGGGCCAGCGCCTCGAGCTTGACCGAGGATCGGCCGATATCGGTCAGGCGCAGCTCGCAGCGCAGCGGGTCGTCCTTGGCGGAGGTGTTGGCAGACGTGGTCATGGAGGTGCTTCCCAACGTGGCGGCGCAGGCGGCGCCGGTGACGATCAGGGCGGTGAGGGCGGCGGGAACGGGGGTCATGGCGTGTTTCCTTTGGGGGGCGCAAGGCGGGTCCGCGGACCCGCCCGCGCCGATGGGTGGGTCAGTCCTGGATGATCAGCACCACGTTGCCGCTGCCGTGCTGCGTGGTGCTGGCCTGGTTGCCCGAACCGTTCTGGATCACGCCCACGGCGTTGCGGTTGCCGGACTGGGTGACGGTGGCGTCGTTGCGGCAGCCATGCTGCGACACCCCGACGATGTTGCGCCGGCCGCTCTGATCGACATCGGCGACGTTGGCGCAGCCGGTCTGACCGACGCTGACGCGGTTGCGCGCGCCGTCCTGCGTGGTCAGCGACAGGTTCCCGCGCCCGCGCTGGGTCACCGAGATGCGCTGGCGCTGGCCCGACTGGGCGGCGGCGGCCTCGTTGCCCCAGCCGGACTGGCTGACATGGGTGCGCGACTGCGCGTCGGCGGGCAGTGCCGCAAAGCCGACCAGCACCGCCACGCCGATCGCGGAGGCAAGGCGCAGGGGGCGGATGGCGGTGCGGGGAACGGTGAAGGACATGGAATCGGTCTCCGGTGTTGCGTTGCTGTCATGGGGCGGGCCGTCCGGGCGCTGGTGCCGGCTGCGGCGTCCGCCGGGATCGATCAGCCGCAGACCGGGCCTGCCGGGCAATATCGCCGCGCTGTCAGGCGATGACCGGGGCGCTGCTATCGGATAACCGCAGCCTTCGCGCGCTGCCCATTCGCTGTGCAGATCGCCCTTTTCCCGCCTGCGGCGATGGATTACGCTCGCGCGCATGAGCACCGCCCTGATCACGCACCCCGACGCGCTGGAGCATGTCACCCCGCAGGGGCACCCCGAACGCGTGGCACGGCTGGAGCGCGTGCTGGAGGAGCTGTCCGAGCCGCGATTCGCCGATCTGGTCCGGCACGAGGCTCCGCTGGCCGAGGATGCCGAGCTGCTGCGCTGCCACCCGCCCGAGTATCTGCAACGCATCCGCCACGCGATCCCGGCCGCCGGCATCTACCAGCTTGACGCGGACACGCATGTCTCACCCGGCTCGTTGCGCGCGGCGCAGCGCGCGGTCGGGGGTGCGTGCCGCGCGGTGGACATGGTGCTGGCCGGCGACGTGACCAACGCCTTCGTCGCCATGCGCCCGCCCGGCCACCACGCCGAGACTGCGACGCCGATGGGCTTCTGCCTGTTCGGCACCGTGGCGATCGCGGCGAAGCGCGCGCTCGACCATCACGGGCTGGAGCGCGTGGCGGTGGTGGATTTCGATGTCCATCACGGCAACGGCACGCAGGATTTGCTGTGGAGCGAGGGGCGCGCGCTGTTCGTCTCGAGCCACCAGATGCCGCTCTGGCCGGGCTCGGGCGCGCCCGATGAGCGTGGCGCGCATGGCACGGTGCTCAACCTGCCCCTGCCCCCCGACGCCGACGGCACGGCATTCCGGGCCGCGTGGTCCGAACACGCGCTGCCGCGCCTGCGCGACTTCGCGCCGCAACTGCTTCTGGTGTCCGCCGGGTTCGACGCGCACCGCGCCGATCCGCTGGCGAACCTGTCGCTCGAGGACGACGATTTCGCCTGGATCACCGCCGAGCTCTGCGCCCTCGCCCGCGAGGCATGCGCGGGGCGGCTGGTGTCGGTGCTCGAAGGCGGCTACGACCTCGATGCGCTGGGCCGCTGCGTCGCGGCGCATGTGCAGGTGCTGAAGGACAACGGACAATGACCCAGAACGAGACCGGGACCGGGACCGGGACCGACACCAGGACCGACGCCGATGTGAGCGCGATGAGCTTCGAGGCCGCGCTGAAGGCGCTCGAGGACGTGGTCACGCAGCTCGAGCGCGGCGACGTGCCGCTGGAGGATTCGATCCGGCTCTACGAGCACGGCGCGAAGCTCAAGGCGCATTGCGAGGCCCGGCTGTCGGCGGCGCAGGAGCGGGTAGAGGCGATCCGCCTGTCCCAGTCCGGCACCCCCGACGGCACCGAACCCTTTTCCGCCAAATGAGCTTCGCCGACCGGCTGGCTGCCGACGCGGCGCAGGTGGAACGCCGGTTGCAGGTGGCGGTGGCTGCCCTGCCCGACAGCGCGGTGCGCCAGGCGATGGGCTACGCGGCCACCGGCGGCAAGCGGCTGCGCGGGTTTCTGGTGCTCGAATCCGCGCGGCTGCATGATGTGCCGCCCGAGGCCGCGCTCGACGCCGCCGCCGCGATCGAGGCGCTGCACGCCTATTCGCTGGTCCATGACGATCTGCCCTGCATGGATGACGACGACCTGCGCCGCGGCCAGCCCACCGTGCATGTCAAATGGGACGAGGCGACCGCCGTGCTGACCGGCGACGCGCTGCAGACGCTGGCCTTCGAGCTGCTGGCGGGCGCCGAGGCGCTGGAGCCGCGCGCGCGGCTGGCGCTGATCGGCTCGCTTGCGGTCGCGTCGGGGGCGGCGGGCATGGTGCTGGGGCAGGCGCAGGACATCGCCGCCGAAACCGCCGCCGCGCCGCTGGAGCTTGATGACATCACCGCGCTGCAGGCCGCCAAGACCGGCGCGCTGATCGGCTGGGCGGCCTGCGCGGGGCCGCGCATGGCCGGGGCCGACACCGCGCCGCTGGCAGGCTACGCCCGCGCGCTGGGGCTTGCCTTCCAGATCGCCGATGACATCTTGGATGTGGAGGGCGACACGGACGCCACCGGCAAGCGCGTGGGCAAGGACGCCTCGGCCGGCAAGGCGACCTTCGTGTCGCTGATGGGGCTGGACGCCGCCCGCGCCCGCGCGCATGAGCTGGTGTCGGTTGCGCAGAACGCGCTCGCGCCCTATGGCCCGGCAGCCGACCCGCTGCGCGCGGCCGCGCGCTTCGTGGTGGCGCGCGACAGATGAAAGGCCCGCGATGACCGACCGACCCCTGACCCCGCTTCTGGACCGCGTGCGCAGCCCCGCCGATCTGCGCGGGCTCAGCGACCGACAGCTGCGCCAGCTGGCCGACGAATTGCGCGCGGAAACCATCAGCGCGGTGTCGGAAACCGGCGGGCATCTGGGCGCGGGGCTGGGCGTCGTGGAACTCACCGTGGCGCTGCACGCGGTGTTCGACACCCCGCGCGACCGGCTGATCTGGGACGTGTCGCACCAGTGCTATCCGCACAAGATCCTCAGCGGGCGGCGCGACCGCATCCGCACGCTGCGCCAGAAGGACGGGCTGTCGGGCTTTACCAAACGCTCGGAAAGCCCCTATGACCCGTTCGGCGCCGCGCACAGCTCGACCAGCATCTCGGCCGCGCTGGGCTTCACGATGGCGCGCGAATTGGGCGGCGCGCCGGACCCGGCGCTGGGCGACGCGGTGGCAGTGATCGGCGACGGCGCGATCAGCGCCGGCATGGCCTATGAGGCGCTGAACAACGCGGGGCATCTGGGCCGGCGGATGTTCGTGATCCTGAACGACAACGAGATGTCCATCGCGCCGCCCACGGGCGCGATGTCCTCCTACCTGTCGCGGCTTTACGCCGAGGCGCCGCTGCACGACCTCAAGACCGCCGCGCAGAACGCCGTGGGCCTGCTGCCCGGCCCGCTCCAGGAGGGCGCGCGCCGCGCCAGGGACCTGCTCAAGCACGCCACCATCGGCGGCACGCTGTTCGAGGAGCTGGGCTTCAAGTATCTCGGCCCCATCGACGGGCATGACATGGATCAGCTGCTGACGGTGCTGCGCGCCGCCCATCAGCGCGCCACGGGGCCGATGCTGATCCATGTGTCGACCACCAAGGGCAAGGGCTACAAACCCGCCGAGCAGGCGCGCGACGGCGGCCACGCCACCGCAAAGTTCGATGTGCTCAGCGGCAAGCAGCACAAGGCGCCATCGAACGCGCCGAGCTACACCAAGGTGTTCGCGCAATCGCTCATCACCGAGGCCGAGCATGACGACCGCATCGTCGCCGTCACCGCCGCCATGCCCGACGGCACCGGCCTGAACCTGTTCGCCGAGCGCTTCCCGGCGCGGATGTTCGACGTGGCCATCGCCGAACAGCACGGCGTGACCTTCTGCGCGGGGTTGGCGGCGGGGGGGATGAAACCCTTCTGCGCGATGTATTCGACCTTCCTGCAGCGCGGTTATGACCAGGTCGTGCACGACGTGGCGATCCAGCGCCTGCCGGTGCGCTTCGCCATCGACCGCGCCGGGCTGGTGGGCGCCGACGGGCCGACGCATGCCGGCGCGTTCGACATCGCGTATCTGGCCAACCTGCCGGGCTTCACCGTCATGGCCGCCGCGGACGAGGCCGAACTGGTGCATATGGTCGCCACCGCCGCCGCGCATGACGACGGCCCCATCGCGTTCCGCTTCCCGCGCGGCGAGGGCGTGGGCGTCGAGATGCCCGAACGCGGCACCCCCCTGCCCCTGGGCCGTGGCCGCGTGCTGCGCGAGGGCAGCCGCGTGGCGCTGCTGTCCTTCGGCACGCGGCTGGCCGAGGTGCTGACCGCGGCCGAGGCGCTGGCCGCGCGCGGGATGGCCCCGACCGTGGCGGATGCGCGCTTCGCCAAACCGCTCGACCGCGACCTGATCCTGCAGCTTGCCGCGCATCACGAGGCGCTGATCACCATCGAGGAAGGCGCCATCGGCGGCTTCGGCAGCCATGTCGCGCAGCTTCTGGCCGAGGAAGGCGTGTTCGACCGCGGGCTGAAATACCGCTCGATGGTGCTGCCTGACACGTTCATCGACCAGGCCAGCCCGCGCGACATGTATGCCGTGGCGCGTATGAACGCCCCCGACATCGAAGCCAGGGTGCTCGCCACGCTCGGCGTCGCGCAGATGGAGCGCCGCGCCTGAGCCGGCCCGCCGTGCAGCGCAGCAGGGGTAATTGCGCCGCGCGCTGTCGCGGCACGGCGCGCGCGTGTCGCTTGAGGACGGTCCTTGCCGCAGGGGGCGGCGCATGGCATGGGGCATGGAAGACGCCCCGCCCCCGATCCGGCTTTCGGCCCGCCCGGCATGGGTCTACCTGCTGCGCGATTTCCTGGCGATGTATCGCGCCATCGCCGCCGGGGGCAGCGCCACCATCCGCGCGCACCAGCGGCAGGTGCGCGAGCGCATCGGCGGCGTGCTGCGCGCCAACCCCGCCCTGCGCGGCACCGACGCCGCGCGCAAGCCGGTGACCGCGCATCTGCGCCGCGCGCTCGACCAGGGGCGCAAGACGCCGATGGCGGATGTGATCCGCAGCATCGACGGGCTGCAGCAGGATCTGAGCTGGCAATACGGCTACGACAAGGTGCCGCGCGGGCTGGACCAGAAATACGCCTATGCCGAGCTGGTCGGCCCGACCGGACCGGTGCCCAGCGATCAGATCATCCTGGGGCTGGTGCTGTTCGCGCCGGCCTGCATCTATCCGGCGCATGCCCATGACGGGATCACGGAATCCTATATCTGCCTGTCGGGGGCGCTGTCGCAGAACGATCAGGGGGTCTATGTCCCCGGGTCGATGATCTTCAACCCGCCGGGGCAGACGCACCGCATCACGGTGGCGGATCTGGAACCGTCCCTGCTGGCCTATGCGTGGCTGGGACCGCCCGACAAGCTGATCTCGCAGAAGATGGTCTTTTCGCGCAAGCCGCGCCGGAGCGCCGGACCGGCTGAGCGGCTGAGCGGCTGAGCGGCTGAGCCCGTCGCGCGGCGCTCAGGCGGGGCCGTTCTGCAGCGCGCGCAGATCGGTGCGCTTGTGCAGCTCCAGCACGGCATCGGCGAAGGCTCCGGTGTCCGGCCCGAGCACCGGCTCGGCGAGCGTGAAGAACTTCTCGAGCAACGCCAGATTGTCGGGGAAGCTCTCCGGTTCGCCGCTCGGATCGTCGATGCGCACATGTCGCGTGCCGGTGTCGGTGTCGACCTGCACGGTGGCGCCGAAGGGATGCGCGCCGCCTTCCAGGCCAGGATCGCGCACCACGTCGACGCGCTCCGCCATCGCCTCGATCTCGGGCGCGCCCAGCCGGGCGTAGTCGTCCCAGCCGAAGCTGCCCTGGAGCAGCATCACCGCGGCGGTGAACGGCATCGAGAACTGCCCCTCGACCACCGAGCGCGCGCGGCGCTTGGCGTCGATCGGATCGGCGGTCAGGGTGATGCCGTTGCGGTGCAGCCCGATGGTGACGCGCCGGATCGCGGCGGGGTCCAGCCCATCCTCGCGAAGCGCCTTCAACCCGTCGAGCGCGGCATGGGTGTAGCGGCATGCCGGATAGGGCTTCACGCCGATCCGCATCGTCTCGTAGTCCTGCCCCAGCCCGCGGATGGCGCGGTCGGGGTCGGCGCCGTCGGTGTAGCCGTGCAGGAAGCCCGCCTTGCCTTCGATCGGCGCGCGCGCGGCGTGGAACCCCGACGCCGCGAGCGCACCCGCCAGCACGCCGTTCATCGCCGCCTGTCCCACCTGCCAGCGTTTGTTCCAGGCGCCGTTTTCCAGAAACTGCAACGATCCGGCCGCCTGTGACCCGGCGACACCCAGCGCCGCCGCCACGCCCGCGCCATCGCAGCCCATCAGGCGCGCGGCGGCGGCGGCGGCGCCGAAGGTTCCCGCCGTGGCGGTCGGATGGAACCCGCGCGCGTAGTGGCGGGCGGGGTCGAGCGCCAGCCCCAGCCGGCAGCAGATCTCGAACCCGGCGATGATCGCGGTCAGCACCTCGGCGCCCGAGGCACCGCGCGCCTGCCCCACCGCAAGCGCCGCCGACACCACGGGCGCCGACGGGTGCAGCGACGAGGCAGCATGCGTGTCGTCGAAATCCAGCGAGTGGCCCAGCATCCCGGTGACCAGCGCCGCCACCGGCGGCTGGAACCGCAGCTCCGTTCCGGGCACCGCGCAGGGACCCGGCGCATCCAGCCCCATGTCGCGCAGCATCGTCAGCAGCGCCGGGGTGGAATCCGATGCCACACGCGCGCGCACCACGCTGCCCAGAAAATCGAGGATCAGCGCCTTGCTGCGCGCGACCACCGGGCCGGGCAGGTCCTCGAACCGCAGTTCGGCGGCATAGGCGGCCAGCGTGCGGGTGATGGTGTCGGTCATGGCTGCGCTCCTTCGGATTCGGCGATACGGCGCGCCATCGCCTCGGCGCGGGCGACGGTGCGGCGCGCGGCGGCGATCACCGGCAGGTCGACCATGTGCCCGCCCTGCGCCTGCGCGCCCGCATCGTCGCCCAGCGACGCCAGAACCGCGCGCGCCTGGGTCAGCGTTGCCGCGTCGGGCGCGAAGCCGCGCAGCGCCGCGACCACCTGCGCGGGGTGGATCAGCAGCTTGCCGCCGAAGCCCTCGTCGCGCGCGCGGGCGACATCGGCGCACAGCGCCTCGGGGTCGCGCAACGCGGTGGTCACGCCGTCGATGGGACCGGCGCGGCCGGCAAGCGCCGACGCCAGAACGAGTTCGGCCCGCGCGGGGGCCAGGATGTCGGGGCGGTGCGCGGCACCCAGCGACAGCGCGTAATCGATCGACCCGAAGGCCAGCCGCTCGGCCTGCTGTGCCAGCGCGCGCGCCGCCGCCAGCCCCGCGGGGCTTTCGATCAGCGCCACAAGGCCCTGCGCCGGGCGCAGGCGACGGCGGATCGCCAGCAGCGCCGCGGGGTCTTCGGCCTTCGCCAGCACCACCGCGTCGGGCGCCACGGCGGCGGCAAGCGCGCCCATGTCGGCGGCGTGGTCGGTGCTGTCGGCGGGATTGACGCGCACCAGCACCGGGCAGCGGCGCGGCCGTGCCAGCGCCGCGACCACCGCGTCGCGCGCCGCGGCGCGCTGGCCCGGATCCACCGCGTCCTCGAGGTCCAGGATCACCGCCGAGGCGCCCGAGCCCATCGCCTTGTCCAGCAGCCCGGCGCGCGTGCCCGGCACAAAGAGCGGCAGGAACGGATCGCCGGTCATGGCGTCGGCTCGCGGTGCGGGTGCGGCATGGTCGCGGGTGGGTGGACAGGCATCGCGGCTTCCCTTTCGTCAGTCGTGCTTGACGACCAGCGTGCGCAGGCTCGAGAATTCGAGAAGCGCCTCGAACCCCTTCTCGCGGCCGTGGCCGGATTTGCGCATGCCCCCGAAGGGCAGTTCGATCCCGCCGCCGGCGCCATAGGCGTTGACATAGACCTGTCCGGCCACGATCTGCCGCGCCACCCGCAGCGCGCGCGACGTGTCGCGCGACCACACCGCCGCGATCAGCGCGTAATCCGTGCCGTTGGCCAGCGCGATGGCGTCGGCCTCGTCCTCGAACGGCAAGAGCGACAGCACCGGCCCGAACACCTCTTCCAGGGCCAGCGGGTTGTCGCGCGGCACCGGACCGTAGAGCCGCGGCGCCACGAAATAGCCGTCCTCGTCGGTGGCAACGGTGCCCTGCGCCATCTCCGGCACGCCCTGTTCGGCGGCGCGGGCCAGGAACGCCTCGATCCGGCCTCGCTGCTTCGCGCTGATCACCGGGCCGAGGTCGAGGTCCATGTCGGGCGTGCCCGCGCGCATGCGCGCAAAGCCCGCGCGCAGCGCCTCGGCCAGCCGGTCCATCACCGACGCCTGCACCAGCACCCGCGCCCCGGCCGAGCAGGTCTGCCCCGAATTCTGCGTGATCGCCTTCAGGATCACCGGCACCGCGGCGTCCAGATCGGCATCGTCGAACACGATCTGGGGGGACTTGCCGCCCAGTTCCAGCGTGCAGCCGATATGGTTGCGCGCCGCAGCCTCCTGGATGAACACGCCGACCTCGGGGCTGCCGGTGAAGGCGATGAAATCCAGCCCCGGATGCTGCGCCAGCGCGGCGCCGGCCTCGGAGCCCAGCCCCGGCACCACCGACAGCGCGCCCGCCGGCAGCCCGGCCTCGGCGGCGATCGCAGCCAGCCGAAGCGGGGTCATGCAGGCATCCTCGGCGGGTTTGAGCACGCAGGCATTGCCCATCGCCAGCGCCGGACCCAGCGTCCGGCCGAACATCTGTGCCGGATAGTTCCACGGGATGATATGACCGATCACCCCGTGCGGCACGCGTTCGGTGGCCACGAAATACCCGGTCATGAAGGGGATGGTGTCGCCATGCACCTTGTCGGCCGCGCCGCCGTAGAATTCGAAATACCGCGCGGCGGCGGCGATGTCGGCGCGCGCCTGCGCCATCGGCTTGCCGGTGTCGCGGGCTTCGAGCTGCGCGAGCGGTTCGGCCTCGGCAGTGATGCGGCGACCGATTTCGGTCAGGATGCGCCCGCGCTCGGTTGCGCTGAGCCTGCCCCACGGGCCGGCGAGCGCGGCGCGCGCCGAGGCCACGGCGCGGTCCACATCCTTTGCCCCGCCCGCGGCGATCCGGGCGAAGACCCGGCCCGTGGCGGGGTTGTGGACATCGACCTCGCGCCCCGAGGCCGCCGGCGTCCAGCGGTTGTCGATGAACACGCCCTGTGCCGGGATGATTGCGTCGGGGGTCATGCTGTTTCCTTCGTGTGTCGTTCATCCGAGGCGATGGCACCACGCTCCAGCGTGATCGTCCGCTCGGTCATCTTGTCCAGGATTTCAGGGTTCGATTCGGTGATGATCACCGTGATCTCGGGGGCAAGTTGCTCCAGCCGGCGCAGCGCGTCGGCGTAGCTGGCCGCCAGCACGGGCGCGAGGCCCTGGAACGGCTCGTCCAGCAGCAGCAGCCGCGTCGACAGCATCAGCGCGCGGCCCAGCGCCACCATCTTGCCCTGCCCGCCGGACACCGACCCCGCAGGCCGCTGCGCGAGCTTCTTCAGCTCGGGTGCGACGGTGTAGACACGCTCCAGCCGCTGGTCGATCTCGCGCTGCGGAAGCCCTGCGATGCGCGCCGGCAGCAGGATGTTTTCAAGCACGCTGAAGCCGTTGAACAGGCGCCGATCCTCGGGGGAATAGCCGATCCCCAGCGCCGGGCGGCGATGCGGTGTGACCGCGCTCAGGTCCTGCCCGTCGAAGGTGATCGTGCCGCGCGCATCGGTGAAGCCCATGATGGTGCGCAAGGTGGTGGTCTTGCCGGCGCCATTGTGCCCGACCAGCGCGATGGTTTCCGAACGCGCGGCGGTGAAGGTGATCTTGCGCAGGATCGGGATGCCTTCGATCGAGACGTTGACGGATTCGAAGCTCAGCATGTCAGCCTCCGATCACGGTGCGAATGACTTCGGGGTCATTCATGACATGGGCGGGTTCGCCCTGCATCTGGATGCGGCCCTCGCTCCAGACGGCGACGCGGCTGGCATAACGGGTCACCATTTCCATGTCGTGTTCGACAAAGACCGATGTCACCTGCGCCTTGCGCAGCGCATCGATCAGGATCTCCATGATGCCGAACTTGTCCGACGATGCCACGCCCGAGGTCGGTTCGTCCATCAGCAGAAGCTTCGGGCGTTGCGCCAGCGCGATGGCGATGTCCACAAGCTTGCGCTGGCCCTCGGGCAACTCATGCGCCGAGCGCTCGGCGATGTCGGCGCAATCGACCAGGCGCAGCAGCTCCATCATCTCGTCGCGCTGGGGCAGCGCATGCAGGTTGCGAAACGGGTTCCAGGCGCGTTCGCGCACCGCCGCCGACAGCAGCATGTTCTCCAGCACCGTGTGTTCGACGAACAGCTGCGGGATCTGAAAGGCGCGCGCGACACCCAGCCGGGTGATGGCGCGCGGCGCCATGCCCAGAAGCTCGGCCCCGCCCATCCGGACGGATCCGGCCTGCGGCTTCAGATACCCGGTGCAGACATTCAGAAAGGTTGTCTTGCCGGCACCGTTCGGGCCGATGATGGCCAGCATCTCGCCGGGGAAGATATCGAGGTCGATGCCATCGGCGGCGATGACGCCTCCGAACGATATCTTGATGCCGCGCGCGCTCAGCAATGGGGTGGTGTTCCGTGACATTCGTTACTCCTGCTCGCGGCCTGCAAGAAACCGGCGCTTGCGAATGGCCCGGCCCAGCTCCATCAGCCGCGCCGGCAGCCCGATCAGCCCGGCGGGCACCACCAGGATGATCCCGATCAGGACAATCCCCAGAATCAGCTGCCACGCATCGTCAAGCAGCGCGGCGGCGACGAACCGGACGGCCTGGAACACCACGGTGCCCGCAAACACGCCGATCACGTTGCCCACCCCGCCCAGCACGGCGATGAACACGAACTCGCCCGACCGCGTCCAGAAGGTCAGTTCCGGCACCGCCAGCCCCTGCTGCAGCCCGAAGGCCAACCCGCCGATCCCGGCAAGAACCGCCGAGAACACATAGGCGATCAGGATGGTGCGGTTGGCCGACAGGCCGATGTATTCCAGCCGCGTCTCGTTGACCTTGACGGCCTTGAGCGCCTGGCCGAGCGGGCTGCGCAGATAGAGCCAGATGCCCAGCGACCCCAGCACCACCATGATGAACGAGAAGTAGTAGATCACGATGTCGAACTGCGCGCGCGAGAAACTCTCGCCCAGAAGGGTGGGCCGCGGCACACGCAGCCCGTCGGTGCCGCCGGTCAGGTGGAACAGCTTTTCCAGAAGCGCGAACACCGCCATCGAAAACGCGAGGTTCAGCATCGCGAAGAAGATGTAGCGATAGCGCGACACGAACAGCCCCACGATCAGCCCCGACAGCCCCGAGATCGCGATCACGGCAAGCAGCAGCAGCAGGATGTCCGCCCCACCCATCGCCTGCCCCATATAGGCGGCGGTGTAGGCGCCGGCGGCGAAATACATGCCGTGCCCGAAGCTGACCTGGCCTGCCTGCAGCAGCAGGAAGATGCCCAGCACCGCCAGCATCTTGGCATAGACCGTCGTGGCGAAGGTGACGTTTCCGGCCGACAGCACCGGCAGCAGGGCCAGCACCACGACAAGCGCGATGACAAGAAGACGTTTCATCAGATCTTCCTCGCTTCGGGCATGCCGAACAGGCCCATCGGGCGCCACAGCAGCACGAGCACCATGATCAGGTAGGGCACCAGGATTTCGACTTCGGGGAACAGGTAGATGGCGAAGCTGCGCGCGATCCCGATCAGCAGCGCGGTGACCAGCGCACCCTCGATGTTGCCCAGCCCGGCGGCCGCGGCCACCGCGAAGGACAGCACGATCATCTGCGCGCCCATGCCCGGCACCACCGATGTGGTGGGGGCCGCCAGCGCGCCGCCCATCGCCGCCAGACATGCCCCGATCATGAAGGTGGTGAAATAGACCGCGCGGGCGTCGATCCCCATGGCGGTCGCGGCTTCGCGGTCCTGGGTCACGGCGGTGATGCGCGCGCCGGCAAGCGTGTGGCGCAGGAACAGCCGCAGCCCCAGCAGCGTCAGCAGCGCCATGATCGGCAGGAACACCACCTGATAGGCCGTGTAATTGATCCCCAGCACGCTGATATTACCCAGAAGCTGCAGCGGCGTGGACATGAAATAGGGCTGCACGCCCCAGACCATGCGCTGCATGTTCTCCAGGATCATGAACACCGCGAAGGTGATCAGCAGTTGCAGCACCGGGTCCTTGGTATAGATGCGCCGCAGCAGGAACCGCTCCATCAACCCGCCAAGCACGACCCCCGTGGCGATGGCGGCGATCAGAAGCGCCGGAAAGGTGAGCCACGGGTTCCAGTCATTGGCCACCAGCCAGCGGCCCAGGGTGACGGCCATGTAGGCGCCGATGGCGTAGAAGCTGCCATGCGCAACGTTGAGCACGCCCAGCACACCGAAGATCAGCGTCAGACCGACGGCGACCAGAAACAGCAGCGAGGCATAGGACACGCCGTCAAGCAGCGCGATCAGGGCAAGTGTGGAATCCATGTGCAATCAGATCCTTGCTGGAGCGGACCGACAGCGAAGGGGGCGGATGCGCCGCGCGCGCCACCCCCTTCGTTTGCGATGCGTCGGGCTCAGTCCTCGTGGCTGAAGCGGTCGCCCGAGATCTCGAGGAAGCTTTCATCGAGCGCGCGGATCCACGACAGCGTCTCCTGTCCGACCGGGGTTGTGATATCGGCGGCCGGATAGATGATCATGTCGTCCATGATGTTGAAGTCGAAGCCATCGGCCCGCCGGGTCACGCCCAGCAACTGATCCTCCAGCCCCTGGTTGTCGTCACGGATCGTGACTTCGCGGCCCAGGCCCGAGAAGCTGATGCCCTCCATCGCGTCCCGAACGGCGACGCGGTCGGGGAACCCGCCGGTGGCCTCGGCGGCGGCGTCATAGGCGGCTTCCAGCGCCGCGAAGGCCTGCGCCATGTGGAACACGGGATAGATCGGCCAGTCGCCCGTGCGCTCCTTGAACGCGTCCATGAAGCCCGTGAAGTCGTCGTCGTCGCGGAATTCGGGGTGCAGGAAGTAGTGGTCCCCGCGCGCGCCGACGATCACCCCCTCGGGCAGATCGAAGCCCAGACGTTCAAGGCTGCTTTCGGCCAGCGGCAGCACGAAGAGCGAGTTGTTGAACAGGCCGCGCTGGTTGGCCTGGCGCACGAAGGTGTCCAGATCGCCGCCCCAGGAAGTCGACAGGACCACATCGGGGCGCAGCACCTGCAGGCGCGAGATCTCGGTCGAGAAGTCGGCCGCGCCGAAGGCCGGGAACAGTTCGGCCACGACCTCGACATCGGGCCTTAGCGTTTCAAGAGCCGCCTGGAAGATCGCCCAGCTGTCACGGCCCCAGGCATAGTCCTGGTTCACCACCGCGATGGTTTCGAAATCCGGCGCGTGATCCATCAGATACAGGAATGTTGACAGGACCTCGGGCGCCGCATGTGCCTGCGTGCGGAACACCCACTGGTAATCGCCTTCCTCGAAGATCCGCTGGGTGCCGCAATCCCACATGAAGTTCAGGATCTCCAGATCCTCGGCCAGCGGCGCGATGTTGTTGCAGGTCCCCGAGCTGATCCCCGAGAACATCACATCCACGTCGACGGTGTCGACAAGGCGGCGATATTCCGACAGCAGGGTTTCCATGCCGGTGCCTTCATCGACAAAGAACAGCTCGACCGGGACGCCCTGAAGGCCCCCGCGGTCGTTGATCTGCTCGGCCAGCATCTCGGCGGCCTGGCGGCCCGGAACGCCGAACACCGACGCGGGCCCCGACAGGAACGTGGTGATGCCCACGCGGATGGTGTCGGGCGTGTCGGCGGCGGCAGGCAGTGCCAGCGCCGTCAGCGCGGCGGCAGTGAGCGGCATGCGAAGTCGTGACATTGGGTCTCCTCCCCTTTTCTCCTGCGCGGAGTATGCTTAGGCATGCGCCACCCCGGCAAAGACAGTTTTTCGTCCGCCGCCATATGGAAAAGTGATATGGCGACGGAGCGCCGACGCATTGACCTTCGACCCGGGGCCTGTCACGCGGGGGTGGGGGACGCAGGGGGGGCAGGCGCGTGGATATCCGGCAGCTTCGGTATTTCGTGGCCATCGTCGAGGCGAAGTCCTTCTCGCGCGCGGCGCTGACCCTGCATGTGGCGCAACCCGCGCTGAGCCTGCATGTTCGCAACATGGAAGCCGATCTGGGCACGCCCCTGCTGGTGCGCACCGCGCAGGGCGTGTTTCCGACCGAGGCGGGAAAGCTTCTGGAAGCGGGCGCGCGCGCGCTCCTGGCCGATTTCGCGGCGCTGCAACAGGCGGTGCGCGATTTCGAGGCCGAGCCCGCGGGCGAGGTGCATATCGGCCTGCCCGGCACCATCGCCGAGATGCTGGCGGTGCCGCTGATCCTGCGCATGCGCGCGGCCCATCCCGGCGTGAACCTCAAGATCGCCGAGGCGATGAGCGGCTTCGTTCTGAGCTGGCTGCGCGAGGGGCGGGTCGAGCTGGGGCTGCTCTACGACCCGGCCGAGGATCGCAACCTCAGCTCCACCCCGTTGCTGACCGAGGAGTTGCGCCTTTTCGCGCCCACCGACGGGCTGCCGGACACGCCGGCCCCATCACCCGGCCCTGTCTCGCTGGCCGACATGGCGGCGCTGCCGCTGGTCCTGCCCGGCCAGGGGCACGGGCTGCGCGACCGCATCGACCGCGAGATGGAGCGCGCGGGGATCGAGCTCGGCACCGTGCTGGAGGTCGAATCCTACAGCGCCATCAAGGTTCTGGTCGAACGCGGGCTGGGATTTTCGGTGCTGCCCGTGAACGCCATCGCAACCGAGATCGCGGCGGGCAGTCTGCGCTCGTGGCAACTGGGCACGCCGCCGCTGCGCCGGACCGTGCATCTGGTCCGCTCGACCGAGCATGCACCGTCCAAGGCCGCGCTTGCAGCCGAGACGCTGTGCATCGAAACCCTGAAGCAGCTTGTCGCCGACGGCACCTGGCGCACCGGCGCCTGAGGCAGACTGCGCGCGGGTCGGGGGCCGAACACGCTCGCCACCAACGCCACCAACGCCACCCGCGCGAGGGGGGGGCAACCGGGCGCCGCAGGTCGCGCCGCATGTCGCGCCGCATGTCGCATTGTGCGCGCGGGCCGGACACGAGCCGGGTTCACACCCCGGTGCCGCCGGGGTCCGTTTGCCGGCCGCCGCTCGGCCCGACGCGCCCGGCCGACGCGCCCGGATCGGCCAGCGCGCGGGGGGTCCGGCGCCACTGCGCCGGGCCGGAGCGGTGGAGCGCGTTGCCGCCGGGGTCGATCGCCACGGTGACGGGCATGTCCTCGACCGTGATTTCGCGGATCGCCTCCATGCCCAGATCCTCGAAGGCGACGGTGCGCGCCTCGCGGATCGCGCGGCCGACCAGCACCGCCGCGCCGCCCACCGCGATCAGATAGGCGCGCCGGGCGCGGCCGAGCGCGGCCACCGTGTCGGCACCGCGCTCGGCCTTGCCGATCATCGCCAGCACCCCGAGGTCGAGCATCAGATCGGTGTAGCCGTCCATCCGCGTCGATGTGGTGGGACCGGCGGGGCCGAGCACCTCGTCGCCGACCGGGTCGACCGGGCCGACATAGTAGATCACCCGGTCACGCAGATCGACCGGCAGCGGGCGGCCCTGCGCGTGAAGCTCGGCCAGCCGCTTGTGCGCCGCATCGCGCGCGGTCAGCAGCCGCCCCGACAGCAGCAGCGTCTCGCCGGCGCGCCAGTCGGCGATCTGCGCCGGGTCCAGCCGGTCAAGATCCACGCGCCGGGCGGCATCGGCGGTGGCCGCGCGGGCGATTTCGGGCCAGTCGGCCAGCCGCGGCGGCGGCAGCGTCACCGGCCCGGACCCGTCCAGCGTGACGGTGGCGTGGCGGTTGGCGGCGCATTGCGGCATCAGCGCCACCGGCAGCGATGCGGCATGCGTGGGATATGTCGCCAGCTTCACATCCAGCACGGTGGTCATCCCGCCCAGGCCCTGCGCCCCGATGCCCAGCGCGTTGACGCGCTCGAAGATCTCCAGGCGCAGCGCGTCCTCGGGGGTCTGCGGCCCGCGCGCCTGCAGCGCGTGCATGTCCAGCCGACCCATCACGGCCTGCTTGGCCATGACCATCGCCTTCTCGGAACTGCCGCCCACGCCGATGCCCAGCACACCCGGCGGACACCAGCCCGCGCCCAGCGTCTCGACCGTATCGACAACCCAGTCGGCGACTGAATCGCCCGGATTCAGCACCGCGAACTGCGCCTTGTTCTCGGACCCGCCGCCCTTGGCCGCAATCGTCAGCTCCAGCGTGTCGCCGGGCACCAGCTCGACATGCAGCACGGCGGGGCTGTTGTCGCCGGTGTTGCGCCGGTCGAACAGCGGCTCGGCCACCATCGAGGCGCGCAGCGGATTGCTCTCCATCCGCCAGGCTTCGGACACCGCCTGATTGACCAGATCACCCAGGCTGCGCGCGCCGTCGATCCGCACCGACTGGCCCATGCGCGCGAACACCACCACCATGCCGGTGTCCTGACAGATGGGCCGCCGCCCCATCGCCGCCATGCGCGACGAGATCAGGATCTGCGCGATCGCGTCACGCGCGGCGGGGCCTTGTTCGGCCGCATGGGCACGGCCCAGATGCGCCAGAAAGTCGGGCGGATGATAGCAGGCGATGTATTGAAGCGCATCGCGGACGCTGGCAATGATGTCGTCCGGCGCGATCCGGGTCATACGGTGCGGCCGCCATCGACCTCGAGCACCACCCCGGTGATGAACTTCGCGTCGTCCGACGCCAGATAGACCGCGGCGCCGGCCACGTCCTCGGGCTCGCTCAGCCGGCCCATCGGGATGGTCGAGATGAACCTGGCGCGGTTTTCGGGCGTGTCGGGCGCGCCCATGAAGGATTCGAGCAGCGCCGTCGCCCCGATCACCGGCGCGATCGCGCAGACGCGGATGTTGTCGGGCGCGAGCTCGACCGCGAGCGAGCGCGTGAGCAGGTTCACCGCCCCCTTGGACGAGTTGTACCATGTCAGCCCCGGACGCGGCCGGATCCCGGCGGTGGAGCCGATGTTGATCATCACCCCGCCGCCTTTCTCGCGCCACAGCGGGACCATCACCTTGGTCATGTGGAAGATCGAGAAGACGTTGATCTCGTAGAGCTTGCGCAGCGTCGCCTCGTCGGTCTCCATCAGCGGCGCGTTGGGGTTGGTCCAGCCGGCATTGTTGATGACGATGTCCGGCGTGCCGAAGGCGTCGCGGAAGGCGGCGGTGGCGGCGCCGACCTGTTCGGCCGAGGCGACATCGCAGGTGGCCGCGAGCGCGCGCTCGCCCAACCGCTCGGCGAGTTGCGCCGCGCCGTCGCCGTTGAGATCCCAGATCCCGACCCGCGCGCCTTCGGCGATGAACCGCTCGGCCATGGCGCGCCCGAAGCCCGATGCGGCCCCGGTCACGACGATGCTCTTGCCTTCGAACGACATGTGTCTCCCCCCTGTCGCTGACATATCACTGCGGCGCGAGCATACGACGGGCCACGCGCGCGCGACCAATATCGAATCGAAACACGGGGCATAGCGCGACGGTATGACCCCGCACCCGGGATGACACGCCGGGGCGAACAGGCGCCCCGGACATTGGCGCCACCCGAACCGCCCTGCGCTGCATCGTCCCGCGCCGGCCCCTAGCCCTGCGGCGCAAGCCCGGATGCGCGTTGGCGCAGGACGAATTTCTGGATCTTCCCGGTCGAGGTCCGCGGGATGGTGTCGAACACGATCCGACCGGGCACCTTGTAATGCGCCAGACGCTCGCGGCACCAGGCGCGCAGCGTGGGTTCATCGACCGTGTGCCCGCCGGCCAGTTCGACAAAGGCGCAGGGCGTTTCGCCCCATTTGTCATGCGGCATGGCGACGACGGCGGCGACCGCGACCGCCGGGTGGCGATAGAGCGCCTCCTCGACCTCGATCGACGAGATGTTCTCGCCGCCCGAGATGATGATGTCCTTGCTGCGGTCCTTGAGCTGAATGTAGCCGTCGGGGTGGACCACGCCCAGATCGCCCGAATGGAACCAGCCCCCGGCGAACGCCTTCTGCGTGGCCTCGGGGTTGCGGAAATAGCCCTTCATCACGACGTTGCCGCGAAACATGACCTCGCCCATGGTCTGCCCGTCGTGCGGGACGGGCTGCATCGTGTCGGGGTCCAGCACGTCGAGCGCCTCGAGCGGGAGGTAGCGCACACCCTGCCGCGCCTTCAGCCGGGCCTGCGCGTCGGTGGGCAGCGCCGACCAGCCCTGGTGCCATTCGTTGACCACCGCAGGGCCGTAGGTCTCGGTCAGGCCATAAAGGTGCGTCACGTCGAAGCCCGCCGCGTGCATGGCGGCGAGCAGGCTTTCGGGCGGCGGGGCGGCGGCGGTGAAGAACGCCACGCGCCGGTCCAGCGCGCGCTTCTCGGCCTCGGGCGCGTTCTGGATCAGCGACATCACGATGGGCGCGCCGCACAGATGAGTCACGCCCTCCTCGGCCAGCGCGCGCCAGATCGGCGCGGCGCGGACCTGGCGCAGGCAGACATGCGTGCCGATGATCGCCGACAGCGTCCAGGGAAAGCACCAGCCGTTGCAATGAAACATCGGCAGCGTCCAAAGATAGACGCTGTGCTTGTGCATCGACGTGGTCAGCGCGTTGCCCTGCGCGAGCAGATATGCCCCGCGGTGGTGCGAGACCACGCCCTTCGGGTCGCCCGTGGTCCCCGAGGTATAGTTGATCGAGATCGCGTCCCATTCATCCAGCGGCATCAGCCACTCGAACCCCGGATCGCCCGATGTCAGGACCGCCTCGTAATCCTCGGCCCCGGGCAGCGCGCCGGGGCCGGTGTATTCGGGGTCGTCATAGACCAGGATCTGCGGGCGGACCTGCGCGCGGGCAAGCGCCTCGGCCATCAGCGGGGCGAATTCGCGGTCCACGATCACGATCCTCGCCAAGGCGTGGTCAAGCTGGAAGGCGATCACCCCCGCGTCCAGCCGGGTGTTGATCGAATGCAGCACCGCGCCGCACATGGGCACGCCGTAATGGCACTCCAGCATCGACGGGGTGTTGGTCAGCATCACCGACACCGTGTCCCCGCGCCCCAGTCCCCGCGCAGCCAGCGCCGAGGCAAGCTGCCGCGACCGGGTGTAGAAGTCGGCATAGCTGCGGCGCAGGGGGCCGTGGACGATGGCGGTGTGATCGGGGAACACCGACGCGGCGCGTTCCAGAAACCCCAGCGGGGTCAGCGGCTGGTGGTTGGCCGGGGTGCGGTCAAGCCCGGTGTTGTAGGGGTTGCCGCCCATCGCTAGCGGTCTTGCCAGCGGGGCGCGCGTTTCTCGATGAACGCGCCGATGCCTTCCTCGGCGTCGTGGGCGAGCATGTTGTCGACCATCACGCGGCTGGCGTAGTCATAGGCTTCGGCCAGCGGCATCTCGCGCTGGGCGTAGAAGGCGCGCTTGCCGGTGGCGAGCGTCATGCTGGACTTCGACGCGATCCTGCGCGCCATCGCCATGGTGGCCTCGCGCAGTTGGGCGTCGGGGATGGCGTAATTGACCAACCCGATCTCGGCGGCGCGCGGGGCGGGGGTCATGTCGCCGGTGAGCAGCATCTCCATCGCGTGCTTGGTGCCGGTGCTGCGCGACAGCGCCACCATCGGGGTCGAGCAGAACAGCCCGATATGCACGCCGGGCGTGCTGAATCGCGCGCTCTCGGCCGCGAGCGCCAGATCGCAACTGGCGACCAGCTGGCAGCCGGCGGCGGTGGCAACGCCCGTCACCTCGGCGATGACCGGTTTGGGGCAGGTGACGATGCCCTGCATCACGCCCGAGCACTGCGCCATGACCCGCGCGAAACAGGCCCGCCCGCCGTCCGGGGCGCTGCGCCCGGCGGTCATTTCCTTCAGGTCGTGGCCCGCACAGAAGGCCGGACCGTTCGCGGCCAGCACGATCACCCGCACCGACGGGTCGCAGCCCGCGCCCGCGATGGCGTCGCCCAGCGCGGTCATCATCGCCTCGGACAGCGCGTTGCGGCGCGCGACGTCGTTGAGCGTCAGCCGCAGGATGCCGTCATCGGAGACCTCGCGCAGCAGGATGCCGGTGGCGGGCGCGTCGGAAGCGGTGGCGGTGGCAGGTTCAGTTGACATTGATCTCCACACTGTCGGCCAGAGAGTTGGCGATGAAGCAGTAGCGGTGCGCGCGGTGCTGCATCTCGGCCAGCTTGTCGGGGCTGACCTCGAACCCGGTGTCGAAGCGCACCACGGGGTTCAGGTCGATCCGCGTCACCGCCATCAGCCCCTTGGCGTTCTTGCCCAGATGCGCCTCGGCGTGGTCGTGGTAGCTGGCCACGGGCCAGCCCGCCTTGGCGCAGAGCGCGAGGAAGGTCATCATGTGGCAGCTTGACAGCGCCGCGGCGAGCGCCTGTTCGGGGTTGGTGTTGGCCGGATCGCCGCCCCAGTCGGGGGCGGCATCCACCTGCACTTCATGCGCGCCGTTGTAGTGCACCGAATGCGCGTTCGAGAAGGCGCCGGTCTTCAGCGCCGGTTCGCTGCGCTGCCAGTGCAGGTCGATGGCGAGATGGGACATGGCGGCGCTCATCCGGTGGCGTGGGCGGTCGTGGCGGCGGCAAGGCGCTTGCGCGGGTCGAAGAACGGACGCTCCACCACCGTCGCCGTGGTCTCGCCCCAGTCCATCACCACCTCCAGCCGCGTGTCAAGCTCGGCGGCGTCAAGCGCGACCATGGCCAGCGCGATGTTCTTCTTCAGCCGCGGCGAATGGACCGCCGAAGTGACCTTTCCCACCACCTCGCCGCCGCGCATCAGGCTCCAGAAGCGGGTGTTCGGCCCCGGCAGCGGGTCGCCATCCAGGATCAGGCCCACCTGCTTGCGGGTGATGCCGGTCGCGCGGATGCGCTGCAGCGCGAACTTGCCGATGAAATCGGCCTCCATGTCCAGATTGACCAGCCGGTCTAGCCCCAACTCGAACGGGTTGGTGTGGATGTCGGCGTCGGCGTGGTAGGACAGCATCCCCCCTTCGATCCGCCGGATGGTCGAGGTGTGCCCGGGCTTGAGCCCCAGCGGCATGCCCACCGCCATGATCCATTCCCACAGCGCGTTGCCCTGCGACGCGTCGCGCAGATACAGCTCATAGCCCAGCTCGCTCGACCAGCCGGTGCGCGAGACGATCAGCGGAATGCCGCCCAGCTCCATCTCGCGGAACCAGAAGTAGCGCAGATCGAGGATCTCGTCCCCGAACAGCGCCTGCATGATCCGCCCCGATTTCGGTCCCTGCAACTGCAGCGGCGACACGTCGGGCTCGCAGATGCTGACCTGCATCCCCGAATGCACCGCGACGCCCTTGGCCCACAGCAGGATGTCGCTGTCGGCGAGCGAGAGCCAGAAATGATCCTCGGCCAGCTTGAGCAGGATCGGGTCGTTGAGGATGCCGCCTTCGGCGCTGGTGATCAGCACATACTTGCACTGCCCGACCGCCATCCTGGACAGATCGCGCGGGGTCAGCATCTGCACGAAACGCGCCGCGTCGGGGCCGGTGATCTCGACCTGCCGCTCGACCGCGACGTCGCACAGGATCGCGTCATTCACCAGGTTCCGGAAGTTCTGCTCCGGGTCGCCGAAATCGCGCGGGATATACATGTGGTTGTAGACGGAAAACCCCTTGGCGCCCCAGCGAAGCGTCGCCTCGAAATAGGGTGATTTGCGGATCTGGGTTCCGAAACCGATGTCCTGAGCCTGCATGATGTGGTCCTCCCTGTCGTGCGCGTGCGGCCCTCCTCCGAGCCGTCGCCCGGTGCAGGAAACGTAGCGCACCCAGCGCGTCGATGCGGACCGAATCGGGGGACCTTTGCAGACCGCGCAGGCTTTGTTTTCGGGCTTTGCGGACCGTGTGGGCCATGCCTGCCGCACAGCGACATCGCGGTGTCGCAAACGCTATCGGCGGGTCTGCGCGACCAGCCGGGCCAGGTTGGGCTGCTGCACCTTGATCAGACGGGTCGCGAAATAGGTCATGTAGCGGTCGATCGGCAGATCGGCGGCCAGCATCCCCTCCATCAGGTCCTGAAACGCCGCCAGGCTGGGGGTGACAACGGTCATCACGTAATCCACGCCGCCGCCGGTCGACACGCAGTTGATGACCTCGTCCAGCGCCAGGACGTAACGTTCGAAGCGGTCGAAATCGGCCTTGCGGTGGTGGGTCAGCGACACGGTGACCACCACCCGCGTGACGTCCATCACCCGCTCGAGCGCGATGTCGGCGTGATAGCCCCGGATGTAGCCCGCCGCGCGCAGCCGGGTCAGACGCGCCCAGCACGGCGTCGGCGACAGGTTCACGATCTCGGCGAGGCGTGCCTTGGTCAGCTGACCATGCTCCTGCACGGCGGCAAGGATGCGGATATCCATCCGGTCCAGCCCCTGCCCGTCGCGCATCGCGTTCGCCTCCTCCGACCGATCCTGCCGGCAGGGCGAGTCTACAGACGCCGGCCGGACCGGCATGACGGATTCACGACGCATTGTCGGGGTGAAGCGTCACCGGCGAGGTGATGTCAGATTTCAAAATTTTGTACGAAAAATTCGGCGTTTCTGGCGTTACTATAGCAATATCAATGGCTTAATTTTGAAATTTCAAAATCGTCCTCCGGAATTTCGAAATAGGCCTGTTTTCGACGGACAAGAAAGAACCCGCGATGAGATCATCGCGGGTTCATGCAGGCTAGAGCCGATATCCGGGAAAGTCTATGTCGGGAAAAGCTTATGCGCTTCGATCCGATAAGGCAGGGCAATCGCGTTTGGCTCAGCTCTCTGGGGCCGGCGCTTTCAAGCCATTGAG
>LFIK01000083.1_pt1 | contig 56969 bp, 56 predicted proteins | sample 643401 | NCBI WGS metagenome assembly LFIK01 (sample SAMN03777447, study PRJNA286221) | soda lake metagenome | biome: soda lake; feature: Kulunda steppe; material: water; isolation source: sample T5-Br brine of Lake Tanatar-5 | place: Russia: Kulunda steppe | collected 2010-07
GCGGCTCGCCTGCGGCTCGCCTGCGGCTACTCAGGGAGCCACCTGGGTGGCCGACGCCCGGGAACCTTACTACAGTCAACGTCATCAGTAATCTATTCGTCTGGCGTTGACGCCGGTGTCCGCGGCTGGGCTGGGAGGTCATGACGTGGAGCTACACGTTCGGAAGTGGTACGGCATCGTCGAGGAGACCCACCACGACGGTGGCCACGATGCGGATCCCCCGCTCCGCAAGGCGGTCGCTGCCGTGGTCTTCACCAACCCCTACGCGGGTGGTTACCACGAGGATCTCTCCGCGCTGATCGAGCCGAGTCCGAAGCTCGCGACCGACCTCGCCCGCCGTGGGCGGGAGCTGCTGGGTGCCCCCGTCAGCGGGTACAGCAAGGGAGGGATCGCCGGGGTCAACGGCGAACAGGAGCACGTCGTCGCGTGCCTGACGACCGTCTTCGGTGACGCCCTCCGTGCGGGTGTCGGCGGTGGCGCCGCATGGATCTCGTCCGCGACCAAGGTGGCGAGTGCCGGGGAGAGCCTCGACCTGCCGTTGGCGTACAAGGACGCACTGTTCGTCCGATCCCACTACGACGCGATCACCCTGCGCATCCCGGACGCTCCGCGCCCGGACGAGCTGCTGATCGCCGTGGCGTTCTCATCAGGCGGACGGGTCCACCATCGGGTCGGTGGGCTCGCCGAAGCCGATGCTGCCGGAGATGGACTGCGATGAACACCGCGATCATCAATATCGGAACGAGCCACGATGGTGGGCTCGCTGGAGACCCGATCCCCGGTGATGCGGTCATCTGCGATGAGGGACGGATCGCCTGGATCGGCCCCAGCTCGGAGGTCGCACGCACGGATCACGAGGTAGTCGTGGATGCCGCCGGCGCAGCGGTCGTCCCCGGACTGATCGACTCGCACGTGCACACGACCTTCGGTGACTACACGCCGAGGCAGCGCACCGTGGGGTTCCTCGAGAGCTACCTCCACGGTGGGACCACGCGGGTCATCTCCGCCAGTGAGGTCCACACGCCCGGTCGCCCGTCGGATGTCGTCGGGGTCAAGGCCCTGGCCATCGCTGCGCAGCGGTGCTTCGCGGACTACCGCCCGGGCGGGGTAACCGTTCACGCCGGGTCGGTGATCCTCGAGCCGGGGTTGACACGACAGGACTTCGACGAGCTCCGCGCTGCCGGGGTCTGGCTCGCGAAGGCCGGGTTCGGTGCCTTCGCCACCGCACAGGACTACGCGCCCGTCGTGCATGCGGCCAACGACGCCGGCATCACCGTGATGTGTCACACCGGTGGTGGGTCCATCCCAGGGAGCCTGTCGCGGATCGGTGCGGACGCGCTCCTGCTCATGCGTCCGCGTATCGCAGGGCACGTGAACGGCGGGCCGACCGCACTGACCTCTGAGGAGACCCAGCGCCTGGTCCTGGAGATGCCGGATATGGCGTTGCAACTGGTGCACGCGGGGAACCTTCGCTCCGCGATCGAGGTCTGCGGCTTCGCTCTGGACGCGGACCAGTTCCACCGTGTCCTGATCTCCACCGACACTCCCACGGGGACCGGTGTGATCCCGCTTGGCATGCTTCGACAGATGGCGGAGCTGTCCTCGCTGGGTCCGATCTCAGGGCGACAGGCGGTCTCGGCAGCGACGGGCCACGTCGCCGACGTCTATGGCCTGGATGCCGGACGCATCGAGGTGGGGCGGCCTGCGGATCTGCTGGTCATCGACGCGCCCATCGGCGGGAGCGGTGCGGACGCGTTCGAGGCCCTTGAGCTCGGCGACCTGCCTGCGGTCGCTGTCGCTGTGACCCAGGGCGAGCTCCGTTTCTCGCGGAGCCGCAACACGCCTCGGCCGTCGCGCGAGGTCCGGGTCCTTGACACGTGACCCACCGGAAGATGTTCATGAACGGAAGGTGCTGTCATCTCCTATGCGGAGAGCGGCGACCGGCAACGCGGCACGGGAGCGCAGGAGTCCCCACTGGGATGACGGCCTCCGCGTTCTCCGCTGCCTCCCCCGGTCCGCCGGTGGTGCTGGTCCGTGTCGACCGGCAGGGCCGCAGCCATCAGCCCGTCGTGAACCCCGTGGTGTTGGCGTGAAGGTGCTATCGGCAGGTCCGAGGCGGGCTCGAACCGGTGCGACCGGCCTGGTGGCGACAAGGTCCTCGACGAGGAGTCGCTCGCTGCCAGCACCCTCCGTGCTCCGGCCGTTGCCGGCGGCTCGAGCAGTCCGCTGGTGTAGTGGTGTGAGTCCGCAGGACAACGACCGAGCAGCGTCAGCGGCGAAGCCGTACCGACCACACCCATCCCGAGTAGGGGGTCTGGATCCATGACCCGGTGTGGTCGAGGAGCGCGACGACGGCATCGTGGTGCGCGGGGCGCAGATGCTCAGCACCGGTGCTGCCATCGCGGACTGGATCCAGCTCAGCTCCATCCTTCCACTGCGTCCGGGGGACGACGCCTACGCGTTGTCTGCGATGGTCCGAGCTGGCGATCCCGGGGTCCGCATCCACGCACGTCGTTCCTACGCCAGCGCGTCGACCAGCGTGTACGACTAGCCCCTGGCATCGCCGTTCGATGAGACCGATGCACTGGTGGTCTTCGAGATCGTGTTCATCCCCTGGGAACACGTCTTCATCTGCTGGGACCTCGAGCTCGTGCAGGCGCAGTGGTGGGAGACCTCCGCCTACCTGTTCGGCAACGGTCAGGCCCAGATCCGGTTCTCCACCAAGCTGGACCTGCTGATCGGGCTCACGTTGCGGGTTGCCCGGATGAAGGGCGTCGAGGAGCGCCATCCCGTGCGTGGCGTGATCGGGGAGCTGGCCGCCCGCGTGGCCTCGGTCAAGGGACTGATCCACGCCTCGGAGGAGAACCACGTCAGCGACGAGTACGGCGTCGCGTACCACGGCAGAGCCGAGGTGTACGCGAACATGGCCATGCAGTCCGAGGTCTACCCCAAGCTGCTGAACATGGTCAGGGAACGGTGGGGGGCGGATCCAGCCGCCGTCCTCTGCCGACGACTACGGGAACCCGGAGATCGCCGCTGATCTGGAGCGGTATGTCCAGTCGCCCGGTAGGCCCTCGCAGGAACGCACCGAGCCGTTACAGATGATCTGGGACCTGATCGGTCCGGAGTTCGGGAGCCGTCATCACCAGTACGAGATGTTCTCCGCGGGAGCGCCCTTCCTGGTGACGGGACGGACGTTCCAGAACCTCGACTTCGGCCCGGCTGAGCACCTCGTCGATGATGCTCTGGTTGGGTACGACATCAGCGGTCGACTCCCTCGGGACCCCGCACAGTCGCACTGACCGCAGCGCTTGGGCCCGACCTTGCGGGCCGGCCCAAGCGGTCTAGAGACGCCCGGGGAGTTGGACGGCGATGCCCTCGGCGTCCCGTGACAGCTCGGCGCCGACGTAGAAGCTGAAGATCCCCAGGGCCGCGGCGCGTTGCCGGGTGGTGAGTTGGCTCTGGAAGTACGACACGTGGAGGTGGACCTCGCGGTCGATCTCCTGGAGCAACTCGATGCCGCGGGTCGTGGCTGTCAGGTCACTGACGCGGCGGTCGCGTACCGAGATGGTGCGCGCTACGAGTTCGCGTTGTTCGAGTTGGCGCACCAAGCGCGAGGCGAAGGCTGGGGCGATATCGAGCAGGTCGGCGATGTCGTTGACGTGGCGGGGCTCGCCCGGTGCGCCGGCGATCTGCAGGAGCGCCTGGTGCTGCAGTGGTTCGAGGCCCGCGAGCTTGGCCTGCTCATCGATCAGGCGGAACACCCGTCGTGCGACGGACCGGGCGTAGGCGACGTCCTGCAGATACCCCTGGAAGTCCTGCTGCCGCCGCTCGGAAGGGGGCAGCCATGCCAGGTAGGCCTCCATGGTCTCGTCGCTCACGGGTCCGCCTCCTCGCCGGCGTCAACCGGCCCAGCGCTCGTAGACCCAGCGACCGGACCGTGCGAACCACGGGCGCTGCGCCAGGGCCATCCGTTTGGGCGCCTCCCTCGCAGCAGCCCGCTCGCGGCTCGACAGTACATCGAGGTCGGCGAGTTCGTGGAGGGCGAGATGTGTCCACGGCCCCCCGTCCCCGCTGCGGACGCGGTAGCGCCGGACGCGTAGCCAGCCCGGTGCCGCGAGGAGCAGGGGTGCGTGCTCCGTCGCGTACCAGTCGTCGAAGCTGTCCTCGTCCTCCGCCGGGACGGTGAAGGCCACGACCGAGAGGTAGCGGTGCGGCGACGTCTCCTGGCCGACGACCGACACCTCCTCGCAGGTGTACCGGGTGAAGCCCTGCACGGCAGCGAGCATCCTGGTGGTGAGCGGTGAGGGCTTCTGTTTGAGTTGCAGGTAGGTGGGGTCCTCGAGCGCGGCGAGGTCGGACAGTTCGTAGACCGCGAGCCAGTCGGGACTGCCCTCGCGGACGCGGTAGCGGACAGCGCGCTCGAAGCCGGGTACGCGGAGTCGGTGCGGGATGTGCTCGTCGTCGTACCACCGGTGGAACTCCTCGAGCAGCCCGTGTGGCGGTTCCATCTGCGAGAACAGGATGCCGGGCATGGTGCTCCCCTTGGCGGTACGGATCGTGGGCATGGACACTGGAAGTAGTTGACTAACGTTGCATAGTATAGGTTGGCATCCGGGGTTGGCGTGGCCGCTGTCCAACCACGATCGAGGGAGGGAACGCATGGCCATGGAGTACGGCAGCGACGTGATCGTCCGGACCCTGCGGTCCCTCGGTATCCGTTACGCGTCCCTCAACCCCGGTGCTTCCTTCCGCGGGCTCCACGCCTCCCTCGTTGAGCACGGCCAGCCGGAAGCGATCGTCACGTTGCAGGAGAACGTGGCGGTGGCCGTGGCCCACGGCTACGCGAAGGCAGCCGGCACCCCGATGGCGGCCATCCTGCACAACCTCGTCGGGCTCCAGACGGGATCGATGGGGATCTACAACGCGTGGATCAACCAGGTGCCGATGCTGGTGCTCGGTGGGTCGGGGCCAGCGGACCACATGCAGCGTCGACCGTGGATCGATTGGATCCACAGCGCGCGGCCGCAGTCCCTGATCGCGCGCGAGATCACGAAGTGGGATGACGAGCCGTTGAGCGTCGCCGGTATCCCCACGAGCCTGCGACGTGCACACCGGATCGCGACGGCGGAGCCGGCAGGGCCCACCTACGTCAACTTCGACGCCCTGCTGCAGGAAGCCTCCATCGATGTCGATCGGGTCGAGATCCCCGAAGGGCCGCTACCCGCATCCGCGCTGTCCGCCCCACAGGCCGATCTCGAGCGGATGGCTGAGCATCTGCTCCGGGCACAGCGCCCCGTCATCGTCGCTGATTACGTCGGCCGGAGTGCCAGCGGCTTCGCAGCGCTGCGTCGTGTCGCGGAACTGTTGCACGCGCCGGTGGTCGACTGCGGGTCACGGCACAACTTCCCGACGGGCCACGAGCTGGACCAGGCGCTACGGCGCGCTGAGGTCCTCGCGGAGGCCGATGTCGTGCTCGTGCTCGACCCGCGCGATCTGGAGTGGGCGGTGAGCAGCGTCGCCCACGCATCGCACTCCGCGGTGCCGTCGATCGCGCCGGACACGACGGTGCTGGCGATGTCGTTGACCGACCTGACGCACACCGGTTTCCTCTCCCGAGAGCGGCTCTACGAGGCGGATCTGCTGCTCACGGCCGACACCGCTGCCGCGCTGCCGGAGCTCGCGGACCTGCTGGGGGGCCGCGCCGTCATCACCGATGCCCGGCGCAGCTGGGTCGCCGGGCACACGGCGGCCCACCGCGAGCGCGTGGCTGCGATCCGGGGCGTGACTGCCGGGGTCGACGGGGTTATCGACCTGCAGCAGGTCGTGCAGGCCACCTGGGACGCGGTCAGGGATGGTCCGTGGCAACTGGCGTTCTCCGGCCTCGGCCGGACATCATCGGCGGTGCGAGCGACCTTCGAGCTCGGTGCCTACAACGCCAGTCTCGGCCCGTCCGGCGGTGCCGGGCTCGGGTACGGGCTGGGGGCCACTATCGGCGCGGCGCTCGCCCACCGCGATGACGACACGCTCGTGGTCAGCCTCCAGACCGACGGGGACGCGCTCTACACCCCCCAGGCGTTGTGGACGGCGGCGCATCACGGGCTACCGGCGCTGATCGTGATGCTCAACAACCGCAGTTACGCTCAGGACCGTATGCACCAGACACTGGTGACCCGTGCCCGCGGAGGTGACCTCTCCCGAGTACCGATCGGCATCGACATCGTCGAGCCCGCGGTGGATTTCGCGGGGCTGGCGCAGGCCCAGGGGGTGGAGGGCTTCGGTCCCGTGACGGACCCGGCTGAGCTGCCGGTGGCCATAACACGCGCCGCGCGCCTGGCACGTCAGGAGCGACGCGCGGTGCTCGTCGATGTCGTCCTGCCGCAGCCCGAGTTCTGATCGCGTTCAGGTCCCGGCGGCCGACTCCCTGCTGATGGTCAGGGCATCACCGTCTATGTCGAGAGCGACCCCCACGTAGTAGCCGAACACCCCGAGGGCCACATGCTTGGCCTCCGGCTCCAGCAGCCGTTGGAAGTACTCGAGGTGTGGTCGCACGCCCTCCCAGATGGCTGCGACCGCAGCGCGGCCTTCCTCGGTCAAGCGCACCTCGGTGACCCTGCGATCCTCCAGCGACTTGCTGCGATGGAGCATCCCCGCCTCCTCAAGTCGCTTCACCAGGCGCGAGGCGACTGCGGGCTTGACGTCCAGACGCTCCCCCAGGCGGTTGATGTGAAGCACCTGGTCCGGTGCGCCGTAGAGCTGGATCAGCAGCTGGTGCTCGAGGGGCTCGAGGCCATGGCTCCGGGCCTGTTCATCGACCATCCGGGTCACGCGTCGGATGACGAAGCGGGCCTCGGCGACTCCGCGGAAGAACTGGTGCAGTTCGGTGACGCCGTCGGGGCCGTGGCTGGCCTCCCACTCCTGGTACCGGATCACATTCGCCATGTCTGCCTCTCGGTGCCCCTTCGGTGCGCCATCAGGACAGCGGTGGGGGGCTTCCGCCGTCGGTCATCTAGCCTAAGCTACGCATGTGGTCGTCCGGCGCTGCCGGGCGCGTGGATGGTCCTTGGAGGTCGACGATGCAGGTCCCGCAGGCCGTGGCGGACGCGCTGTCAGGACGCCCCGAGGTCGGGGCCAGCGAGTCGGTCTTCCTGCTCCTGACCACCGGGCGTGACGGTGGAGTGCACGTCACGCTGCTGTCCCGTGCGGAGCTCGAGACGGAAGGCCCCCGGGTCCACATCGCGTTGGCCGGGAGCGTGACACCGGAGAACCTGGCCCGTGACGGCCGTGCCACGCTGTTCCTCGTGTCGGGGACCACAGCCTACTCCTGTGAGTTGCGCGAGGAGCGTCGCGTGACGCTAGAGGGGATGGTCGGCATCTCCACGCTGCTGGTCGGCTGCCGCGAGGACTCTCTGGGGATCCCGCTCCACCCCCCGTCCTTCGAGGTTCCGGCCTCGTTGCCAGGGGTCGAGCGCTGGGACCGTAGTGCCGAGGCCCTGGCGCGGCTCGCGGCCTCCTGACGGCAGGGCTGGTCGGTGACCGAGCAGTGACGGGGTGCCCTACTCCAGTGCTCAGACGACTGATGACTGACCGGTGATCCAGTTGCTCGTCCATCGGAGGGAGCATGGCCCGTTCCCCTACACGAGGTTCCGCTATCGAGCCCTCGGAGTGGAGGGTGCTTCTGGCGGTGGGCGTGGCCATGACGGTGGTGGAGGGCGTTCGCCCCACCGCGTCCTACCGGGCGCTGGAGTTCGGTGCTGGGGCGGTAGAGGTCGGGGTGATCGCCGGTGCGTTCGCGACGCTGGCGCTGGTGGCAGCCCTACCGATCGGACGAGCGATCGACCGACGGGGTGAACGTGGATTCCTGTTGCTGGGGATCGGGTTGCTGATCGTGGCTGCCGGGATCGGGGCGCTGGTCCCGAGGCTGCTGGCGCTGGTTGCGATGCAGGCGCTGCTCGGGCTCGGCCAGATCTGTGTGTCGGTCTCGGCGCAGACGATGGCGGGGAATGCGACCGGCTCACGTGATCTGCGCTTCGCACGGTTGTCGGTAGCTGTGGCTGCTGGCCACTTCGCCGGCCCCCTCCTCGCCGGCATCGTGATAGACCGCGCGGCGATCGGGCCGCTGGTGGGCGGGACGCGCGCCTTCCTGGTCCTGGCTGCGGGTCTCGCTCTGCTCAGTCTCGCCCTGGGTGTGACCGCAGGTGGTACGGCGCGAGACCGCCGTGACCGAGGACCTGATCCAACCCCACAGGTCCGCCTCCGTGACCTGCTTCGTGTCCACGGGATGCCGCAGGCGCTCTACGTGGGTGTCGTGGCCCTGACCACCCTCGATCTGTTCGCGGCCTACCTCCCGCTGATCGGCGAGGAACGGGGGATCTCCCCCGCGGTGATCGGCTACCTGCTGGCGACCCGGGCCGCGATGACCGTGATCTCACGACTGGTCATCGGGATGATGCTGCGGCGACTCGGGCGCCGCAGGCTCCTGCGGGCCGCGATGGGGGTCAGTGCGGTGGCTGTTCTCGGCCTCACCCTCCCCGGCCTGCCGGTCTGGGCGTTGTTCGCGTCGATGGCGATCGCTGGCTTCGCCGGCGGTGTCGCCATGCCGATGACCACCGCCTGGGTGGCGGAGCGGGCGCCGCAGGGTACGCGTGGTGTCGCCCTGGGCCTGCGTCTCACGGGCAACCGCAGCAGTCAGGTCGTGGTCCCGGTGGCCCTCGGTGGTGTGGCCGGCGCTCTGGGGCCCGGGGCGATCTTCCTGGTGGTGTCCGTCGCCTTCGGCCTGGCCTGGCAGTTGGTCCGTCGGGCGCCGCTCGCCGAGCCCGGAACGTCTTGACGTAGATGGTTCACGAAAGTAAGCTTCTGTAGTGAGACGTCAGAGGTCTACATCCTCGTTGAGCCGGCTATCCGCCCCGGATGGATGCTCCTCGAAGGGTTGCGGGGCGAGGCTCCGAGCGCGCTGACGTCCCACGGGAAACGGCACCCGCACACTGCGACCCGAGGAGGATCGAGAGATGGCCACGAGTGGGAACGACACGCAGGTACTCATCGTCGGTGGGGGTGCGGCCGGGCTGATCCTGGCCCTCAGTCTGCAAGAGATCGGCGTCGAGTGCCGGGTCTACGAGCGCGTGGCGGAGATCAAGGAGGTCGGCGCTGGGATCAACCTGCTGCCACACGCCGTCCGCGAGCTGGACGAGCTTGGTCTGGTGCCGGCGCTGGACGCTGTGGGGATCCGCACCCAGGACGCCTCCTACTTCAACCAGCACGGCCAGCACATCTACACCGAGCCGGCCGGCGAGGCCGCAGGGTACGACTGGCCGCAGTTCTCGATCCACCGCGGTGACATGCAGCGCGTGTTCCTCGACGCGGTCCTCGACCGGCTGGGCCCCGACAGCGTGGTGACCGGTCACACCTGCACCCACGTCGACCAGGACGAACACGGCGCCACCGCCTACTTCTCCGACCGAGAAGGCGAACCCCTGACCTCCGTCCGCGCCGACGTCATCGTCGGCGCGGACGGCATCAAGTCCGCCCTGCGCCGGCAGTTCTACCCCAACGAGGGGGACCCTGTGTACTCCGGCCTAACGATCTGGCGCGGGGTCACGCCCTGGCAGCCGTTCCTCAGCGGCGCCAACACCATCCGTATCGGTTGGATGCCTGTCGGCAAGTTGATGGTCTACCCGATCCGGGACAACATCGACGAGCACGGCAACCAGCTCATGAACTTCGTCGCGACGCTGGAGCGTCCCCGCCCCGACAGCTACGACTGGAACGCCGGCGCGAAGCTCGAGGACTTCTTCGAGCCCTACAAGGACTGGCACCTCGACTGGCTCGATGTCCCGACGCTGCTCAAGCAGACCGAGCGGTACCTCGTGTTCCCGATGGTCGACCGCGATCCACTGCCGACCTGGACGTTCGGTCGCATCACGTTGATGGGTGACGCTGCCCACCCGATGTACCCGCGTGGGTCGAACGGTGCCGGACAGTCCATCCTCGACGCCCGTTACCTGACCGGCTGCTTCCAGCGCGACGGCGTCAACGTCGAAGCGCTGCAGGACTACGACCGCACACGGGTCAAGGCCACCGGGGACGTCGTGCTGATGAACCGGGCGAACCCACCGGACGCCATCCTGCGTGAGGTGTACGAGCGCACTGGCGGCGCTCCCTTCGATCACATCGACAACGTCATCTCCCAGGAGGAGCTCAAGGCGATCTCCGAGCAGTACAAGCAGGTCGCGGGCTTCCAGGCGGAGAGCCTTCGTAAGCGGCCATCCCTGGTCGGCTGACCCACTGTGACCGAAACCCCCAGCCCCTCCGCCCGGAGCGCCGAGATGCCGAACCCCGCCATCACCGTCGTCCCCGCGTTGACCCCCTTCAACGAACAGTTGGAGGTCGACATCCCGGCGCTCCGGCGGATCGTGGACCACATCGTGGAGGAGTGTGACGCCTCCTACGTGGTCGCCGCCGGGGTCGAGGCGCAGGAGTACCAGTTCCTCGATGCGGCCGCGCGCCGAGACCTGATCCGGCACACGGTGGAGTTGGTCGACGGTCGTCGGCCGACGATCGTGGGCATCAGCCACCCCTCCTTCCGTGAGGCGATCGAGCTCGCCAACCTTGCTGAGGAACTGGGAGCCGAGGCGGTCCAGCTGCTCGCGCCCCGCCGTGCCTTCGGTGGGGTGTGTACGCCCGAGGAGTTGGCCAGGTACTTCGACGCCGTGGCCCGTGAGACCACGCTGCCGATCGTGTTGTACCTGAACGCAGGACCGGGAGCCGATGTCTCGGTCCAGGACACGGTGCGTCTGGCACAGCACGACCGCATCATCCACATCAAGGAGAGCTCCCGGGACCTCTCCCGGGTGGGCAGGCTGATCGTGGAGGTGGACGAGGCCGGACACGCCCGCTACCTCACGACGATGCAGATGCTGTTGGCGACCCTGGAGTTAGGTGGCTCGGGTGTCACGCTCCCACCCCCGGCCGCACAGTTGGCCCGCTGCGTCATCACCGCCTACGAGGCGGGTGATCACGCTGAAGCTGCACGGCTCCAGCGCCAGTTCCGGGTGTGGCCGGCGCGCTGGATGCACCGGGGCCTGCTGCCCACGATGAAGGCGTCCCTCGAGGAGCTCGGGATCCCCGCAGGTGGACCGTTCCCGCCCTTCGAGGCCATCCAGGGTGACGAGCGGACAGCCCTGAAGGCCTACCTCGCAACGACCGATCTGACCCCTTCCGCAGGAGTGGAGTGAGCATGTTGAGCATCCCGAGGCTGTCCATCGAAGAGGCCGCCGTCCTCGTCGAAGGTGCCCGCATCAAGTCGGTGGAGATCGACATCCCGATGTGCATCGCCGTCACCGACGAGTCAGGCAACCTGATCCGCTTCGACCGTATGGACGGAGCGAAGATCTCGAGCATCTCCATCGCCATCGACAAGGCGTTCACGGCGGCTGCAGCTCGCAAGGCCACCCACATCTACAACGAGTTGTGCGTCCCGGGGGAGATGACCTTCGGCATCCACATCACCAACTCGGGTCGCTTCAGCGTGATCGGTGGGGGCCTGCCCGTGGAGGTGGACGGTGCGATCGTCGGCGGCGTGGGCATCAGTTCCGGGACCGCGGAAGACGACCGTGTCGTTGCGGAGGCCGCCCTGGAGTACTTCGCGGAACAGACTGGCCTCACGCCCTAGGTGCAGCGCGATACTGACCGTTGACTCCGGTCTACTATCGCAGTAGTATCCCGATGCCGTCGAGGGCGTCACAGTGACCGCGGTCCTGCTGGGAGAGCAGCTCGCGTTCGTTCGTCCGGATGGATGAGAAACAGAGGGAGCGGAATGGAGCGGATCCACAGCCGAACAGCCATCCCACACGCCGAGTCGCGTGCGCGACTTGAGGCGCCGGGGTGGCTCGAAGGCCTGCAGCAGCGCCTGGCCGATCGATCACCCGCGCTGATGATCGACGGTGCCTGGGAGCCGGCGGCCGCTGGTGGCACCGTGGACAGCATGGACCCCTCCACCGGCCAGCGTCTGCTCACTGCCGCCGTGGCATCCCCAGAGGACGTCGATCGCGCGGTGCGGACGGCGGCAGCTGCGCAGCCGGGCTGGGCGGCGCTGCCCCTTGCACGTCGTATCGACCACATCGAGCATCTGCGGGACCTGATCGCCGAGCGCGGCGCAGAGTTCGCCGCGGTCGACGCCCTTGACGCCGGTCTCCCCGTGAGCCGGATGTTCAACGATATCGACAACATCCTCCGCGCGGTCCGTGGTTGGGTGGGGCTGGCCTCCGCCTACCGTGGCGAGGTGGTCGAGGGCGTCCCCGGCCTGCACTTCACCCGCTCCCAGCCCTACGGTGTCGTCGCGCGCATCGTGGCCTTCAACCACCCGATCCTGTTCGCCGTCAAGGGGACCCTCGCGGCGTTGCTGGCGGGCAACAGCGTGGTACTCAAGCCCGCTGACCAGACCCCGGCCAGCGCCCTGCTCCTCGGTGACCTGGTGGCGCGGGCGCTGCCACCCGGGGTGTTCAACGTGGTGACTGGCAACGCGACGACTGGCGAGGCGCTGGTCACGCACCCAGCGGTCCGACGGATCGCCTTCACCGGTAGTGACCGGGTCGGACGGCTCATCCAGGCCAGCGCGGCACGCGACCGGGTTCGCAATGTCACCCTCGAACTGGGGGGCAAGAACCCGATGCTCATCCTGCCGGACGCCGACGTCGGTGCCGTCGCCGACAACGTCGTCTTCGGCATGAACCTGCGCGCCAACCAGGGACAATCCTGCGGCTCGACCTCCCGCTTGCTGGTCCACGAGGACCTCGTGGCAGACCTCGAGAACGCGGTGGCGGAGCGGTTCGCGCAGCTGCGTATCGGACCTGCCATCGACCCCGACGTGGATATGGGTCCGATGATCGACATCGCCGCTGCCGACCGGGTCCGTCGCTACATCGCGGCCGGCCTCGAGGACGGTGCCCGGCTTGTCACCGGAGGGCTGGACGATCCGCGTGTGGACCGCGACGGTCCCTTCGTGGCGCCGACGCTGTTCTCGGAGGTGCCCGACGACGCTCGTATCGCCTGTGAGGAGATCTTCGGTCCAGTAGTCGCGTGCTCCCCGTGGACGGAGTTCGACGAGGCGATCGAGCGCGCCAATTCCGTGCCCTACGGCCTGACCGCCAGCGTGTGGACGCAGGACCTCAACGTCGCTCTCGAGGCAGCGGACAGGCTCGAGACGGGCTACGTCTGGATCAACGAGAGCGCCAGCCACTACTTCGGAACACCCTTCGGCGGCTGGAAGGACAGCGGTGTCGGACGGGAGGAGAGCATGGAGGAGTACGAGAGTTTCCTCCAGCGCAAGTCGGTGCACATCAAGCAGCACCGCTGAGTCGACCGCGTCGACGCACCGAGTCGGGATCGAGGATCACTCCACGACGGAGCGATCTTCGTGGCACAGGGGCACTGCCCCGGAGCACCTAGGGAGGTAGTCATGTTGGCATCGAGAAGGATCAGGCGCAGTGCGGGGCTGTTCGCCGCCGCTGCTCTCGTGCTCGCCGCGTGCGGCGGCGAGGACGAGAACGTGGAGGAGACGGCTGACGACGCGGGCGCGGAGGCCCTGGAAGAGGAGGAGGTGGACGACGGCGACCTTGCCGACTTCTACGACGGTGAGACGATCGAGATGATCGTTCCCTTCGGCGCGGGTGGTGGTGTCGACTTCAACGGGCGTTTCCTCGCCGAGTTCATGGCGCAGTACCTGCCGGGCAACCCGACCATCCAGGCCATCAACGTGGAGGGTGGTGCCGGCGTCATCGGCGGTAACCAGTTCGAGCTGCAGACCGAGCGTGATGGCATGACCATCTTCATCTCGGGCAGCTCCAACCTCATCAACGAGCAGTTCGGTAACCCCGAGGTGCGCTACAGCACGGAGGATTGGGTGCCCTTCCTCGGTGTTCCTTCGGGTGGTATCGCCTCCATCCGCACCGATGTCGAGCTCGCGGACGATTTCTCCAACATCGGTGACCTTGAGTTCATCACCGCGATGCGGGAGCCCACCGGTGTCGACACCCTGTGGCTGCTGGCGTACGAGGTGCTCGGCCTCGATGTCCAGCCGATCTTCGGCTACGGCGGCGCCGGAGACACCCGGGTCGCGCTCGAGCAGGGTGAGTCCAACCTCGACTGGCAGTCCACCGGCGCATACGAGACCAACGTCCAGCCGCTGATCGACGAGGGAACGGTGCAGGCGTTCTTCGCCGCCGGGACCCGCGACGGTGACACCGTGGTACGTCACGAGGCGCACCCGGAGGTGCCCACGATCGCCGAGGTCTACGAGGAGATCTACGGTGAGCCACCTTCAGGCCCCGCCTGGGATGCCTACCTGAACATGAACTCGGTGGTCCTGACCGCGCAGCGGTTGCTGTGGCTCCACAGCGACGACCCGGCGGAGGCGATCGCCGCCTTCCGCCTGGCCATGGACGACATGCTCGCAGACGACGCCTTCCTCGAGGAGGCAGCTGAGGTGCTCGGCCCCTACACCATGTCGGCCGGCGACGACCTTGACGCCATCGCTCCACAGCTGCAGGTCTCGCCAGACAACCTCACGTTCATCGAGGACTTCCTGGCCGAGAACTACGACGCGAGCTTCTGATCCCGCACCTGCTGGGGCCGAAGTACGGTTGGTACTCGCGGCCCCAGCACCTCATGGTCCGGTTGACGGGCCCAAGCGTGGGTGACTGAGCGAGGAGGGTCAGGATGCTCGAAGCCGGGCTGGAGGCGCTGCCGGCGATCTTCACGCCGAGCCGGCTGCTGTTCATCCTGCTCGGTACCCTCACGGGGGTCGTCGTCGGCTCCTTGCCGGGGCTCGGCGGTGTGGTGGGGATGTCGCTGCTCTTGCCCTTCATCTTCGGGATGGACACCTTCGACGGGATCGCCCTGATGATGGGCATGATCTCGGTGATCCACACCGCTGACACCTTCCCCTCGGTGCTGCTCGGTGCGCCCGGGTCGGCCGGCTCCCAGGCCACCATCATGGATGGCTACCCGATGGCGAGACGTGGCGAGGCCGCGCGCGCCCTCGGAGCGGCCTTCAGTGCCTCGCTGCTCGGTGGGGTGCTGGGTGCACTGACGCTGCTCGCCCTGCTTTCCGTGGCACGCCCTCTAGTCCTGCTCCTGAACTCGCCCCGCCTGTTCATGCTGGGGCTGTTCGGGTTGGCCACCGTCGGTGCCCTGGTGCGCGGGTCGGCACTGACCGGTGTCCTGTCGGCACTCGCCGGTCTGCTGATCGGATCGGTGGGGGCCTCGGTCGCCGGTGGTCAGTACCGTTATACCGGCGAGTGGATCTACCTGTTCGACGGCGTCCCCCTCGCGATCGTTGCGCTGGCGATGTTCGCCATCCCCGAGATCATCGATCTGCTGGTGAGCGGGGAGTCGATCGCTAAACGCGGAAAGCTCCAGGGGGGGCTGCTTCACGGTGTGCGGGACACCCTGCGGAACAAGCTGCTCGTCGTCCGCAGTTCCGTGCTGGGGACCGGTGTTGGCATGATCCCGGGCATCGGCTCCAGCGTGGTGGACTGGTTGGCGTACGGGATCGCCGAGCGCACCAGCCGCAAACCCAAGAGCTTCGGTGAGGGTGATGTCCGGGGTGTGATCGGGCCGGAGGCCGCGAACAACGCGAAGGAGGGCGGGGCACTCGTCCCCACCCTGCTCTTCGGGATCCCCGGTTCCGCGACCGCAGCGATCCTGATGGGCGGGCTGCTCCTGCTCGGCATCCAGGTCGGGCCCACGATGCTGACCAACGATATCGACGTCACGCTGAGCATCGTGTGGACCCTGGCCCTGGCCAACGTCTTCGGTACGGTCGCGTGCCTCGGCCTGACCGGCCCGATCTCGCGGCTCACGTTCGTTCCCGCGATCAGGTTCATGCCTTTCCTGGTCGTTCTGATCAGCATCGCCGCGTACCAGAGTTCCGGGAACTGGGGCGACCTCATCGTCTTGGTGGGGCTCGGCTTCGTCGGCTGGCTGATGAAGCGCGGGGGCTGGCCACGTGCGCCCCTGCTGATCGGTGCGGTCCTCGCGGGCAACCTGGAGCGGTACCTCTCCATCTCCGCCAACCGCTACGGGGCCGAGTGGCTCACCGATCCCTTCGTGATCGTCATGGCGCTGCTCTCAGTGCTCATGATCCTCGGTGGGAGCCGGGGCACAGCCAACAAGGATGAACGGATCGCTCAGGAGGCCGGGAGATGAGTTCGGCACCGTTGTCCACCGACTCCGGGCGGCACCTCGGTTCGATCCTGCGCATCGTGCTCAACGTCGGAGTCGTGCTCGTGTTCGGCGCGGCCGCGTACGTGGCCTCGGACTGGCAGATGCGGACGGCGGTCATGCCGCTGACCGTCGCCGGGCTTGGTATCGCACTCGGCATACTGAACGTCGTCGTCGACGCCCGCCGCCTTCGGACGGTGGGCGCCGGTTTCGTCAACGTGGACCGGGGGCAGGCCGAGGTCGTCACGGAGGTCGGTGCCGACGAGCTCGCGGCGCGCGAGAGCGAGGAGATCAAGCAGGGCCTGCGCTACTTCGCGTGGTTGGTGGGCTACCTGCTGCTGATGCGGGTGGTGGGCGCCGCGATCGCCAGTGGTGTCCTCCTGCTGCTGTTCTTCCGGCTTGAGGGGAAGCAGAGCTGGCGCTTCACCCTGCTGGGTGCAGCAGGGGCGATCGTGGCGATCTTCCTGCTCGATGAGGTGTTGAACCTGCGCCTGCCGCGCAACATGCTGGGACTGTGACCGGCGGTGCGTGCGCACGTCCGGCGGGATGAGCAGCAGCCGGCTGACGTCATCGGCACGCAACGGGTGGACGTACTGATCGTCGGTGGCGGTGCAGCTGGACTGGCCGCAGCGCGTCGAGCCGCTGCGGCCGGAGCCGCGGTGCTTCTGGTGGACGCCGCCGAGCACTTAGGTGGGACCGCAGCGGTCGCGGGGGGCGGGACCTGCATCGCCGGCTCGTTGCGGCAGGCTGCCCTCGGCATCGACGACGACATCGGTCTGGCCCTCGAGGACTGGGCGCGCGCCGGTGGACCCACAGCCGACCTGGACTGGGCCGAGCGGTACCTGCGTGCGATCGTCGGGGAGCTGTGGCAGGAGCTCGCGGAGCTCGGTGTGCGCTGGCAGACGGTGCGATGGCAGGAGGGGAACCGGGTGCCACGGTGGCACGCACCCGCCGGCGGCGGGCGTGCGGTCATGATGGCTCTCGCCCGACCTGTCCTCGAGGACCCACGGATACGGGTCGCGACCGGGTACCGGCTGACGGCCCTCCGACGCAGCGGCGGTGGGGTCGAGGGTGCGTTGCTCACGGGCCCGGACTGCACCGGTGAGGTGGAGGTCGCTGCCGCTGCCGTCGTACTCGCGACCGGGGGGTTCTCCAACGACGCAGCGCTCCTCCGGGAGCACGCCGATCCGCAGGGGCGGATACCTCGGCTCCTGCGCGGTGGTGGTACCGGTGCCACGGGCGAGGCGCACCGGATCCTGCAGCGTACGGGAGCCGGCTTCCGCAACCTCGACGCGGTGTGGATGTACGCCTACGGCACGCCCGATCCAGACGACCCCTCGGGCGACCGGGGCCTCGCCGTGCGGGGAGTAGACGGGGATCTGTGGGTCGGACGGGACGGTCAGCGCTTCCACGACGAGGCGCGTCGTGGCGGCGCCACCGCGACGCCGGCACTGCTGCAGCAGCCTGGTGCGACAGCGTGGACCGTCATCGATGCGGCACTGCTTTCACGAGTGACCCTGGCTGACCCTCGGTACCGCAACGGCGACGTGCCGGACCGCCAAGCCATCGCGGGCTGGGTGCGTCGCTCCCCCGCAGTCCACCTCGCGGATGACCTCGCCACTCTGGCCGAGCACGCCGGCATCGACCCGTCCGGCCTGGCTGCCACGGTGGCGGAGCGCAACCGTGGAGCGCGTGTAGCCGCTGCGGTGGGACCCGGCTGGCACCGGCCCACCCCGCTACCGGTCGAGCAGCCGCCCTACGCGGCGATCCAGCTCCACCCCCTGGCGCGCAAGAACCTCGGCGGGGTGCGGACCTCCCAGGACGGCGTCGTGCTCACCTCCGCTGGCAGCGAGATCCCGGGCTTGTTCGCCGCGGGCGAGCTGGCCGGGATGGGCGGCGGATCCATCAACGGTCGGGGCGCTCTTGAGGGCACGATGTTCGGCCCCAGCCTGTTCAGCGGGACGGTGGCCGGAGCAGCAGCCGTGGCGTGACTACAGTTCGCCGCTGGCGCGGATCACGCTGAACTCGATCACCGTGCCGTTGATGTAGGCCTGCGTAACTCCCACGGGCTCGTCGTGGTCGTCGATGTGCTGGTGATCCAGCATCAGCGTCGGGCTGCCGGGTGGCAGGCCGAGCGCGGCAGCCACCGAATCCGGTGCAGCCAGGGCCCGGATCGTGGTCACCGAGTAGCGGACACGGCGCCCGAGCCAGCGGCGTACGAAGGCGAAGGTGGAACGCTCGGCGTCGACCTCGTCGACGGGTGCCGTCAGGTGGTCGAGGGGGATCGCGTCCCGGCTGAGCACCGCCGGGGTACCCGACGCCCGGAAGAGCCGGTCGATCACCACTCCGCTCGCACCGGGCGCGGCACCGCCACGCACCGCCACCTCATCGTGCAGCGGTCGTGGGGCGAGGCTCACGATGTCGCAGGACGCCTCGAACCCGAGAGAGTCGATGATGTCGAGGAAGGCGCGGTCCTCCGCCAGGTTGACCTGGACCCGCAGTGCGTGCCGGTTCACGAAGGTGCCGACACCGTGGCGGCGTTCGATCTTCCCCTCGCTCTGCAGCGCGAGCAGTGCGGAGCGAACCGTCGGGCGGCTGAACCCGAGCGCGGACGCGAGCTGATCCTCGGCGGGGAGACGGACCTCGTCCGCCGCCGCGAGATCGCGTAGGAGGTCCTCAAGCTCGTGCTTGGCCTGCTGGTAGTGGCTCTCCCGGTGGCGGGGGACACCGTCCCCGGTCATCTTCACGTGCACGATCACCCCACCTCACCGTTGCGCCCGCGGCCCCCCGTGCCGAGGGAGAGTCTTCAGACGTCAGCCTAGAGGGAGCGGTGCAGTCGACGCCAGCTTCTCGACCGTGGCCGTGACCGTGCTCAGCCCTTGCGCAGCGCGCGGTCGACCCCCTACTCTGGTCCTCAGATGTCTGACTTCTTGTTCGGCCCGGCGATGCGTAGGTGCGCTGGAGGGCAGGGGCGGGCTCGGCCAGAGGAAGGAGGCGGCATGGCGACGGAAACCGCACAGGCGGTCAGCTTCACGGTCAACGGCGCGGCAGAGGTGGTCGAAGCCCCGCCCCTGCAGCCGTTGTCTGACGTGCTCCGCGAGGAACTCGGTCTGACGGGCACCAAGCTCGGGTGTCGTGCCGGCGACTGTGGTTCCTGCACGGTCCTCGTGGACGGTGTTGCCCGGACCAGTTGCCTCATCCCGATCGCACAGATCGAGGGTCACGAGGTGGTGACGATCGAAGGGCTCGCTGAGGGCGCGACGCTCCACCCGGTCCAGCAGGCCTTCCGCGACCACAACGCCAGCCAGTGCGGGTACTGCATACCGGGCATCGTGGTGACCGCGGCGGCGATGCAGGCGTCGGGCACCGTCGCCACCCGTGAGGACATCGTCACCGAGCTGTCGGGCAACCTGTGCCGCTGCACGGGCTACACCGCGGTCGTGGACGCCATCGCCGCCGCCTGTGGCCTGCGGGACGTCCCGGCGGGCACGGAAGACGAGGCGGAGCGATGAGCGCGCCAGCGACCTGGGTCGGCCGTTCGATCCCGCAGATCGACATCGTCGACAAGCTCACCGGCGCAACCGCCTACGTAGGTGACCTGACCCAGCCACGACTCCTCCACGCGGCGGTGGTCCGCAGTCCCGTGGCCCACGGACGCATCCGCGGTATCGACGTGGAGCAGGCGCGCCGGGTGCCGGGCGTCCGTGCGGTCATCACCGCTGGCGACACCCCGCGCACCCCCTTCGGCCCCTACGTCCCGGATTGGCGGATCCTGGCCGACGACAAGGTGCGCTACCGGGGTGATGAGCTTGCAGCCATCGCTGCCACCAGCGTGGAGGCCGCCCGTGAGGCCGCGGCCCTCGTGAAGGTCGACATCGAGCCACTTCCGGCGGTCTTCGGCCCCTTAGCCGCCCTGGATGCGGCCGGCGAGCCGGTGTGGGAGCACAGCCCGGACAACGTCGCCAACACCTTCGACATCGCACGTGGGGACGTCGACCGCGCCATGGACGAGGCGCATCTGGTGGTCGAGGGCAACTTCGACACCAACCGGATCTACCACGCCTACCTCGAGCCCATCGGCGTGATCGCTGAAGCCCACGACGACGGCAGCTTCACGCTCACCGTGCCGACACACATCCCGTACAAGGCCAGGCTCACCTACGCCGCAGCGTTGGGTGTCCCACCCGATCACATCCGTATCATCGTCCCGCCGATCGGCGGCTCCTTCGGTGCGAAGTACGAGATGCTCGAACCGGTCATCCTGGCCTGCTTGAGTCGGGCGGCCGGAGCGCCTGTGCGCCTGGTCTACGACCGCGAGGAGGACGCGGCGATCGAGCGGCCACGGCCTCCCTTCCACTTCTGGCACCGGATCGGTCTGGACGCCGACGGCCGATTCGTCGGCCGCGAGACCAAGGTGATCGGCGCAGCCGGAGCGCGGGTGTTCTGGTCACCTTCGATCCTTGCGACCGCGGTGCACCGCGTCGATGCTCTCTACCACTTCCACGCGATGCGCGGAGTGGGCCAGCTCGCCTACACCAACGAACCGCCCACCACGGCGATGCGCGGTTTCGGCAACGCTGAAGCCCTGTTCGGGGTGGAGCAACTGATCGAGGAGGCCGCGGAGCGGCTGGGCGCCGACCCGGTCGAGTTGCGGAAGGTGAACGCGGCCAAAGCCGGCGAACGGACCCTGCACGGCTGGTACATCAGTTCCTCCGAACTGCCGGCCTGTCTCGACCGTGTCGATGCGCTTTCTGGGTACCGCGCCCGTCGCAACGGCCCCTCGGGAGCCCGCGGGCGCACCGGGACGCGCCGGGGCCTCGGGCTGGCCATCGCACACCACGTGAGCGGGTACAAGCCGATCCTCAAGGACTACGACGGGTCCTCGGCGATCCTGCGCCTCGGTGGCGATGGCAGGGTCTCCCTGTTCGTCGGGGAGCCCGACCTCGGTCAGGGCCAGGCGACCATCCTCGCGCAGACGGTCGCCGACGAGTTGGGCTGCACGCCCCAGGACGTGCAGGTCAAGGGGGTCGACTCCGCGCTCAGCCCCGACGCCGTGGGGACCTTGGCGTCCAGGGCGACCACGATGGCGGGACAGGCGGCGCTCGCCGCCGCCGCTGCTGCACGCACGCGCTTGACCGACTTCCTCGCCGAGCAGTGGCAGGTACCTGCTGCCGAGCTGCACTGGGAAGGCGCCGATGTCGTCCACCCCGGCTCGGGGCGTCGTGACACCCTCTCTGGGGTGGCAGGTGCGTACCAGGCCGCCCACTGTGGACTGCCGCTGCTCGGCGAGGGCGTCCACCGGCCGGACACCGAGGACCTCGACGAGCACAAGTACGGTAACCCCTCGGTCGCCTACCCCTTCGCCGCCCACGTTGCCGAGGTGGAGGTGGACTGCGACACCGGCCAGGTGCGTGTGGTCGGCTACTGGGCGGTCCATGACTCCGGGAAGATCCTCAACCCCTCCACCGCTCGTGGTCAGGTCATCGGGGCCATCGCCCAGGGGATCGGCTGGGCGCTGATGGAGGACGTGGATCTCGTCGACGGCGAGGTGCGTAATCCGAGCTTCCTCGACTATCGCATCCCAGGTGCCGGAGATATGGCGCCGAACACGGTGGTGGAGTTCGTTGACGGCTACGAGCCCAACGGCCCGAACGGGGCCAAGAGCATCGCTGAGGCGGCGATCAACCCGACCATCGCCGCCATCGCGAACGCGATCCACGACGCGACCGGTGTCCGCCCCCGCCGCGTTCCGGTCTCCCCGGAACGACTCTGGACCGCGCTGCAGGAGGTGGACGGATGAACCCCGGTTACACCCGTCCCCGGGACCTCGACAGCGCCGTCGAGGTGCTTGGCAACGCGGCTGACGCGCGCCCGATCGCGGGCGGCACCGACCTGATGGTCCAGCTCCGGCTCGGTCACCGGTCCCCCCGCACGGTGGTGGACGTCACCGGTCTGGAGGAGTTGCACGGCATCACGCAGGGCGCACGGATCGGCGCAGCGGCGACGTTGCGGGAGGTGCTGGCCACGCCGCACCTGCGCACCCACTGCCCGGCCCTGGTCGAGGCAGGTGAGCTGCTCGGTGGCCGCCAGATCCAGGCGGCTGCCACGGTGGGCGGCAACCTGTGCAACGCCTCACCCGCCGCCGAGACGGCCACGCCGCTGTTGGTGCACGACGCCCAAGCGGTCATCGTGGGTCCTGCCGGGCGCAGGGAGCTGCCCCTGGAGCGCTTCTGGTCCGCTCCCGGGAGGACGAGCCTGGAGGCCGGTGAGTTGCTGGTGGCGATCGAGTTCCCGGAGCAGGGTGGCCGCTCCGCGTACCGCCGGCTGGAGTTGCGCCGCTCCGTGGACATCGCCGTGGTCGGGGCTTCGGCCCGGTTGCTGCTGGAGCGGGGGCAGGTCGTCGATGCGCGCGTGGCGATCGGGGCTGCGGCGCCGACGCCGCGCCGGGTCCCAGAAGCCGAGGAGGCCCTGGTCGGCGTGGACGAGGCGGACCTGCCGCACGCGATCCGCATCGCGGCCGCCAGCGCCAAGCGTGCGGCGGAGCCGATCGACGACACACGCGCGACGGCGACGTACCGAGCGGCGATGGTGGAGGTCATGGTCACCCGTGCCCTCGAGGCGTGCTGCTGAGGTGCCATCCCTGTCGGCTGGCCGCGATCTCGCCCTTGTCAGCGCGGCTACCGCGCGGTAGAGTGAATTTGTAAGAGGTCAGACAACCGACCCGGCTAGCCGTGTATCCGACCATCCCTTCCGTGGGGATCGTGGGAGAGCGGTCCGTGATGAGGCTCCGTGCCGCCCCGGGTCCCTGTGCTGTTGGGAGGTGCTCATGTCAGCCCCGCGGTCCACCCCGAGCGTGTGGCTCCAGGATCTGACCTGGCCTGAGGTCGAGGAACACCTCGGCCGTGACAGCACGGTCCTGGTCCCCATCGGCAGCACCGAGCAGCACGGTCCGGCCGGGGTCCTGGGGGTGGACGCCCTGGTCGCCATCACCCTGTGCGAGGACGCAGCTACCCGCACTGACGCGGTGTGCGCGCCACCGCTGTGGTACGGCGATTCCTCCCACCACAGCGGGTTCCCTGGCACGATCAGCCTGCGGCCGGACACCATGATCGAGGTGATCCGGGATATCTGCCGCAGCCTGGCCGGTCACGGCTTCGACCGCATCGTGCTGGTGAACGGACACAAGGGTTCCAACCTACCGGCGCTGACCTCCGCGGTTCGGGTACTCCACGAGGAGGAGCTCCCGGAGGTGATCTTCGCTGTGGCCGACCCGCTGCATCTCGCGCGTTCCGCCGCACCCACGATCAAGGACGTCCGCGAGCACCACGCTGGGGAGCTGGAGCTCTCCCACGTCCATCACCGCTTCCCCGGGTCGGTCCGGATGGACCGGCTCGAGGACCCGGGGGTCGACTTCGGGCGGTTGTTCGGCGGGTTCGTCGGTGACGACCTGTTCGGCCCCGCTCCCGACGGTGTCGACATCATCTGGTCAGGTGCCGAACAGCGGCGTTTCGCGCCCACCGGCAGCCTGAGCTCGTCCCTCGGGGTGGACGAGGTCAAGGGTGAGGCCTACCACGAGCACTGCGTCGGTCGCCTGGTCGAGCTGGTCGGCTGGCTGCGGTCCTACGAGGGTCCCCTCGGCGGCGGAGGTGCAGCATGATCGAAGCCGAACAGGTCAGCACCGGTGTGCTGGTGGTCGGTGCCGGGGCGGGGGGCATGTACGCCGCCGCGGAAGCGCGGGCCCAGGGTGCGGACGTGCTCCTGCTGGACAAGAGCATGGTCGGCCGCGGTGGCGCGACCATCATGGCCCAGATGACCGTGGCAGCTGCCGTCGGCCACGCGGAGGAGGACAGCTGGCAGCTGCACTACGAGGACACCCTTGCCAGTGGCCGCGGCCTCACCGACGAGCCACTCGCCGCGCTGATGTGCCACGACGGTCCCACCCGCATCCACGAATCGTGGGAACGCGGCGTGAACTGGGCCAAGGATGGTGAGCTGCTCTCTCAGGTCAAGGCACCCGGTCACTCACGGGCGCGCTGCTGCTACGTAGGTTCCCTCCAGACCGGTGCTGGTGTGGTCCGCGGGCTGAAGAAGGAGTTGCGCCGACAGGGTGTGCACCACCGTGACACCACCTTCGTCACGGATCTGATCCGTGACGCTGCGGGCCAGGTCGTCGGGGCCGCAGCCGTCGAGTTGAAGACGGGTACACCCGTGGAGATCTGGGCGGACGCGGTGGTGTTGGCCTGTGGTGGCCTGACCGAGATGTACGCACGGAACTCAGCCTCGGTCAACATGACTGGTGACGCCTACGCCCTGGCGTTGGCCGCCGGCGCCGAGCTGCGCGACATGGAGATGGTGCAGTTCTTCCCCATCGCCAACCTCGCGCCACGGACCATCGGCCTCGACCCGATCATGTGGGACCCCTTCCGCTACGTGCTGGGTGGGCGCCTGACCAACGGCGAGGGCGAGGATTTCCTCGAGCGTTATGCCGGCGCTCCAGACGAGGGCAGCTACACCGCCACCCGCGACGTCGTGACCTACGGCATCCTCAAGGAGGTTGAACAGGGTCGCGGCAGCCCGGCGGGTGGCGCTTGGCTCGACTTCACGGCGCGGTCCGCAGAGGAGATCTCGGCGGCCTTCCCAGCTGCTTACCAGCGGCTGCTCGACCAGGGCATCGATATCGCTGAACGGCCGGTGGAGGTCGCGCCCACGGCCCACTACACCATCGGCGGACTCGCGGTCGACCTCGACATGCGCACCAGCGTCGAGGGACTGTTCGCCGTGGGGGAGGCGGTGGGCGGCCAGCACGGGGCGAACCGGCTCTCCGGGAACGCCCTGACCGAGGCCTTCGTGTTCGGGGGACGCGGTGGCGAGGCCGCGGGCCGTGCCGTGCAGGAGGGCGTCCTCCACGCGGAGCCGGATCCCGCGGCGCGTGAGGCGATGGCAGAGGCCCTCAGTGCCATCGACACCGTACGCGGGCGTAACCACGACGGCGGTGTCGGGCTCCCCAAGCTCAAGGCCCAGCTGAAGCGGACCATGTGGCAGCACGTGGGTCCTTTCCGGACCGCCGCCGGTCTGGGTACAGCAGCCGCAGAGCTCGCGGAACTGCAGGAGACCTACGAGCACTCGGCCCGGGTTGACCAGCGCCGGAAGATGAACCTCGAGTGGCAGGAGTGGTTCGAGCTGCGAGGGATGCTGCAGGTGGCCGAGGTCATCCGCACCGCTGCGGCCACACGCCAGGAGAGCCGTGGGGCACACCAGCGCGACGATTTCCCCACCGAACACCATCGTATGGAGGTCAACAGCATCGTCACCCGGGACCTCGACTCCGGGGAGCTCAACCTCGACTGGCGCGACGTTGCCCGGCTCGGGGTACGCCCGGAGGACTGGCACCCCGAACCGGTCAGGTCCCAACGACCGCAGGAGACGACCGTATGAAGCTGCACATCCACCGCACGGACGAGAGTGACGAGGGGATCTACGAGGTCCCGGAGTTCGAGGGCATGACGGTGCTCGACGCGCTCATGTGGATCAGGGAGGAGCACGACCCCTCCCTGGCCATGCGTTTCGCCTGCCGTTGCGCCAACGCCTGCAAGGAGTGCATCGCGGTGGTGGATGGGGAGCGGCAGTACACCTGCGCCGTCGGCGCGGTGGGGGAGATGACGGTCGAGCCCCTGCCCAACAAGCCCCACCTGCACGATCTCGCGGTCGACCAGTGACAGTGGTTGGCAGCGGTACCAGCGACAGGACCCCTGGCGACACCCCGAAGGAGCGGAACATGCACCCGGCATTGGTCACCTTCATCGAGCGTATGGACGAGCTCGTCGCGTCCACCTCGGATCCCGCGGCGATCGCGGCGGGGGTAGAGGAGCGGTTGCCGCCCCTGTTGGCGGAGACGGCGTTCCTCGAGGACCGTTTCCGGCGTCCCTCCGAGGACGGCTACCAGCAGTACGTGGTCCACGTGCACCCCGAGGGGCTGTACTCGATCGTGTCGTTGGTGTGGCAGCCAGGGCAGTCGACGCCGGTGCATGACCACCGCTGCTGGTGCGTGGTCGGGGTCCTCGAAGGCCGCGAGCAGGAGTCGCGCTACAGCCTCCATGCGAAGGACGACGAGGAGTGGCTCGTGGAGCGCTCCGGTGTGTACTACCACCCTGGCGAGGTGTGCAGCCTCGTACCGCCGCAGGAGGACATCCACCGCGTTGGCAACGCGAGCGAGGACGGTGCGCCGACCATCTCGATGCACATCTACGGTGCGGACATCTCCGAGGTCGGCACGAGCATCAACCGGACCTTCGACCTGCCGGTACGTGCGGGGAGCGAGGGCGATCCGGGGACGGAGATCTCCTGGCGCGCGCATGACGACCACTTCCTCACCGCTGCCACACGCTGAAGGGGGCGCTGATGTCGAAGGTGGAGCTGACCCTTGCCTGCGGCCCCTACGACCGCATCGCCGGCCTGGCCGACGGACGTGTTCGCGCGCAGGGGATCGACCTGAACGTCCTCCAACTCGAGCCGGAGGAGATCTTCTGGCGGATGATGCGCCATGCGGAGTTCGACGTCTCCGAGATGTCGATGTCCTCGTACGCGATCGCGGTGTCCCGTGGCGACGATCGCTTCGTGGGGTTGCCGATCTTCCTCTCGCGGAGCTTCCGTCACTCGACGTTCTATCTGGCGCCCGGCAGCGACATCGAGGCTCCGGAGCAGCTATCGGGTACCCGGGTCGGTTGCCCCGAGTACCAGATGACGGCGGCTGTGTGGACGCGAGGGATGCTCAACGACGACCACGGGGTCGCGGCGCGTGACGTCACCTGGGTCACCGGTGGGATGGAGCAGCCGGGTCGTGCCGAGCGGCAGGCGCTGTCCCTGCCCGAGGAGATCCGTACCGAGCGGCTCACCGACCGAACCTTGGTTGATGCCCTGCTCGCCGGCGAGTTGAGCGCCTTGATGGCGCCGCGGGTCCCGGCGGCGTTCCGCGACCCCGGAAGCCCCATCCGGCGCCTCTACCCGGACTACGCCGAGCAGGAGCAGGCCTACTTCGAGCGCACGGGCCTGTTCCCGATCATGCACCTGGTCGTGCTCCGCCGTGAGCTCCACGAGCGTCATCCCTGGGTGGCTCAGGAGCTCACGAAGGGCTTCTACACCGCGAAATCGTTGGCCGTCGACGGTATCGAGGACGCACCCGCACTGCGGTGGACCCTTCCGACCCTGCTGGATGCGGTCGAACGCGCCAGGGCGACCTTCGGTGCTGACCCGTGGCCCTACGGTCTCGAACCGAACCGCGCCGCTCTGACCGTCTTCTGCCGCTACCTGCGTGAGCAGGGCTTGATCGAGCGTGGTCTCGAGCCGGAGGAGCTGTTCGCGCCGTCGACACACGTCGAGGCACGGATCTGAGCGACGCGTACCCACCCGAGCCTGCTGACGAGCCCGAAGGCGTCCCACGTTCGTCCTGGCAGCTGGTCCGTGACCGCTCGTACGGTGCCTACCTGGGCGCGAACCTGCTGTCCAACATCGGTACCTGGTTCCATGACGTGGCCGCCGCGATCGTCGTCTTCCAGCTCACCGGCTCGGCGGCGATGGTGGCCGGCGTCGCGCTGAGCGGATACGGCACCGCGCTGGTGCTGGCGCCCGTCGGTGGTCAGTTGGCCGATCGGTTCGACCGGCGCGCGCTGCTCCTGGTGAGCCACGTGTCACTGGCCCTCGTCACCCTGCTGCTTTCCCTACTGGTCGCACTGGATCGCGCGGGTGCGTGGACCATCCTCGGCTTCACGGCGGTGGTCGGTGTCGGCCGGGCCGTCAACTCACCCGCCATGGCGGCCATGGTGCCCGCGCTCATCCCGCGACGCGATCTCGCTCCGGCCCTCGCACTCCACGCCGTGACGTTCCACCTGGCCCGAGCGGTGGGGCCACTGCTCGGTGCCCTGCTGGTGGCGTGGGCGGGGCCGGCAGCGGCCTTCGCCGTGAACGCGGCGACCTTCGCGGTGTACGCCCTCGTCCTGCCCATCATCCGTCCGGTCGCCGCGACGCGCTCGGCGTCGGCCAGCTCCTCGTTCCTGGACGGCCTGCGCTACCTGCGACGGACGGCAGCGCTGGGGGCGCTGATCGGCCTGGGCGCGATCGCCGGCATGGGCTCGGATCCGGTCATCACCCTGGGCCCCTCCTACGCGGAGCTGTTCGGACGGGGTGAGGCCTACGTCGGTGCCCTGGTCTCGAGTTTCGGTTTCGGCGCGATCCTGGCGGCCCCCTTCCTCGCCCGACTCCGGACAGCGTTCGGACGGGTACGAACCGGCATCACGGCGATGGCCGGTCTCGCCTTCGGGCTCCTCGCGATGTCGGTGACACCGGATCCTCTCAGCACGCTGGTGGCGGCGTTCCTGGCTGGCTTCTCCTTCCTGGTGGCGGCGACCGACCTGTGGACCGTCGTCCAGGAGCTCGTCGACGAGGACGTGCGTGGTCGGGTGATGGCGGTGTGGTCGATGGGCTTCCTCGGCTCGCGACCCCTGGCTGCCGGGATGAACGGTGCGATCGCTGACCTTGCCTCCCCGCGGATCGCCGTCGCCGTGCTCGCCGGGCTCATCGGGCTGACGGCGGGCGCCGGTGTCTGGTGGTGGCGTCGGATCGGAGGTGATCGAGGTCTGAACTGAGGTCGCCGGCGCCTGTCGCCATCGCGTGACCCCTCAGCCCTCCGCCGGACCACCACCGCGCGACAGCAGTGCCATGGCGCCGAGCAGTGCGAGCGCGGCGCTCACGCTCCATGCGGTGGGGTAGCCGGCCCACTGGGCGGTGGCGCCGAAGATCACGGGCCCGGCTACCCCCCCGAGGTACATCCCCGCCTGGGTGACACCACTGGCTGCAGCGGCGGCGTCGCGGTTCTCGCGGACCACGGCGAGGTGAAGCAGGCCGGGCCAGCCCCAGCCGGCCGCGAACGCCAGGATGGTCCCGGCCACAAGCAGTGGCGTCATCGTGCTGCGTCCGAGCAGGAGATAGCCGATGAGCCCGACCAGCAGCATGCCCGCCACCACTCGGAGCTGGTCGGTGCGCACGTTGTCAGCGATCCAGCCGGTCAGCAGGCGGCTCCCGATACCGGCGACGCTGCCTGCGCTGAGCAGGAGCCCGGCCGTGGTGACTGGTTGGCCTACCGCGACGACACTTGCGATGAAGAAGGCGCCGAGGCTGTTCGCTGCTGCCGCCCCGCAGGCACCGCCGAGGGCGATCGGGAGGAGCCGTCGCCCTCGCAGGCTGATGCTGCCCGAGCTCGGCTCGCGTGACGGTGGTGTGGAGCGTGCCGGTGGAGCAGCCCCGGTGACCCGGTCCAGACGTGCGACTGGGAGCACCAGCATGCCGGCAGCCACCGCGGCGAAACCGAAGGCCTAGCGCCAGCCGATCGACAACCCGAGGGTCGGTACGGCGGCGCCCGCCAGCAAGGTCGCGATCGGGATCGCGGCCTGCTTGATGCCGAAGGCGATCCCCTGCACACGCTGCGCCACCCGCCGGCTCAGCGTCAGGTTGGCAGCGGGCTGGATGACCCCGTTGCTGATGCCTCCCACGACCAGGAACATCATGAACTGCAGGGGGGTGTTCGCCAACAGGCCGAGCCCCAGCAGGCTCCCGGTGGCGAGGAGGATGCCGAGTACGAGGGACCGCGTCTCGCCGACCGCCTCCGCGAGGCGGCCCGCGGGGATCGAGGACAGCGCTGCAGCCCCGAAGAAGGCTCCTGTGGAGGCACCGACCAGCGACGGTCCCATCGCGACTTCGTTCTGCACCAGGCTGCTGAGCCCACCGAAGAGGAAGACCGGGAGCACCGCAGCGGTGGTGGCCAGAGTCGCCACCGCGGTCACTCCGACGCTACTGCCCCCTTTCCTGGGCGTGGCGGGTTGACCATCGGTCGCGCCAGGGCTCACGCGGGGGTCGTCACGGTGGGAGCGGCACCGAAGTGGTCAGCCGCGACCAGGGACCGCAGCCCCTCTAGTTCCCGCTCCGACAGGACGTTGTCGCAGCGCGGGATTCCGGAGCGGGGCCAGGTCGCCACCAGGGCAGCGTTGGCTGCGGCCGCGAACCGTGCCCGGGCGGCTGCGGTCGCTTCCCCGCAGGCGGTACAGCACCCGAGGGTGTGGCCGTCGACACACACGGGGATGACCGCGATGGGTACCTGTTCCTGGAGGCCGCCGCCGCGGACGTCCACCCGCGCCTGCCAGGACAGGTAGTCCGGTGCGAGATCGCGGCTGGCCTCCTGCGTCCCCCCCCGGCGGCGGCGATGGGCCCGCACGGTGTCGGCGACGGTCAGGGCAGCCAGCCCCTCACGCTGGCCGAAGCGCTCCAACCACGCGGCGTCAGCCATGTGTCCGTCCTCGGTGAGGACACCGGCGAACACCACGCCGAGGTCGTGGCCCGCGCCGGACGCGACCTCCTGGACCGCCTCGGCCAGGCCGTAGCGCCCGACGACGACGGCCTCGTCGAGAGCCATCGGGGTGATGTGCCCGGGTTGGCGGAACTCCGTGCCGGTCGCGTCCGGCGCAACGAGACGCCGCACCGTCTCGACGCGGTCAGCAGCCGAGATGCCCGTGGTGACCGGTTCGCTGGCGTCCACGGGGACGAATATGTGGTCCGGGCCGCCTCGAACGGTGGCCTGTGGCGGGATCCGGAGCTGCTCGAGACGGACGCGTGGTACCGCTACGTAGACGATGCCCCGGCATGCGGTCACGAGGTAGTTCATCCACTCCACGGTCGTGGTCGCGATGGGGAGTCCCACCACGCCGAGATCACGCAGCTCGTTGATCAGCAGTGCCGGTCGGCCGTCCCGCAGTGCTGCGACCGCCTGTTCGAAGGTGTCCAAGTCCCGCTCCTGGTTCGCGGCCACAACCCGGTCGGCTATGGGGTCCTCGTGGGCTCTGCATGTTGACAGCACGTCCGCCTGGGACTATATCTGTACGTTATCCGAAGCGTAAGTCCGAACTACGAACATTGCGCGTCGATCGGTCCGTGTCCGCCTCAGTGACTTCCGGGTCGATAGACGTCGCCGCGAGGATGGTGGTCCCATGCGCAAGGAGCAGGTAGGCAGCGAGGCGTTCGAACTGGAGGAACAGGGTGACGGTCCGCGGTTGCTGTACCTGCACGATGAGATCAAGGCCGGTGCGGGGCCTCTCGGGAGCGCCCTGGCACGGCAGCGGCTGGTGGTCGCACCCGTCCACCCCGGATTCGCGGGATCTGAGCGGCCCACGTGGGTCGGCTCCATCCGTGATGTCGTTGAGCACGCGGCGCCGTTGCACCACCACCTCGGCGTTGGTCCCGACCTCCCCGTCGTAGGTGCCTCGATGGGGGGATGGATAGCCGCGGAGTTGGCGGCGCGACGCCTTGGTGACGTCGGGCCCCTGGTGCTGATCAACCCGCTCGGGCTGCATGTTCCAGGCCAACCAGCAGCGGACTTCTGGTTCGTCCGGGAACGGGACGATGTGCTGTTCCACGACACCTCTGCCATGCCGCAGCTGGAGCAGGACGAGCAGGTGGCGAACGAGGAGACGGCAGCCAGGTACGGCTGGAGCCCCCGGTTGCACGACCCATCGCTCGGGCCGAGGCTCGACCGGGTGGGAGGTCCTGTCCTGCTCGTCTGGGGAGGCGAGGACCGTCTCCTGCCCCCATCCCACCTCGAGGCGTGGCAGAGGGCCTTGCCTCAGGCGCAGGTCGAGCACGTCGAGGGGGTCGGGCACTTCCCCGGCTACGAGGCGCCGGACCGCGTCGCGGAGATCATCGACAGCTTCCTCGCTGCACACAGCGGGGACCGAGGAGGACTGCAGTGAGGTTCGTCGCCTTCCACCTGATGCCCTACCCCTACCTGCCAGAGGACTTCGAGGAGCGCGAGTCCTCGGCCTGGGTCACCTACCCGAATACCAACTTCGATCCCCAACTGGGGGCAGAGCTCTACGAGCGCTACATCGGCGAGCTCGCGGCCTGCGAAGACCTGGGGTTCGACACGATCGCGGTCAACGAACATCACCAGACCGCCTACGGGATCATGCCCTCGCCGAACCTGATCGCGATGTCTCTGGTGAACCGCACGAGCACCGCGGACATCGCGATCCTCGGCAACGCGATCCCCCTCCGTGACCACCCCCTACGGGTTGTCGAGGAGGTGTCGATGCTGGACGTGATGAGCGGTGGTCGGATCATCTGCGGCATCGTCCGCGGGCTCGGCGCTGAGTACCACAGCTTCTCCCTGAACCCGGTGCACTCCCAGGAGCGGTTCTTCGAGGCCCACGATCTCATGATCGCTGCCTGGACCCGCCCCGGACCCTTCGAGTGGGAGGGGCAGCACTACCAGTTCAAGTACGTCAACCCGTGGCCGCGGCCGATCCAGCAGCCGCACCCGCCGATCTGGTTGCCGACCCAGGGCTCGACGGCGACGGTCAGGTGGGCAGCGGAGCGGCGCTACACCCTGTTCCAGACCTTCAGCCCCCTCGCGAGCCTCAAGCGTTCCACGGCGCAGTACTGCGAGTTCGCGCGCGAGTTCGGCTACGAGGCCGAGCCTGACCAGCTCGGCTGGGCGGTCCCGATCTACGTCGGTAGGGATGACGAGACGGCGCTGCGCGAGTTCAAGCCCCATATCGAGTTCCTCTACCACAAGCTGCGGCGTCGGCCGTGGCAGGCGACGATGCCCCCCGGCTACGTGCCGCGTCACGCCGCCAAGGCCGTGATCGAGCGCCGGAAGGGTGTCGGCACGGACCGTCCGACCGCCGAGGAGCTCCTCGCGCGTGGCGAGATCATCGTCGGCGGGCCGCAGACCGTCGCTGACCGGCTGCGACACGCCATCGATGAGACCGGCATCGGCACCCTGGCGACGATGATCCAGAGCGGCACGATGTCGCACGAACAGACCAAAGCCAGTTCCGAGCGTTTCGCGGAGCACGTGCTCCCAGGGCTGACCGACTACCTGCCTGCCGCGCCCATCCCGGCGTGAGCCGTCCGGCCGACGACCGACAGCAGAGGACACGATGGACATCACCGACCCTGTGGCTCGCACCGTCGAGGTGTACGGGCTGACCACCGCCTACCTCGAGGCTGGCGACCCGGCAGCCCCGGACCTGGTCCTGCTCCATGACGGGGCCTTCGGTTCCGATGCTGGCTCCTGCTTCGCGGGGGTCATCCCGGAGTTGGCCCGCACCTACCACGTGCTGGCCCCGGATCTGCTCGGACACGGTGGCACCGCCAAGGTGTTCCGATTCGATATGGATCCGATGGGTCAGCGCCTGTGGCACCTCTCTGGGTGGCGCGACGCGGTCGGGGTCGATGACGATGCGGCGTACGTCGGCAGTTCCTTCGGTGGCGGGATGGTCCTCCACGCGGCGGTGCGGCGCGCCTTCCCGCTCCGGGCGGGCGTGACGTTGTGCGGGCCGGGCGGGGTGTTGATGGACCCCGAGCGGTTCGCGCCGCTCCGCAGCTACGAGCCTAGCCTCGCTGCAGCCGGCGAGATCGCGGCGCTGCTGCAGACCGACCCGTCCGAGGAGGAGATCGAACGCCGTTACCGAGCCACCCTGGAGCCGGGCCACTGGGAGGTCCTCGCAGCGGGTCGGGTGTCGAACCCGGCGCTGGAGGAGGGGCCTGACTGGCGACCGAGGTACCAGGCGGGACTCGGGACGATCGAGGTGCCCGTGCTCGTGGTTGCCGGTGCTGACGATCCTCTGATGGTGCCGGGCTGGCACGAGGAGCTCGCGTCGATGATCCCGACGGCGGGAACCGCTGTGGTGGAGGGTGCCCGGCACCTGGTGCACATCGACCAGCCTGAGGTGGTGCTCGGCCTCCTCGCGGACCACCTCGGTGGGTGACGGGGTCGTGCCCTCGCCGCCGGACTCGGGTGATGCGTCCGGGTTCGCGCCCATCTCGGCAGCGATCGAGGCGATCGCCCGCGGTGAGATGATCATCGTCGTCGACGACGAGGACCGGGAGAACGAGGGAGACCTGGTGATGGCTGCCTCGGCGGTCACGCCGGAGGCGATCAACTTCATGGTCACCCACGGACGTGGTCTGGTGTGCATGCCCATGGAGGGTGAGCAGCTCGACCGACTCCGGCTCCCGCAGATGCTGCCGGTGGGCAGCACACCCCACGAGACCGCCTTCAGCGTCTCGATCGACCTGAACGAGCCCGGGACGTCCGGGATCTCCGCCTTCGACCGTGCCCGATGTATCGAGCGGGCGGTCGCTGGGGATGCTCGTCCGGACGAGTTCCGGCGGCCCGGTCACGTCTTCCCACTGCGCGCACAGCCCGGGGGTGTGCTACGTCGCGCGGGTCACACCGAGGCCGGCGTTGACCTCGCGCGCCTCGCGGGCCTGCCACCGGCAGGCGTGATCTGCGAGATCATGAACGATGACGGCAGCATGGCACGTGTCCCGGACCTCCAGAGGATGGCGCGGGAGCATGGTCTCCTGCTGGTCACCATCGCGGACCTGATCGCCTACCGACGGCGGCACGAGAGCCTCATCACGCGCGTCGCGGAGGCCCGGATCCCGACGCAGGCGGGGACCTTCCGGGCGGTCGGCTACCAGTCGATGTACGACGGCCACCAGCACATCGCCCTGGTGTTCGGTGAACCGGCCGGTCATCCGGATGTGCTCGTGCGGATGCACTCGGAGTGCCTCACCGGCGACGTGTTCGGCAGCCTGCGCTGTGACTGCGGCCCACAGCTGCGTAGCGCCCTGCGGATGATCGCAGCACACGGCGAGGGGGTGCTGGTCTACATCCGTGGACACGAGGGGCGCGGTATCGGGATCCTCCAGAAGCTGCTGGCGTACGCGCTCCAGGACGGCGGGGAGGACACCGTCGACGCCAACATCGCCCTGGGCTTCGCCCCCGACCTGCGTGACTACGGCACTGGCGCACAGATCCTCGCCGACCTCGGTCTGTCCTCCCTGCGGCTGCTTACCAACAACCCTGCCAAGCGTGCGGGGCTGGAGGGCTACGGCCTGAGCATCACCGAGCGGGTCGCCATCTCGGTGGAGAGCAACCCGGAGAACGCGGACTACCTGCGGACCAAGGCGGAGCGCATGGGGCACACCTACGGCCCGGACCGCGAGGAGTCGCATGGTGGCGTCTAGTCCTTCCGTAAGCGTGTCGGTTGGGTGTGGTGGGGCCAGTTCCTTCGTAGACGAGCGAAAAGGCCTTATCTTCCGGGGATCAGTGTCGAAGCTGGAACCCGAAAGAAAGGCCTTTTCTGGTGAGCACGATAGCGCCTGGTCAGTCGCGACGGAACAACGCGAAACGACGCCGCAAGGTTGCGGCCCGGCATGCCAAGGCGGGCCACTGGTCGGCGCAGTCGAGACCGATGATGACTGCGGGCAAGATCGGCTACGAGGTCGGTGCCAACATCGATGCGACCTCCTTCGGGGGGATCGCCGCGGTGCACCGCATGGCGGTCAAGCTTGGGCTGGTGGATGCGATCGATCGGGATCTGGAGCTGTTGAAGGTCCATCTGCCGTACCACGAGTCCGACCATGTGTTGAACCTGGCCTACAACGTGCTGTGTGGCGGCACCCGCCTCCAAGACCTGGAACGGCTCCGTCACGACCTCGCCTACATGAACGCGCTCGGCGCGGACCTGATCCCGGATCCCACCACCGCAGGGGACTTCTGCCGCCGGTTCGACGAGCAGGATGTCTGCACGTTGATGGACGCGATCAACGCTGTGCGCCCAAAGCTGTGGGCCGGGCGGGGCAAGCATCTGCTGGACGGCATCGCCTACATCGATGTGGACGGCACGATGGCCCCCACCACCGGCAGCCACAAGGCCGGCATCGGGATCTCCTACAAGGGCATCTGGGGCTACGCGCCGCTGCTGGTGTCGCTGGCCAACACCAAAGAAGTGCTCTACCTGGTCAACCGGCCCGGCAACGCGGTGTCCCATCAGGGCGCCGCCGACTGGATCGACAAGGCCATCGACCTCGTCGGCCCGCACGCACCACGGATCTGTGTGAGGGGCGACACCGATTTCTCGTTGACCGCCAACTTCGACCGGTGGGCCGCACAGGTCGACTTCATCTTCGGGATGGACTGCAACGCCACGATGCGCAAACGGGCAGAAGCCCTGCCAGAGGCCGCCTGGCACCGTCTTGAACGCCCTCCTGGCTACCAGCCGGCCACCGACCAGAGGCGGCAACGCGAGCCCGACCACAAGGCGGCCATCGTCCACCAGCGTGGCTACCTCAACCTCGAACTCAACTACGAAGACGTCGCCGAGTTCGACTACCAGCCCGGCAAATGCGACCGGCCTTACCGGGTCATCGCGCTGCGCAAGAACATCTCCAAGACCCGCGGTGACCACGCTCTCTTCGACGAGATCCGCTACTTCTTCTACATCACCACCCGCCGTGACCTGACCGCCGCCGAGGTCGTGTACTGCGCCAACCAGCGCTGCGACCAGGAGAACGTCATCGAGCAGCTCAAGAACGGCGTCGGTGCACTGCGGGTCCCCCTCTACGACCTGGTGAGCAACTGGGCATACATGGTCATCGCCGCTCTCGCATGGAACCTCAAATCCTGGTTCGCGATGATGCTGCACCGCAAGGCCGACCGGCGCGAGTTCATCGCCATGGAGTTCCGCCGGTTCATCCACGCCATCATCCTCATCCCCGCCAAGGTCTCCCGCCGGGCACGCACGATCACCATCCGGCTCATCGGCTACCAGCCAACCATCGGTCGGATCTTCTCCGCCTGGCGCACCATCGAACGCACCGGGTTCGGCTGACCCGGCTCCCACTCCAACCTCATAGCCGCCCGCACGTGTCAGGCCCCCGCCCGACACCTTGCCGTCCTGCCCGACAGCCCTCCAGACCGAGGCCGACCCCGCGCGCACCCCCCAACCCAGCACCCCCGACCGCCGCCGGAGCATCCCAGCGCGCCGAACTACACCCCAGCAGCACCCGAAACCCACGATCAGCACCCCACACGGCCCAACACGCCTATTTCAGGTCTAGTGTGCCGTCCATCGTCGGGTCCCAGCCCGAAACCCGGTGTGGTCGGCAGTGGCGCGGCGCGGGACCCACAGGACGCCGAGCAGGCGAGGATGCGAGGAGCAGCGGTGAGCGAGACCGCGGGCGCGCAGCGCTCCGTCGTGCAGTCGGTGGAGCGTGCCGGCGAGGTGATCAACACCCTCAGCCGCGCGGGTCGGCCGCTATCCGCGCTTGAGCTGGCCCGGGAGACGGGCCTCAACCGCACGATCGTGCATCGCCTGCTGCGCACCCTCGCAGGGATGGGCTTCGTCGAGGAACGTGGGGACGCGCGGTACGGGCCTGGACCCATGCTGGTGCCGGTCGCTCAGTCCTACGTCGACCGGCTCGCGGTACGCCGCGCCGCGGTGCCCTACCTACTCGATCTCAGCCGGGCCTTCGTCGACCAGCCTTGGGTCGTCGCCCTGGCCATCCCCGTGCCCTCGGGGGTTGTGCTCGTCGAGCGGATCTGGCAGCCGAACGCGCCCCTCGACGCCCTACTGTCCCTCGGGACCCAGCTGGGCTACACCGTCAGCGCCCACGGGAGGGCCACCCTGTCCATGCTCCCCGAGTCGGAGGCCCGCAGCCTGGTGGGCGATGCGGAGTACGAGGGGGTCGAGCAGCAGCTCACGGTGATCCGCCAGCGCCATCACGTCGAGTTCGCCAGCAGCGAGCTGATGCCCGGCTTGTCAGCTATCGCCGTGGCGATCCCGGGCAACGACGGGATGCCCGTGGGCTCCGTTGCGGTGTCCGGAACCGACCTCTCCAGCGAGCAACAGCCGGACTCCCCCACGGTCGCCCGCCTGCTCCGCACAAGCGCGTCCATCGCCCGTGCCAGCGGGATGTGACGTAGGGCCCCACTCCTCGATCTGCGGGCTTTACGGGCGGGTCGAAAGCCTCTAGAGTGCGGCATGTCACTGCGTTGTGCGAAATACGCACGTTGTGACAGCATATCGGTCTGCATGGGAGGGGGGGCTGCGGGCTGTGCGGTGCAGTGTGATCGGTGGGAGAGGGTCCCATCCGCATGAGATGAGGAGACATCGTGACCAGGACGAGGATGCTGCGGTGGGTGCGGGGGGTTGCGGTCCCCCTCGCCCTTGGGCTGGTACTCGTCGCCTGTGGCGGCGACACAGCGGAGGAGTCGACGGATGACGGCGTCGAGGAGGACGTCGAGGAAGCAGAGCCTGACGGGGACGACGAGGCCGAGCAGGACGCCGCGGCCGACGGTGCGGGTTTCCCTGACCGTCCGGTGACCTTGGTGATCGGCCACGGGCCCGGTGGCCTGACCGACAACTCGGTCCGGCCGATCCAGGCCGCCTTGCAGGACGCCCTGGGGACCAGCGTGGTCATCGAGAACGTCGAGGGTGCAGGCGGCATGGTGGCGGCGAACCAGGTCTTCGATGCGGAACCGGATGGCTACACGCTCTTCGCCGTGGTCAACCCCGCCTACGTCCTCCAGGACGTGTTCGGCGAGCAGGCGCCAGCTTTCGATGAGTTCGAGTACCTGGCGCGCCTGACGATCGACGGTCACGGCCTGACCGTGGCGGCCGACTCGCCCTTCGAGACCCTCGATGACGTCATACAGGCCGGCGAGGCCGGCGACCTGCTTGCCGCCGGTCAGCCGGGCGCTTCCAACCTCCTGCTGTTCGAGGCCGTCTTCTCGTCACGCACCGGGATCGACGTCATCCGTGTGCCCTACGAGAGCGGCGCCGAGGCCACCCGTTCGGTGATCGATGGTGCCACGGACATCTCGTTCGGCTCCCTGAGTTCAACCCGTGGACCCGTGGATGACGGGGAGGCACGTGTGCTCGCCCACTTCGCCCCGGAGCCCATGCCGGGTTGGGAGGACGTGGAGCTCTTCGAGGACCGTTACCCGGGTGCCGGTGCTTTCGCCAGCGTCGGTCTCGCTGCACCCCCTGGGACGCCCCAGGAGATCCTCGACATCCTCCGTGAGGCGATCATGGAGGCGGCACAGGACGCGCGGTTCGTCGATGTTGCCTCCGAGTTCCTGATCGTCGCCCCCCTGGAGGGTGAGGCGTGGGCGGCGGAGGTCGCGGACCTCTACGACTACGCCGAAGAGGTGCGGGGCATCGTTGAGGCGGCGCTCGCCGACGAGTGAGGTCACGTGGGGCCCCGGCTGACGCCGGGGCCCCACCAGCACCCGACGTGTGGAGGCAGAGGGTGGTGGCACCAGGGCTGGTATCCGGCGGGGAGGCCGGGGGCTGGGCGGAGGCGAGAGCCAGCGCGGCCATGGGTATCGCCTGCATCGTGGGCGGTGTGTACGTGCTCATGACCGTGTCCACCTACCCGTCGGTGGCGCAGCGCGGTCCCCGGGTGGTGGCTCTCCTCCTCATCCTCGTCGCGCTCCCCGTGCTGCTTCGCGACACGCGGGCGATCATCGCTGCCCGTCGCGCCGGTGCAGGCGGCGCCGAGCTCCTCGGGCTCCGGGACATGAGCCGGGAACGCACCGGGACGGTGCTGATCTTCACGGCCTACGCGGCGGTGTTCGAGCCCCTCGGGTTCCTGATCTCCTCCACGCTGACCATGCTGGCGACCGCACTGCTGCTCGGCTGGACACGGCCACGCTGGGCGCCACCGAGCTTCGCCGTGATCAGCGTCGCCCTGCTGTACGTCCTGTTCGTCTATGGCTTCTCTGTGCGGCTGCCATGATCCTGCCCACTGAACCTGATACCACCTCTTCTCGGTATCGGCGCGCCTCCTCGGGCGCGCGGACCGGCTCGGAGTTGCTGTGATCCCTGGACTCATGGATGGCCTTGCGCCCTTCCTGTTCTCCGGGACCCTGCTCATCGCGACCCTCGGGGTGTTGTTCGGCCTGATCATCGGTGCGATCCCCGGCCTCGGACCGGTGACCGCCCTGGCCCTCGGGATCCCGATCACCTTTGGCATGGCTCCCGTCGACGGCATGACCTTCCTGCTGGCGTGTTACGTCGGCTCGGTCAGCGGTGGCGCGGTCTCCTCGATCCTGCTGAACATCCCTGGGACGACCGGATCGATCCCGACCTGCTTCGACGGCTTCCCCCTGGCCCAACAGGGCCGGGGGCGTGAGGCCCTAGCCATCGGGATGGTGTCCTCCGGCATCGGTGCCTTCGGCGGTGCGGTGCTGTTCCTGTTCCTCGGGCCGCTCATGGGTCGGATCAGTGGGCTGCTAGCGCCTGCGGACTACACGGCGTTCATCATCGTGGCCTTCGTGCTGGTGGCGGTCGGGTCCCGGGAGGATGGCATCAAGGGCCTGGTCATGGCCGGTGCCGGGTTGCTGATCGCGTTCGTCGGGCGCGACCCCACCACGGCCACGCCGCGCTTCACCGGCGGTGCCCTGCTCCTGCAGGATGGCATCCCCTTCGTGGCAGCGACCCTCGGGCTCTACGCGATGTCGCAGGTGGTCAAGTTCGCTGCGGAGAAGGGAACCATCGCGGAGGCCGGCAGCGTCGGGGGCAGCCTCTGGGACGGCGTCGTGAACACCGTGAGGGCGCCTTTCGTGATCGTGCGTTCGTGGCTGCTGGGTGGTGTCGTCGGCGTGCTCCCTGGGATCGGCATCACCCTCAGCGGCCTGCTCGGTTGGGTCACCCAACGGCGTCTCGACAAGGAGCCGCTGACCTTCGGGAAGGGGAACCCGCGAGGCGTGGTGTCCACCGAGGTGGCCAACAACTCGACCGCCACCGCGAGCCTGTCGACGACCTTCGCCCTGGGCATCCCGGGTGGTGCGACCGACGCGATCCTTCTCGGCGGCCTGCTGTTGTACGGGCTGCGGCCCGGGTCCAGTTTCTTCGCGCCGGCGGGTGACCCCCTGTTCTTCCCGATGCTGGCGTGGGGCCTCTTGATCGCACCGCTCCTCGTGGTCGCGAGCATCTTCCTGCTGGGTCCTCTGACCCGGCTGACCCAGGTGCCGATGCACGTGCTGGTCCCCGTCATCGGGGTGCTCTCGGTCCTCGGTGCCTTCTCGACCCGCAACCAGTTGTTCGATGTGTGGGTGATGATGGCCTTCGGCGTGGTCGGGTACTTCTTGGAGAAGGCGCGGTATCCGGTCCAGAACCTCGTGATCGGCATGGTCCTCGGCACCGTGCTCGAGCAGAACCTGAACCGGGCACTCATCATCTCCCAGGGATCGCTCGATGTGTTCTGGGAGCGGCCCATCGCGCGGACCGCGCTGCTCATCGGCGCCGTGATGCTGCTGGGGGCCTTCGTGAACATCCGTGCGCTCATCGAGCGCTTCGACCGTCGTGGCCCCCGTCAGGGGCAGAAGGAGCCATCGACCGATGACTGAGGACGAGCGGATCGAGCCCCAGCACGCCGCGCTGGTCGTCATCGATGTGCAGAACGACTTCTGTGATCCGGCCGGTAGTTGTGCAGCCGTCGGCCACGACGTCACTGGGGCCGTGGCCATGGCCCCGCGGCTCGAGCGGCTGATCGACGGGGCACGTCGTGTCGGCGTGCCGGTGGTCTGGGTCCGCACCGAGCACCACGCAACCACAGACAGCCCCGCCTGGCTGGGCCGCTGGGGTGACCCGGCCGGTCAGCAGAAGGCCGGTTCCACCTGTCGCCGGGGTACCTGGGGCGCTGAGTTCTTCCACGTCGCCCCCGCCGCAGACGAGCCGATCGTCCGTAAGTTCCGATACGGCGCCTTCCTGGGGACCTCGATGGATACCGTGATCCGAACCCTCGGGCGGGCGTCCCTGCTGTTCACGGGCGTGGCGACGAACGCGTGCGTGGAGAGCAGCCTGCGGGAGGCGCTGTCCCTCAACTACCACGTGAGTCTCGTCGAGGACTGCTGCGCGGCCTTCGAGCAGCACTTCCATGACGCCACCGTTCGCAACGTCGCGGGCTACTTCGGTGCGGTGCTGTCCAGCGAGTGGATCCTGGACCGTTGGGAGTGACGGCATACCGCCTGCGCTGGGGCCGGCGTGGCCGTAGCCGCCCACAGCGGAGGCTCAGACCAGGGAGCATGACGTGAGAGCAGCACGACTACACGGGTACGGCGAGCAGTTGCGGGTCGAGGAGGTGGAGACCCCGAAGCCCGGGCCGGGAGAGGTCCTGGTCCGGGTGCTCTCGGCCGGGGTGTGCCACTCCGATCTCGCACTGCGTGACGGCATCCGACCGATGCTGCCCGGCTTCCCCTTCATCCTTGGTCACGAGACCGCCGGCGTCGTGGAGGCTCTCGGGCAGGGCGTCACCGAGGTCGACGCCGGCGAACCGGTGCTCGTCTGGGGAGGATGGGGTTGCGGGCTGTGCCGGGTGTGCCGGACCGGTGACGAGCAGTTGTGCGATGTCACGCGTTGGCTTGGGTTCGGGCAGCCCGGCAGCTACTCCGAGTACCTGTTGGTGCCCGCTGTGCGCCACCTGGTACCGATCCCCGACCTCGATCCGCTGACCGCTGCACCGATCGCGGACGCCGGAGTCACCCCCTACCGCGCCGTCAAGCGCGCCCTCCCCCGGCTGGTCGGCGGCGCAACCGTGGTCACCTTCGGGGTCGGGGGGCTGGGCCAGTACGGCCTGCAGTACCTCACGGCGCTGTCGCCGGCGCGGATCGTCGCCGTCGACCTGTCTGAGGAGAAGCGGGCCCTTGCGCAGGACTTGGGGGCTGACGCGGCGGTCGACCCGCAGCATGACGACCTCCCGTCCGTCGTCGAGGAGGTATCTCACGGTGCAGGAGCTGCGGTCGTGCTGGACTTCGTCGGCGCGGACGCCACGATGTCCATGGGCCTGTCGCTGCTGGCGCCCCAGGGGCTGTTCACGCTGGTCGGGTTGGCAGGCGGGTCGGTGCCCTTCTCCTTCTTCGGGGTCGCGGCGGAGGCGACGGTCATGAACAACCGTCTCGCGAGCCGCTCGGACCTGTTCGAGGCGGTGGAGCTGATCAGTCGCGGCGTGGTCACCCAGGATGTGGCCAGGTACCCGCTCGAGGAGGTCAACGAGGTGATGGCGGCGCTCTCGGCAGGGCGGGTGCGCGGTCGTGCGGTCCTTAATCCCTGACCGAAGCTGTCGCGCGAGCAACGGCAGCGGCATGACAGCAGACGGAGGAAACGATGCAGAACCCACCTGAACGCCAGGACCTGCTGCGGCTGGTCGAGAGCACGCCGCTCGTCGGTGCTGGCTGGTCGGCCGGAGGTCCGCTGGCGGGAACCGAGGAGCTGGCCGTCGAGGACCCGGGTCGCGGTGAGGTGATCGGTGCGGTCCGGGAAGCCGACCCGCAGACGGTGCAGGGTGCGGTCGATGCCGCCGTTGCCGCCTTCGGCAGCGGGTGGGGCCGCAGCAGTGGCCAGGAGCGCGCCGAGGTGCTGTCGCGTATCGCTGCCCTGCTGCGAGAGGAGACCGCGACCATCGCGGCCTTGGAGTCGCTGGATACCGGGAAGCCCCTGTCCCAGGCTCGTGGAGACGTCGGGAACACCGTCCGCTACTTCGAGTACTTCGCCGCTCGGGCGGACAAGATCGAGGGTGAGGTGCTGCCCCAGCCGGGGGAGGAGTTGGTCTACAGCCTCCGTGAACCCCTTGGCGTCGTCGCCCACATCACCCCGTGGAACGCGCCTCTGAGCCAGATGGCGCGCGGGGTGGCGCCGTGCCTCGCCGTCGGGAACACCGTGGTGGTCAAGCCGTCGGAGCTGACGCCCTACAGCACCTTGTACGCAGCGGAGTTGTTCGAGCGCGCGGGCCTGCCGCCCGGGGTGTGCAACGTGCTGATCGGGCGCGGCACCTCGGTCGGTGCCTCCCTGGCAGCCAACCCTGCCGTCCGGCACGTCACCTTCACTGGTTCCGTTGCGGCCGGCGCCGAGGTGGCCGCGGCAACGGGGGCCCGCGTGGCGGGTTGCAGCCTGGAACTCGGTGGCAAGTCACCCACGATCCTGTGCGCTGACGGGGACATCACCGCGGCGGCTCGGGCTGCTGCGCTGGCGATCGCCCGCAACGCCGGACAGACCTGCTTCGCCACGACCCGGCAGATCGTGCAGGAGCGGCTGCTCGAGCCATACGTTGAGGAGCTGCTCCGACAGGTACGTGGTCTGCAGGTGGGATACGGGCTGTCCGACCCCGATCTCGGACCGATGGTCTCGGCTGCGCACCTCGAACGGGTCGCTGCGTACGTGGCCAGCGGGCGCGACGAGGGCGCCGAGGTCGCCATCGGCGGCGGTCGCGCGGAGGAGGCCGGTCGCGGTCACTTCCACCAGCCGACGGTGTTCGTGGGGGTTGAGAACCACATGAGGATCGCGCAGGAGGAGATCTTCGGGCCGGTCCAGTGCGTCCTGCCCTTCGGTGACCTGGAAGAGGCGATCGAGCTTGCGAACGACACGCCGTATGGCCTGGCTGCCGGGGTCTTCACCCGGGACCTGTCTACTGCCCACCGGGTTGCTGCACGGCTGGATGCGGGCCAGGTCCAGGTCAATCGCTTCGGGGGCAGCGGACCGGACGTGCCGTTCGGCGGCTACAAGCAGAGCGGGTTGGGTCGGGAGAAGGGCACCGAGGCGATCCGGCACTACACCCAGGTCAAGAGCGTGCTGGTTGCCCTGTGAGTGCAGGGATGCGCAGCAACGACGAAGGAGCAGAGGCGATGAGTGACCGAGTGGCCCAGGATGTCGACCCGGATCGGTTCAAGCAGGTGCTCTCGCGGTGGCCCGCCGGGGTATCGGTGGTGACGGTTACCGACGGGTCGGGCCGTCCCTGGGGCTTCACCGCGAGCTCCTTCACCTCGGTTTCCCTGTCCCCACCTCTGGTCCTGGTCTGTCTGGCGGAGGATGCTGAGTGCGCTCCGGCCTTCGCTGACGCCGAGGCGATGGCCATCAACATCCTGAGTCAGGATCAGGGGGCGATCGCCTGGGGGTTCGCGTCGCGCCAGGAGGACAAGTTCGCCGGTGTCGGACACCACATCGGTGCCCTCGGAGCGCCACTGCTGGAGGGTGTCACCGGTACGCTTGAGTGCAGTATCGCGACGCGTTACCCAGGTGGCGATCACAGCATCATCCTGGGCCGGGTACGCAGCGCGTCGGTCAACGAGGCGGAGCCGTTGGTCTTCGCTGAGCGCGGTTTCCACCGGCTGGTGGGGCACGACGCCAGGGCGTGATGGGGGGATCACGTCAGCAGCCGGATCGGCTGGCCGGCGAGCCACGCCGCGATCGCCTCGACCGTGGCGCGGTGGTAGGTGCGGTAGGTGGCGTCGTTGACGTACCCGATGTGCGGTGTGAGCACGGTGTTGGGTGCGTGGACGAGCGGGTCCTCGGTGCCGGCCGGCTCGGTCGTGAAGACATCGATCCCGGCACCGCCGAGGTGGCCGTTGTCCAGCGCTGCGGCCAGCGCAGGGACGTCGATGATCTCGCTGCGTGCGGTGTTGATCACCAGCGCTCCCCGGGGCAACAGCGCCAGTTCGTCCGCGCCGACGAGGCCGCGGGTCCGTTCGCTGAGGCGGAGATGCACCGAGAGCACGTCGCTGGCGCGGAACAGCGCTTTCCGGTCGACCCGGCGGACGCCGTGATGTCGGGCACCGTCCTCTGTCAGGTGCTGGCTCCAGGCGATGACCTCCATGCCGAAGGCGCGGCCGTAACCGGCCACCAGAGCGCCGATGCGCCCGAGCCCGAGCAATCCGAGACGACGCCCGTGGAGTGTCGTCCCGAGCTCGTGGTGCCAGAACCCCGCGCGCACGGATGCATCAGCAGCGGGCAGCTTGCGCGCCACGGCGAGCACGAGCGACCACGTCAGTTCGGCTGTGCCCTCGATCGGGCTGGGTGTGCCACACACCGTGATGCCGAGAGACCGGGCGGCTTCGAGATCGATCGTGTCGTTACGCATCCCGGTGGTCACCACCAGCCGCAGCCCGGGCAGCCGCTGCAGCACCTCAGCGGGTAGCGGGGTGCGTTCCCGCATGAGGCAGACGATCCGGGTGTCCTGCAGCGCCTGAACGAGGGCGTCGATGCCGTGGATGGACCGGTGTACGAAGTGGACGCGCACACCCGGCGGGAGGGTGTGCCACGGCCCGAGGCTCGCCGCCACCTGTTCCTGGTCGTCGAGGACCGTGACCTGCACGAGCACTCCTCTCGTCGGGCGCATGGGCCTGAGGGACCGACGGTGGACGGCGGACGGCGCCTGCGGCGAACGACCCGCTCAGTGGGGCCGGGGAGCGCTATGCTGCCTCCCGGGAAGTAAGACGTCATACCCGTTGCGCATCCCCGACGCAAGCCGGACCCGAACCAGGCTCCGACCCCGACAGAACGGCTCGACCATGTCCGTCATCGTCGCCATCTCCGGCGCCTCGGGAACGATCTACGGCGTGCGTGCCCTGGAGATGCTGGCAGCCCTCGACGTCGAGACCCACCTGGTCATGAGCAGGTCAGGCGCGTTGACGCTGCGGATGGAGACCGACTACACCCCGGAGGACGTCCGCGCGCTGGCGACCCACGTGCACTCTCCGGGCGATATCGGCGCGACCATCTCGAGCGGCTCGGTGCGTACCGAGGGCATGATCGTGGCCCCCTGCTCGATCAAGACCCTGTCCGGCATCGTCCACAGCTATGAGGACAACCTCATCGTCCGGGCCGCCGGGGTGACCCTCAAGGAGCGCCGTCGCCTGATCCTGATGGTGCGTGAGACCCCGCTGCACCTCGGTCAACTCCGCCTCATGGTGGGTGCGGCGGAGATCGGTGCGACCATCTTTCCCCCGCTCCCGGCCTTCTACGCCGAGCCGACCTCCATCGACGATCTGGTGAACCAGTCCGTCGCACGTGTCCTCGACCAGTTCGGCTACGAGGTGCCGATCCGACGCTGGGGTGGAGTTGCTGATCAGTTCGGTGACGGTGACCAACGGTGAGCACGGACCCGGCACTGGACAGCGTGGTCACCCTAGACCTCCAGGGGCGGCCGATGGGCCGCATGAGCAAGCGTGCGGCCCACACCGAGCCTGGGAGCGCCCACCTCGCCTTCTCGGTCCTGCTGTTCGATGCGAGTGGCAACCGCGCGCTGCTGCAGCGTCGCGCGGCCACCAGCCACCACTTCCGTGGGTATTGGTCCAACAGTTGCTGCAGCCACCCGCGACCGGGGGAGCCGCTGGTGGCGGCAGCCGAGCGGCGGGTCTGGGAGGAGCTCGGGGCCGCGTGCGACGAGCTCGTGGTGCAGGGCGGTTTCTGGTACGCGGCCAGTGACCCCGCCACCGGGTTGGTCGAGCGGGAGTACGACCTGGTGCTACGGGGTCGGCTGAGCAGCGCGGTGGATCCGGACCCTGAGATCGTCGCAGAGGTGTCCTGGTGCCCGGTGGATGAGCTGGAGGCGGCGGGAGGCCGGGAGCCACTGACCCCGTGGTACCGGCAGGTCATCGCGAGCGCGCTCGGCGCCCCGAGTGCGGTGCCGGGGGACCTCAAGCACGGCAAGACCTGACCGGGCGAGCAGGTACGGATCACGACAGCAGCACAGTGCGGAGGAGCACGCTATGGAACAGCACCCTGTTCGGATCGATGGGAGCGCCGTCACGACCGACGGCTCGATAGAGGTCCGTGCCCCCTACGATGGTCGTCCCATCGGTGTCGTCCCCGACTGTGACGCCGGGCACGTCGACCGGGCGGTGACAGCTGCCCGTCACGCGATGCGCACCAGTCCTCTGCCGGCCTGGCGGCGTGCCGAGGTGCTGGATCGGGCTGCGGAGGTGATCGCCACAGAGGAGGTGTTCGACGACCTCGCGCGGACCATCGCCCTTGAGGCCGCCAAGCCCCTCACGACCGCACGCGCCGAGGTGGAGCGGTGTATCTCCACCTTCCGGTTCTCCGCCGCGGTCTGTCGGTCCCTGGCCGGTGAGGCGCTGCCTGTGGACGCCGCGGCAGCAGGTGAGGGGCGCATCGGGTTCACCCTCCGGGTGCCCGTGGGTGTGGTCGGAGCGATCACCCCCTTCAACTTCCCCCTCAACCTGGTCGCACACAAGCTCGCGCCCGCTATCGCTGCGGGCTGCGCGACCGTGCTCAAGCCCGCCGGGCAGACGCCCTTCTCCGGGATCAAGCTGGCGGAGCTGTTGCTGGATCGCTGCGGCCTGCCCGCCGGCTACCTGCACGTGGTCACCGGCTCCGGGCGCGAGGTCGGCGCGGCGCTGGTGGACCACCCGGAGGTAGCGATGATCACCTTCACGGGCTCCCCGGAGGTCGGGTGGGGCATCCGCGCCACGGCGCCGCAGAAGAAGGTTTCCCTCGAGCTCGGCAACAACGCCCCGGTGATCGTCGAGCCGGGTGCGGATCTGGAGGCGGCCGCTGCCCGGATCGCCGCGGCCGGCAACTCGCACGCGGGACAGTCGTGCATCTCGGTCCAGCGTGTACTCGTCCACCGTGATATCGCCGATCGCTTCACCGACGCCCTCGGCGCAGCGGTCGACGCCCTGGTGGTGGGGGATCCCCTGGATGAGGCGACCCAGGTGTCCGCCGTGATCGACCACGAGAACCGTGACCGTGTGCACTCCTGGGTGGAGGAGGCGGTGGCCGCGGGGGCCCGCCTGGTCACAGGCGGAACGATCGGAGCGGACGGCGTTCTGGCCCCGACCGTGCTCGCCGACGTGACGAACGAGATGAGGGTGTGTAGTACGGAGGTGTTCGGTCCGCTCCTCGGGGTGCAGGTCTACGACGACGTCGAGGAGGCGTTCGCACTGGCGAACGACACGCGCTACGGGCTCCACGCCGGGATCTTCACCCCTGACCTGTCCGTCGCGAAGCGCGCCATCGAGGTCTTGGACTTCGGCGGGGTGATCGTCAACGACGTACCGACGTGGCGGGCGGATCAGATGCCCTACGGTGGCCTGCGCGACTCCGGGAACACGAGGGAGGGCCCCGCCTACACGGTGCTGGAGATGACCGAGATCCGGGCCGCGATCCTCAGCTGACCCCGTCAGGGGCCGCCGTGAGGAGCATGGCGGCCCCCAGCGCTGCGACCCCGAGCACAGCAGCGGTGACGCCACCGACCGCAACGGCACGCAGATCGGTTCGTCCGAGCGTGCGCAGGTCGATCCCCAGTCCGAGGCCCGCCACCGCCACCAGGATGGCGCCGCTCGCAACGGTGCCCAGCACCTCGCCCGCCTCGGGTGACAGGAGCCCCGCCGACCGCAGCCCCGACATCGCGAGGAAGCCCAGGATGAACACGGGGAAGGCCGTCCGCATCGAGGGACGCGCATCGGCAGACCCCGAACCTCGCCCTCGTCGCTGCCACCACCACGCCAGCAGCGGGAGGACCAGGGCCAACGCGGTGTTGCGCACCAACTTCACGACCGTGGCGGTGTCGCGCGCCTCGGGTGAGTAGGCCTCCGCGGTGGCGACCACCTGGCTCGTATCCTGGACTGCGAGGCCGATCCAGACACCGAAGGTGGTGTCATCGAGCCCGATAGCCAGCCCGATCCAGGGGTAGACCAGGAGGGCGATGGTCCCGCACAGGGTGATGGTCCCGACCGCGAGACCGACGTCGCGCGAACCGGCGCGCAGGACGGGCGCGGACGCCATGATGGCGGTGTTCCCGCAGATCGCCGAGCCGACGCCAAGCAGTGTCCCGAGTTCGCGGGACAGTCCCAGCGCGTGGGCGAGCACGGTCGCCACGGTGGCTGCCAGGATGATGCTGCCGGCGACCAGCAGCACGGCCTTGGCGCCGAGCTGTGCGATCTCGCCGAGGCTCAGCCGTGCGCCCAACAGGATGATGCCCAGCTGCAGCACCTGTTTCGCCGCGAAACGCCGTCCACGGTCGATGAGGCTGGGGGTGACGCGCAGCGCGACCACGACGCCGAGCAGGACAGCCAGCGCCACCGCGCTGACCGGCAGGGGCAGCAGTTGCTCGAGACCGTATGCGGCGCCGGCGATCGCGGCAGCCAGCAACAGGCCGAGCGTTGCAGGTGCACAGCGCGGGAACTGCTTCACGGGAACTCCACGGGTCGGCGCTGGAACGTGCGGCCAGCCCGGGCCTGCTCACGCCGCCAGCTAGGCTGATGCCTACCCAAAGACAACTACCGGAGAAAGCTATCTCATGCTTCGTCACATCGTCCTCTTCCGTTGGCGCGAGGACGCCGATGCCGCCGCTGTCGCCGCTGCTCTCGAGCAGGTCCGGGGGCTGCCGGAACGCATCGCGGGAGTCCGTGACTTCACCCTTGCTGAGGATGCCGGGGTGATGGATGGCAACCACGACGCGGTGATCGTGGCGGACTTCGAGGACGCCGAGGCGTTCCGTGCCTACCAGCAGGACCCCGCCCACGTCGAGGTCGTCACCACCCACCTCAAGCCGCTGCTCGTCGACCGTGCAGCGATCCAATTGTCGATGTGATGTCCACCACCCGCCGGCCTACCGGCTGCCGGCGGGTGCGCTCCGCACGACCACGGCGCTGGTGGCCAGGAGTCCTGCGGTCGTGAGGAGGATGGCGCTGACGCCCGCACCACCCGCGAGCGAGCCGACCGTGATGGGCAGGATGAACTGTCCCCCGCGGTTCGTCATCAGTCTGGTGCCGATCGCGGTGCCCCTCAGCTGCTGGGGGACCTCCCCCACGACCCAGCTGAGGGTGAGGGGCTGACCGAGCCCAAGGCCGAACCCGGCGATCGCCAGCAGCGGGAACAGCAGGACCACGGGGTCGGTGATGGGCAGGGTGGCGAGGACGATCGCGGGGGCCGCCATGGCGGCCACGATCAGGCGCCGACGGCCGAACCCACGGATGAGGCGGACCATGAACAGTCGGGAGGTGACGGCGCCGGCGGCCTGCAGGGCGAGTAGCAGACCCACCGTCTCCGGCGGGATGCCCCGGGCCTCACCGAAGGCGGGTAGATAGGCGATCACCAGGTCGATCGTGGTCAGGACGGCGACGCTCGCCAGGAGCGCGTGCGGGACCGATGGGCACCGCAGGACCGTGGCGAGCTCCTGCCGCATCGAGCCCGGATCGCTGCGGGGCCCATCCTCGTGTTCGGGTGGTGGCGCAGGCCGAGCGAGCAGGGACAGTGCCAGGATCAGCGCGCAGCTGGCCAGCGCGGCGGTGGCCAGGAACACCGTGCCGAGTGACCCGGTCCGTGCGAGCAGGGCACCCGCCGCCGCCGGTCCCCCCATCTGCCCGAGTGCCCCGGCCACGGTGAAGGCGGCGATGCGCTCGTCCCGGCGATCGACCCGTCCGCTGTTGGAGAGCAGGGTCTGCAGCGCGACCAGGGCCATGACCTGGCCGAAGCCGAGCAGGGCGTTGGCGACCGCCAGGGTCGCCAGGCTCGGAGCGGCAGACAGGAGCAGCGCGCTCCCGAGCAGGATCCCCACGCCCGCAGCCAGGAACCAACTGGCGCCCCGGCGGTCGATTACGCGACCCAGTGGCACCGCACTCAGGAAGGAGAGGGCGGCGTAGGCGCCGGCGAGGATCCCGAGCTCGGCGTTACCGGCTCCGAGCTCCAGGGCGCGGTAGGAGACCATGGGACGCGCGGCGTGCACAGGCGCCAACGTGAAGAAGGCCATCAGGAGCGCACGGACCAGCCACCCGGGGAACCTGGTGCTCATCCTGTCACGCCACCTTTCCCGATGCGTGGTCGTGGGCGCTCTGGGTAGGGGTGGACGGCGCCGGACGAGCCGATATAGTTGACGTGCGTCACTCTCCTGTTGAACATACCTCGGGAGCTCGCGACGCGCAGCCTCACGCACTCAGGAGCAGGCATGCAGCTCAACCACGGATTCACGATCCCGGCCAGCCTCGATGAGGCGTGGGAAGCGCTCGGTGATGTCGAGCAGGTTGCGACCTGCATGCCCGGCGCCAGCCTCGGCAGCTTCGACGGGGAGCGTTTCGAGGGCTCCGTGAAGGTGAAGGTCGGGCCCATGCAGCTGACCTATCGAGGACAGGGCCATCTCACCGAGCGTGACGAGTCGAGCCACCGCATCGCGATCGAGGCATCCGGCAAGGAGGCACGGGGCCAGGGCACGGCCAGCGCCACCGTGACCGCCCAGCTCACCGAGCGCAGCCCGACCGAGACCGAGGTCTCGGTCGTGACCGATCTCGATGTCACCGGCAAGCCGGCCCAGTTCGGGCGGAGTGCCATGGCCGACGTTGGCCAGAAGCTCCTCGACAGGTTCGCGCTCCAGCTCGCGGAGCTGCTCGAAGGTCAAGACGAGGCGCCGGCTGTGGTCCCCGGATCGGAGCCGTCGCCCCCACGGGCCGGCACGCCGCAGGCCGCAGCCGCGCGGCCCGGCTCCGGGGCCGGCGACGTGCTCGACCTCGGAGAGCTCGCGGGTGGCGTCCTCCTGCAGCGCTTGGTGCCCGTCGCCGCGGTGGCTGCGGTGGTTGCAGCCGTCGTCGCGATCGTGTGGAGCTGCCGCAGACGGTGACACCGTCCGAGCCCGCCAGCGCCTGGTGAAGGAACGAGGGAGCCATGCAGCCAGCGTTCACGATCGAACGCCCACGCTCGGTCGAGGAAGCCGTCGAGCTGCTCTCAGCCCGCGACGACCTCGTGCGGCCTCTGGCCGGGGGCACGGGACTGACCCTGCTGATGAAGTACGGGTTCTTCGAGCCGGAGATCCTCGTGGACCTGCGGCGCATGCATGACGAGCTCGCCGGCGTCGAACCCCTGACGGAGGGTGGCCTTCGCATCGGTGCGATGACGACGCTGCGCGAGATGGAGCGTGATCGGCGCCTCCAGGAGCAGTACCCGTTGTTCGGTGAGGCCCTAGGCAGGCTTGCCAGCGTACGGGTGCGCAACGTCGCCCAACTCGGTGGTGCCGTGGCCCATGGGCACCCGCAGATGGACATCCCCCCGGTCCTGCTGGCCACCGAAGCCGCGGTCACCGTGGTCTCGGCCGGTCGGGAGACCCGCACGATCCCGGCCGATCAGCTGTTCCTGGGGTACTACGAGACGGCGGTCGAACCCGGCGAACTGATCACCGAGGTGAAGCTGCCGGTTGTGCCCCCGGCAGCGCGATCGACCTACCGCAAGGTGACGGCGCGCACCATCGACGACTGGCCGGCGCTCGGTATCGCCGTGGTGGGTGCCCTCGAGGACGACGAGGTCGCGCATCTGCGTGTGGCGGTGGGAGCGCTCGGGGACCGCCCGCAGCGCCTGCCGGCGGTCGAGGAAGCGCTGATGGGCGAACGCGTCGATGGTGCCGTGCTGCGCGAGGTGGCACAGGAGGCGGCGGACTCCCTCGAGCTGCACGACAACACGGCGGGCTCGGTCGGCTACCAGCGCCACCTCATCGCCGTGCACCTGCGGCGTGCCCTCGACTCGACGTTGCTGGACGCTCGGCCCGACGCGGGAGGACGCTGATGTCGAAGCAGCAGGTTGGACGCGCCATCCCACGCCTCGAGAGCGAAGCGAAGGTGACGGGGACGGTCGAGTACATCCATAACTTCGGACTCGAGGGCATGCTGCACGGACACATCGTGCGCAGTGTCCTGCCCCACGCCCGCATCGTGGCGATCGACGCCTCGCCCGCGCTCGAGGTCCCCGGTGTCCGCCGGGTGATCACCGCCGAGCAGGTGCGCACCGTGACCGCGGTGGACCGGGTCGGACCAGCCTTCCATGACCAGCCCGTCTTGGCGATCGACCGGGTCCGGTACGTCGGTGAGCCCGTGGCGTGTGTGGTCGCCGACGATCCCCGCGCCGCGGCCGCTGGCGCTGACCTCGTGGACATCGAGTACGAGGAGCTCCCCGCCGTCTACGACGAGCTCGAGGCCGCCCAGTCGGGGGCTCCCCTGGTCAACCCCGAGGTCGAAGCCAGCTCGATGTTCGCCGACCTCAAGAACCTCGAGGACCGTGCGGATACCAACGTGGTTCTGGAGTACCAGTTGCGACGGGGCGACGTGGAAGCCGGCCTGGCGCGCGCCGAACACGTCTTCGAGCACACCTTCCGGACACCAGCCAACGTGCACGCCACCATGGAGCCCTTCGTCAGCGTGGGTGAGCTCGGGGACAACGGTGCGATCATCGTCCACTCAGCCACCCAGAACCCATCGATCATCCAGGTCGAGTTGGCGCGGTTGTTCGGGATATCGGAGAACCGCATCCGCGTGCGTACCGCCTTCCTGGGCGGGGGGTTCGGTGCCAAGCTCTACCCGAAGCTCGAACCCTTGGCGGCGGTCTGTGCCGTGCTGATGCGGCGTCCCGTCCGTATCGCGCTCACGATGGACGAGCAGTTCGTGACCCTGACCAGGCACGCCTCGACGGTCACGTTGCGAACGGGCGTCGATGCCGACGGGCGTATCATCGCCCGGCACTGCGACGTGACCTGGAACACGGGGGCGTGCGCGGATATCGGCCCGCGGGTGACGCAGAAGACCGGCTTCACCGCCGCCGGACCGTATGACATCGAGAACGTGTCGATCGACTCCCGCACGGTCTACACCAACCTGCCACCGGCCGGGGCCTTCCGTGGTTTCGGTGTCCCTCAAGTGGCCTGGGCCTACGAGTGCCAGAGCGACATCATCGCCCGCGCCATCGGCATGGATCCGATCGAGTTCCGGCGCATCAACCTGCTGCGCAACGGCCGTCTCCACGCGACCGGGACAATCATGCAGGGTGTGGGTACGGACGAGGTCTTGGAGCAGCTCGCCTCCCGGATGGAGTGGGAGCAGGAGCTGGACCGGGGATCCGGGTTCGAACGCCGTGGACGTGGTGTCGCCATCGGTCTGAAGGCCGTCATCACGCCCTCGACCTCGGTCGCGATGGTCAGCCTCGCCGGGGATGCCAGTTGTCGGGTCTACTGTGGCACCGTCGACATGGGGCAGGCCTCCGACACAGCCTACGCACAGATCGTCGCGGAGGTCCTGGGCCTGGAAGCCGAGGACATCGCCATCATCCACCCCGACACGCAGAGCACCCCGTACGACATGGGAACCCTGGGCTCGCGGTCGCTCTACCACATGGGTAACGCGCTGATCCAGGCAGCCGAGGAGGTGCGTGCGCAGCTGCTGGCGATAGCGGGACGTCTGCTCGGAGCTGAGGTCGAGGAGCTCCAGCTTGGTGACGCCGCGGTGGTCGGCTCGGATGGTCAGCGCATCAGCCTCGCTGATGTGGTCGCCGGTGAGTTCGGCATGCAGGCGGGCAACATCATCGGGCGCGGTGCGTTCACGCCGAGCTACAGCAAGCCGGAGCCCGGCACCGGTCAGTCCGAGGACATCGCCGCCTTCTGGATGATCGGGGGTGCAGGTGCGGAGGTCACGGTCGATGTCGAGACCGGTGACACACGGGTGGATCGGTTGGTGATCGTCGGTGACGCCGGTCGCGCGATCAATCCCGAGGTCGCCCGCGCGCAGCTGACGGGGGCCGGCGTGATGCAGCTCGGCATGGCCCGCTCCGAGGAGATGCTGTTCGAGGATGGGCAGCTTACGAACACCGGTATGGCGTACTACAAGGTGCCAGGCCTGCTCGACGTCCCCGAGCGCTTCGAGGGTGTGGTAGTCGAGTTCCCTATGGAGGGTGACGCGCCGTTCGGTGCCAAGGGCATCGGTGAGACCGGGAGCTTCGCTGTCACGTCAGCGGTAGCGAACGCGGTCGAGGATGCCGTCGGTGCGCGTGTGACGGAGCTACCCCTGACCAACGAGCGCATCTGGGCCGCGACCCCGGCGGGTGCGTCACCTGCGACCAGGAGCTGAGCCGATGTCCGAGGACCGTATCTCCATCGAGCTGAACGGCCGGCAGACATCGCTGCCGGCCGCGGTCCACGAGACCCTCCTCGAGGTGCTGCGCCGGGAGCAGCTCTATGGGGCCCGGGAGAGCTGCGGGCAGGGTGTGTGCGGTACCTGCACCGTTCTCATCGACGGTCGAACGGTCGCGAGCTGCCTGCTCCTCGCCCAGCAGGCTGACGAGGTCCGCGTGCAGACCGTCGAGGGACTCGGCCTCCCCGGCGACCTCGGTGTGGTGCAGCAGGCCTTCGTGGATGAGTCGGGCTTCCAGTGCGGCTTCTGTACGCCCGGCATGATCATGACCGCCACGGAACTGCTGCGCGAGAACCCCTCACCCACGGTCGAACAGATCCGGCACCACCTGGCCGGTAACGTCTGCCGCTGTGGGGCGTACCCGGAGATCATCAAGGCGGTCCAGCTCGCAGCTCGGCGTCTGGCTGAGGCTGCCGGTACCTGACCGCACCCCGGGCGCGGCCTGGACCACGGGTCGGGCCGCGGTCCGGCGCGTCGACGTCGCCCTGCAACCGTTCCAGCAGCAGCCAGGACCCGCACGGCCCGCGGGTCGTGCACCATGCTGACGCGCCCATCCGTCGGGACCGCCCGGCTGACCTGGTGCCCGTCCTACCCGGTGATGGCCATGACCGGCTCGAGGCCGCCCGTCAGCGCGCTCTGGACCACGCGGGCGACTCGTTTCCGTGCCCCCGTGGATCGGCCGTGGAGGGCCAGCTCAAGCCAGCACGCTCGCCCGAAGGGGGCCGGTCGTGGCTGTCGTACCTTCGCAGGTGATCAGCAACGCCTCGACACCCGCCGGTCGGGCGCTGGCCTGCCCCGATCCTGTGTTGCACGCCACCGGAACCTTCCGGCGGCACCCTGGAGCCCTCCCGCCGAAGCGCCCGTTCCTCGACAGCACCGTCAGCGAGCAACGCGTGCTCCGGCAGAGAAGGACGGTGTGTCAAGGCTCAGATGTCAGACCTCCGCTAGGATCATGCCATGGACAGCTTGCCCCCAACCCCCGTTCAGGACCGGTTGGAACGCCCGTTGCGGGACCTGCGCGTCTCGGTCACCGACCGGTGCAACCTGCGCTGTGGGTACTGCATGCCGCGGGAGCTGTTCGGACCCGACCACGCCTTCCTGCCCCGTGCCGAGCTGCTCACCTTCGAGGAGCTGGAGCGGCTGGTGCGCGTGTTCGCCGGGCTCGGTGTGCGCAAGGTCC